>Ga0187882_1000246_pt1 | contig 61314 bp, 52 predicted proteins | sample June2016WEW_19_1_3_FD_132991 | JGI IMG/M metagenome (GOLD analysis project Ga0187882, IMG submission 132991) | Peatland microbial communities from SPRUCE experiment site at the Marcell Experimental Forest, Minnesota, USA - June2016WEW_19_150 | ecosystem: Environmental > Terrestrial > Soil >... | reverse complement strand
TGTATCACGTGCACGCCCTCGTCGACATGAGCAGGGTGGTCGAGCTGCGCCGTCGGGAGATCAAGGGCGGACAGGCCCCGCGGTTCGACGCGTTTTTCGTCAAGGCAGCGGCCGTGTCCATTGCCCAGTCACCCGTGTTTCGAAGCTTCATGGCGGGAGGCGAGGTGGGAGAGCACGGCGCCATCGACATCGCCGTGGCGCTCAGCGTCGGGGACGAGCTCTACGCCCCCGCCGTGCGGGACGCGGACAGGAAAAGCGTGGCCGACATATCCCTGGAGATCGGGACCTTGGCAGAAAAAGCCGCGTCGCACTCCCTCCCCACCCGGAACCCGGATGACAGTTGCTTTCTCGTGAGCAACCTCGGGATGTTTCCCGTCGAAAGCTTCGAGGCGATCATATACCCCGCGCACGCCGCGGCGCTTGCCGTCGGCGCGGTGACGCGTTCCCCCGTCGCCGAGGGAGAGGCCGTGCGTGTCGCGCCGGTGGTTCGCCTGACTCTCTCGGTGGACCACCGTCTCATCAACGGAGCAGCGGCCGCACGCTTCCTTGCCCGGGTGAAGCAAATACTCGAGAAGGGAGAGTTTGCGTGAAAAACGGCTCGTACGACACGGCCTGGCTGCGGGGTCTGTACCGCAGAATGGTCCTTATCCGCGAGTTCGAGGAACGCGTGAAGTTCCTGTTCCTCCAGGGTATCATGCCCGGCACCATCCACCAGTGTCAGGGGCAGGAGGCCAGCGCCGTGGGGGTGTGCGCCGCGCTGAACGAGGACGACGTCATCACCTCCACGCATCGTCCGGACGGGCATTGCATCGCCAAGGGATTGGACGTGGCAAGCATGATGGCCGAGCTTTTCGGCAAGGCCACCGGGTGCTGCAAGGGCAAAGGCGGGTCCATGCACATGGGGGACCTCTCGAAAGGGATCGTGCCCGCAGTCGCTATCGTGGGCGGCGGGCTTCCCATCGCCACCGGGATCGCCCTTTCTTTCAAGATGCGCGGCCAGACGCGCGTTGCCGCTGCCTTCATGGGGGACGGGGCGACCAACGAGGGGACCTTCCACGAGTCCCTCAACATGGCATCCGTCTGGGACCTGCCTGCGCTCTTTGTCGTTGAGAATAATCTCTATGCGGCCTCGACCTCGGTGAAGCTTGCCATGAAAGTGGAGCACATTTCTGAAAGGGCCTGCGCGTACGGCATCCCGGGGGTCACCGTGGACGGGAACGACGTGCTCGCCGTCTACGAGGCGGCACGGGAAGCGGTCGAGCGCGCGCGCGCGGGCAAAGGCCCTACGCTCCTGGAGCTCCTCACCTACCGGATCACCGGCCACTCGCGTCGGGACCCAGGTCTGTACCAACCGGAAGAAGAGAAGAAGCAGGCCGTAGCGAACGAACCCATTGGACGGTTCGCACGATGGCTCATGGCGCAAGGGTCAGCCGACCAGGCATCACTCGATGAAATCAGGGCCGGGGTAAAGGCCGAGATCGAGGCGGCAGTGGAGAAAGCGATTGCCGACCCCGCGCCGGCCCCGGAGGATACGCTGGAGGACATGTTCGTATGACGGCACGCAGGCTCGGGATTGCGGATGCCTTGCGGGAGGCGATTGCGGAGGAAATGCGCAGGGACGAGCGGGTGTTCTGCATCGGAGAGGACATCGGGATCCCCGGCGGGTGGGGAGGCGCATTCACCGTGACGCTCGGTCTGGAGAAGGAGTTCCCCGACCGGATGGTGAACACCCCCATTTCAGAGGCGGGCCTGATGGGCGCGGCGCTGGGGGCCGCCCTGATGGGCATGAGGCCGATCGCGGACGTTCAGTATTCTGATTTCCTTTTCTGCGCAATGGACCAGGTGGGAAACCAGATTGCCAAGATGCGCTACATGTCCGGCGGGAAGCTCACGACGCCCATGGTGATGCGCGCCCCCGTGGGAGTCACGGGTCGGGGAGCGCAGCACGCCCAGATGATGGAGCCTTTCTTTCTCCCTTTGCCGGGGATCAAGCTCGTGGCCCCCGCGACGGCGTATGATGCCAAGGGGCTACTGAAATCCGCAGTCCGTGACGGCAACCCCGTGCTCATTTTCGAGCACAAGCTCTTGTACGGCTCCAAGGGCCCGCGCTCCGAATCCGGCACGATCGACGCGTCGAGCATGATTCCCGACGAGGACTACCTCGTCCCTATCGGAAAGGGGATCGTGCGGCGGGAAGGGAGCGACGTGACGATCATCGCAACTCTGCTCATGATGCACAGGGCCATGGAGGCCGCCGCGCTCCTGTCGGAGCAGGAAATAAGCGCTGAGGTGATCGATCCCCGGTCGATCGTTCCTTTCGATTGGGAGCTGGTGAAGGAGTCCGTGGCCAAAACGGGGCGGGTGATCACGGTGGAGGAGAGCCCGAAGCGCGGGGGTCTGGGAGCGGAGATCGCGGCCACACTCGCGGAGGAGATGATCGACTTTCTCATTGCCCCGGTGACGCGCGTGGCGGCCCCCGACACACCGGCCCCCTTTTCCCCGCCGATGGAGAGGTTTTATGTCCCGAACGCCGCGCGCATCGTGAATGCCGCGCGGAGGCTTATCGAGATATCATAGCGCGGCCACTCCTGGTGGCATTCGCGGCCACTCCCTTCCACTCCTGGTGGAGTTGGTGGAGTGGGCGACAATTGCGGGAGAGGACCCTCGCCTACTTTCTCCCCTGCAGCTCCATTATGGAAACTTTTGTCTTCTGCTTCCTGCCGATTCCAAGAAAACCCCAGAAGGGGCGCTTCTCGACAGCAGGCGCCTTGGCCTCCGCTTTTGGCTCCTCTTTCTTCTGCACGGGCTTTTTCACGGCTTTCTGCACGACGGGCTTTGGCGCGCGGGAGGCGCGTTTGGCCGAGGCCGGTTTCCTGGTCGCAGCCGGCTTTGCGGCCCTAGCCGACTTTGCGGCTTTCTTTGCCTTGCGGGGGGCTTTTTTCTGCCCTTCGAGTTTTTTCACCTCCGCCATGGTGAAGACTTTTTTCCCACCCTCTTGTTTGCCGAGCCTCAGCTTCGCCGATATCTGCCTGACGCTGCTGACGGACAGCTTCGTCATTCTTGCCGCCGCCTCAACCGTGATCTTCATTCTATCCTCCTCACCTTCTCTCCAGCTTGTGCCATTTTGTGATCTTATTCAATGGCCGCTGCGATCCTGCGATTTCTCGAGGCGCACGGTCCCGCAGCGCGGGCAGGCATAGAGATCGACATGATGCCGCACCCCTTTTTCATTGACGATTGCGAGAGATTCCAGAATGCCGGCCATTGGCGCCGCGCCGAGGACCTGGATCTGGAGGAACTCTTCGCCCGTGGTCTCTTCGTGTCCGCAGGCCATGCATTTCATTTTTCACACCTCTCGTTCTACTTCACAATGATAGTAGCACTCCGGCGCGCCGGCGTAAATCGCCTTGTCTCCACAAATGTCACGGGGTGCCGCGGCCACCGTATTCGGTGGCATTTGCGGCCACCGTACCTTGCACGGTATGCCGTGCAGTTCGGTGGCATTCGCGGTCACTGTACCTTGCACGGTATGCCGTGCAGTTCGGTGACATTTTTGTGACCGCGGTATTCCGTGGATTCGGGCACCCTTCTTTCCACGGTTGCCCGCGCAATGATATTCTTGGGAGTAATGGACTTTCCCAAGGAATGAATGTGGACGGACGCGGAGGATTTCCGCGGGGAGCGTACTACGGCCTTATTCGGCAGCGATAGACTGTTCAATATCACGGACGGCGGGGAGATGCTGCGCTCGCTCGGAGAGCGCAAGTTCTGGAGCTCCATCCGGGCCGACGTCCTGCGCATGCTGATCGACAATGCGAACGGCGATGTCCTGAAGATCAGCAGACTCGTGTTCGTATCGGAGTACTATGACTGCGTAAAGAACAATTTCGTCGAGCTTGCGAAGATCTGGGATGATCCGCGGTTGGCGCTTTCCGCCTTTGGTGCGACCCTTGCCGGGCTTGCCGGCGACATCATCCAGCACCTGGGAGACCTCTCCCAGGGCTCCGACGCGCAGAGCCAGGCCATCGGCCTGGTGGAGATCGCGTACTTGTCGGCTTTGCTCTGCGATCCGTTCCTGCTCCCCGCCTACAAGGGGCTTGCCTCGTTCTATAATGTCATGGGGAAAAAAGACCTGGCTGCCAGCACATGCAGGCAATATGACGCAACGGAAGAAAAGCTGCTTCAGACGCGGGATCCGGAGCTGTTTCTCTATCGCGAAACCCGGTATAAGCCCATTGCGGCCGCGACGAGAAAGGAAATCGACCTGTTGAAGGCTCAACTGGGATTGAAATAGGAATTCAGGACCGATTTTTCAAAAAATCACTTCATTTTTAAACTTCAGTCTGTCGAAACAAGGAGTGAGGGTAGTTCTGGCCACGCGGCCGTACTCCTTTCATTTCATCCCTTAGTCTTCTTTTCGGCATGAAAAAAAGACTGCCTGAGGGAATTCGCAAGGAGGAATTCATGATCATCAATCACAACATGAGCGCGATCTTCGCGGATCGACAGCTCAAGCTGAACGACCTTTCCTTGACCAAGAGCATGGAGAAGCTCTCCTCGGGAAGCAGGATCACCCGCGCGGGCGACGACGCCTCGGGCCTGGCCGTGTCGGAAAAGATGCGCTCCCAGATCCGCGGCCTCCGCCAGGCCAGCTCCAACGCCGCAAACGGCATCTCCTTCATCCAGACCACAGAGGGTTACCTCCAGGAGAGCCAGGACATCATCCAGAGGCTGCGCGAGCTCTCCGTGCAGGCGGCCAACGGCATCTACACCGACGAGGACAGGATGCAGATCCAGGTCGAGGTCTCCGCCCTGGTCAACGAGGTCGACCGCATCGCCTCTCACGCCCAGTTCAACGGCATGAACATGCTCACCGGACGCTTTGCGCGCCTGGAAGGGGCGAACGTGATCACCGCTTCCATGTGGCTGCAAATCGGGGCCAACATGGATCAGCGCACGCGCGTGTTCATCGGCACCATGACCGCGGGGGCCTTGAAGATGAGAAACATCGGCACCCGGGAGATCATCTCCCTGTCCACCCCGGACGGGGCCAACAGGTCGATCGGCACGCTGGACTCGGCGCTGAAGGTGATCAACAAGCAGAGGGCGGACCTCGGCGCCTACCAGAACAGGCTGGAATACGCGGTGAGGGGCCTGGACGTAGGGGCGGAGAACCTGCAGGCGGCGGAGTCCCGCATCCGCGACGCGGACATGGCCACCGAGATGGTGGAGTACACCAAGAACGCCATCCTGACCCAGGCGGCCACGGCCATGCTCGCCCAGGCGAATACAAAGCCAAGAACGGTCTTGCAGCTGCTCCAGTAGAGGAGTACATTGAAGGATAGTCCCACGTAGGCGCGCGGATTGGCGTGCGCCGTGGAAGGGGAAACTTCACGCTGCGCGGGCCGTCCCGCGGACGGCGTTCGCGCCGAACGGGTATTCCCGTATCAGGTGGAAGTTTTCCGTTCTGGTCTTTGAAAAAGAACCCTCCTGACGTGTGTTGGGAAAAAGGAAGTCACGCCCCACGGGCCGCCGCATCTTGCGCATCTGGCGGAGTTGCGCGGCGGCAGGGGCTGATTTCCTTGTTGATCGGGGAAACGGGGAACGGTGGGAAGGCACGCGCGAAATCCTTCCCGTGAACAGTCCCGACAGCACACGGGGCAGGAATGCCGGAGGCACGGATGCCTCCCGAGAAGTCAAGGAGGGTCACATGATCATCAACCACAACATGAGCGCTCTGTTCGCGAACAGGCAGGTCAAGTTCAACGAGCTCGACCTGAACAAGGACATCGAGAAGCTGTCCACCGGTATGCGGATCAACAGGGGCGGCGACGATGCGTCCGGTCTGGCCGTATCCGAGAAGCTCCGCTCGCAGATCCGCGGGCTCAACCAGGCGGGCAGGAATATAGAAAATGCGACGTCCTTCATCCAGACCACGGAAGGCTATCTGGCAGAGACGCAGGATATCATGCACCGACTCCGGGAGCTGGCTGTCCAGTCGGCAAACGGAATCTATTCAACCGAAGATCGGGCGCAGATACAGGTCGAAGTCTCGCAGCTGGTCGACGAGGTCAACAGGATCGCGTCCCATGCCCAGTTCAACGGAATGAACATGCTCACCGGTCGGTTCGGCAATCCAGCGTTTGGTGGGGTCGTCCCGGACTCGATGTTCTTCCAGGTAGGGCCTAACATGGACCAGCGCAAGCAGGTGTTCATCGGTACCATGACGGCGGCGGCGCTGCATATCGGGGGGATTTCAATCTCCACGCCCGATAAAGCCAACCAAGCCATCGGTTCGGTGGACGCGGCCATGACGAAGATTTCGAAGCAGCGCGCCGATCTCGGCGCCTACCAGAATCGCTTTGAAATGGCTGCCAAGGGGGTCGCGGTGGCGGCGGAGAACATGCAAGCCGCCGAATCACTGATTCGCGATACAGACATTGCGGCACAAATGGTCAATTACACGAAGAACCAGATTCTGATGCAGTCCAGCACTGCGATGCTTGCACAGGCCAACCTGAAACCAAGGTCGGTCCTGCAGCTGCTCCAGTAGGCAAACTGCACAGGTTCGCACCGTTCCCGACGGGAGAGGCTTCTGGACGTCGCTTCTTCCGAGTTGGCGATGGGGCGGGGAGGTCGCGCCCTCCCTCCCATCTTTTCACGCCGCGGAGTGCGGAGTACCGCTCTAGCGGAAGGCGCTCGCTTCCGCTCGCGGGTCCGTTAGTACCGCGCAACTGTTTTTGACAGGTTCCACAGAACTGCACCGGGTAAGGTGCAAGGTACTGTGGAAGGTACCGCGGAAAACGCACGGAGTACCGTGCAAAAACTCCACGGATTACCGTGGAAGAGGGCTTGGCGGCGGAGCCGCCAAGAATCAACTCCCCGAGGATTCCAGGCACGACGGGAGGTTAAGTACATGGAGGTACTGCTATGAGTATGGAAATACCCGGAATTCTGAAAGGCAGTCCCGTGCCTGATGTGCTCTTGAAGGAGGCGCGGGCGGCGGAGCGTCCACCCAGGCCTCAGCCGGAAGCACAGGCGGAAACGCAAAAGCTCTCTCGCCAGGAGATCGAAAACCAGGCAAAAGCGCTGGAAAGGACGTTTCTCGCCTTCAACCGCCGGGTTGTCCTGTCCGTGAACGAGCAGATCAACCAGGTCATCATCAAGGTGGTTGACGCTGAAACCGATAAGGTAATCAAGGAGATTCCCGCCGAGGAAATCCAGCGTCTGATCGCCAGGATCAAGGAGACGATCGGCCTTCTGGTCGACGAAAAGATCTGACGTGACGCCTCGGGAGGGGAACAACGGCCGCACAGATGTCAGACTTGTCCATCCCGGGCGTCACCGATAAGTACAACACAAAAAAAATCATCGACGCCCTGATGGCGGCCAAGACCGAGCCCCTGACGCGCATGCAGAAGGAGCGCACAGACGAGCAACAGAAGAAAGCCGTCTGGCAGGACATCACTCGAAAAGTGTCGGGACTGCGCGACACGGCGCGGCTGCTCTACGGGTTCCAGAACCCCTTCAACGAGAGGGTCGCCTCGTCTTCGGACGATCGGACACTGGTAGGAACGGCGACCCGCCAGGCCGTGGAAGAAAGCAAGAAAATACTGGTGAAAAAGGTGGCCACGGCGGACCGGTTTCTGTCGCGGTCCCTTCCCCGGGATTTCGCCGTCGAGCCGGGGCAGTACACCTTCAAGGTCGGAGACAAGCAGGTGTCGCTCTCCTGGAAGGGCGGATCGTTGCGCGCATTTGCGGACGCACTGAACGCGCGCGGCGGCGACCTTCTCTCGGCGTCCGTTGTGAACGACACAAAGACCACCCAGGTGCTCCTCGTCGAGGGGAAGCTCACCGGCAGCACGAATCGCCTCTCCTTCCTCGACAAGGCGTCCGACATGGCAGTCGCCACGGGCATGCTGCAGCGCACGCAGACCGGCACCCGGCAATTGACGTTCGATCAGAAAGCACTTGCGCAATGGACCAAGCCGCTCTCACCGGATGGCTACCAGGTGCAGGGCGGGATCCTTACGGTCAACCCCGGCGCCGAGCTGAAGATTCCCGTCAGCCCCGCAATCACGCTCAACAAGAACATGGTCCTCGAGCTCTCGGTGAAAGTGGAGAAGCTCCCCGAGGCGTCGGGGGTCGCGGCAACGCCTCCTCCCGGGCCTTCCGTTCCTTCGACGGGCGGCATTGATTTCAAAGGCGTGCACGTCGAAAGCGCCCCCTCCGAGACCCCGCTGCCGGAGTGGCAGCCCCCCAAGCTCCCCGAAAACATCACGGACCTGCAGAGCCTTTTCATGGAGGGGGACGGCAAGGTCATACCGCTGACTCCCGTCCCGGACTCCGCGGAGTACCAGAAGATCCAGGTTCCCGTCGGGGAGATGGCCTCGACCCTGGACGCGCTGGATCTGCGCAACCGCAACACGTATCGCAGGCTCGACGTGAAGGACATCTCGATCTTCGACAAGACGCAGCGGGGGGACTACGTGCCCACGAACGCGCTGTCGGAATCCGGCGATGCCGTCATCGAGATGGATGGAATAGAAGTAAAGAGAGGGACGAACAATATCGACGATCTCATCCCGGGCGTCACTCTCACGCTGAAGGCCCCGAGCGACGCACCCGTGGAGCTTGCCGTGAAGCACGACGTGGAGGGCATCAAGAAGCAGGTCATGGGCCTCGTGGGTTCCTACAACCAGATCATCACCGACCTCGACGTGCTTACCCGCAAGGACGAATCGATCATCGAAAACGCCACCTACCTGACCGATGACGAGCGGAAAAAGGCCAGGGACAATCTCGGGCTGCTCTTCGGCGACCTTTCGCTCCAGCAGCTGAAGAGCTCGATGCAGAACATCATGATGAACCCCTACCCCACTTCGCTGGGCAGGGACCTGAGCCTCCTGGCGCAGATCGGCATATCCACGGACACCCGCGCGCCGGGCGCAGGTGGCATCGACAAGACCCGATTGCGCGGCTACCTGGAGATCGACGAACAGAAGTTTACCGCCGAAGTGGAGAAACATGCCGAAGCGGTGCATCAACTCTTCGGGAACGACACAACGGGTGACCTCGTCGTGGACTCCGGAGCCGCCTTCAAGCTGGATACCCTCCTGACCCCTTATGTGACCATCGGCGGCATCATGCTCCAGCGGGCGACCACGCTCGATCAGCAGATCGCCGCCTCCGACAGGGATATTGCCAATTACAAGCGGAAACTCGATGATTACCAGGCGGAGTTGAAACGAAAGTACGGTGAGATGGGAGGCGCACTGGACAATCTTCAGAAAAGCTCTCAATCGATGCAGAATTTCAACAAGCAGAACGGCCAGTAAGAGGAGACCCCTTTGCGCCTGACGATCAACGGTGAACAGGTCAGCTACTCCCTCGAGAACGAACGCACCCTGGGGGAAGTGGTCCGGGGGATCCAGGCGTGGCTGGCCGATGCCGGCTTCCTCATTACGGGTATGCGCGCGACGGGAGCACCCGGAGCCGACGCGCAGGACCTGCTGCGGGCGCCCCCGGGGGAATGGGGCGGAACATCCGTGGGGTCGGTGCGGGAGCTGGAGGTGCAGGCAACTCATACAGGAGAGCTGAAACGGGAGCACTGGCGGACCGTCAACGCATGGCTGGGAATGCTCGCGGACGAGATCCGATCCATAGGAGAACACGGCCGTCCAGGGAGTGAGACGGACAGCCTGGAAAACCTGCTTGCCGACCTTCCAGAAACCATTGGGGGCCTTCGGACAAACCCCTTCCTGCCGCCGGGTTCCGACGCGCTGGACAGGTTCAACGCGCTTTTCAAGGGACACGCGGCGGCCGAGGCAGCGCCGCAGCCGGGCCAGGCGCGCGAGGCAGCGGCGGACGTAGCCGCGTGGCCCGCCGAACGGGCGCGTGCGGCAGTCGCTCTGATCGACGAGCTCCGCGCGGGGCTCCAGCAGCGCATCGCGGACGCCTCCCGGCCCGCGGAGGCGCTGGCTCGATGCGCGGCAAGGGTGCGAGACTCCCTGGCGCGGCTCCCGGAGGTGTCACTCCTTTTGCAGACAAGCCGTGACAAGGACGCCATGGACATCGTGATCGGGTTCGCCGACACCGTGCAGGCCCTGCTCGTGCTGGTGCCTTTCCTCGCCCCCGATCCCCAGCGCGGAAAGCTGCTTGTTGAGCTCACCCCCGTGCTCAAAGAGCTGGTTGCCGCGTTCGGCGCAAAAGACTCGGTGCTGATCGGAGACCTCCTGGAATACGAGATCGCCCCGCGCATGGAACGGCTCGCGCCGCTGCTGGAGAAGGCCTCATGATCCTGCTCCAGACGGGAGACCTGTACCGCCCCGCGAACCCTGACCCGACTATGATCCTCTACTTTGCGCTCGGCCTCGCCGCCGCCGTGGCGCTCCTCCTCGTTGCCTCCCTGATCAGCAGACGGCGCGTGCCGCGCACCGACGCGGAGCTCCAGCGTTACAACAGCGGGATTTTCCGGCGCACGGCCAAGTCGTTGGGCCTGCCGGAGCCGCATGTCGCCATGCTGGAGAATCTGGTGCGCCTGTGCAAGGTCAAGCAGCCGTTCCTCGTGTTCTCCAGCGCGAGCCTGCTCGATGACACGCTCAAGAAAGGGCTGTATTCCCTCGAGAGCACCCGGGACCTGACCGCGGAGGAGCGGGAAAAGCGCAGAGCGATCATCTTCCAGATAAAACAGATCATCGAGGGCAACGCACGCAAAGGGGCCGTGCTGAGCTCCACCACTTTTCTCCGGCCGGGTCAGAACCTGTCCGTCACCCCTGAAGGCGCGACGACTTTTTCAAGCAAGGTCATTTCGAACATGAAGGACTTCCTCACCGTGTCCGCCCCGGCCGCTCCCGCGGGAGCCTCCACGCGCTGGATGCGGGGAACGAAGCTTGCCGTGTACCTCTGGCGGGACAACGATGCAGGTTATTCCTTTGTTTCGAAGATCCTCGGCTATGACACGGTCAAGGGGGTTTCCAGCATCCTCATTCAGCATTCGAAGACGCTGCGCAGGGAGCAGCGCCGCAGGAGCAGGCGACGGGAGCTGATGCGGGCGTGTTTCTACTACCCCATCCGCATCGCGGAATTGGATCAGGGCCGCAAAGGGGACAGGAAAGCGATCGTGGAGCTGAACATGCGTACCCTCGGCACCGTTGTCGATCTCTCCGCCGGCGGCTGCGCCATCCAGAGCCTGAACCCATTCGACAAGGGCAGACTTGTCATGATCGAGTTCGACATCGACAAGCAGGCGCCGGTGCGGACCTTCGGAAAAGTGATGCACGTGCATCGGCAGAAGACCCGCGGCGGCGTCATGCATGTGAAGTTCACGCGCGTGACACGGCAGCACCTGAACAGGATCAGCGAGTTCGTCTACGATTTCTCCCGTCCCACCACGCTGGGCCAGGTGCGCCAGCAGATGGACCGTTCGATCTCGGGCCGGCAGGACGCGAGCCCCCCCGCGCGTTGACCCCGCGCTTCTCATTTTGCACGACCTTTGGTGATCGCACGCTTCATTTCGAGCGAGAATGAGCCCATTTTCGATCGGGCAAAATGAAAAGCGCTCCTGCCGAGTGAATATGAAAATTGCCGACATTGACCGAGGTTTGCCTTTCCACTACTCTCCAATCGTGAGCACGGACGATCCCACGCACCATCACAGCGCAAGCCCCGAGGAGACGATCGCGTTGGGCGCGCGCATCGGTGCGCGTATTGCGGAAAACTGCGCTGACGGCGCTCTCGTGCTCCTGGTGGGACCGCTCGGCGCGGGCAAGACGGTCCTTGCAAAGGGAATTGCCCGCGGTCTCGGAATAGAGGAGCAGGTCATCAGCCCCACGTATACGATCGTCTCCGAGTACGGCTCGGGAAGCGTCCCCCTGCATCACGTCGACCTGTACAGGATCGAGGGGACGGAGCAGATGGAAAACCTCGGCCTTGAGGACATCGTCCGCGGAAACGGAATCGTCGTCGTGGAATGGGGAGAGAAGCTCGCGCCGAGCCTCGTCACCGCGGCAACGGACCGCGAGCCGCGCATCCGGGTGACCATCGCGCTCGCGCCGGACGGCGGCCGCGACATCACGGTGGAGGACATCCAGGGATGAATGTCCTGGCCATCGACACCGCCACCGAAACGCTCGCGCTTGCCGCAACCGGGGGCGACTCCTGGGCGTCGCTGTGCCTGCGCCGGGGGCTCCAGCACTCCTCCGCGCTGCTGCCCCTCGCCGAAAGCCTCCTCACGCAGCTGGGAATGAACGTGACGGACCTGGAGCTTCTGGTCTGCTCGCGCGGGCCGGGGTCCTTCACGGGCATCCGGATAGGCCTTGCCACCGCGATGGGCATCAGCCACGGCAGAGGGGTCCCGCTCCTGGGCGTGTCCACCCTGGATGCCATTGCGCGCCCGTGGGCGGCGTATGACGGCGATGTGTGCGCGGTCATCGACGCGCGCAAGGGAAAGTATTACGCCGCCCTGTTCCGCGCGGGCGCGCTTCAGGGTGCGTACAGGGACGTCTCCCCTGATGAGCTGGCGCGGCTTCTCGCCTCCGCCGACAAGCCGCTGCTGGCAGGTCCCGACGCGCCCAGGATCGGGGCGCTGCTCGGTGACGCCGGGCGGGGGGTTGCGCGCACGGACTTGTTCGATCCTCGCTCTCTCCTGCGCATCGGCGTGGAACAATTCGAGAAGAAGGGCGCGGATCTTTCATCGCTTCAGCCCTTGTATCTTCGCAAGAGCGAGGCAGAAATTGCGAGCGGTTTATGAGCACGCGTGACGAAAGTGGAATGCCGCCAGGAGCGGCGGGTCGTGATGCACCCATTGATGAACCTGCCGATGTGGAGCTCGTGGAGGAGACAGCCGCCATGAACGGCGAAACGGGGCGCGGATTGGACTCTCCCGAGTTCAACGCCTGGAAAAGCTCCTACCTCAACGAGCGTCTGCCCAGTCTCTTTCTGGACGGAACCCTGAAGATCCTTCAGGCGAACGACACGTTCTGCGGAATGTACGCATGCGAGCCACAGATGACGGGTGTGTACTTCACCCAGTTCTACGCTCCCTATTTCAATGAGAAGAGAAGCGCCGATCTCTTCCGCTCGGTCCGCTCCGCCGGCAAGGGGTTCATGTGGCGCGGCAGAGTGGAAAAAATCGCCAAGGACAAGCTGCTCAACGTGTCAAAGGTATGGATCATTCCCGTGCGCCAGGGCGCGGGGGCTCTGCCGCGCGCCTACAGCGCCGTCTGTCTGGACATCACCGAGGAACACAGACAGCTTCTCCAGAGCACGTTTACAAGCCTGCTGGGGGCGGCGCGCCTGAAGGACAATGATACTGGAAATCACATCGAGCGGGTCAACAGGTATGCGCGCGCCCTCGCGGAAGACCTCGAAGGCAGGCCGGAAACACCGGAGGTGGACCACGAGTTCGTCGAAACCATCGGGCTCGTGGCGGCGCTGCATGACGTGGGCAAGATCGGCACGCCGGACGACATTCTCAACAAGGCGGGAAAGCTGGAAGCCTGGGAATGGGACGTCATGAAGCAGCACACCACAAACGGCGCATATATTCTTTCCACGTACCCTCACCCGATGGCCCGGGAGATCGCGCTTCGTCATCATGAGCGATGGGACGGAACCGGATACCCGCACGGCCTCAGCCAGGACCTCATCCCGATCTCAGCCCGCATCGTCACAATTGCCGATGTGTATGACGCCCTGAGGATGCGCCGCGCCTACAAGGACTCTTTTACGCACGAGCAGGTCCTGGAAAGCATGAGCGGCGAGTCAGGAACACACTTCGATCCGTTCCTTATCACGCGCTTCATGACGATAGCGGAATCTTTCCGAACGATCTTCAGCGAGCTTGCGGATCCTTCTTAGGAAGAACGCCGCCGGGAGGGGCCGGTGGAATGCCGCCAGGAGCGGCGGGTGAAGCGCCGCCGGGAGCGGCCGGTTTTCCCGATGGCGGGTTCTTGCCCATGAGCCCCTGCAGGCTCGGCAGCGTTTGCGGTGCGGCGGAAGCGGCGGCGCGGTTTTCCTCCTGAATCGCCGCGTAGACCTCCCGGCGATACACCTTGACCTGGGAGGGCGCAGCGATGCCCAGCTTGACCTGGTCTCCCTTGATGTCGACCACGGTGAGCTCCACCTGATCGCCGATCATGATGCTCTCGCCGATGCGGCGCGCGAGGATCAGCATGAAGCGCCTTGCCTGGCCCGCGCAAGCTCGTCCAGAATGACGTGCCGCACTCCCCACCGGGGGTTGCTGCTGATCGACTGCCGTCCCTCGCGCGTGCGCCGATTCAGGATGAGCGGTCCCTGGAGATTCGCCGTCATCAGGGAAGAGTTTTCCGGGATGGTGACGATGGCGAAAACGAGACCGTCCTCCCCCCGCGCGACCCCGATTTCCTCGAGCTCGCCCGGGTCCACGTCCGGAGTGTAGTCCGGCCGGAAGAACAGCGGGTCGATCAGGACAAAGGCCACCTCGACGCGCTCGACCGACTGAAGCCAGTAGAATGGCTGCTGGGTGGCGTCCAGCAGCACGAACTCGCGCAGATCCTCGAAGCCGAACAAGCCCCGGGCGAACCTTATCCGCTGCCCTTCCGCGATCTCCATTTCTCCGTACGGCTTGGTGAGCACTTTCATGGCTTACCTCAGGAAGTCCAGCAGCTTGGGACGATTCAAGACGCGCGCCGTCGCCGCGAGCGCGGCCTCATGGGTGAACTCCAGGGTCTTGAGCTGTGTGATGGCGTCCGCCATGTCCAGGTCGCGCTCCTGAGAGTCGAAACGCACCAGCTCCGGCTGCTGGAACGCGAGCCTCCTGGCCACGGTATCGAGCCGGGAGTCGCGCGCCCCGATATCACCGAGCACGCCGGCAAGGGTCGTAATGGAATCCTCGATCCCCCTCAAGCCTGCGCCCCCCACTTTTTCACCCGAGCCTTCGAACATCGCGTTGCGAAGGTTGATCACCATGTCGAATATGGATCCGCCGAACACCCGTGCGCTTCGCGCCACATTCAGCGGCGGATGGTCACCGCCCGGCGCGAGGATCCCCAGGTCCTGCAGGACGGTGCCGCCGCCGGTGTCCTCGGCCCAGATCTGATGAGGAAGAGTCGTGCTCAGCACCAATGCATTGCTCACGGGATCGAGGCTCGCACGGACGGGCGCGGCAGAATCGTTTATCTTGGCCGCGATTGCCGACAGAGTGTCACCGGGGGCAAGCCGTATTTCCGCCCCGTCGATGCGGATCGTGGAGTTCGCCTGCACGCGGTACTGGCCGGCGTCCACCGTGGAATAGATCTGCTGCTGCTCGGCCCAGAATGCGACGTTGCCCGGCAGGTTGATGTCCACCGAGGCTCCTTCCGAGATCTCCGCCGCTCCCCTGTCGACGTTGCCCAGGTAGTCCACGGAGACCACCCTGTCCGTGCTCCCGCCGGGCACCCGGCCCAGGGTCGTCCGGAAAGGGGTTGTCTTCGACAGGGTTCCGGCAAAAAGGGAATTGCCGCTCTGGTCCTTGGAGTTGGCGATGGTGAGCAGCTCTCCCAGGAGCTGATCCACCTCTTCGCCCATGTAGCCCATCTGCGATTTGTCCACCGTGCCGTTCGCGCCCTGCACGGCGAGCTCACGGACCCTTTGCAGGATGTCCATCGCGCTGCGCAGGTTGCCCTCCCCGCTGGAAAGCGTGTTGCGCACGGACTCGATGTTCTTGCCGAATCGGTCCGACCGCATGATCTCGGATTGGAAACGCGTGGAGCGGGAGGCGGCCAGAGGGTCGTCGCGCAAGTCCTTGATTTTCGACTGCGCGCCCACCTTGTTCGTCATCTGGTTCATGTCGAACTCGCGCAGCTCCCGGTAGTAGCTGCTGTCAAAGGTCGGTTGCTGTGAGCTGATCCTCTTCATACCCGTCCGTCCTTACACGCCCATCTTGTTGATGATGATGTTGAGCATCCCGTCGAAGGTCGATACGAAGCGCGCAATCGCGGCATAGCCGTTCTGGTAGGTGATCATCGTGGAAAGCTCTTCGTCGACATTGACGCCGGAGATCGATTCACGCAGGTCCTTGAGGTCTTTCATCACGAGCTTCGTCGTGTCGAGACTGCGGTTCGCCTCTTCGCCCTTCAGCCCGATGCCGGCAACCCGATCCGCGAAATAGCTGTCGAACGTGGACGTGACACCGACCATGACGGGCGTGGTGCGCAGCTGCGCAATAGCAAGGGCGGCCGTGCCGTCCCCGACGCCGTCTGATTTCCCATCGGCCCCGGAGGCGGCGGCGATGGACCCCGGATTCTGAAGGAGGCGGGAGTTCACCTCGATCCAGCCCGCCGGGTGCGCAAGCGGCGCCACGGCATACTGGGACCCGTCCGCCTGGGTAAGGGATTGCACGGCGTCCGCGTGGCTCCACGCGTATGCCCCGGCAGGACCCGAGGCCTTGAGGATGCCGCTGTAACCGACGAGGAACTGGCCGGAGTCTTCCAGGCTCCTGATCACGAAATCAGGGTTCCGCGTGTCGGCCGCGGGAGTCGCCTTCAGGGAGAGCTTGCCTTCCGAGTTCAGGCGCGCAACCACCTCGGCGCCGGACAGGTTTATCCGGGTGATGAGGTCTTCGACCGTATCGGTGGGGTGGTAGGCCACGGTGACCGCGCCGTCGGCTCCGGGAAGCGTGAGGACGCCTTCGAGGCCTATCTGGTCCTTCGCCTTCAAGGCATTGGAGCCCGTGACGCGAAACACCCACGTGGAGTCCGGGACGCCGGTGCCTTTCGAATCGTAGTTGCCCGCGACATTGGTGATGAATGGCCGCTCCACGAAGAAGTCCACTCCCTTTTCACCGTTCAAGCCGAAGCCCTGCCGATGGACCTCGTTCACGAGGTCCGTGAAATTGAGAGCCAGGAGGTCGAGGCTCTGGATCTCCTGCCGCGCGTCGCCGTCGCGCACCTGCAGCAGAGAGGCGATCTTTCCGCCGCGGAGGCTGACCGCGCCGCGGGTATCCTCCCAGACGAGGTTTGAATATCCCTCGTTCGTCCTGTCCGCCTGGAGGGCAATCGGCTCATGATGCAATCCCTGCACGAGATGCGTGCCGCCGGTGGTGACGACGAACTCACCCGCGGGATCGTTGGTCCGTATGGTGATGTCCACGAGGGATGAAAGCTGGCCCACCAGCAGGTCTCTGCGGTCCAGGAGGTCATTGGGGTTGTCCCCGAGGGCCTGGGACTTGACGATCTGACCGTTGAGGAGCGCGATCTGGCGGGTGAGCTCGTTCACCTGGGTGACGGTGCCACGAATATCGTCCTCCACCATGTCGCGCACTCCCTTGAGGCGCTGAAACCGGTCATGGATCCCGTCAACGAGTGATTTGCCCTTTTCCAGAACCGATCGGCGTGATGCCATTTCGGTGGGATTGAGGGAGAGGTCCTGCCATGCGCCCCAGAACTGGTCCATCAGGGCGCGCACCGAGTGATCGGTGGGCTCATTGTAGACCTGCTCCATCATGAGGATGTACTTGTCCCGGGAATCCCAATAGCCCTGCACGTTCTGCTCGGACACGATGCGCCCCTCGAGGAGCATGTCCTTGAGCCGTTCGATGCGCGTCACGTCCACGCCCTGCCCGATCTGCCCCGGGGTTTCCTCCCGATTGAGCTGCGGCTCGTACAAAGGCAGGGTGGCGTGCATTTCGACGCGCTGCCTGCTGTACCCCTCGGTGGAGGCGTTTGACAGGTTATGGCCGATGGTCTGGAGTCCCTGGGTGGTGGCGACGAGCCCCCTCTTTCCGAGCTCTATGGGAGCGAAACTGGATTGCACGGCGTCCTCCTACTGCGTGCGGTCGACGAGGAGCGCGCCGCTCACGCCGGTGGGCGTGCCCCGACGGGAGTAGATCCTGCCCTTGCGGTACGGGAATATCTGCTCGAGTATCCTGTTGAGCGCGTCCGCGAGCGTTTCCGCCGAATAGCGCATCCTGCCCGTGGCGGTCTTCAGCCGCACGACGCTTACGCGCAGCCTGCGCCAGCCGTCCTCCAGCCCGGCCCGCGCCTCCTCGGGCAAGGCGGGCATGAGCGCCGAGAATGTCGTCTCCCGCGGCATCTGCATTGCGGCGCGCAGGAGCACGAAGGCTTCGTCGCGGGCGGAGTCCGCTTCCACGATTTCCTCCGCAGCGTGTTCGATGCCCTGGGCAAGAACCAGGCCGGAGCTCCAGCTCTTCTCCTGGAAGCGCTCCCGCAGGCGCTCCACTTCGCGGCCCAGGCGGTCGAAAAGCTCCGTCTCCTGCTCCATGCGGACCTTCAGCGTCCGCCAAAGGACATTCGTCTGCTCATCCATCGCTTCGCTCCTCTTCCTTCATTCAATGTCGGAAGAACTTTCCTTCCCATGAGCGCGGCAATCTGCTATCTTTGGCGGGGAGAGATTCATGACCACCGATCGTGACCTGATCATCATAGGCGGAGGCGGGGCAGGTCTGTCCGCGGCGCAATACGGCGCCCGCGCAAACCTGCGTACGCTCGTCGTGGAGGAGTTTTCCTCCGGGGGCCAGGCCCTGCTCATCGACGCTCTGGAGAACTACCCGGGATTCCCCGACCCGATTAATGGGTATGATTTCACGCAGAAAATGGAAGAGCAGGCAAAGAAGTTCGGGGCGGAGTTCCAGAACGCCACCGTCACTTCTCTGCGCAAGGAGAACGGCCATTTTGTCGTCGAAACGGACAGGGGACCGATGACCTCGGATACGGTCATCCTTGCAACGGGAGCGGCGCACAAAACACTCGGCGTCCCGGGGGAGGCGGAGCTCGCCGGCAAGGGCGTCTCCTACTGCGCCACCTGCGACGGCCCGTTCTTCAGGGGGAAGCGGATGCTGGTGGTCGGGGGCGGAGACGCGGCCTGCGACGAAGCCATGTATCTTTCCCACCTGGCCTGCGGCGTCCTCATGATTCACAGGAAAGAGAAGTTCCGGGCCCAGAAATCGCTCGCCGTGCGCGTGCTGGCCAATGCAAAGATCGAGGTGCGATTTTCCACGGAGCTGCGCAGGATCGAGGGTTCTCCCAACGTGACCCGGGTGGTCCTGGTGGACAACAAAACAGGGCGGGAGTACGAAGAAGCGGTCGAGGCGGTTTTCATCTTCATCGGCTCGGATCCCAAGAGCGGGCTCGTCGAGCCGCTGGGGGTTGCCCGTGACGACGTAGGCTACGTGGAGACCAATCAGCGCATGGAGACCTCTTTGCCGGGGCTCTACGCGGTAGGTGACGTGCGCGCGACTCCGTTCCGGCAGCTCGTGGTGGCAGCCGGGGAAGGCGCCATCGCGGCTCATGCAGCCGGGCAATACATTGACGAGAAGAAGGGCGAGTGCAAGTAGAGAGGGCTTGAGTGAAGTTTCGGCTGATTGTCCATCCCCGGATGGAGGGCAGGTTCGACATGGCGGTCGATGAGGCCCTTGCGGAGGCGGTGGGGGCCGGCGCAAGCCTCCCGGTCATCAGGCTGTACGGATTCTCTCCCCCCACCCTCTCCCTGGGCAGGTTCCAGAAGATCAAGGGGAGGTATTCACCCGCGCTGCTTGCGGAGGATGGCGTCACGCTCGTGCGCCGGCCGACGGGAGGCCACGCGGTGCTGCACGATTGCGAGCTTACCTACTCGGTCGCGCTTTCCAAGGAGGAAAGCGGAACCCTGATCGGGGGGGCAAGGAAAAGGGAGGTATATGAGTTTGTGGCGCGGGTGCTCCTTGCGGGGCTTGCCGAGCTCGGCGTCAAGGGAAAGATCAATGCATCCCGGCACGGCGACCTTCACAATCCGGACTGCTTCGGTTCTGCGGGCGAGTACGAGATCACGGGGCGGGACGCGCGCAAGCTCATTGGCAGCGCCCAGATGACGACCCGCCGGGCCATTCTTCAGCATGGGTCCATCCCCCTCGAAAACCCGGGCAGACGCGTCCTGCGTTACATCAGGGTGGAGGGGCCGGTGGATTCGCGCGAGCCCACCTGCCTGAACGAGGAAACGGGCCGGAGCCTCGCCTTCGAGGAGGTGCGGGAGGCCTTTGCCCGGGCGTTTCAACGGAATCTCGACACGGAGGAGTCCGAGCTGCGCACGGAAGAGAAAGAAGCGGCGGATCGGATCCTGGCCGCACGGTACGCGAGCGACTCATGGAATCTCGTATACTGAGGCATCGCGGTACGGGAGTGCGCGAGTACGCGCTCGGCCCGAAGGCCGTACCCGTTCGGCGAGTACGCCGTACTCCGCGGATTCTAGGGCGCCGATCTGCGGTCCTTGCCGTGATGATTCTCATCACGGCACCGGCTCCCTTCGTCGCGGCGCTCAGCTTCAACGATCCCGGAGATCCGTCAGTTCTTGCCGCCCGGTTGGCGGATGAGATGACGAACGAGGAGCTCATGGGCCAGGTGTTCTTCCTCGGCTGGCAAGGGGTCGGCCCCTCCCCGGACATCCTGCGCTGGATCGGCAGCCGCGGGATCGGCGGGGTCAAGATCTTCCCCCGCAACGTCTCCGACCTTCCTTCCCTCGCGCGGGACATCGCGGAAATGCAGAGCCTTGCGGCAAAGAACCGGTTCGCCATCCCGCTTTTCGTCGCCACAGACCAGGAGGGCGGGTGGGTCCGGCAGATCAAGGACGAGACCTCCGTGTCGCCGGGCAATCTTGCGCTGGGAGCCTCCGGAGCGCCGGGGGACGCCTATCTCACCGGCTATTACCTCGGCAAGGAGCTGGCGGCGCTGGGCATCAACATGGATTTCGCGCCCACGGCGGACGTGTATTCGAACCCCGAGGCGAGCGTCATCGGCCCGCGCTCCTTCGGCTCCGATCCGTCTTCCACGGGCCTCTTCTCGGCCGCGTTCGCGAGCGGCATGAAGAGCGCGGGCGTCCTCTGCACGGCGAAACATTTTCCCGGACACGGCTCCGCCGATCAGGACTCGCACGGACACCTCCCCAAGATCGAGGTGAGCCTCGATCAGCTTCTCGAGCGCGACCTGATCCCCTACCGCATCCTCATCCGCGAGGGGATCCCTGCCGTGATGACGGGACATCTCGCTTTTCCCCGGATCCTGGGCAGCCTCACCCCCGCCTCCCTGTCCCCCTTCTTCCTCCAGAGCCTCTTGAGGGACAAGCTCGGGTTCCAGGGCCTTGTGATCACTGATGACATGGAAATGGAGGGCGTGCTTGCCGACGGCCTGGATACGCCCACCGCGTGCCTCCGCGCCTTGGAGGCGGGAAACGACATGGTGCTCGTTTCGCATACACCGGCGACCCAGGAGCTCACCTGGAAGGCGCTGATCGCGGCCGCCGGGTCGCGCAAGGCATTCCGCGCCACCCTCAAGGAGTCCGTGACGCGCATCCTGGCCACCAAGCTGCGCTACTTCCGCGGACGCGACGCGCCCCTGAATCCGAACCCTTCGTCGGTCAAGACGCAGGTGCCAGCTCCCGGAGCCAGGGATTTCTTCGTGCAGGTGTCCGCCAGGGCCGTCACGCTCATCGCGGGAAAGAGGATCCCCTACCGACAGGCCCGGGGAGAAAAAGTCCTTCTCTGCGGACAATTCAACGAGTTTCTTTCCGAAGGCCTGCGCCGCTATCCGGGCGCCGATACCCTGCTCTTCCCCTTCAACCCGTTTTACGGCGCGCGGGCCCAGGACAAGTCCTCCGTGCGCGCGCGTGCCGCCGCGTATGATACCGTGATTTTTTGTCTCGCCAATTACAACAGCCTGGATGTGCTCCAGGAGCTCAAGGGCATGGGGAGGAAGGTCATCGTCATTTCCGCCCTCAGCCCCGTGTACCTCAGCGATGCGTCATGGGTCCAAACGGCAATCGCGGTGTACGGCGAGGGCCGCGATTCCTTCCGCGCGGGCTTCAGTGTGCTTGCGGGAGACTTCACGGCCACCGGTCTGCTCCCCGTGAGCTTTGCGGCGCAGGCCGTCAAATGAGCTGGCGGCCGACGGGACGGAGAGACCTGCCCGCGATCCTCGAGTTCCTGCTGCGTGACGAAGCGCTCTGCGTCCCATTCACCTCGCGCCTGCTGGACGGCGCGCGCGGCTGCGAGGTGTACTTCAACGCCGATGCGCGGGGGAACGTCTTCGAGTGCGCCCTGTTCACGACTGCGGGCCTCCTGCTTCCCGTGCTGACGGGGGAGGACGCGGGCCATAACGGCCTCGCGGACGTGCTGCGCGGCCTGAGCCCGACCGTTCACTCCATCATGGGGGTCGGCAGGTGCGTCGGGGGGGTCGAGGCCCTGCTTCCCCTTCCGCCCACGACCCGCATCGAGTATTTTCTGATGACCCTGCCCCGCGCATCCCTGCGTCCCTTTCTCCCGCGGGACCACGAAGGCGTGGTGGTCAGAAAGGCGGACCCGTACGACGCGGAAGCACTCTTCCCCCTGCAGAAGGAGTACGAGCTGGAGGAGGTGGTGATCGATCCCACGCATTTCAACGACGCCCAATGCATGAAGCTGTTGAAACACAGCCTTCGGGACGAGCTGGTGTATGTCGCGGAGCTGGACGGGGTGCCCGTGGCAAAGGCGGCGACGAACGCGCGTGGATTCGGCGTCGATCAGATCGGCGGCGTCTACACGGTGCCCGAGAAACGAAGCAAAGGCCTGGGGGCCCGGGTGGTAGCAGAGCTCCTGGAGGCCGTGTTCATCGACAAGACGGCAGCCTGCCTGTTCGTGAAAAAGCGAAACCGGCCCGCAATAGCGCTTTATGACCGGCTCGGATTCGCGCCGGTGACCGACTACGTCATCAGCTATTATGGGATGTAAGGAGGACGGCGGCCAGACCTGCCGGAGGGGATGATGCCGGGCCCGATGCCGGCCCGTCAGCCCTTGATCGCGCCCGCGGCGACTCCCTTTGTAATCTGCTTCCTGAATATCAGGTAGAAAATCAGCAGCGGCAGCATGCCGATGGCCAGCGCGGCGAACTGCTTTCCATAGTCTGCCATCATCGTTCCCGAGAACCTGAGGATACCCAGGGGCAGCGATTGGAGGCTTGTCTTGGACACGAGGATATTGATGAGGGCAAACTCGTTCCACAGGCCGGTGATGTTCAGGATTGCGACCGTCGTCGCGATCGGGACCGACATGGGCAGGATGATTCCCCTGAAGATGGCGAAATAGCCCGCGCCGTCGATGCGCGCCGCTTCCACAAGGGCATCGGGGATGCTCTTGATGTACTCCGTGGCAAGATAGATGGCGACGGGCAGCCCGGATCCGATATAGATCAGAAGCACCCCCACGCGGCTGTTGTAGAAGAGGTGGAAGTCCGTGGATTTCATGAGATGGAGGAACTGGAAGAGATCTCCCAGGAGCTTGTCGAGCTGAGAGACCTCGATAAACAGCGGCACCATCAGCGACTGGATCGAGAGGAGAATGCCGATGACGAAGCTGCCGTAGATCGGGGCGGTCGCCTTTGACCTGATCTTGGCAAAAGCAAACGCGGCCAGGAGGGAGAACAGGATGATTCCCAGTGACGCGCCCAGGGTATAGATGACCGAGTTCCCTATGAGCTTGTCGAACTCGCCGATCCTCCATGCGCCGGGATAATTGACCGTGATCCACTCGTGGGGGAGACTCAGCTTGTTGAGGCGGTATTCCGCGTTCGACTTGAACGAGTTGACGAGGAGCCAGATGATGGGGGAGACCGTCATGAAGGCGAATACTCCCATCACAAGATACGCGAGCACTTTTCCGAGCGCGCCCGTGATCCTGCCGTACGTCATTCTCGCCGCGTCTCTCATGACCTACTCCCTTCCCCCGTACCGCTTCTCCACGAGCTTGGTCAAGCCGATGAGGATGAAGCTGAATATGACGATCGAAAGGGCGATGGCGTTGGCCAGGGGATAGTGCGGCGCGCCGTGGAACGCATTCGTGTACATGTAGATTGAGAGGACCTCCGTCACTCGCGCGGGGCCTCCGCCGGTCATGGCCCAGATCAGCGCAAAGCTGTTCAAGGAGCCCGAGATGCAGAGAATCGCGGCATTCACGATGACCCCGGAAAGGCTGGGAAGCACAATGCGGCCCATCACCTGGCCTTCCGTTGCCCCGTCGATCCTCGCCGCCTCGACGATGGCCACGTCGATCTTCTGCATGTTGGCCAGGAAAAGGATCAGGTAAAGCCCCGTCCAGCACCACAGCGTCACGAACATGATGGGAATCATGGCCACGTCGGCCTTGCTGAGGAAATCCGGCGACCACTTGTGTGCGAGCAGGTTCACCATGTCGCTCCTGAACACCGCGAGCTGGCCGGGTGTATAAGCAACGATGATGTCCTTGAGCTCGGTGAACGGGTCATTGAATATCTGCAGCGCGACAGGATCGCTTATGTCGACGATCCGGTGCACGAATCCGTCCGTGACGTTGAAGCCCCCCGACGCGCGCAGGATCACATCAAGCTTGTGGGAGAAGGCATTGGCGTACCACTTGTTCATGACATCCGCGATGAGGCCGGAAGGAGCGAATATCATGTTCCACATGATGCCCAGGACGATGACGGAGATGATTGCCGGCATGTACAGCACGCCCTGCCAGAAATCACCGAATCTCACGATCCTGCGATAGATCAGGTATGCAAATACGAACCCGAGGGGGAGCTGCCCGAACACGGAGATGAGGACGATGTACACATTGTTTTTCAGCGCGAGCCAGAATTGGGGGTCCGCCACCAGCTTCGCGTACTGCTGAAACCCGGTGATCCTCCACCGCTCGCCTCCGAACATCTTCCCGCCATTGAAGTTGCTGAGCGAGAGGATGATGGAGATGGCGATGGGAAAAGCCATGACAAAGAGATAGAGAATGAAGGCAGGCAGCACCATTGCCCAGTAGGCCCGTCTCTCATCACGCCTGTAAGCAACCGTCCGCGCCATCCCGAGCCTCCGTGCCGAAAGCATCAAAAAAAGGTGTCCGGGCGGTGAGCCCGGACACCCGCTCTGCTCGGAACTTTACATCTTCGACTTCAGCCACGCATCCATTGCTTTCTGCATCTCGGCCGCAACCTGGGCAGGGGTCTTTGCCCCTAGGCCGATGGACTGCAGGCCGGCGTTGAGCACGTTGAACACGCTCGGATCCAGCACGCCGTCAATCACGTAGCAGGTCTTGGCGATTGAAGAATAGTACGTGGGCATCATGGTTGTGAAGGGCTCGAGCTTCTCGCTGGTGACGCCCTTGCGCGTCGGGATGAAGGCGCCCGTCTCGAGCTTCATCTGGGAGAACTCAGGACCGTAGTACCACTTGAGCAGGCGCACAGCGGCCTTTTCCTTGTCGGAGCCGGCGGGAATCGCTGCGGAGATGCCGAGGCCGACGCCCGCGATTGCGGATACGACGCCCGGATTCTTCTCTCCCGGTATGGCGGGGAAGTTGAGGAACGCGAAATCCGCGGCTTGCGCCTCCGGTGCGATCAACGCCTTGCCCGAGGCCTTGTCCGTCAGGTAGGCTCCCTGGCGCCAGTCACCGTCGATGATGAAGGCGGCCTTGCCCGAAGCGAACAGACCGGGGCCGTCACCGTAGGGCTGCTGGATGTTGCTCCAGTTGATGACGCCGTCGGTGAACATGGTCTTGACGAATGTCAGGGCGGCGACAAAGGCGGGATCCGTGAATTTGACCTTGCCCGTATTGACCCTGTCGATCCAGGCGTCGCCGAGCATGCGTCCGACAACCGTGGAGAACAGGCACGACTGGGCCGGCCACTGGTCGCCATCCGGCAGGAGGATGGTCTGCACGTTCTTGACCCTGAGCTTGGGAACCATGGCCTTCAGAGCCGCATAGGTCTTGGGCAGTGGAATGCCGAGGTCCGACAAGAGCTTCTTGTTGGTGTACATGACCGTGGTGTAGGTGAAGCTCTGGGGGAGCTCCGCCAGCATCTTGGAGGACTGTGCATTCACGTTGAGAGCCGGCGCGACAAAGTTGGACAGGAAGTCCTTGCCCAGGAGGGGCGCAAGGTCCTTGACGAGCTTCTGCGAGTGCAGAAGCGCCGAGCTGTCGCGGGTGGTCGGCCACATGTACATGACATCCGGAAGCTGCCCGGCGGCGATGTAGGCGGACAGCTTCTGGTGGTAGGCCTGGCTGAACAGGATCTCCATCTGCAGGTCGATGTCCGGATTGTCATCTTTGAACTTCTGCCAATACGCCTGGTCCTCTTCATATCCCGCCTGCGTGGCGTCGATATAGTAGAGGAAATTGAGCGTTGTCTGCTGAGCGACGAGGCTCATGGGAATGATCAGCAGAACAAGCGCGAAGAACAGGAACTTCTTCATGGCGCAAACCTCCTTCAAGGATTCTTTCCCCCTCAACGAGGGGTTTTCTTTTTCATATCAGGCGCAGCGCAGGAGCCGCGCTGAACGAGCCGGGGAGGGATGATGACGGATCTATGCTCCGGCTCCCTGCCCGCCATGAGCTCGAAGAGCATCTGCACGGCCGCCGCGCCGATCTCATCTATCGGCTGCGCCACCGCGGTGATGCCCGGCGAAAGGTGGGGGAAAAACGGGTGATCGTCGAATGACACGATGGAAATGTCGCCCGGCACGCTCCTCCCCATTTGCGCGCACGCGTTGAGCGTGCCGATGACCAGGTCCCCGGCAGCGACGAAAATGGCGCTCACCGCAGGGAGCGAGAGCAGGATCTGCTGCGCACACCGCATCGCGTCCGTGGTGTCATAGGGACAGTGCACGACAAGGGGATCCGGAAGCCCCTTCTCCCGGTACACGTCGACGATGCCGCGTACCCTGTCGTGCACGTAGGGCAGCGCATCCGGTCCGGCCAGGACGGCGACATGGCTGTGGCCCTTGCCGGCCATATGCTCACCCGCCATCCGCGCGCCCAGCGCATTGTCCACATCGACGTAGTACGACGAGCTGTGGGGGCTCTTCCCCACCATGACGAACGGCAGGTTCTTCACGAGCAGCTCCGCGAGCTGCTTTTGTCCGAACTGCTCCGCCCCGATTATCGCACCGTCGATCCGGCGGCCCCTGAGGATGCTGCGGAATGCCGAGTCCACATCGTCCTCCGAGCTCGCCGTGGAGAGGAGCACATTGATGCCGTGCGCTGCCGCCTCCTGTGTGATCACGGTGAGGAACGCGGGCCAGAAGGTGCTTGTCAGGGTGTACTTGCCCGTATGCGGGATGACAAAACCCATGGTGTTCGTCCGCCTGGCCGCAAGACCTCTGGCGGAGGCGTCCGGGTGGAAATCCAGGGATTCGATGAGCTTCGAAACCCTGCGTCGCGTTTCTTCGCCGACCCCCGTCACGCCGTTTATGACCCGGGAAACAGTGCCTTTCGATACATGGGCCATTTCGGCGATGTCTTTTATCGTCATCAGTCCTTGCACAGCTCCTCGACAATAACGGTTTCGTTCTTTGCCCGAAGAAACAAAAATATCAAGCGAAACGCTAGTACTTTGCAGAGTGGCCGCAACCGTTCTCGCGTTGTAGCACGCGGCATTTGCATTGTCAAGAGAATTCTTTCCACCAGTTTTATTTGTTTCAATATAATGAGTTATATGATTGATGATATTGACGCGCCTTAAGAAAACGTTCTGAACCAGGCAATAATTGGCAATTGCACTATACCGGTATCTCAGATAACATGCATTTCCGGGTAAGGAGGAAAAAATGCGGTGCGGGCGTTTCGAAGATCCTGCAAGGGAATACGTGATTACAGATCCGTGTACGCCGACAAAATGGATCAATTACGTCGGGACCCTTGCGTTCGGCGGGTTTGTCGATCATACCGGCGGCGCCCTGCTCTGCAAGGGAGACCCGGCAACAAACCGCATCACGCGCTACATTTCCCTGCAGCCTGCCGGCGAGTTCAGGGGCACGACCCTGTTCCTGCGGGTTCGTGAAGCAGGCAACTGGAAAACTGTTTCGCCCTTCTTTGTGCCCGGCCTGGCCCGGCTGGATTCCTTCGAATGCCACGTGGGGCTGGGATATTCGCGGATTATCTCGGAGCTCAACGGGATTCGCACGGACGCCACGTTCTTCGTGCCCCTGGAGGACTCCCGCCTGATCGTAGACGTGCGGATCGCGAACATCGGGAAGCGCAGCCGCGAGGTGGATGCGATCCCCGTTGTGGAGTACTCGCACTTCGACGCACTCAAGCAGCTCACGAACGCTGACTGGGTCCCCCAGACAATGCAGAGCAGGTCACGCCTCTCGGAGAACGGCCGCAGGGTGCTTTTCCAGTACGCATTCATGATGCGGGACACGCAGGTGAACTTCCTCGCATCCAACCTCGCCTCCTCCTCCTTTGAAACGGACCGCAAATACTTTCTCGGCCGCAATGAATACGGGACGTGGGCCAGCCCGGGCAGCCTGGAAGAAGAGGAGCTCGGCTGCCACGAGGCCCTGCGCGGTGACAACATCGGCGCGCTCCTTCATCACCTGGGCGCGCTTGCGCCGGGCGAGGAGCGCCGCCTCATCGTTCAGCTCGGCCAGGCCGAAAGCATTGAATCAGCCATGGCGGGCATCGGTCCCTTCCAGGATGCCCGTGCCGTGGACCAGGCATTCGCGCGGCTCGGCGAATCCTGGCGGGCCCGGCTTTCCTGCATCCAGGTTGAAACCCCTGATCCGGCGACGAACCGGATGCTGAACATCCACAATCCCCGGCAATGCCACACGACATTTCAGTGGTCGCGTTACCTCTCCCTCTATCAAACCGGCTACGGCGCGCGGGGAATCGGGTTCCGCGACTCCTCACAGGACGTGATGGGAGTCCTGGCGAGCGTGCCGGAGGAGGCGAAGTCTCTCCTCCGCACTCTGCTCAGCGTCCAGAAGCGCGAGGGATTTGCCATGCACCAGCTCAACCCTGCCACGAGGGAAGGCAGCATGGGTGACGCCATGGAACGTGATGACCGCCCGCACTACTACAGCGACGATCATTTGTGGAGCATTCTTGCCGTGGCAGAGCTGCTGAAAGAAACGGGTGATCGCTCATTCCTGGAAGAAGTCATTCCCTTTTACGACAAGGACAAGAGCGGCGTGCCCTTGGAAACCGCGACAGTTCTGGATCACATGCGACGGGGGATCGAGTTCACCCGATCGAACGTCGGGAAGCACGGCATCCCCCTCCTCGGGTTTGCGGACTGGAATGATACCATCAATCTTGCGACGGGCGCGGAATCCATGTTCACGGCGAACCTGTACGGCAAGGCGCTCCAGGAGCTGGCCGCATTGGCCCGATGGCGTGGGGAGCCCGCGGAGGCCGAAAGATGCGACGCCTGGCACGCGGAAATGAAACAGCGATTCCTCCAGCACGCGTGGGATGGACAGTGGTGGATAAGGTACATCGACTGGGACGGGACTCCGCTGGGCTCGCATGTGAACGAGAAAGGCCGGATCTACATCAACGGGCAATCGTGGCCGGTGCTCTCGGGGTTTGCCACCGAGGACCGGGCCCGCGCGTCAATGGAATCGCTGCGCAGGCTGCTCAACACGCGCAACGGGATAAAGATATCAACCCCCAGCTTCAACGGCTTCGATGCGCGAAAGGGAGGGATCAGCACCTATCCGCCCGGCGCCAAGGAGAACTCGGGCATTTTCCTTCATACCAACCCGTGGGTGATCATCGCCGAAACCATGCTGGGCAACGGGGACCGCGCATATGAGTACTACCGGCAGATAGATCCCAGCGAAAAAAACGACAGGATCGAGCAGTTCGAGTGCGAGCCCTACGTCTATCCCCAGAATATCCTCGGGGACGAGCACCCGATGTTCGGCCTCGCGCGGAACTCCTGGCTCTCAGGAACCGCCTCCTGGGTCTACCAGGCAGCGACCAAACACATCCTGGGCCTGCTGCCCACGTACGGCGGATTGACCGTGAGCCCCTGCATACCGTCGGCATGGGACGGCTTCAGCGCGGTACGGAAATACAGGGGCGCCGCATACCGGATCCAGGTAAGGAACCCTTCTCATATCTGCCGCGGCGTTGCATCGATGTCAGTGGACGGGCGGAAGATCGACGGAAACCTGCTCCCCTTGTTCGACGACGGGAGAACGCATTCCGTCGAGGCGACGCTCGGCTAATGCGCCGCCGCTGCGGCAGCCAGCTTTCTCAGCAGTCGTTCTCTCCTCTTCCCGATCTCCTGCCGGGTACGCGCATCCAGCGGGAGGTTCCAGGAGAGGAGGAGCTCCACCATTTCCAGGGCCTGATCAGGCCTCCTGACACGGTGCTCGAGGTGTTTGGCGAGCTCCACGGCGGCGAAAATGCTCCGGGAGCCCGAGGTCATGGATTCCCAGACGGCCACCGCCTTTTCCCAGTCGCGATGCCTCCTGTGGTGAAGGCTGAGCACAATGCCGGCCTCCGCGTTTCCCCGTCCGAACGCGTCCGCCAGCACTTTCGCACCGACAGCCGGTGACCGTCCGAGCAGCCAGCGGCCCAGGGCCCTTTCATCCACCTTCGCGGCCGAGACATCGCCGGAAAGAAACCTGCCAATGAGCGCATACATCCGGGCAAGGGACGTGATGTCCATGACATTGTGGTCGAACACCACCGGCAGCGTTCCCCGCCTCCCCGTGCGCAGGTACTCCAGCCAGATCAGGGGAATGTCCTCGCCTGCGACGTCGAGCCCGCGGATGAAACCGAGGATGTGCGATTCGATTGTTCTCAGGCTGCAGTCACCCGTCACCGTCTTCCAGAGCCTGCGCGCGTGATGGAGCAGATCCACCTGGGGGCCCGGCTCCCACTCGATGCGGTTCATGAGGAATCGGGTTCGGAGGAGATGGCTGTCGAAGGTCTTCCCATTGTAGGAGACGAATGCGCGGTAGGGCTTCAGGAGGCCGGCAACCGCGGCAAGGAAATCCGGCTCGCCGGGAAAATCCGAGAGAAAGAGCTGCTCCACCACAAGGTCCCTGCCCTCGCACCGCGCAGCGCCGAACAGGAAAATGACGCTCCCGGCGCCGCCGGAAAGGCCGGTTGTTTCCGTGTCGTAGAACACCAGCTCGTCTGCGGAGACGGCTTCCGGGGAGAAAGGCGCGGGCCACGCCTCCACGCCCAGGCCGGGAAAATCGAGCCTTCGCCTGTAGAGAAACTCCCCCGCCCTATCCCAACCGGGAAACGGTGAAACCTGCATGCCGCCCATCCGTCCTCAGGGCTCCATTGCGTCCGTCCAGGCCGCGAGGAACGCGAGCACGGCGGCCTTGGCGTTGATGCCGCCCTGTTCAGCGTCCGGAGCCCCGATGCAGGACGGACACCCGCTCTCGCACGGGCACCGCTCCACGACCTCCCGCGCGCCCCGGGCAATCCGGGGGAGGTCCTTCAGGAATCCCTCCGAGAGCCCGATCCCCCCGGGGTACTGGTCGTAGACGTAGAGACACGGGACTTTGAAGTGCGGATCCCTGACCCTCTCCGAGACTCCCAGGTCACGGGGATCGCAGAGCAGAAATACGGGGGCCACGGTGCGAAAGAGCACGCCCATTCTCTGAATCACAATGCCCTGCTCCGCATCCGGAAGCGCGCCGAAGCGCTTCCCCGGCAGGGTGGCGGCGTCGAACAGGAGCACGGCGGACCGGGTGTGCATCTCGTCCGCCGGCAGCGTGATGTCGCCGTAGCCCACGTTCTCGTTCGTGTGGTACTTCAGCTTCTTGAACTTGGTTGCCTGGGTCCGCACAAGGAGATCCCCCAGCACGGTGCGGATGCCCGCGGCGGTCCTCTCCTCGTCCTCGGTAAGGACCTTGATGTCCGTCTTGACGATGGAGTCGGTCCAGTAGTCCGTGTGCGCCGTTTCCACGAAACAGCGCCTGTTCTCGAGGTCGAGCTGCTTCACGGCGAACTGGTCACCAAGGTGGATGTAGATTGCATGGTCGAACACGAGCAGCTTGGCGGAGGGCAGGTCCATCTCCCCGATGACCTCGTCCCTCCCCCGGGTCGTGTCCACGATCACCACGTTCTCCGCGGTGGAAGTGCGCAGGGATACGTTCTCCGCCGGATAGGAGCGATCCGCCCAGTACCATTTGAGCCCCGCATGCCGGATGACCCCCTTCTCCGCAAGGGATTCCAGGAGCGCGGGGGTGTCTTCACCAAAGGTCTCCCCTTCCTCGAAAGGCAGCTCGAAGAGGGCGCACTTGAGCTGGTCGGTCTGAATGAAAATATTGCCCGGATCGATGTAGCCGTTCTCCGGGGAGCGGGAGAAGAAGTACTCGGGATGCTGAATCACGAACTGGTCCGTGGGGGAGGAGGAGGCGACCAGGATCGAGAGAGACACGGCATTCCGCCGCCCCGCCCTCCCCGCCTGCTGCCATGAGGAGGAGATGGTACCGGGGAAGCCCGAGAGAATGGAAGCGTCCAGCCCGCCGATGTCTATGCCGAGCTCCAGCGCGTTCGTTGAAACCACTCCCTGGATGCTTCCGTCCCGCAGGCCTTTTTCAATGGCGCGCCGCTCGTTCGGCAGGTAGCCTCCCCGGTAGGACTGCACGGTGATGCCGTGATTGTCCGTATAGAAGTTCTTCAAGGAGTCCCTGATATACGTGGCGATGAGCTCGGTGCGCACGCGCGATCGGGCGAACACGATGGTCTTCACGCCCGCCTTGAGCAGCCGCGTGGCAATCCGCTGGCTCTCCAGCACCACGCTGCGCCTGATCCCCTGCACCCTGTCCACGAGCGGAGGATTGTAGAGCACGAAGTGGCGCTCTCCGGACGGGGAGCCGTTTTCGTCGATGAGGGTCACGTCCTGCTCCAGGATCTTCTGCGCCAGCTCGTGCGGATTGCCGATGGTTGCCGAGCAGCAGATGAACAGGGGCGCGGCGCCGTAGAAGCCGGCAATCCGCTTCACGCGGCGGATCACGCTCGTCATGTGCGAGCCGAATACCCCCCGGTAGGAATGCATCTCGTCAATGACGACGAAACGAAGGTGCTTCAATGCCTTGATCCACTTCGGGTGGTTGGGAAGGATGCCGGTGTGGAGCATGTCGGGATTGGTGATGATGATCCTGCCCTCGTCCCGCGCGGAGATGCGGATGGAGCCCGGGGTGTCCCCGTCATAGGTGAAGACCTTGACCGGGATTTTCCCCCCCCGCACCACCTCGTTGAGCTCCGACTGCTGGTCCTGGGAGAGAGCTTTTGTCGGGAACAGGTACAGTGCGCGGGCATCCGGGTCTTCCAGCAGCGCCTGGAGCACGGGAAGATTATAGGCGAGGGTTTTTCCAGATGCGGTGGGGCTGACGAGCACGACGCTCTTCCCCGCGCGCACCGCGTCCCAGGTGGCAAGCTGGTGGCTGTAGATCCTGCCGATGCCTCGGGCCAGCAGTGCCTGCCGTATGCGGCCGTCTACGGCAGGCGGGATATCGGCGTAGGAGCCCGCATGCGCCGGCACCACTTCCCAGTGAGTAACCCTTTGGCTGAACTCCGGGTCCCCGCGGAGCGACCCGATGATGTCGGTGAGCATCCCCCCTCCCCCGGGACCATAGTAACACGGGGGAGTCAGTCGGACAATCGCATCCGGCGGCCATCAGCCGCGGGGAAGCCAGACGGTGAAGCGAGAGCCCGCGCCGGGCTTGCTCTCGATTTCGATCCGCCCCCCGCGCGCGGTGACGATGGAATGGGCAACGGCAAGGCTGAGCCCGACCCCCTGCACGAGCGCCTGGGGGGACTGGGGTGGCGCATGCTCACCCTTCTCGGAAAAAAATGGAGTGAAGAGGCTGCTGAGCTTTTCGGGCGCGATTCCGATCCCGGTGTCATCCACCCGGAGAAACACCTCGCTATCCTTGCTGCCGCTGCTGACCTGGACATGCCGCACCGCCTGTCCCAGGGTGGCATGCCACGCATTGACAAGGAGCGCTTCCACGACAAAGCCGAGCTGCTCGCCATTAATAAGAATGGCAACTCCGGATTCGAGATTCAGCTCGAGCGCGACCCCTTCCCTGTCCAGATCGGGTTGCACGGCGGGAAGGGCGGCCCGCACCGCATCCTCCAGCAGGAGGCGGGGCTCCTCCTTGGCCTGGTGAGTGGAAAGGGGCAGGAGCCGGGCAGTGATGAGCACCGACCTCTCCAGAGCGCTCCGTACCGAGCCCAGGTATTTCCTTGCCTTTTCCGACAAATCCGGCTCCGTTTCCAGGACCTGAAGGTAGCCCATCGCCACCGCGTTGATGTTGTTGAACTGATGGGCCACGCCGCCGGCGAGCGTTCCCAGCGCCGCCATCCGTTCCGCGCGCACAAGCCGTGCCTGCGCGCCCCGCATCTCGGTCACGTCGTTGCCGATCAGGATGGCGGTCGGCTCCTGGCCCGCAGCCCGCAGAGGCACCAGCGTGATGCGCCAGGCTTTTGTTCTTCCGGATACGGAAGGCAGAACTGTTTCAAAAGTGACGATGGTTCCCCGCAAGGCAACTCCGACATTGGCCGCGATTTCTCCAACATGGTCGGGCCCAATGAAGTTCTCGATCCTCCCGTCAGCAGAGCCGGCCGCGCCAATGCCGAGGCTTTCGCGTCCCGCGCGATTCGTGAAAGTGAATGCGCCCGCTGTGTCCACGATGCTGACCCAATTGGGGGAACCCTCGATCAGGCCGCGGTAAAGAGATTCCGAGCGCTCGACGCGCGCCTCGTCCAGGAGCGACATCTGGCCTACCGCGGAGAATAGCCCGATCACCAGCGTCGCGATCAGGATAGCCAGCAGCCCTGCCAGTCGGTACAGCAGGATCTCGGCAATCGACCCGAGGAGCACGACGGACCAGCCGGGAAGGGCGAGAAATGACCGTGAAGCCATGTAGGTCGATCCGGTCGACGATACGAGCTCCCCATCGACGGGCTTGGCGTCGAGGACAGGGGCGACCGAAATCAAGTCGAACTCGCGGGAGGAGATCACGGCGTTCATGGTCGCACGGGGCAACAGCCAGAGAATGCGGTACTTGAGATCCGGCCGGGTGCAGAAGAAGATGATCCCGTTCTCGTCTATGAGGAACGCACTCTGGTCGGGTCTGACCGTGGGGAAAAGTGACACCATGTCCTTCACGATCAGCGCGACACCGACGATGCCATGCGTCAGCTCCCACACGGGCGCGCTGGCATGGTAGTCGCGCGTATAAGTCGGGATATCGACGTTGAACGCGCGTCCAGCCCCACCCCTGATGGCATCCCTGAACCAGGAAGCTCCCGCGTGGGACGTTCTGATGAAAGAGTCGGGAGCGCCATCGGAGGATGCAATGACACTCCCTTTGGTATCAAGGAGATAGCATGTGCCCTGGATTGCGTGAGCATAGCGATTGAGGGCCTCCACGGCCTGAACCCGGGAAAAATCATCGCGCCGCGTGAGGAAGAGTCCGGATCGAGGGGAGCCTGACAGAATGAACACGTCCCGGTCGATCCCGCCGGTCTGTGCCACGATTGCGCCCCGGATGCCGTCGGCTTCAGTGTGGTACTCGGAGCGCAGCTGGTCGTAGGCGTACTGGCCGAGCCAGTGAGTGACGAATCCGCCAAGTACAAGCAAGAAAGGGAGGGCGAGAAATGAGCCGGAGATGACCAGGCGCGTCAGCGGGCGGCCATACCCGCGATTCAGCCGGGCAAAGGAGCGCCACTCGTGCATGGAGAGAGTGACCGCGAACGCGAGTGATACGAACACCCGCGGGACAACGGATGCATCCGCGAACGTGCCGTGGAAGAAAATCTCCCCCGCGGTCCCCAGGAGCAGCAGAAGCCCCAACGCGCCAAAGGTGCACGCATGGGCGACCAGCCACGGTCTTCGCCGGAGCCGAATGGCGGGGTCAGATAGCAGGAACCGAACCGCGAGCACGATACCCGGGATGCCCAGGAAAAGGCGCAAGGCCGTGGAGTACGGAGCGGCTCCGAGCAATAATCCCATGCCCGCACAGACGGCAACGATTGCCAGGCTCAGCACAACCATCCACAACTTTTGCCGAAGGCTTGCCGTGAGACTGGGTCCAAATGCAAAAAGGCTGCCGAATGACAGGGACTGCAGGAAGGATATCAGGAAGGCGCTCCACGGTCCGGCCGAGACAACGGGGGAAACCAGGATCCAGAAAACCGCCAGGCCCTGAAAGAGGAAGAAACTCAGGAATGAGAGCCAGCGACGCCCTCCTTCCTCCCTGTTCAGGACCGCGCATTCCAGCGCGCAGATAATGAATACAAAGAGGGATACAAACGTGAGGAAATCACGCTGGGCCGCGATCAACTGCCCCATCAATTCATTCTATACCCGGATCGGACTGATAGGCGAGTCCCGTGATCGCCCTTGACCCCATGCACGGTGCGGCATACACTTTTCCGGGGGAACGTTACATGGCGAAAATCGTTGCAATCATACTTGGCGGCGGAAGAGGCCAACGATTGTACCCCCTCACCGCCAAGCGGGCAAAGCCGGCCGTGCCGTTCGGGGGTAAGTTCCGCCTGGTGGACATCCCCATCTCAAACTGCATCCACGCGGGGCTGAGGGAGATCTACATCCTCACCCAGTTCAATTCCGCCTCCCTGCATCGTCATATCAACAATACCTACAGGTTCGACACATTCAGCAAGGGCTTCGTCGAGGTCCTTGCCGCCGAGCAGACGCTGGAGTCGAGCGACTGGTACCAGGGCACGGCGGACGCCGTGCGGAAAAACTTCATACATTTCGCGGACCAGTCGCCCACGCACTACCTGATCCTTTCCGGTGATCAGCTCTACCGCATGGACCTGATGGATATGTTCCACTCACACGTCGAATCCGGATCCGATATCACGGTTGCGGCGGTTCCTGTCACGCGGGAGAAGGCGAGCGGCCTGGGCATCCTGAAGGTCGACGGCAGCTACCGGATAACGAAATTCATCGAGAAGCCGGCTCCGCAGGAGGACATTTCTGCGCTCGCCATTCCGCCGAGGATCAAGGCAAAAGAAGACCTGGATTTCGAGGGAGAAGGGTACCTCGCATCCATGGGCATCTACATTTTCTCCGCCGCCGCTATGAGAAAGGCCCTGGACAACACCCATACGGATTTCGGCTCCCAGATCATCCCCTCCTCCATTGACTCGATGAAGCTGGCGGCGTACGTCTTCGACGACTACTGGGAGGACATCGGAACGGTGCACAGCTTTTACGAGGCGAACATCAAGCTCGCCTCCATCAATCCCGACTTCAACCTCTACCTTGAAAACGCGCCCATCTTCTCCAACAGGCGTGACCTGGCGCCTTCCAAGATCAACTACAGCACCATCTCCACCTCCCTCGCGGCGGAAGGAAGCATCATCACCAACGCGAATATCGTCAATTCCATCGTCGGCATCCGCACGATCATCGAGAGCGGCGCGAACCTGGACGGCGTGGTCTGCATGGGGGCGGATTACTACGAGACGGCGGACGACAGGGAGCGGAACAGGGCGGACGGAAGGCCCAATGTCGGCATCGGCAAGAGCTGCATCATCAAGAGAGCCATCATCGACAAGAACGCCCGGATCGGAGAGAACTGCCGGCTGGGCATCGATTCCATCAGCCGCCCGGACGGGGACTTCGAGAATTACTCCGTCCGGGACGGGATCATCGTCATTCCGAAGGACTCGGTGCTCACACCCGGGACGGTGATCTGAGTCACTGCGCGCTCTCCTCAGCAAGCCCCCCCAGCTTCAGCGCCTGCATGCAGCGCTTTGTGTAGATCTCAAGAGGCCGGTCGATGATATCGGGATTCAGAATGCCCTGAAACCGGCTGAGAGCCTCCTGGAAATGGCCCGCGTGGAAGTCATACACTCCCCTCTCGAAGACTTCGCGGCTCGCCTTCTTACGCGCCTTCAGCTCTTCAGGATCCCCATCGAACACCTCGTAAACAGAGACGGCGTCCTCCTTGCCTTTCAGCTTCACCTTGTCCATGAAACGATAGTTGTACCGGTTGGGATCTTCCAGGTCGAACAGCACGTGGTTTGAAACCAGAAGCGACACTTCGTACACTTTCGTAAGGTCCTGCAGGCGCGAGGCGAGATTGACAGCGTCGGAGATCACCGTTCCCTGCATGAACCTCTCATGCCCGATGATGCCCAGCATGACCGAACCCGCGTGGATGCCTATTCCGATGCGCAGAGGGTCGTAGCCGAAGCCCTTGCGCTGCTGATTGTAAAGCGGGATGTGAGAGAGCATGGCAATAGCAGCGGAGAGCGCAGAGCCGGACCCCTTGGGAAACAGCGCCATGATGGCATCCCCGATATATTTGTCGATGAATCCGCCGTTTTCCCAGATGAATGGATTCATTCTGCTCAGATAGGAATTGAGAAATGAGAAGTTCTGCTCCGGGGTCATCTTCTCCGACAGGGCTGTAAACGAACGGATGTCGGAGAACAGTATTGCCATGTCGAGCTGCACCTGGTCGCCCAGCTTCACGTCAACGATGTTGGTCTTTCCAAGTGCGCGGAGAAACTCCTGAGGAATGAAGCGGGCAAAGGCCTCCAGCGCGGCCTGGAGCTGCTCCCCCCTGCCCGCAAGCTCGGTCCGCAATGAAGCATGCCGGCGCTTCATCTCATCATTGTAGACTTTCAGGCGCGCAAGGGAGGATACCTTCGCGATCAGCATCGCGGACTCGACGGGCTTCGCGAGGAAGTCCACGGCACCCGCCTTGAGCCCGCGCACGCGATCCGCGCTCGTCGAAAGCCCGGTGACCATGATAATGGGAATACTGCTGGTTTCCTCATTGCCGCTGAGCGCCAGGGCCGCCTCGAAACCGTCCATCCCCGGCATGTGAACGTCCAGGAGGATGACGTCGGGCTTTATTTGCATGGCCAGAGCAATGCATTCAGGACCGCTGCGCGCGGGGAAAAACTCGTATCCTTGCTCCTTGAGGATCACGGAGAGCATCGACAAAATCGGCTCTTCATCGTCGGCCGCGAGAACGCGAATGGGGGCTCTTGAGTCGTTGTGCGCGCGCGTGGAGAAATGTTATCTCCTCCTTTCGGGCCTGGCAAGCATCTTCCAACCTTGAAAATGACGGCGTAATGGTGTTCAATGGGAGAGGAAAGGCCTTGACTCGAGGGGAGGGAGGGCGCCGTGGCAAAAACCATCCTGGTGATAGACGACGAAGAGATGATCCTCGATGCAATAAAAATTATCTTCGAGGACATGGGATATTCGGTACATACCACCTCCAACCCGACCGAAGGAACCGAGGAAGCCGTCAAGAACGACTATGACCTGATTCTGACCGACATCCGCATGCCGGTAAAAAACGGCGCGGAAATTGCCGAAGCAGTGCTGGCAAAAAAACCGAGCGCGCGCATCCTCGTCATCACGGCCTACCCCAACGATCCCCTCGTGCAGCGGGCAATGGCGGCGGGCGCCATCGGGCTGCTCAAAAAGCCTTTCGAGATTGCAAAGATACTCGATTTTCTGAAATAGGGCGCCGTGATGCCGAACGAGGAACGGATATTGGAGCACCTGATTCGCGGATCAGAGGACCTCATCCGCGACATCGAGATCCGGGGCGCCCCGTCGGCTGACGAGCCGGACATCCCTCCCCCCATGGCGTCTCAGGAGAAATCGGAGGAGCCTTCGTCCACGGACGGCACGGCGGTGATTGAAGTGTCGAAGGACGGCATGCTCGCTCATGCCACTCTCTACCCACCGACCGGAAACGGGGGACCGCTCACGATCGACGTGATGCGGGAGGCCATCAAAGGCAAGGGAGTCAATACCGGCATCGACTGGGAAGCCATCAAGGGAAGCGTCCTCACCTGCAATGAGGAAAGAATCGTGGTGAGCGAGGTGGTCGTGGCGCGAGGCAGAAGGCCCCGCGACGAAATCCCGCCTTATCTGGTGCTGTCCGAAGTTCTCGCTGAAAAGCCCAAGAAGGAGCAGCCGGAAGCGGCGCGCGTCAACTTCCGCGAGCTCTCCCTGTTCACCCTGGTAAAAAAGGGGGACGTCCTGGCCACCCTTGAGCCGAAGCAGGATGGCGCAATGGGGACCACGGTGCGCGGAACGGGAGTGGCGTTCCACAAGGAGCCCGTCCCCTATCCGAAGCCCGGCAGGAACACGCAGTGGGAGTCAGGGACTGTCATCGCACAATGCGACGGAAAGTTCCATCCCACCCCGGACAGCTTCTGGGTGGACGAGGTGCTCGAGGTTGCGGGAGACCTGGATCTGCGCACCGGCAACATCGACTTCCCCGGGGACGTGGTCATCAAGGGCGAGCTGCGGGACGGCTTTGTGGTGAAGGCGGGCAAATCAGTCCTCTGCATCGGCGCGATCGGCGCTGCCAGGGTCGAGTGCAAAGAAGACCTGGTCACTCAGTCGGGCGTATTGGGAAAGGAAACAGCGGTGCTCTCCGTCGGAGGCGCCATGGAAGCGAAGTTCATCGAAGGGTGCTCCCTTAGCGCGACGGGCCCGGTCCGCGTACGGACCAGTGTGATGAACTCAATGATCAACACGAAAGATCGTCTCGAAATGGGAGATCGGGGAATAATCATCGGCGGCGTGATCAGGGCGGCAAATGGTGTGTCCGCCGCGCAGATAGGCTCGGAGCGCGGTCCGCGGACCGAAATCCACTGCGGAATCGACTTCACCGTGGAACGGAAGCTCATCTGGATCAGGGACAAGAATATCGCGCTTGCGTTCAAGCTCAAGGAAATCGAGACGAGAATGAAGGCCAACCCGGGGACGAGGGCCGTCCTTGCGCCATTGCGTGATAGGATCAGAACCGCTCTCCATCAGCTGAATGAGAGCGCCCGCAAGCTGGTCACCACGCTGGACCGCAATGAGAGTGCCACTGTTTCGGTCAGGGGGAACGTGTTCCCGGGTACGTACATCGAGATATGCCACATCTCCCACTTCGTGACGAAGCCCAGGCGCATGGTCACTTTCCGCCTCGACAAGGCGAGCGGCAAAATCATCGAGACGAGCTGGGTAGCGCAATCAGGCGGCCGTTGAGCAGGCATTGAGCGACGACCAGTCGAACCCCATACGCGCGGAGGATTACGCCACCGCGCTCGAGCTTCTCGAGAGCGTCGCCCGCATCGACACGGAAGAGGAAGTCAGCGCAGGCATCGTGCGCCTTTTCACGAAGCTTTTCGACGCTGAAAGCGTCGCCTATGCCACGGTGGAGCGCGGGGTGCCCCGCCCGATCGTCCAATCCCCGGGTCCCGAGGGCGAAGCCGAGCTGGAGGAGATGCTGACATACCTGGACGGCGCCGCGGAAATCGCGCTGCCCACCGCCTCCGGCACGGGATTCATCGCGGGCATCCAGCGTGAAGGTGAGCTCATGGGGATCGTCCGGGTGGGCCGGGTGTCGGCGGCCCCTGTCTCGCGCTGCATCGAGCTTGCGCGGGCAATCAGCGGAGTCTGCGGTCTGGCCGTCGACAATGCCCGGGCATACGCGCGCATCGCCGTGATGGACGCCGAAAGGGTGCGGGCCGTCAAGCTGGAGAGCCTGGGTCTCTTTGGCGGCGGCATGGCCCATGACTTCAACAATCTGCTGACCATCGTGGTGGGGCACGCGGACCTTCTCTCCCGGCATCCCGACGATCCCGAAGAGGTCCGGCTGGCGGCCGAGGCCATCCTCGGCTCGGCACGGCGCGCGGCGGGCATCGTGGAGAGGCTCGTGGCCGCGGCCGCGGCGCAGATGTTGAACGTGGAGGCGGCGGACCTCAACGCCATCGTCTCCCAGTCAGTCGGCGCGTTCCAGTCCATTCTCGGCGCGGAGATCGAGCTCCATCTCGACCTCTCCGGCCCGCCGGTGCCCGTGCGCGTCGACACGGTGCAGATGAAGACCGTCCTGGTCAACCTCGCAACCAACGCGCGCGATGCAATGCCGAATGGAGGCATCTTCACGGTGCGCACGGGCGCCGCGGCCGGCCGGGCCGTCCTCTCCTGCACCGACACGGGCAGGGGCATGGACGAGAAGACGAGAAAAAGGATCTTCGAGCCCTACTTCACGACGCGGGAGTTCGGCATGAGCGCCGGCTGGGGTCTGGCCGTCTGCAACGGAATCATCATGCAGCATGGCGGAGTGATCCGCGTGGCAAGCGCACCCGAAAAAGGCTCCACCTTCACCATCAGCCTTCCGCTTCCGGCTTCGGATTGACCTCTCGGCGCACCTTGTCCGCCCTTACCGTGGCGTTCTCGATGGCCAGCAGCTCCAGCTTGATGCTTCTCGCCGGGCTCCGGCGCTCCTGCACCGCGCGGACCTGGAACAGCGCGTTCAATCCCTCCATCCGCCTGTAGACGCGGCGCACGTGGTGAAGCTGCCAGTCGAGAAAATCCCCCATCTGCTCCTGGGTCTTTTCCTGGATCCGCCGTGATTCCGGGTTCGATTCATCCAGGGTCTCGGCGAGCATTCCCGCCACATCGCGCAGCTCCGCGGCGAATTTCAGGAAGTCGACGGATTCCATCCGCGGCTCGGAGGTCGGGGATCTCTTGACCTCGATTTCGTAAAACCGGTGCTCGATGGTGCCCAGGCTCTTTCGGAACCATCTTCGCATGCGCTGGAAAAAGGTGAGGCTGTGCCTTTCCAGGGCGCGCTCGTTGGTGATGAGCACCGCCTCCGCCCTGCTTATCTCCTCGTTCACCCTGCACAGCCCTCGGATGGCCTCGAGGAGCTCGGGGCGGCGATCCAGGGGAACCGGTGCCTGCGCTGCCGGCGCCTTCGGAATGGCAAGCGACGTCAAGAGCTTCTCCTGGCGCGCGGGAGCGTCTTCCGATGTCTCCTCTGCCAGGATCTCCTGCGCGAGCTCGGGGTGCCAGATCCCCTCCGGCAGGTTCTGGTCGAACGCGCGTTTGAAGGAGAGAAGCTCCTCCTCGGGATCCCCCCTTGCCGCCGGGCTGCCGGGCGCTTTGTGTGAGAGCACTTTTGCGCGCACGTCCGCTTTCCACGCCTCGCGATACCACGCTTCCAGCTCGGCAACCTGGGACCTGACCTGGGGCATCAGCTTCTCCACCTGGGAGTGAGATTCGCTGATGACGCGCGCGGACAAGGCGTCCGTGCTGATCCGCACCTTGGACGTCAGCCGCGCCAGGGCGCGCGTGGTATAGCTTCGCGATGCCTCCCCGTAGCCGTCCCAGTCCACGTAGAAGACAAGGGCGGACATGCTCTTGAGCGCCGGCAGGTCGGAGCCGGCAAGCGAGGTGGGAAACTTCAGCACGGCCAGCTCGAGCTGCCGACGGTATGCGGACACGCGGATGCTCAACTCATCCGCTTCCGATGCTTCGGGAATCCAGGTGTCCGGAGGGGTCAGGGCGCCCTTTGCATTTCCGTCATATTCATAAGGGTCCTCGCGCATCAGGCCCTTTTTGACCAGGGTCCCGATGATCGTCTCGAAAAGGGAGCGATAAGTGCGCAGCGCGTCCCGAAGCGGTAAAAGCCGCGTCGTCTCGAGCCAGCGGCCGCGCGCCACGAGAGCTGCTTCCAGCCGAGGCAGGAAATCTCCGGTTCCATCGCCCATAAACACGATTATACGACAGGAGACCGCTCATTGCTACGACACGAGCAATGCGAGCCTGTCCTTGAGGAACTCGGATTTCTCCCGCAGTCCGATGGGACCGGTCTTCAGGAGCAGGAAATTTGGCATCTTGGGATCGAGCGTCACGCGCCCGCCGCCCTCCCTCACCATGCGCACGATCTTGTCGATGGAGACTTTCGAGAGTCTCGAGAACTCCACGCGCAGGGTGCCTTTTTCCTCCTTGATGGAGGTAATGAAAAGCTTCCGGCAGATCACCCGGATCTCCGCCAGGGCCAGAACGCTGTGCACCTCATCGGGGATGGGTCCGAACCGGTCCTCGATCTCCTTGTAGACCCGGTCGAACTCCTCCTCGGTCGTGATCGCGGCAATCTTCTTGTACACATCCATCTTCTCCATGGCGTCGGGTATGTAGGAGTCGGGAATGAATCCGGAATACTCCAGGTCCATGAAGACCTCCGGCGCCTCGTCACGACTCTCACGGGAGAGGGCGGCCACCGCTTTGTCGAGCATCTTGAGATACAGGTCGTAGCCCACGGAAAGGATATAGCCGTGCTGCTCCCTGCCCAGGATGTTCCCCGCGCCGCGAATCTCAAGGTCCTTGAGGGCGATTTTGAACCCGGATCCGAGCTCCGTATGATCCGAGATGATGCGCAGGCGCTTCATCGAGAGCTCACTCAGCGCCCGGCGGTCGGGGTAGAAAAGGTACGCGTACGCGGTGATGCCGGCACGCCCTACCCTTCCGCGGAGCTGGTAGAGCTGGGAGACTCCCAGCATGTCCGCCCTGTCGATGATGAGGGTGTTCACATTCGGGATATCCAGGCCGTTCTCGATGATGGTGGTGGTGAGCAGCATCTGGCGCTCCCCGTGCACGAAGCTGCGCATCACCTCCTCGAGCTCGTCGTCTTCCATCTGGCCGTGCCCCACGGCAATCGAGACCTCCGGCACCAGCATCTGGAGGGAAAGATGGATGGCCTGGATCGATTCCACCCTGTTATGGAGATAGAAGATCTGGCCTCCCCGGTCTATTTCCTGCCGGATGGCCCGGGCCACGAGCTCTTCGTTGTACTCCATCACGTAGGTCTCTATGGGCAGACGGTTCTGCGGCGCCGTGTTGAGGATCGACATGTCGCGCACTTTCATCAGCGACATGTTGAGCGTGCGGGGGATGGGAGTGGCCGTCAGGGTGAGGCAGTCCACGGAGGTCTTGATCTGCTTGAGGCGTTCCTTGTGCTTGACCCCGAAGCGCTGCTCCTCGTCCACCACCAGCAGCCCCAGGTTCCTGAACTTCACGTCTTTCTGTATGAGCCGGTGAGTGCCAATAGCGATGTCGACCGTCCCCTCCGCGATCGCCGCAATTGCCGCCTTCAATTCCCTGGGCGAGCGGAACCGGGAGAGCATGACAATCTTCACGGGATAACGCGCGAACCGGTCCTGGAAGGTCTCGAAGTGCTGCTCCACGAGAATCGTGGTGGGAGCCAGCAGCGCGACCTGCTTGCCGCCCATCACCGCCTTGAATGCCGCCCGCAGCGCGATCTCCGTCTTGCCGTACCCCACGTCGCCGCAGACCAGACGATCCATCGGCGTGGGGTTTTCCATGTCCCGCTTCACGTCCTCGATGCACTTGAGCTGGTCCTCGGTTTCCTGGTAGGGGAACGCGGCCTCGAATTCGCTCTGCCAATCTGTGTCCGCGGCGAATGCGAACCCCGGATCCGCCTTGCGGCGGGAGTAGAGCTCCAGCAGCCCTTCTGCGAGCTCCTCGACGGCCTTTTTCGCCCTCTCCTTTCTGTGCTGCCAGCCCTTGCCCCCCAGGCTGTCGAGCCGCGGCTGTTTTCCTTCCTGCCCGATGTAGCGCTGGATGAGGTTGACCTGCTCGATGGGGATGAACAGCTTCTCCGACTCCGCATACTCCAGCGTGATGTAGTCCCGCTCATTGCCGGCCGCGGAAATTCGCTCGATGCCGAGGAACGCCCCGATGCCGTAGTTGACGTGCACCACGAAATCCCCCGGCGTGAGCTCCACGAAGCTCTCTATGGCCGCGCTCTTCACCGCGCCCACCGAGCGCGGGATGCGTCTCTTGCGGCCGAAGATCTCCGCCTCCTGGATGGCCAGTATCTTCTGCTCGGGCAGGGCAAATCCCGCGGAGATGCTCTGCGGCAGAATCGTGACCTGCAGGTCCTTCAGTATGTGGCGCAGCCTGTCCGCCTGGACGTCGTACACGGCGAAAATGAAAACCGCGTACCCGTTCTTAAGGGATGACTCCACTTCCTCGCGGAAGAAAGTGAAATTGCCGAAAAACGATCGGGGACCGTCGGAGGTGAGGAGAAAAGTCGAAGCGGTATCAGAAGGGGCCGGGCCGGAGCCCGTCGGCAACGCCGGGAAATCCACTACGCGGCGCATGCGCTCCTGCACGCGCGCAAAGTCGAGGAGTATCTTCTGTGGCCCGGGGACCACCTGCTTGCGGGCGCGCGCCCTGCGGAACAACTCCAGGTGCTCCTTGCGCAGGGCAGACGCATGGAACGAAAGGCGGACGCCGTCCACCAGGAAGACGCGCGCCGAGTCCCCCAGGAAGTCCATCAGGGAGTACTGCTCGGGAAAGCACAACGGGTAGAAAAGCTCGGCGCCGCCGAGCTCCTGGTCATCCACGAGGGCCGACACCGTCTTCTCGACTTCCTGCTCCGAGAAACCCTGCGCACGCAGGCCCGCGCGCACCGCTTCTCCCATCCCGCTGTCGAGCAGGACTTCCCGGCAGGGTGTGATCTCCACCTTCTCCCGCGAGCCGGTCGAGCCCTGGTCCAGGGGGTCGAAGCTGCGGATGCCCGTCACCTCGTCGAAGTCCAGGGTGATCCGCACTGCATGGTCCTGACCGGGCGGGTACACGTCGATGACCTCGCCGCGTACGGCAAACTCCCCGTGTACGGTGACGGTGGGAACCCGCAGGTAGCCGGCGCGCGCCAGGCGATCCGCGGTCTGCGGGGGATCCAGGGTCTGTCCGCGGGCGATGGTGAAGATCTGCGCGGAGAGGTAGGCGGGATCAGGCACCGGCGTGAGAAGGGCGCGCAGGGGCGCGACAACCACGAGGGGCTCGCGGGCAAGGAGCCGGGAGAGGATGCGCACCCTGTCCCCGAAAAGGGAAACGAGCGGGCTCGCGCCCTCGTAGGGAGCGGTGCCCCACCAGGGAAAGAGAGCCGCGCGTCCCGAGCCGAACGCGTCAGTGTCCTGGACGATGCTCTCCGCTTCCCTCTCCGTGGGGGTCACCACGAGGGAGGGACCCTCCTCCCCCGCCTGGAGGAAATCCAGCACCAGGGACAGGTACGCGCCCTTCGGACCGGTGACCCGCACGGGCCCCGCGTCTTTCGCGATTGCGGAAGCGAGGGACTTGAATACGCGGGAGGTCGCGAAGTGCCTCTCCATCTGTTTTCGGAATAAGTTTGTCACGGATTCAACCGACTATAATAAGGGGAGAAGGAAGAAACCGTCGTGAGAAAGACTATCACCGCCGTCCTCGTGCTCTTTGCAGTCTCAAGCCCCTTCTGGGCGGCAAGCCAGGACACTAAAGCGTTCAGCATCAGGTTCTTCGATCAAAGGGTATATTTCCTGGGGGACGAGATCCAGGTCGAGGCGGTCATCACCAACACCGGCACGGACACGCTGCGGTTCAAGATGGCGGACAACCGCTTCTTCAACATGGATTTCGACGTCCGCACGACGCGGAACGTCGGCCTGGACCATGCCAAGCAGTTTACCATAGAGCGGAATTCGGATCAACCGGTGTTCTTCCGGGAGGTGAGCCTCGAACCGGGAGAAAAATACGGCATCGTTGTGGATCTCACCCAGTTCGCCGCGTTCACTTCTCCCGGTCAATACGTGCTGCAGGCCACGTTCTTTCCCGAGCTCTTTCGAGGCCCGGACTCCTCCTCCATGAAATCCAACCGGCTTTCCCTGAACGTGAAGCCGGCCGCGGCAAACGCCGAGGAAAAGGCGGTGATGCAGGCGGAGAACGGCGCCCTGCTGGCGCGCCAGCCTCTGCCGCCTGACGAGGTGGTGAGCGGAACGGTGTCCGCGCGTCAAAAGAGCCAGTGGGAACGATTCTTCCTTTACCTGGACCTGGAGTCCCTCATGCGGAAGAATCCGGAAAAAGACCGGATATTCCGCAATTCCACCGAGGCCCAGCAGCGTCAGATGGTGGACCAGTTCCGCCAGCAGCTCCGCCAGACGACCATCCAGCAGGATATCAGCGTGATTCCCACCTCCTTTGAAATCAAAAAAACCACCTATGACAGCTCCGAGGGGGTAGTGGAGGTCCTGGAAAAGTTCAAGTACACGGACTACACGGAGCTCAAGGCCTATACGTACCACTTGAAGAAGAGCGACCGGTTCTGGATAATTTACGATTACGAGATCAAAAACCTGGGTACGGAATAAATGAAAATGATCCTCGTGGCGGCGAAGGACGAGTTCATCACGTCCCTTCGCTACCACCTCAAGCCTCTGGGGTTCACCCTCGAGCACTTCGCAGACCCATTGCGCGTGATCGAAGAGTTGGACCAGATCAACCCTCAGGCCATCCTCTTTCACGCGGTGGATTTCCCCCGGCACTGGAAACCTCTCCTCCAGCTCGCCCGCCAGGACAGGCCTCGGGAGGAGCTGATTTTCCTGCTCATCACCCCCCCCGATTTCCCGATCGAGGACGTGCAGAAGGCGGCGCACCTCGGCGTCAATGGAATACTGTCGCAGAACCTCGAGGACAAGAAAGAGCTCTATCGGCTGGAGGAGATCGTGCGCCGCTACCGTTCGGTGGAGGACAAGCGCAACTTCACCCGGCTGGTTCCACGATCGCCTGACGAGCTCGGCTTCGCCTTCACGCATCCCCGCCGCATGTCCCTGGTCACCGGCCGCGTGCGGGAGATTTCCATACAAGGCTCCAGCTTTCTGCCCACCCGGTCCACCGCCGTGGACGACCTGGCGGCAGGGAGCGAGATCAAGGATTGTTCGCTGAAGATCGAAGACCGCATCATTTCGGTGACATGCAAGGTGACGCGCAACCGCGAAGAGCTTGGTTTTCAGTTCCTTACCTTCGAGGAGGGCGGGCATCGCGCGCTGCTGCGCTACATCCAGACGCGCGCGGAGCGGGAGCTCAAGAGCGCGACCACAGCTACGAAGTAGCCGTCCCTGTCTGCGCATCCACCAGTTTTATGAACTCCTCACGGTCAACGACTTCCTTCTCTAATAGCAGCGCGGCCAGGGCCTCCACGGTGTCGCGCCTGCTCTCGATGATCTGCTTTGCCGTTGCGTGCGCTTTTTCCAGGAAGAGCTTCACTTCCTCGTCGATCTCCGATGCAATCCTCTCCGAATACTCTTTCTCCGTCGGGAAGTATGAATCACCCCTGAGGAAGGGGTTGCGCGGTCTTTCATAGGAGGAGAGCCCCATGCGGGAGCTCATCCCGTACTCCTTCACCATGGCGCGGGCGATGTCGGTGGCCTTGAACAGGTCGTTCTGGGCGCCGGTGGAGACGTCGTTGAAGAAGACTTCTTCCGCCACGCGTCCTCCCAGCAGCGAGGCGAGCTTTTCTTCAAGCTCGCGCTTTGTCACCAGGTACCTGTCTTCCGTGGGCAGCTGGATGGTGTAGCCGAGCGCCGCGATGCCGCGGGGCACGATGGAGATCTTCTGCACCGCATCCGCGCTGCCCAGGCTGTGTCCCACGATGGCATGGCCCGATTCATGGAACGCCACGATCTTCTTCTCATGCGGGCTGATGAGACGCTTCCTCTTCTCCAGCCCGGCCACCACCCGGTCGATTGCCTCGCTGAACTCGGCCGGCGTGACTTCGGTCTTCGACCGCCGGGCAGCCAGGAGCGCGGATTCGTTGACGATATTCGCCAGGTCCGCGCCGACGAACCCGGGCGTGCGCTGCGCAATGAGGTGGAGGTCCACGTCAAGCGACAGCTTCACGCCCTTCGCGTGCACCTTGAGAATGGCCTCCCGACCCTGCAGGTCCGGTCGATCCACCACCACCTGCCGGTCGAACCTGCCCGGGCGCAGCAGCGCCGGGTCAAGGATCTCGGGCCTGTTGGTGGCGCCCATGATGATCACGCCCTTTCGCGTGTCGAAGCCGTCCATCTCGGTGAGGAGCTGGTTCAAGGTCTGCTCGCGCTCATCGTAGCCGCCCATGGGGCTGTATCCCCGCGCCTTGCCCAGCGCATCCAGCTCATCGATGAAAATAATGCATGGCGCTTTGCCCGACGCCTGGGAAAAAAGGTCCCGCACGCGTGCCGCGCCGACGCCGACGAACATTTCCACGAACTCGGAGCCTGAGATGCTGAAAAACGGTACACCCGCCTCGCCGGCAACAGCCTTGGCCAGCAGTGTCTTCCCCGTTCCGGGCGCGCCCACGAGCAGTATGCCGCGCGGGATGCGGCCTCCCAGCATCTCGAACTTGCCGGGCGTCTTCAGGAACTCCACGACCTCCTGCAGCTCTTCCTTGGCCTCGTCAATGCCTGCCACGTCCGCGAAGGTGGTGCGCGTTGCGCCCGAGTCCGCCACCAGCTTGGCCTTGCTCTGCCCGATGCTCAACACACCGGGGCCCCCGGAGCCCATGCGCATCATGAAAAAGTTCCACAGGGCGAACATGATGGCGAGGGGCAGGATCCAGGAGACGATATTTCCCAGGAAGGACCCCTGGGTCTTCCCGCTGTATTTCACGCCCTTGTCCGCGAGCTGCTTCACGAGGTCCGGCTCGTCAACCCGCAGCGTGTGGAATGATATGGCCTGCCCGCCGGCCCCGGACATGACGCCCTGGATGTCCGAAGGGGAGACAACGACCTCCCGCACCTTGCCCGCGGCCAGCGCCGTCTTGAAGTCGCTGTAGGAGACATCGGTGGCCAGACCCGAGCCGAGGAACCACTGCAAGCCGAGTATGACGAGCAGCCCCACGACGACATAAAAAATGGAGAACTGTGTTTTTTTGTGCTGATCGGGATTCATTGCTTTCTTACCTCATCGCGGTATCCCGCGGATTTTGTCGCGAGACCCCAGGGACAGCCGGGTGCATGCGCGGCTGAAAGGAAGATGCCCGTCGCGCCATCAGCCCCGTGAACGACCGCAAAGCCCCTTGCCGCAAGCTCGGCAAGGAGGGCCGGCCTGCGTGCGCGGGAGTTCCAGCAGCCTGGACAGACCCCCGCAGCGGCCAGCCGCCCCGTCCGCCTGCTGCGCACCCGGATCAACCCGCGTCCCTCCTCGATAGCCTTTGCCCTGAGCATCATCGCGTCACCCAGTTCAATTTAATGAGGGATTTCCCCCAATACAAGCGAGCCCCCCAGGCAGGGATGCCGAGGCCGTGCGGGTGCACGGACGGCGTACTCGCCGAACGGGTACGGCCTTCGGGCCGAGCGCGTACTCGCGCACTCCCGTACGCACCAGAGCGCGGCCTCGCGTCATTGACACGGCCGTGCGCACCGGCCTATATAGAGTCACATGGGGAGGCGCGGGTGAAGGTTCTGTTCACGGGTATTCAGCCAACCGGCGATATTCATCTTGGCAACTATTTCGGGGCGGTGGCCAACTGGGTGCGCCTCCAGGGAGATTACACCTCGTACATTTCCGTGGTCGATCTTCACGCGGTGACCATCCCCTACGAGCCGGCGGAAATGCCGGGCAAGGTGCGGGAGCTCGCCACCACGCTGTACGCATGCGGCATCGACATGGAGCGCACGACTCTTTTTGTCCAGTCGGAAGTTCCCGGCCACGCGGATCTCACGTGGCTTTTCAACTCGATCACCCCGCTGGGAGAGCTGGAGCGCATGACCCAGTTCAAGGACAAGCGCGACCAGTTCCGCGCCACCGTGAGCGTCGGCCTGCTTGACTACCCGGTTCTGCAGGCCGCCGACATTCTCCTGTACAAGGGAGAGGTCGTGCCCGTCGGTGAGGACCAGGTGCAGCACGTCGAGTTCACCCGTGAGGTGGCGCGCCACTTCAACTCGCGCTACGGGGACACGTTCCCCGAATGCCAGGCCCTCCTCACCTCCACGCCCCGAGTAATGGGTCTGGACGGGGACGCAAAGATGAGCAAGAGCAAGGGCAACACCATCGGCGTCCTGGAAACCCCCGACCAGATATGGGCCAAGGTGGCCCCTGCCAAGACGGACCCCGCGCGGGTGCGCAGGTCGGACCCCGGCACGCCGGAAAAATGCAACGTCTGGTCGTACCACAAGCTCGTCACGCCGGAGCCCGAGCTGAAGCTGATCCACGATGGCTGCACCACGGCGGGAATCGGCTGCATAGACTGCAAGAAGCGTTTTCACGCCAATCTCATGAAGACCCTCGACCCCATCCGCGCGCGCTACGCGGAGCTCGCCGGAGATCGCAGGGGCGAGGTGGAAGCCCGGCTGGAAGCCAATGCGGCCAGGTGCCGCGCGGTGGCCGCTGAAACCATGCTCGAAGTGAAAGGGAAGATGGGGTTGAAAAAGGTATGGAAAATCCAGAGCTGAAGCTTGAAGACCTGAAGATCGACTCCCTCGGCGAGGCCAGACTCCCCTCGCCCATGGAGCTCAACACTGAAGACGGAGACGAGACTGCCAACTACGTGCGGGACACGCAGTCCGTGCTCTTCACCATCGATCGGGATGAGATCGTGGCGCAGGTGAAGGACGGCAGGGAGATACCCGCGTTCCAGAGGGCGGGGCCGCGCCAGACCATCTTTTTCGACGCCGCCAGGGTGAAGGCTGCAATCGTCACCTGCGGCGGACTGTGCCCCGGCATCAACAACGTGATCCGCACGCTCGTGTTCGAGCTTCATTACCGCTACGGCGTGCGCTCCATCCTGGGGATCCGTTACGGCTACCGAGGCTTCATTCCGAAATATGGCTACGAGCCGTTGGCCCTCACTCCGGATCTCGTCAAGGACATCCATGAGAAAGGCGGGAGCATTCTCTCCTCTTCGCGCGGGCAGCAGGACGCGGGAGAAATCGTGGACTTCCTCCAGCGCAAGGGCATATCCATGCTTTTCACCATTGGGGGCGATGGGACACTGAGGGGCGCTTATGCAATTTACCAGGAAGTGAAGAAGCGCGGTCTGGCAATCTCGGTGATCGGCATTCCCAAAACCGTGGACAACGACATCGCTTTCGTGGAGAGGACATTCGGGCTCGAGACGGCATTCTCCGTTGCGGCGGAGTCGATCCGCAGCGCGCACACGGAGGCAATCGGCGCGCCTTACGGCATCGGGATCGTGAAGGTCATGGGCCGGAACTCCGGCTACATCGCGGCCAATGCAGCCCTTGCGCTCGCAGAGGTCAACTTCTGCCTGATTCCCGAGGTGCCCTTCGGACTGGAAGGGAGCTTCGGGCTTCACTGCCTGCTCGAGCAGAGGCTGCGCCAGCGGGACCACGCGGTGATCATCGTGGCGGAAGGCGCCGGCCAGGAGTTCATGAAGGGCACCGAGGGAAAGAAGGACGAGTCGGGGAATCCCGCGCTGGGCGACATCGGGGTGTTCCTCAAAGGCTCCATCAAGATGTATTTCAAGGAGCACACCGACCTGTACGTGAATATCAAGTACATCGACCCCAGCTACATGGTGCGCTCGGTGCCGGCCAATGCCCATGATTCCATCTACTGCATCCAGCTTTCACAGAACGCCGTGCACGCGGGAATGGCGGGAAAAACAGGGATCATCATCGGTCAGTGGAACGGCCAGTTCACGCACGTTCCCATTGCCCTTGCCACGTCACGACGCAAGGTGCTCTCCGCGGAGGATCCGCTCTGGCTCTCCGTCCTGGAGGCCACCGGGCAGCCCTACAAGATCGGGTAGTATTGACTTTCCCCGGATGCGCCGATAGTATCCACAACCGGATCGTTGGTCCCGTGGAGTGATTTGCGGTAGCTTGCAACCACGTAAAAAAGTGCTAAAAAACCAGGAACCTCCGCAAGAGCCTGCCTGCGTTTTTTAGGCACATCCAGTCAAGGGAGGTTGTGTCTTGACTCAAAGAAAAGACTTCACATTCACATCAGAGAGCGTCGGGGAAGGCCATCCGGACAAGATCTGCGATCAGATTTCCGATGCGGTGCTCGACGATGCGCTGAGACAGGATCCCAATTCGCGCGTGGCCTGTGAGAGCTTCACCACCACCGGTCTCGTCCTGGTGGGCGGGGAGATCACCACCACGGGATACATCGACCTGCCTCAGATCGTGCGCGGTGTCCTCCAGTCCATCGGCTACACCGACGCTTCCTACGGCATCGACTACGAGTCATGCTCCGTGATCTCCACGATCCAGAGACAGTCCCCCGACATCGCCCAGGGGGTGAACGGCACGGGTCTGCACCACGAGATGGGCGCGGGGGACCAGGGCATGATGTTCGGCTACGCGTGCACCGAGACGCCCAGCCTCATGCCGGCTCCCATCAGCCTTGCGCACCGGATCATGCAGACCGCGGCCAAGGCGCGCAAGGAGGGTGAGCTGCCCTTCCTGCGCCCCGACGGCAAATGCCAGGTCTCCGTACAGTACCTGGACGGAAAGCCCGCGCGGGTGGCCACCGTCGTGCTGTCCCACCAGCACTCGGAAGAGGTCACCTACAAGGAGCTCCAGGAAGCGCTGATCGAAACCATCATCAGGAAGGCCATTCCCGCCGAACTTCTGGACAAAAATACCGTCTACCACATCAATCCCACCGGCAGGTTCGTGATCGGCGGGCCCCACGGAGACTCCGGCCTCACGGGCCGCAAGATCATCGTGGACACCTACGGCGGCATGTCGCGCCACGGGGGCGGCGCGTTCTCCGGCAAAGACCCCTCCAAGGTGGACAGGTCCGCCTCCTACATGGCCCGCTACATGGCCAAGAACATCGTTGCCGCGGGATTGTGTGAAAAGTGCGAGGTACAGATAGCCTACGCAATCGGCATTGCCAAGCCGGTGTCGCTGTTTGTTTCCACCTTCGGCACGGGCACCGTCCCGGATGAAAAAATCGAAAAGGCGGTGGCCGCGGTCTTCGACCTGACTCCCCAGGGGATCATCCGCACCCTCGACCTGCTGCGGCCCATCTACCGGCATACTTCGAATTATGGGCACTTCGGCCGGGAAGGGTTTACCTGGGAAAAAACGGACAAGGTGGAGGCAATCAAGGCCAAAATAGGGTAAGATGATGGGGGAGCAGGCAAGGCGCGAAGCCCTCTGGTGCGAGAGGAGGCCTGACGGCAGGATCGCCTGCCTGCTCTGCCCTCACGCGTGCGTGATCGCGGACGGCGGCCACGGCATATGCGGCGTGAGATTCAACCGGGCCGGCTCCATGGAAATCCCGCTGTACGGCAGGATCTCGTCCTTCTCCGTGGACCCGATCGAGAAAAAACCCCTCTACCATTTTCATCCCGGCTCACGCATACTTTCGGTCGGTTTTGTCGGCTGTTCGTTCCACTGCAAGTTCTGCCAGAACTGGCACATCTCCCAGGGCACCAACGCAGAGACGCGCTATATGGGGCCCGGCGAGCTCGTCGAAGCAGCGCGCAGGGAAAACTCCTTCGGCATCGCCTATACCTATTCCGAGCCGCTCGTTCATGCGGAGTACCTCATGGACACGATGCGCCTGGCCCGGGAGGCGGGGCTGAAGAACGTGCTCGTTTCCAATGGCTACATCAGCCCCGGACCCGCCGATGAGCTGCTCGGCCTCGTGGACGCGGCCAACATCGACCTGAAGGCTTTCGATCCGGATTTCTACCGCACGGAGACCGGCGGCAAATTGGAGGAGGTCAAGCGCTTCATCAGCCAGGCGGCGGGGCTCATCCACCTGGAAATCACCACGCTGGTCATTCCCACAAAGAACGACACTATCGACCAGGTAGAGGGGATAGCCCGGTTCGTCGCATCGCTGGACCCGGGGATACCTTTCCACCTTTCGGCCTATCATCCGCAGTACCGCTACGAAATCGCGGCAACACCGGGCGCCACCCTGCGTAAGCTGGCCGAGGCGGCGAAGCGGCATCTGCAGTTCGTCTACATGGGCAACATCGGACCCGAGGAGACGACTACGCCGTGCCTGAAGTGCGGCAGCACTCTTGTGCGGCGCGTCGGCTACAGCGTGCGCGTCGAAGGGATCACCGCGGGCGCGTGCGCCGCGTGCGGAGCCCCGGCGCCGATTGTGATGGGGGACTGAGCAGGCCGCCGCGCGTGTCCCCGCTGCCTGTCTCGCGCGGCCCGGCCGGGCCCTCTGCGCCGCCCCCAACGCACCGCCCGGGACCTGATACTTGACAATAGGCCGCTTTTTTGCTTCTTTGTGATCACCTTCCCCTGTAGCTCAGTCGGTAGAGCGGGTGACTGTTAATCACTAGGTCGGCGGTTCGAGTCCGTCCGGGGGAGCGATAATTAATAGTCCGATAAGGACTTAGAGAGCGGTCACCTAAAGAGGACCGCTCTTTTCTTGTCTATTGACAGAGGAAGTGGCACAATTGCATGACGCGGCGCATACGGTGCGCCGGCCGCGCGGACTCATGCGGTGCGCGAACACGCTCATTCTCCGCATCCTCCGCGCCTATCTTGCCATGGGCAAAAGCGAGCAGACGAAGTTTTTGAGTGGGCATGGGTATGGAAATATGCAGCAGGCCGCGAGATAGTCGCACCACGGCCCGCCACGCGAGCCTTCACGCCCTCTCATATGAGACTAACCTCATTCCACGTACCATCGCGGCAGCGGACTGCCCGATAGTACTGAGCTTGTACTCACGATTCCATCGGTTGACAGAAATCATGTCGAACCGCTTCGCTCCGACGTGCTGGATCAGCCGTTCCATGCTCGCCAGGCAGCTGACAAGGCCATTGCCTGTGCCGCCAGCCGCGGCAACCGCGATGACTGGCTTCCCTTGCAGCCTGCTTTTTTCCCCCGCCGTCGCCTCACAACGGCGCAACCGGTCGGTCAACGCCTTTGCGGACTCGCTCATCTCTCCCCAATAGACAGGTGTCACGAGCACGAGGGCGTCGCACTCAACGATGTCCTGGTGCGCCTTCTGAAACCCGTCCTCCACCTTGCAGCGATGCTCGTCCCTGCATGTCCCCCAACCATTATCGCATGCCTTGCACGTGCCGATGTCGGCGTCATTGATCCGGATTTCCGACGTTTGAGCTCCCTCCCTCTGTGCGCCCTCGATGGCGGCGCGGGCGCAGGCCGCAGTGAGCCCGTCTGTATTGGGGCTCGAGCTCAGCACGATGATTCTCATCCCCATCCTCCTCTTGCGGAATCTGGGGAAGTATACCATGGGCACGCTCTAACGGGATCCCCAGAGCGACGCAAAGCTGAAAGGCACAGATGCCAATGGGAAGCTCAACGAATCCGTCATCACGCGGCTTTTCGCAAAGCCTTTCGCTGAAGGTACTGAGTTAATACGCGGGGGAACGGTTTGCCGATGAGCGAACCATCGCCCGCGGCGTTGGCGTCGACGCGATAGTCGCTTGCAAGGCCGCCTAGTATCTTTGAGCCGGGTACGAAGGGTGGATCCGACGCGGGCATTGAGCGAACAGGTGGCCGATCTCTATCGCGACGAGTCGCGAAGAGTCCTGGCCACGTTGATACGCCTTCTCGGCGACTTCGACACGGCCGAGGAGGCCCTCCAGGAGGCATTCCAGGCCGCCTTGGAGCAGTGGCCGCGCGACGGTGTGCCTCGGAGTCCCCGCGCCTGGCTCGTGTCGGTCGGCAGGTTCAAGGGAATCGACGCCCTTCGACGGCGTGGTCGCGACGGTGTCATGCTCGACGCGGCGGCCCGGGACTACAGTGAGCGTTCCGCGGATCCCGAGGCGTCGGACGACGAGACTATCCAGGACGATCAGCTTCGGCTCATCTTCACCTGTTGCCACCCCTTGCTGCCGCAAGATGCCCGGATTGCCCTCGCGCTCCGCGAGGTCTGTGGCCTCACCACCGAAGAGATCGCGCGCGCCTTTCTCGTCGCTCCGCAGGCCATGAAGAGACGCATCTCTCGTGCCAAGGAACGGATCCGCGCGGAGCGAATCCCCTACGAGATTCCTTCGCGTACCGAGCTTGGGAAACGCCTGGAGACCGTCCTCCAAGTCGTGTATCTCGTCTACAACGAGGGCTACGTCGCCACGGCGGAAGAGGCGCTCGTTCGGCGAGACATCGCCGAAGAGGCCCTCTCCTTGTGCCGCTTCCTCGTTGACCTTCTCCCCGAGCCGGAAGCGATCGGCCTGCTCGCGCTGATCCTCCTGCACGAGTCCCGTCGGACCGCGCGTACCGATGCCGACGGTGACGTGGTCCCGCTTGAACAGCAGGACAGGTTGCTCTGGGATCGGGAGCGGATCAGGGAGGGGGTCAGCCTCGTGGTCCGCGCCCTCCAGTCCGGACGGTTCGGGTCCTACACGCTCCAGGCAGCGATAGCTGCCGTCCATGCCGCGGCAGCGTCGGTGGAAGCGACGGACTGGGTCCAGATCGTTCGCCTCTACGACATGCTGCTGGAGAGGGCGCCCACACCGGTCGTAGAGCTCAACAGAGGGATTGCCGTGGCTATGCGGGACAGGCCGGAAGCGGGACTGGTCCTTGTCGATGCACTGCTCGACCGAGGCGAGCTTGCGGACTACCTTCCCGCGCACGCAGCGCGCGCGGACCTCAATCGAAGGCTTGGGCGTTCGACGGAGGCGATGAGGTCCTATCGCCGTGCCCTCGAGCTCGCCCGGCAGGAACCGGAACGCCGTTACTTGAGAAGATGGATTGCCGAGATTTCCGGGTGAGTTTTCCGCGGATTGTCCCCTTTGGCGTCCTTGCCACGACTACATGGTGAAGTCACATGCGGCGAAGCAGCGTCCGGCGGGGAACTCCGGACGATTGCCGCTTCGTCGAAGGAGGAAATGGTATGCAGTTTCTCATTTACTCGGCCGAGTTCGAGGCCCCGCGGCAAGATGGAGCCGAAGCGATGGCGGAGATAGCCAAGTTCATGGAGGAGTCGACCGCGGCGGGGATCATCGTCGCCGCCGGAGGCCTCCCGCGCAAGAGCACACGGCTCCGGCTTTCCGGCGGGAAAGTATCGGTCACTGATGGCCCGTTCATCGAGGGGAAGGAGTTCATTCCCGGCTTCGCCATCATTCAGGTCGACACGAAGGAGGATGCGATAGATTGGGTAACACGTCTGCGCAAGGTCTACGGCGACGGCGAGTCGCGCATCGCCCAGATATTCGGACCCGCCTGATCGTTGGCCGTCGAAGGCGGTCGGGGGCAATGCGTCCCGGCCGCTTTTGACAAGCCAAGCGCGCGCTCCTTGGGGACCGCCTCCCGACCGGCGGGACGCCGTCGCCGACTCGACCCTGCCGGAAGTATTTTCTTGTTGAAAGGGAGGCAGGATGAGCTACTGGCTGGCGAAAAGCGATCCCGATACCTATCGATGGCCCGAGCTCGTACGCGACGGCACGACGAGCTGGACCGGCGTACGCAATTACTGGCCGCGGTGGTGCGGCGACGCGGATACGTGTGGGTGCATGAGCCGCAGTTTCATGTTAAGGCATAAAAACAAGTACGAGGTAGCAGCTTTGGAGGGAATATGGGCGCGAGTGAACTGATCGACAAGCTCATTGCGGAGCTGCCTGACTGGCGCCGCAAGACGTTCGCCGACATCCGGCGGATCATCCGTGAGGCTGACCCCGAGATAGTCGAGGAGTGGAAATGGAGGGGCGCGCCCGTCTGGTCCCATGGCGGCATCGTCTGTGTTGCCAATGCCTTCAAAGATAAGGTGAAGCTGACCTTCTATCAAGGCGCGAGCGTGGCCGATCCTGATAAGCTGTACAACAACGGAGTTGCGGGCAAGCAATGGCGCACGATCGACTATTTCAAGGACGACAAGATCAGGGAACGCGAACTGAAGAATCTGGTGCGTTCTGCGGTGGACTTCAATCTGGCGAACATGAAGATGAAGTCAAATACACCGAGGAAAAAAGCGGCGAAGTAGGGAGTGGTGGACGGCACCGATCCCAAGTTCTTGATTCCCACCTCCGAGATTGCCAGGTCAGAATCCACGAAAGTCAGCACCTGGGCCAGGAATGCATACAGCCTTACGTAGTCGGTCAGCCGACCACGGAACTCCTCTTTCTCAAGACCAGAAAGCGACTTGAAGCGCGACACCACAGGGGCCAATGCGGCGTAGAGCTTGTCTTGTTTCGTGGCAGCGTTGAAGTAGAGGACCGCGAACTCATGAATGTCAGCGAGCGAGTACACCGGGAAAGCGTCCAACGAGGTCTGGGCCTCATAGAGGAGATTCGGAATTACATAACTTTTCCTATCCGTTTCTTTGGGCCGAGGAGGGAGCTGATCGGAAACCGCCCATTGCCCAGACTGGTTCGCACAATACGGGAATGAAACGAAAGGTATCTTTCCACCATGCTGTTGATCGCTAACTTCCATGTACGGCTTGGGAATGCGGGTATAGGATTCGCCCCAAGAGGAGGATCCCATGAAGAGAACCTTAGCCATAGCGTTAGCGGCGCTCGTCGCGGTCGCCGCCTTCGCGCAGTCCGCCAAGACGGTGACCCTTTCAATCATCGCCAACCAGGATTGGGTCACCAAGCCCTACATGAAGACAGCCTGGGCCAATTACGAAAAGGTCACCGGCAACAAACTCGACATCCAGGCATTGCCCATCGACAACTGGGAGACGGTCATGAAAACCCGCGCAGCGGCGGGCGAGCTGCCCGATATCGTCATGACCTTCGCCGGGCCGGTCCTCGACGCGATGCGTCCCGCCGACAACTTCTTCGACCTTTCCAACGAGCCCTTCGTGAAGGACCTGAAGCCCTTCGTCCTTCCGCAGGCCACCTACAAAGGCAAGATCTACGGCCTGCCACTCTGGGAGGGTTCCGTCTCCGGTACCCTTTACAACAAGGACATCTTCAGGAAGCTCAACATATCCACTCCGAAAACCCAGGCCGAGTTCTGGGCCGCCTGCGAGACAATCAAGAAAGCCGGCATCACGCCGATCTATCTTGCGTTCAAGGACATCTGGCCTGCCCTGCCCCAGTTCGGTCTCGACCCGATCGCCAGGAAGTACCCCGACTTCGTGGAAAGGCTCAATTCCAACAAGCTCAAGTTCGCCGATGTGCCCGAGATGACGAACCTCGTCGGCTTTTACAAGACCCTCGTCGACAAGGGCTATCTCGGTGCCGACTATGTCAGCAACACCTGGGACGGGCAGGCCAAGGCCCTCGGCGAAGGCACCTATGCCATGGCCCTTGCCTGGGACATGTACCTCTATTCCGACCTTGAGCCCCGGTACGCCGGCGCCGCGGCCCACATCGGCATCATGCCCTTCTTCATGGACGTGACCCCGCAGGGCTCGTATGAAGGCCCCAACGCCTGCATGAGCTTCGTCAACAAGAAGGGCAAGAACGCCAAGGAAGCCCTCGAGTTCATCCGCTTCCTGGCCAAGCCCGAGAACCTCAACCTCGCCTACAAGGACGTCTTTACCGAAAGCTACTTCAAGAGCGTGACCACCAACAAGGTCTCGCCCCAGGTGGCCGAAGCAAGGGCGTCCGTGGACAAACTCATCCTCTCCTCGGTGCAGGCGGGGATCGTGGGCTACAGCCAGGTGGAAAGCGTGAAGCCCATCCAGATGATGATGCTGGGCCAGCTCGGCGTGGCGGACACGATCAAGCAGATCGACGACATCAGGATCAAGGTCGCCAAGGCACGGGGACTCGCGGGATTCTAGCCACCGCTTGTGGAACAACACGAGGCCGGGGCCTGCCGATGGCAAAGCTCCGGCCTTTTCGTTTTCCGGCATTGACGTTTCGGCACTGACGATCCGCGAGGTATCTTTTTTCCATCCAGGCGGTCGAAAAGCTCCATTCACAGCACGAGGAACCGGCCCTACCATGACGACGTGAAGCAGGTCAACTCCTCTTACTTCAGAAAGGCCTATCCCCTCTGGATGACCATCCTGCCTTTTGGCATCTTCGTGGTGTTCCTGGTCCTGCCGTCGACGGCAGGCTTCACGCTCGCGTTCACGAACTGGAGCCCCTATGCGGAGATCCTCCGATTCACAGGCTTCGGGAGCTTCGCGTCG
>Ga0187882_1000232_pt1 | contig 63380 bp, 48 predicted proteins | sample June2016WEW_19_1_3_FD_132991 | JGI IMG/M metagenome (GOLD analysis project Ga0187882, IMG submission 132991) | Peatland microbial communities from SPRUCE experiment site at the Marcell Experimental Forest, Minnesota, USA - June2016WEW_19_150 | ecosystem: Environmental > Terrestrial > Soil >... | reverse complement strand
TCCCTCCGGTTATACCGGAGAACCTGCCGCTAGACGGCTCAAATCCGGCTCTCGGGCCGGCCTGCCCAACCGACGCCCTATGGCACACTACATCTTGTCGGTCTGAGGCAACGCCTCGTTAGGCGCCAACTGCGAACAGAACATTCCGGGGAAGCTTCCTGTTCTTCTCGGACCTGCTCACGGACCATGAACAGGGTAGCGCATGAAGTGAAGATGGGGCGCCGACGCAGCAGCGCCCATGTGTCGAGGGCGGCAGGCCCGTGCTGCGCCGCGGCCCAGACTTTTGTGGGGAATGAGCCGAGGGACTCTGGCAGGGCGCGGGCTGATTATTTGCCGATGCCCGTTCGAGTGGCGGTGGCGGAGTTGTCGGCTGGGGGCATCGCCGGCGGCTCCGGCTTCTCGCCGAACTTCTGGACCACCTTGCCGGTCATCAGAATGCCGAGAACGGTGATCACGCTGGGATCAATTTTCGCCAGCGACATGGGTTGTGAGCTGAAGCTGGCGAAGATCCACACGATCAGGCTGCCCACGACCCAGAGCAGGAAGGCCAGGCGCGTGGAAGAGAAACCGCCATTATCTTCCTGGAGGAATTCGGCGAGTTTGTTCATAAGTCCAATTGCCAACGTGTTTCCGGGTTGCCGCCACGTCCGCATCGGCTCGGTGCGGGCGATCGCGTTCCAATCGCTGAACCACTCGGTCCGAACGGGGTTGCTGCCCGACAGTCGCTCATGCGACCGCGATGTCAAGCGGGGTTGCGGCGGGTCTTCTGCGCCCGTCGGGCAGGCGCCAGGAGCATTGCGGCGATTGTTGTGGCGCATTCAGTGAGGTGATGTTCCCGGTGGTGTGTAGGCACGCACGGCCAGGACGCTGTTACCGGGAACGTCGCCCCGTATTTCGAGCGTGTGCGGCCCTGCGCCCAGGCCGTTGGCAACCGTCGCCCAGACCCCCACGCCAGGCGGCGTGATCGGGGCCTTGGGGTCATCCGCTCCCTGCAGCACGGCGCGCCAGGTCACCACCTGGCCTTCGGGCAACGCGCGTTTGAACACCGCCACACAATAGGCCAGGTTCCAATCGTCCGGTTCGATCACGACCCGGCCAGATCGCGAGACGAAGCGGTTGGTGCTCCACCCCTCACCATCCTCGCCGGTGGCGCTGCCCCGCAGGCCGAAGCGGCAGGCTTTGCCATCGGCGGCGATTTCGCTGAGCTTGAGCGACCATTCTTCCGCCATCAGCGGGGCTTCCGTGCCCACTTTCAGCAGCACGGGCCAGTCGCTGTTGGGAAAGGCCGAAACGCGGGTGAATCCGTAGAGTGACGGGATTGCCGAGGGCGCCTTGCCGTCCACGAGCACGGTCACCGCGCCCTGGCTTCCCGGCTTGAAACCCAGGTCAACCCGGGTGCCGGTGAACTCGAGCTTCGTCGCTTTCGCACCTGGCGGCACGGAGACGGGCAGGGTGCGAACACGCGGCTCGTTTTCGGGGTCGTATCCCGCTTTCGGCGGCAGCGGCGCAAGATAGGATTTCAATAACTCCGCCATGAGCCATTCGCCGTGTTCGTTCAGGTGGACGCCATCGCGCAACAGATCGGCGGCCTTGAGCTGGTGCGCTTTCAAATAGCTCTTCCACAACTCATGGATGTCCGCGCGGCAGGCGCCATACTTCGCCGCCGTGGCGGGCAGGAAGGCGTGATTCATCCAGGCATCCCACTGCTTCGGAGTGAGCTTGGCCGGGTAGGTTTCCTCGGCGAGGCTGGCGTCCTGCGTAATGTGATCGGTCTGGAGCAGGATGTCCGCGCAGGTTCGTTCGCGCACGCGGCGGATGAGGTTCTCATATTCAATGTGAGAACCGTAAACATGGAAGATGAGCAGGTCGGGCTGGAAGGGATACAGATCGGCCTCCGCGGTCTTGACCAGGAGTTGGGAGGCATGGCCGCCGATGGCGCGATTCTCAATGATGAGATTGGCGTTGGTATAAGTGGTGCGGAGATAGCGCTCGACTTCGCGCCACCAGTTCTGCTGGGTGATTGACTGTCCGTAAAAAAGGATGCGGGCGGTCTTCCGATCGGTGGGGGTGCTGCTTTGCATCAGCGTCAGGGAGCGACGCAAGTGCTCCCGTTGCGCGGGGTCGGGCTGCCACGCCGGGATGGGTGGGTAGGCCTGCGTATCCCATGCGAGGCTGAGGCCCAGGATCAGCAGCATGGCCAGGCGAGCGATCAACCGCGGTGCCTCCGTTGGGCGGCGCAAGGCAGGAGAACCAGATGTGGCGGAATGGAACTGGCGGGCGGGGTTCATGCTAATGATGACGAGGGCTCGGCTGGATTTGGACAGATCGTTTTCTCATGGCGTGGTGAATGCTCTGGAGGCGCAGTCGCACCGTCAAGCCATTTGCCGATTCCGGTGCGCGGAACCTGGCGGGATGGTAGTGGAGGAGGGCATGAACATGATGGAATTGGTCCCCGGTTGTGCGGCTTTCTGCTCGACCGGTGGGGCCGGGGATGGCATTTCTCCGGGGCTTGAAATCCATGACGGTTCGGAGCGGACGGGCTGCTGTCCAGGCTGCGGGTGCCGCCAGCGGGAGCCACCGGTTCTGGCAAATCCTTGCCTCGCTGGTCTCCATCGCGGCAAGCGGCGTGTCGATGCCGACGACGGTTTGCGCCGGCGAGTCCGGCGCGACGAACAGCGAAATCCTGCGTTCTTTTGCGCCGGCCAAACCGGTCAATTTTCGCGAGCCCGAACGGAGTTACGCGATGACCAACCTGAACGGCTGGACACTCCAGCTCGAACAGGAATTGTTGGACCGGCAGCCGGTCCTGGCGCAGCGGGCCGCCAACCGGCTGGCGGCCAAGCTGGCGGGCGTGATGGACCTGCTGCCGCGGCGTGCGCATGGCGTGCTGCGGCGACTTCCGGTCTTCCTCCTGCTCGGCGAGGAATCCGTGCATGGAGGCCACGACAACGGCGCGGAGTATTTCCAGCGACAGGCCCCCGACCATTGGCCGCTGCTGGATCGCCGCTGGCGCAGCGCGCTCGTCGTTTACTCCGCCCCGAACTACGACCAGTTGAGCGAGCAGTGGGCCACGCGGGTGCTGGTGCACGAGCTGGCGCACGCCTGGCAGTTGGAGCAGTGGCCCGAGAAACAGCCGGACATCCTTGGCGCCTGGGAGCAGGCGGTCCAGAAGGGCCTCTATCTGAAGGTCAAAGCCGCCAACGGGTCCGTCATTGAGCGGGCGTATGCGATGGAGAATCAGCTCGAATACTTCGCGGAACTCTCCATGGCGTATTTCTGGCGGGGCGAATATGAACCGCTGGATCGCGCCGCCCTGCGCGAGCGCGACCCGGCGGGTTTTGCGATGATCGAGAAAATGTGGGGCATCCACGGCCCGCCGCCGCCATGAATTCGTCCCCGCGGGCGTTGGCCACCCTGCACCTGGCCGTGTTGTTGTTCGGGGTGTCCGGCTTGATCGGCCGGGTCGTTGCCGCTCCGGCGCTGGTGGTCAGTTGTGTCCGGTCGCTCGTGGCATCGCTGGTCCTGGTCGCATTCCTGGCGTGGCATCGCCAGGTGTCCGGGGTGAAGCTGCGCGCGCGGGGGACGGCGTTGCTCTTGAGCGGTGCGTTGCTGGCGGCGCACTGGTGGGCTTTCTTTGAGGCGATCCAACGCAGCACCGTTGCCCTCGGATTGCTGACCTTCGCGAGCTATCCCTTGTTTGTGGCGGTTCTGGGAGTTTCGGTCCTGCGGGAATGGCTGCGACCGGCGGAAGCGGCCGCGTGCGGTTTGGTGGTCAGCGGCCTGGCGCTCGTGGTGCCGGACTGGCATTGGGGATCGCAAGTGGCCGTAGCGGCCGGCTTGGGGGTCGGCTCCGGTTTCTCGTTTGCGCTGCTCACGCTGGTGAACCGGCGGCTGACAGCGGTGCTCGATCCCTTGCTAGTGGTGGCCGCGCAGACCGGGGTGGCCGGCCTGTTGCTGCTGCCGCTGGCCGGAGGTCATTTTGTGCGGGTCAGCGGGAGCGACTGGCTTTGGCTGGGCTTGCTGGGCGTGTTGTTTACCGCCGTGGCGCATGGCTGCTTCACCGCTTCACTGACGGGCGTCCGGCTGTCAACAGTCGGGGTGATGACGGCGTTGGAGCCGGTGTATGGCGTTGTTTTCGCCGCGCTGTTTCTGGGGGAACGACCGGGGTTCATCATGTGTCTTGGCGGCGGGTTGATCATCGCGGGGGCGGTGCTGGTGCGGCTCGGCCCGGGCGGGCGATTGCGGAGCGGTTGACATTCAACTGGAGTTTCGGCGTACGCTTGCACTAACCTCCGCACCCATTGAACTGCCATGAGCGCGCCAACTGAACCGAACCCGTCCGCCGGTGGTCCTTCGCCCGCCCCCTTTCAGCCCTACATCCCGGCGGAGGTTCGGTTGCGCGAACTCACCGTGGTGCCGGTAGTGGTCGGCTCACTCTTGGGCATGGTGTTCGGCGCCTCGTCGCTCTACTTGGTCTTGAAGGTCGGCCTGACGGTCAGCGCTTCGATCCCGGTCGCGGTGATCGCGATCACGCTGTTCAAGCTGGCGCGGCGGTTCGGTTTTCGGGAGACGACCATTCTCGAGAACAACATCGTGCAGACGGCGGGTTCGGCGGGGGAATCCATCGCATTCGGGCTCGGAGCGACGATGCCGGCGATCATGATCCTGGGCTTCGACCTGGAGCTTTCGCGGGTGATGCTGGTGGCAGTGTTGGGTGGGTTGCTGGGCGTTTTGATGATGATCCCGCTGCGGCGGGCGCTGATCGTGGCGCAGCATGGCACCTTGAAATACCCGGAAGGCACCGCCTGCGCCGAAGTGCTGAAGGCCGGCGCCTCGGCCGAATCCAAGGCCCACGCCTCGACGGCAGCGCGCGAGGAGGCGGCCGCGACGCACCTGGCCACGGCGATGACCGAGTCCAACCCGGCCACGATCTTCGTCGGGTTCGGCATCGGGCTCGTTTACAAGACCCTGAACGCGGCCTTGCGGCTCTGGAAGGACACGCCGGAGAAAATTTTCGGCCCGCCGTTCAATGGCGGCTCGCTTTCGGCCGAGATCTCCCCGGAGTTGCTCGGGGTCGGTTACATTATTGGCCCGCGCATTGCCTCGATCATGTGCGCCGGCGGGGCGCTCTCGTATCTGGTTCTGGTGCCGCTGATCAAACTGTTTGGCGAACACCTCTCCGCGCCGCTCTCGCCGGGCACGGTACCGATCGCCGGCATGGCCCCGGACGATGTCCGCCGCGCCTATTTGTTGTACATCGGCGCCGGGGCGGTGGCGGCGGCCGGGGTGTTGAGCGTGCTGCGGGCGCTGCCGACCATCTGGCACAGTCTCAAGGAGGGGGTGAAGGATCTGCGCCGCACCGGTGCCGGTGCGGTCACCCGGCTCCGCACCGACGACGATCTGCCCATGACGTTCGTCCTGCTGGGGATCATCGCGCTGGTGGTGGCGATCGTTTCGGCCAAGCCGCTGCAGATGAATTTGCTGGGGGCGGTCCTGATCGTGGTCTGCGGCTTCATCTTTGTCACCGTGTCTTCGCGCCTCACCGGCGAAATCGGTTCCTCCTCGAACCCGATTTCCGGGATGACGGTGGCGACGCTGCTGCTGACTTGCCTCATCTTCCTCATCCTCGACTGGACGAGCAGCAATTACTACGTCACGGCGCTATCGGTCGGCGGCATCGTCTGCATCGCCGCGTCGAACGGCGGCACGACGTCGCAAGACCTGAAGGCGGGCTTTCTGGTGGGCTCGACTCCGCGGGCGCAGCAGATTGCACTGCTGATCGGCGCCCTTGGTTCCGCGCTGATCCTCGGTCCGGTCCTGATGCGGCTCAATGACGGAGCGACGGTCTATGTGGCGGTGAAGGGGAACGCGAGTTTTCCCGCCACGCTGCACGCGGATGCCTCCCGGTTGACGCAGCACGACACCATTCACGGCCCGCAGGCCGCGGCCGACGCGCAGCGCTACCTCGTCTGGCACAACACCGACGAAAAGGCCGGGCCGCCGGGTCGCTACCTGGTGGACGCCACCGGCACGCCGGTCTATCTCGTGGATCCCGGCATCAACGGCGTCTTTCCGACGCGGCCCGACGGCACCAAGGTGGAGAAGTTCCATCCCCCGCAAGCGACCCTGATGTCATACATTATCAAAGGCATTTTGAATCGCCAGTTGCCGTGGGGTTTCGTTTTGCTGGGGGTGATGATCGTGGTGGTGCTGGAAATGTCGTTGCTGCCGTCGCTCGCGTTCGCGGTCGGGGTTTACCTGCCGTTGTCGTCCTCGATGCCGGTGTTCATCGGCGGTTTGGTCCGGTGGCTGGTGGATGCCTACCTGCGGCGGAAATACCGGGCGGCGAACCTGACCGAGAAACAGCTCGTGGCGGAGGGCGACAAGAGTGCCGGGGTGCTCCTGGCCTCGGGCTACATCGCCGGTGGCGCGATCGCGGGGATTCTGATCGCGATCATCACCGGCCTGGCGGACGCCAACGCCGGGGGAATCCGGGGCGCGCTGGCCCGCTTCAACGAGCGCATCGGCGAATTGGCCGCGCGAAATCCGTTTGCCGAGGGCGCCTGGTCGAACCTGCTCGCGCTGGCGCCGTTCGCGGTGTTGGTCGGCCTGTTGTACCTTACCGGCCGCGATGTCCTGCTGGCGCGGAAGCGAAAGCCGGGAGTCTGAGCGGCGGATGGTGGGAGGTGGTGGGCGATGCAGGATTCGAACCTGCGACCCGCTCCGTGTAAAGGAGACGCGCTAGCCGCTGCGCCAATCGCCCCCGCCGGCTGTATCAGCCGCCGCTTTTGTAACGGGTCGCCCCCGCCGCCGCAAGCCGCGACACAATCGCCCAGACAGTCGCCGCCGCTCGTGGTTCAACTTCGCGGCGGGTTTGCGGACGACCAGGCCAGCCGGCGCAACCGGAGTGCGCCATCCAACCAGTAGAGCAGCAGGGCCGCCCAGATCAGCATGAACCCGGTCAGTTGGATCCGGCTGAACGGCTCATGGTAAACGGCGACCCCGATCAGGAACTGGCAGGTGGGCGCGAGGTATTGGAGGATGCCCAGGGTGGACAGGCTGACGCGCCGGGCCGCGAGGGCGAACAGCAGCAAGGGCAGGGCGGTGACCAGGCCGGTAAAGGCAAGCAACCACCCAATTTGCCAGCCCGTGTGGCCGAAGGCGCCCGTGCCGCGGGCGTCCGCCGCCGCCAGGAACACCAATGCCGGGAGAAGCAGAACTGCCGTTTCCAAGGTGAGGCCGTGCAGCGCCCCGAGCGGCGCCTGCTTCTTCAGCAGGCCGTAGATGGCGAACGAGACCGCCAGCGCCAGGGCGATCCATGGCACCCGGCCGTGCTGCCACGTCAGGTAGCCGACCCCGGCCGCGGCGAGGAAGACGGCCAGCCACTGGAGGCGCCGCAGGTGTTCGTGCAGGAAGCAGACGCTGAGCAACACGGTCAAGAGCGGGTTGATGAAGTAGCCGAGGCTGGTTTCGACGATGTGGCCCGTGTTCACCGCCCAGATGTAGATCAGCCAGTTCACCGCGAGGATGGCGGCGGCCCCGGTGTAGATCCCGAGCACCCGGCGGTTTCGGGCCGCGGCGCGGAAGCCGGGCCATTCGCGGCGTAACGTGACCAGGCCGGCGAGGAAGACACAGGACCACACCACGCGGTGGCCGAGGATCTGCGGCGCCGGGACCGTCTTGAGCAGCTTCCAATAAACGGGCAGCAGCCCCCAAAGCGCATAAGCGCCCAGGGCGGCGGCAATACCCTTTCTGGAATGCGTCATGACGGTTTGACGGTGGCGCGCCGGCGTGGCGCATCGCCCACTCAATATCAAACGTGGCCGAAAGCAAGCCGACAGACAACTGCCGCAAACCGGCAAGGGAGAGGGCGAGTGGTTTGCGACCGCGTCACGTAACTAGCTAGCCACCCAGCCATTGCCGACCGTTTCCGCCGAAAGGGATTGTCAAGGGGGCGCGCTTCTGTTAACCATTATTCAGCACTGAAAGCTGATCGTCACAATCACTGAAATTGATCCCATTAACGAGTATGAACTCCCATCTTGAAGTAAAAACCATGCGCCGTGCGGTTGTCACCGCCGCGGCCTTTGCACTGGCGGGTTTGTTGACCGGCTCAGCCGCCATTACCACCGAAGCCTGGTATCGGCTGGGCGAGGACGGTGTGGGGGCCAACAACCTGCCCCTGGACAGTTCCGCCAACAGCCGTGACTTCGTGAACACCGCCGCCAATCCGGGCGGGGTCACGGTTTCCACGACTTCGCCGGCGCCGGGCAGCTCGAAGTACTACATCTTCAGCGCCGACCAGACCGGATTTGACACCGATGGCTGGACCGCGCCAACGGACAACATCGGCGTGGAATGCTGGGCCCAGAGCCACGATCTGTCGTTCGACACGAGCACCACGGTGGGCAGCGTCGTCTTCGGGACCGGCGACAACCAGCACGGCATCGGCATCCTGTACGATGACTTTGGCGCCGGGTTCGTCGGGGTCATTGGCAACGTGAACTACGTGGGCCTTCCCTACCAGCCGAAGACGACCAACGAATGGGTGCATCTCGCCGTCGTGCGCGACAGCGGCGTGACGACGTTCTACCTCAACGGCGTGGCCCAGACCCCCATCCGCACGGATACGCCGGTGGCCTCGACGGGGGTGTTCATGGGTTACGGCGGTACCCTGACCAATTTCAACGGCGCCATTGACGAGGCCCGGATTTTCTCGTTTAAACCGGGCGAGTTTTACCCGAATGACCTGCTGTTCTTCCAGTCCACCAACACGGCGCCTTACGTCACGACCTTGAAAGGCGATCCCACGGGCTTCCTGCTCCAGTTGCAGGACAAGAGCACGACGGTCAACACCAACACCATTGCGGTGCAGCTCGATGGCACCGCTATCACCGGCACCACCGTCACACAGACCGGTGGTCTGACCGCTTTCGACTACCGCACCACCAACTGGCTGGCCTCCGGCTCGAGCCACAGCGTCAACTTGATTTTTGCGGACAGCGCCGGGGTGTATCAGACCAACGACCTGAGTTTCACCGTGAGCACTTACGTTACGATTCCGCCGACGCTGGCCGTGCCGGCCGCCTCCGTGGACACCACCAAGCCGGGGTTCCGCCTCCGTCCTTACCAGACCGACGGTTCCGTGGCCCTTGGGCAGCAGCCCAACACTCTTGCCTGGACCGAGGACCAGCTTATTGGCCTGTATGGCCCGAACGTCGCCGACCTGAGCGGCGCGGACGCGAACGGCTTTTACAGCGTGACGGGCGTCATCAATTTCAGCATCGAGGCCGGGACAGGTACTGACCGCGGCGATTTCCCGAATGACCAGCCGTTCCCCGGCATTCCGGGCACTTTGCCCACGCCCACCACAGGCGATGCCAGCTTCGAAGCGGTGACCTTTCTCCAATTTCCCGCCGCCGGGGTTTACACGATGGGGGTGAACAGCGACGACGGTTTCAAGGTGACGACCGGCGTGAACCCACGCGACCGGTTTGCGACGGTTCTGGGTGAATATGACGGCGGGCGCGGCTCGGCTGACACGATCTTCACCATCACCATTCCGCAGGCGGGTTTTTATCCGTTCCGGCTTCTCTACGAAAACGGCAACGGCGAGTTGGCGGCGGGCAACCTGGCGAACGTGGAGTGGTTCACCGTACAATCTGACGGCACCAAGGTGCTGATCAATGACACCACCTCGCCGATCAAGGCCTACCGCCAGGGTCCCCTGCCGCCGTTCGTGTCACGCGTCGTGCCGGGCATCAACGCGATCGGCGTGTTGCCGACGGCGACGTTGGAGGTGGACATCACCGACGACGGGACGCAGGTGAACATGAACTCCATCCTCATTGGTCTGAACGGGGGGACGCTGGGGGCCCCGACCACGGTGAGCAAACCCGGTTCGGTCGCCACCGCCACCTTCACGCCCACCAACGCCTTCGCGGTCAGCTCAGTCAATACCGCGCAGGTTGCCTGGTCGGACACGGGGAGCTACGCCATCACCAATTCGTGGCAGTTCACCGTCCTCAACGCCACTCTGCCGCTCAATCTTTGGAGCGCGCCGGGCTCAGGCGACAGCACCAAGCGGGGCTTCCGAACCCACACCTGGCAGATCAACCAGTTCACCGCCAACGGCGCCACCGCCCAGGACATCGCGGATGAAGTCCCGGTGGCCAACACGATGTTGCTTGGCCTGTGGGGCACGAATATCGCCGACCTGTCGCAGGCGGTGAACGGCGAGTTTGTCACCACCGGCGTGATCAACTGGAACTACCAGGCCGATTCTGGACTCGACGGGGGCATCTTCACGTCGGATAACGGTTATCCGGATAGCGAGATTCCCGGCATTCCGGGCACGGATGTCAACGGCAACCCGGATTACTCCGACTATTCGACGGAAACCTACACGTTCATCGAATTCCCAGCGAGTGGCGTTTACACGATGGGCGTCAACAGCGACGACGGTTTCCGCGTGACCTGCGCCACCAACACCGGGCCGGACGTGGGTGCCGTGCGCGTGCTCGCCCCGGCCAGTATTGCCGGCAGTTATAAGTGCCTGGCAACCTACGCGGCGAATGGCGGCGCGTTCGGCGGTCCGTGGACATTCACCCCGATCGTCCGCCCGCTCGTGCTCGCGGATGATGGCAGCACGACCAATAACCTGGACACCGCCAACGCGGGTGACTCCTACACGTTCATGACGGTTCCACCCGTCAACGCGGCGGATTTGAACGGCAACATCGCGGTCGTGCGCCGCGGCGGCGGCATTCCCTTCGCTCAGAAAGCGAAGTTTGCGCAGACCGCGGGCGCCCTTGCGGTCATCCTGGTGGACCGCTCCGACCTCGCCGGCCAGTCTCCGTGGGGTATGGGCGGCAGCGATCCCAGCGTCACCATCCCGTGCATCATGGTGAACTGGGATGTCTGGGCGACCCTCCGTTCCTCCGTCACGACCACCGCGACCACGACCCAAGTGACCCTGAGCCTTGGCGACGACAACAGCCCGATGCTGGGTCAATTCGACGGTGGCCGCGGCGCCAGCGCGGATCCGACCAGCCCGGGCACGTTGTTCAGCTTCTACGTGCCGAAAGCGGGTGTCTATCCGATGCGCCTGCTCTATTTCCAGGGAGGTGGCGCCGCGAGTTGCGAGTGGTTCTCCTTGGATAAAAACGGAAACCCGGTGCTGCTCAACGATTCCGCCAATTCCGCCTCGCTCAAGGCCTATCGGGCGCGGACGGCCGCCGTGGCGCCCACGATCAGCATCGGGGCGAATGGCGCCAACGTGACGATCACGTTCACCGGCACCCTGCAGGCGGCGGGTGATGTCGCCGGCACCTATACCAATGTACCGGGCGCGACGACTCCGTGGATCGTCCCCGTCAACCCGGGATCGAAGCAATTCTACCGCGCGAGCCAGTAAACCTGAGCGATCGGCTGGCTGACAAGGGGCCGGGTGCGAACCATCCGGCCCCCTTTTTTGTTTGATCAGCGCTGCATATCCGCCGTTGCAACCGGTTTTTTATTGCCAGCGCCGGCCAGGCCGGCTATTCCTCCTGCCGACAGCAAACCAATTGACTTATGGCTCAACCTATCTTTCATCCCAGTGTCGAGGGCGCCCAGCACGGCGCAAAAACTTTGGCCCAGTTTCTGGATTACGCGAAGGCGTCCGGCGCCACCGGCGCGCAACCTTCCAACTACATGCTGCAAGGCGGCAAGCTGTTCAAGAGCGTCAAGGAGATCAAGGACACCTTCGCCCAGCGCGAGATGAGCCTCGACGGCATTTCCTGTCACTGCCCGTTCTGGGTTCATACCACGGCCTGGACCGGCAGCCCGTCCGTCCGCCCGTTCATTCCGCCGGAGGTGGCCAAGCTGTCGCCGGGCAAGATCGAAGCATGGGCCGAGGATTACGTTCTAAAATTCTTCGATCTGGCCGCGGAACTGGGCGTCAAGATCATTCCGATGTTCTGGGGTGTGGCGTTCGGTTGGGAACTGGCGACCGGCTATCCCTGGGGTTTCTGGAAGGGCGGGGACTACGACCTGCTGGAAAAAGGCAAGGAGCGCTTCGTCAAGAAAACGGCGACCATCCGCAAGAAGGCGAATGAGCTCGGCTTCTACCTTGCCCACGAAATCCATCCCGGCACGGCGGCCATGTGCGCCGACGACTTCAACCTGCTGGTTGCGGCCTGCGGCAACGACAAATGTCTCACCGTGAACGCCGATCCTTCGCATTGCTGGGAAGGCGAGGATTGGGAAACCCGCTTCCGCAAGGTGGCCGACCGCGTCTATGCCTGCCACGTGAAGAATTTCGTGATCCGCGCGGGCCTCCCGCTGCGCCGGATGGCCCCGAACTGGCCGGATCGCGCCATGCAGTTCGTGGACATCCGGTCGGGCGACCTGAACATGATCCGCTATGCCGAGATGCTCATCAACATCGGTTATCCGCAACGCTACTGCCAGATCATGGGCCGGAAGACCGCGCCGCTGATCGTCGAGGCCGAGAGCGCGTACCGCGACCTCGACTGCACGAGCGCCAATGGCATCGCCTTCGTGCGCGACAATCTCTGCTTCCCGGTCGCCGCGGGCTCCTTTGAAGACGGCATGGGCGCCTGATCCCGCTGTCCAATCGGTCGGTGCGGGGCACGATTCGTCGTGCCCCGTTTTTTGTTTCCCTGGGCTGCCGGCTTCGGTGTCCGCTCGCCCGGCCCGGACGCTTTCGTTCGCTACTTGGGCGCGACCGGCTCGAACTCAAAATAGGCGAAATTGTTGCCCCAGCCATAATGGAAGGTGAGCAACTGCAGACCCGGCTCGGGGAAGGTGATCGTGCCGATCTCGGCAAGATTCCAGTGATGCCAACTGGTGGTGGCGAGCGGCAGTTTGCAGGTGGCGGCCGCGTGGCCATTCAGATCGAAGCTCACCGTGCTGGCCTGGTAGGAATAGAACGCCTTGATTTTGTAGGTGCCCGGCAGCCGCACGTTGACGGTGTAGTTCACCCACTCGCCGTTGGTGGTCCAGCCGATGTAAAGCTGGTTGATGTGCGGCGTCACCAGGTTGGTGTGGTTGAGGTCGGCCCAGTCCTTGACATAGGAAAGGTCCACGCTCTCGTCGCGGCGGAAGTTCCAGATGTAGGGACCGGCGTGTTTGCGTTGGTGGCCCGGTTGCTGGTTTAGCTCGCCGCTGCCGTGATTGATGGCGTCGGCATCGTGATAGGCCACGCCTTCACCGCCGAGATCGTAGAGCGCGCATTGAACGATCCCGGGGATGCACGGCGGTCCCGCCTTGTGATATTCGTCGGTAAACGGCCTGCCCTGGTAGCCGGCTGGCACACCGGCAGCGAGCGCCGACAAGAACAGAAAACCCGGCAGAACGATGGCGGTGAGGAAGTCGTGTTTCATGGCGATGATGCGGGCCATCGTCGCGGCCACGCGGCGTGGCGTCAAGCAGGCGTGTTCGCGGCATCGTGACGCGCGGCTTGCGTCCGTTGGGCGTTGCGGCAAGCTCGGAGCGTTGCGCCGACCTTGGATTCAACATGCTTTCAACGCGCGCGTGGTCCTGGCCTGGTCGGCCGGGCTGGCGCTGGCGCTGGCATTTCCCAAACCCGGTTGGGCCGGACTCGCCTGGGTGGCGCCCGCACTCATGCTCCTCGCCGGGCTGGGAACCTCGCCGAAACGCGCCTTTCGGCTGGGCTTTCTTGCCGGGTTGACCGGCAACCTGATTGCCCTCCACTGGCTGCTGTTCATTCCGTTTCCTGTCGGTGCCGTGGCCGCGTGGCTTGCCCTGAGCGCATACACCGCACTTTTCCCGGCGATGTGGGTCTGGCTCTGCGCCAAGCTAGTGCCCAGGCCAGACTCGATGAGGGCGGCCGATTTCTCATCCGCACCGCGTGAAACCCCGGAAGTGTTCCCGAAGGACCCGGTTCCCGCCGGCCCGGCGAAAACAGGCCGTTCCCTTTCGCAGCGACTGACGGAGGCGGTAGCGCCGGTGGCTTCGCTTTCCTGGCCGCAGCGCACCCGCTGGTGTCTGGCGTGCGCCGTGGCGTGGGTGGCACTCGAAGTGATCCGTGCCTGGCTGTTTACGGGCTTTCCGTGGAATTTCCTGGGCGTCTCGCAATACCAAATGCTGCCGTTGATCCAGGTGGCGGCCGTCACCGGCGTTTACGGCGTGTCGTTCCTCGTGGCCTGGGGGGCGATGACCTTGGCCGCGACGCTGGCCCGCATCGTGCGCCAGGTCTTCGAGCCGCCCGCCGCGCTCGTCAGTTCGCCCGCGTGGCGCCGCGCCGAGCATCCGCTGGCGCCGTTCACCCCGTCGTCACCGTGGGTCTCGTTGCGAATGGCACTGGTGGCGGACCTTGCGCTGCCGCTGGCGGTGCTGCTTTACCTGACACTCACCGCCGGGTTCGCCCTGGTGCGGCGTGCTCCGCCCGGGCCGGAATTGAAGGTCGCCCTGGTCCAGCCCAGCATCCCGCAGCGGTTGATCTTCGACCGGGCGGAAGCAACGAACCGTTTTGCCAAACTGATGGACCTGACTCGCCTGGCCATCGCCGGCCGGCCGGACCTGGTGGTCTGGCCCGAGGCTTCGCTGCCCTCATTTACGGACGAGAATGCCCGGGCGCTCACCAACTTGGTGGCCAGCGCAGGTGTCTGGATGGTTTTCGGCGCCGACGATTCCGAGGCGCGACCGGCCGCGAAACCGGGCGACCGGCCGGCGACGGCCTACTTCAATGCGGCCTTCCTGTTCGATCCGACGGGCCACTACGTCGCGACTTACCGCAAGCGACAACTGGTGATTTTTGGCGAATATGTGCCGCTGGCTCGCTGGCTGCCATTCCTGCGGTGGCTGACGCCCATTGATGACAGCTACGCGTCCGGCGTGGCGCCCGGGTTTTTCCGGCTCGACCGGCCGGCTGCCGAGGCCTCGCTCCTGATCTGCTATGAGGACATGTACCCTGCGCTCGGGCGGGCGTCCGTGGGCCCGGACACCGATTTTCTGCTGAACCTGACGAACGACGGCTGGTTCGGCGAAAGCGCCGAGCAATGGCAGCACGCGGCGGGCGCGGTCTTCCGGGCGGTCGAGAATGGTCTGCCATTGGTCCGGTGCGCCAACAACGGCCTGACGTGTTGGGTGGACCCGCTCGGTCGCATGCACCACGTCGGTTTCAGCAATCCCACGGACATTTACGTTGCGGGGGTGAAGTCGGTGAGAATTCCGCTGGCCGCGAGCGGAGGCGGGCGCGGGGAGACGACGTTCTACCACCGCCACGGGGACGTCTTCGGCTGGGGATGCGTCGCGCTGACGGCATTGGGCTTGATCGGCTCGCTGATCGGCCGCCGGGAATTACCGCTGGCAACCCACCGCGGTGCAGCCTAAATTCACCGCCTATGTTCGAGACGACGCGCAATCAACTGGGCACCGTGACGGAGAAACTCGCGCATCTGCGGAGGTTTCTTTGACGTCCCGGCGCTGCAGCAGCGTCTTGGCGCGATCGAGACCGAGATGGCCCGCGACACGTTCTGGAACAACCGCGAACAGGCGCAGAAGGTGATTGAAGAGGCGGGCTCGCTGCGGCGGAAAATCGACCCGCTGGTGGCCGCGGAAAAACAGCTCGACGACTTTCGCGTGATGCTCGAATTGTCGGAGGGCGAGCCGGAGACCGCCCAGGCGGCGCTCCAGGCGGAGTTGGACCGGGACCTCGCCAAATTCTCCCAGCAGGCGGACGCCCTCGAGCTGCGGGTGTTACTCAGCGGCCCGCACGACCGGAGCAATTGCATCCTCAGCATCAACGCCGGCGCCGGCGGCACGGAATCCTGCGACTGGGCGAACATGCTCCTGCGCATGTACCAACGCTGGTGCGAGGCCCGCGGCTGGACTGTGGACGTCACGGATGCCCTGCCGGGCGACGTGGCCGGGATCAAAAGCGCCACAGTCCTCATCACCGGAGAAAACGCCTACGGCTTCTGCAAGGCCGAGCGCGGCGTGCACCGGCTCGTCCGCATTTCGCCGTTCGACTCGAACAAGCGCCGGCACACGAGTTTTGCCAGCGTGGACGTGATTGCCGAAATTGAGGACAGCGGCGAACTGGTCATCCCACCCAATGAACTTCAGGTGGACACGTACCGATCCGGCGGCAAGGGCGGCCAGAACGTCAACAAGGTTGAAACCGCGGTCCGCATCACGCACCTGCCGACCGGCATTGTCGCGGCGAGCCAGAACCAGCGCTCGCAACACCAGAACCGCGCCACCGCGATGAAGATGTTGCTCTCGAAGTTGTATGCTTTGCGCGAGGACCAGCAGCGCGCGGAAATGGAGCGGTTTTATGGGGAGAAAGGCAGCATCAGTTGGGGCAGCCAGATTCGCAGCTACGTCCTCCAGCCCTATCGCATGGTGAAGGACCTCCGCACCGGCTGCGAAACCAGCAACACGGATGCAGTGCTCGACGGCGACGTTGACCCCTTCGTGAACGCCTGGTTGCGGGCCGGCTGTCCCGCCAAGCGCAAGGCCGGCCTCAAGGACGAGGAAGACTAGGCTGGGGCAACCGATGACGATCCTCGAAACTATCGTCGAACAGAAGCGTCGCCAAGTTGCCGCACTGCCACCCGCTCAGGTTACCGTGGCGGTGCTGAAGGCGGCGATGGAGAAGCGCGGCCACGTCCGCGACTTCCTGGGCGCGTTGCGCCGCCCAAAGCGCGGCAAACTGGCCATGATCGCCGAGATCAAAAAGGCGTCACCGTCCGCCGGTGTCATCTGCGCCGACTTCGATCCGGTTCGCATCGCCACGGAATACGAAGCCGCGGGCGCGTCCTGTTTGTCCGTGCTGACCGACGAGCAGTTTTTCCAAGGCTCACTCGACCATCTCCGGCAAATCCGCACGGCCGTGAAACTCCCCCTGCTGCGGAAGGATTTCATCATTGATGAGCGCCAGCTACTGGAGGCGATCGAGGCGGGCGCGGACGCCGTGCTGCTGATCGTCGCGATCCTCGACGACGCGCGCCTGCGTCGTTTCCACGAACTGGCCAACGGCGCCGGGCTGGCCGCGCTCGTTGAGGTTCATGACGAGGGCGAACTCGACCGCGCGCTGGCGGCGGGCGCGACCCTCATTGGCGTGAACAACCGGGATCTGAACACGTTCAAAGTGGACCTAGCGACCACGGAGCGCCTGGCCGCCCGGCTGCGCGCGGCAGCGCCCGCCGGCGATCATCTCCTCATTGCCGAGAGCGGCATCCACACGCACGCCGATGTTGAACGACTGGCGCACTGTGGTGCGAGTGCCATTCTGGTTGGCGAATCCCTGGTGCGCTCCGGTAATCTCGCGGCGAAGGTCGGCGAATTGCTGGCAAGCTGACAGTCTCCGCTAGAACCTGCGAGTTTGGAGTTCCGGCTTCAGCCGGCGTCCCGGACCGCGTAAACGCGGAACTCCAAACAACTCCGAACTGCGGCGGCTCACTCACACCTCCGGATCGTCCCAGCCCTTGCCGTAATCGCCGAGCGGGTATTCGTGCCAGATTCGTGTTGCTTCATCCGGGTCCGTTTGCGCGAGGTACTCTGCGGCGCTACTCCACGGCCATTCCGTCCAGCGCTCCACATAGCCGTGGTGCACCGGGTTGTGATGCACGTAATTGAGCGTTGCCCAGACGTGCCGGTCGGACCGCATCGCTCGCTCCACCGCACGGAAGAACACCTTGCGCCCTCGTGCTCCCTCCGCGCCGTTCCACATGTGCGACGTCCGCCCGTGAAAGCGTCCTAATTCGCCTAACAGATTGAGAGGATGTCGGGAGCCTCGACGAGGGCGTGGTAGTGGCTGGGCAACACACACCACGCGAACGTCTGGCCCGCGTGGGCGGCTAACACTGCGAGCAAGTCGCGAGTGAAGGCGTCCATGCGGTCTAGGTTGTGGCCGATATAAGGCTGATGCTCGAAACAGGCGGCGGTGATGTGAAAGCGAACGTGGCCAAAATGTGGGTGATGAGGCGGCGAATGCCAAGGATTCCCGCGCGCCTTGCGCCATGCGAGCAACTCGGCCCGTTGCTCGGGCGTGAGTTGACGCCAGCGGTAATCAGGCTGGGACATGACGGGAGTGTACCAGGTCCGCGTAAACGCGGAACTCCAAACCCATGTCAGGGCCTGGATAGCGCTTGGAGTTCCGCCTTCGGGCGGTGAGCGCGGAAAACTTTCACAGGGGATCTGGCGATCTGCCGAGCGGTGAGCCCCACGAGGCGGGTCGCGAGGCCGGTCTTGATTGGCCGGCCCGCGCGGGCGAAGATGCCGCCCGGTCAGGATGACCTGGAATCATGCCGGTAAAGGTCAAAATCTGCGGGATCACGAACCTCGAGGACGCGCGGGTCGCACTCGACGCGGGCGCCGATGCCCTGGGGTTCATGTTCTTTGCCGGCAGCCCGCGGCACATCGCCTGCGCGGCGGCGACTGAGATCATTCGACGCCTCGACAAGCCGGTGATGCGCGTCGGCGTGTTCGTCAATCCGTCGGCGGACGAGGTCCGGCGGGCCGTCGAGAAGGCCGGCGTGGACACGCTCCAGTTCCATGGCGAAGAGACGCCAGAGTTCATCGCCGGGTTGAATTTTCGGTGCCCAGCGGTCGCCGATCCACCGATGGCAACCCGACCTGGTCCGCGCACGATCAAGGCGTTTCGCATTCGTGATGCGGCCTCGCTCGCCGAACTGCCGCGCTTTGCCACGGATTTCTGGTTGCTCGACAGTTTTGTTCCCGGCGTACGTGGCGGGACCGGCGCGCGATTCAACTGGGAACTGGCGGTCGAGGCCCAAAAGCTGGGCCGGCCAATCATCCTGGCGGGCGGACTGACCCCGGAAAATGTGGCAGACGCGGTTCGAACCGTGCAGCCGTTCGCCGTGGATGCTTCCAGCGGCGTGGAATCCTCGCCGGGCCGGAAGGACCACGCGAAGCTGCGTACCTTCATCGCCGCGGCCAAGGGAGCCGCGTAACTCGCGCCGCCATGGATGCCGCGCTACAGCGGGAAACCGAGAAACTCGTGCGCTCATGGATGCGCCACGATGAGACGATGCTGTGCGATTATCTCGTCGCGGATGTCGAGGATCCCCGCCTCAACACGCAGAGCATCCTGACGCGACATTTCCTCGCATTTTCGCTGTTTGCCGAAAAGTACCGGCCGCTCGCCGATGCCGAACTGGCGTTCGGTGCCGCGATGAACTGGCTGCTGGTCACGGCGAAGCAGGCCGGCCATCCGGATGCGCTCGCCGGCATCGCGCATGCGCTCGCGCGCGACGCCGACAATGCCGAGGGCTTCGATCTGCCGCCGTTTGTGCGGACGTTGTTTCGCTCGCTGCCGCAGAACTGCGCCGGCCTGACCGTGCCCAATTACCTCGAGGAGTTTTTGCGCGAAACAGGGTTCACCGAAGGCCAGCCAGTGCCCCCGGCAACGGTGCTCGACACGTTCCAATGTCTGTGGCAGCAGGTGCTGGCTGCCGAACCGGCAACCACGGCGAGGGTGCTCGAACCCGCTTGCGGTTCGGCCAATGACTATCGTTTTCTCGAGCGCTTCGGGTTCGCCAGGGTGATCGCCTATACCGGGTTCGATTTGTGCGAGAAGAATGTGACCAACGCGCGACGCCAGTTTCCGCAAGCACGTTTCGGGGCGGGGAACATTTTCGCGGTCGAGGCGTCGGACGGCGCCTATGATTTCGCCTTCGTGCACGACCTTTTCGAGCATCTCTCGCCGGCGGGAATCGAAGCGGCGGCGGACGAGTTGTGCCGCGTGACGCGGCGGGCGCTGTGCCTTCACTTCTTCAACATGGACGAGACGGCGGAGGACGTCATCCGGCCGGTGGACGATTACCACTGGAACACGCTCAGCGTGGAGCCAATGCGCGCCCGCTTCGCCCGGCATGGTTTTGCGGCGCAGGTGCTGCACATCGGCTCGTTCCTGCGCTGGCGGGTCGGCGTGGCGCACACGCACAATCCGCACGCCTACACGTTCGTCCTGGGGCGGCCGTGAGGTGCGCGGCGGGAGTTATGTCGTGGCCTGTCTGCGTGCCGATCCGCACAGGCAGGCCCGCGGTCCGCGACCTGCCGCTCCCCTTTGCCCATCGTTCTTTCGTTTGGTGAAGAAGTTGGCGGCTGGGCTCGGCTCAGCGCGGCGGCACCGGTTGGCGGAGTCCCCAGAGGATGCCGTTCAGGAGCAGCCGGCGAAAGGCGGGTTCAGCGAAGTCTTCAGGATGGCCCAGCGACGTGTAGAATATGCGCGCCTGGCGTGATCCGACGATCCGCACCCAGGCGAGCGGCTCGGGCGACTCGTTCGGAATCAAGCCGGAGAGCAACTCCTGCGCGTCAGGTTTCAACGGCGCCGTGCGGTAGAGCGTGCCGTGGCCGACGAGTTGCGCCACAGCGATGCCCGTCAGGATCGGATGTGCGCCGGCGTTTGTGGCAACCTGGACGCTGGTGGCGGCGGTGGCCTCCGCGTGATTGTGATAATTGCCCCCCAGCACGTCGGCGTCGAATTCCGGCCAAACCGCAAATGCCGCCGCCTCCGTTGCCGGCAGTGTGCCCGCGAAGGCGTGACTGGCCGTCCGGATGCCCACGATGGGGCGGCCGGCGGCCAGATGGTCGCGGAGCGCCGCAATGACCTCGCGGCGGGGCGCCCGGCGTCGGGCGCTGACGACAATGAGGTCGGCGTGCTCCAACGCCGCCGCGTTGGTAAAGACGCCATCGCTGACGTTCGTGCTCGAAGTGACAAACACGGTGTTGAAACCGCGCCAGGCCAGTTCATCGCGGGCGAAGCAGGGCAGCGTCTCCCATGTCCGGTATTCGTTTTCACCGATCAGGAATGCCACCGTCGGGCGGCGATCAGCCGCGAAACGAAAGGGTTCGCCGCCGAGAAAATCAGCGCTGGTGATGGAGGGGCACCTGTTCGCTTCGATGTGGGCAATGACCAGGTCGGTCCCGGCGAAGTGACTGACGAACGGCGAGCGGCGCGAGTTGTACATCGAGTCCGTCAGATCGCGCATCAACACGACATGTTTGCCCAGTTTGACCATCTGGCGGATGGAGAACGGTCGGCCCAGCACACACATGTTCGCATGGACGCCCATGATGATGACATTCTCGATGCCAGCCTGGGCAAAGACGTTGACAATCTCGTCGCCCCGGTCGCTGATGACGTCGGCCGGCGCGATCTCCAGCGTGGCGATCTGGCGGCGCCACGGATTGCCTTGGGGGCAGGGCGGGTCGTCGTCGCAGCCGCCGTCCGCATCATCAATCGGTAGCGGCGGCTCCTGGTCGTGGTTCAAGGACTGCCACTGGCTGACGTCCGTTGGCGCGGCCGCCTTGGGGGCCTGCTGAGCGCGGATTCGTTGTGGCCAGTTCGCGTAAAAAGTCATGGTTTCGCTGGGGGCGTGGACGATGAGCACGCCGCGTTCGCGGGCCGCCCGCAGGACCGCGTTCATGCTCGGCGCCATCTCCGCGACGCGCGCGGTCGCGCCGCGGCACCAGTGGCGGTCCCACATGTCGCAAACAATCATGGCGGTCTTGTGGGCGTCCCAGGCGGCTTCCGACTCGACGATCGTCGCGCTCTTCACATCGGCGCCGGCCGGTCGGCGGGACCGCGTGTGCAGGTGGAGGGCCGGCCCGCCGGCATCCGCCAACGCGGTGAGCGACGCAAGCAGGCAGGTCAGGGCGAGCAGGGGAAGGCGGCAGTTTGGTTTACCAAAGGCGGATGCGCGCATAACTGATGGTGTCGGACTTGCCGGCCCGCGTGCCGAGCAGGTCGAGGGTTTTGGACGGCAGGCACCCGGCCCGCGTGCTGGCAGTGAAGAAACTCGTGAGCGGATACTTCAGTGGCACTTTCATCGGCGGGCTGCTGGTGCCGTCAGGCCGGAGTTCGATCAGGCGGTTTTCCGAGAGCGCCTGGCCGGAAGTGTCGGTGCCGCTGACGTAATAGAACACGAACAGCCGGCCGTCGGGCGTGACCTGGAAGCGGGCCAGGCCGGGGATTTCGTTCCCTTTGCCTTCCTCGGCGAACACGAGCGTCTGGCGCAGTTGAACCTCGCCGTCGCGAAGCTGGGCATAATTCAACTCGTAACGCTGCTTTTCATCGGGAAAGAACTTCTCGCGCAGACGCTCGTCCAGCGCCCGCTCGGTCCAGACGATGTGAACCGCGTCATCGCCGTCCACCCAGAGATCGCCGGGAGTGATCCAGCCGCAGGTGCGGTCGCGGCTGGCCAGTTCGATCCACTCATGAAACCCGCCCCCGGTGATGTCTTCGCTCCAGGTGAAAAAGAGCCGGCGGAAATCGTAATCCCAGTCACGGCCGGTAAGTTGTTTCTTGAAGGCCCGCCATTCCGGGTTCGGCTCGATGATGTCGGAGACGCCGGCGAAATAAACCGCTTGATCCACCAGGGCAACGTCGGGGTAGCACACGCGGATCACCGGCTGGGTGGTCTGGTTCGTGTCGGTGGGCCAGTGAAGTTGGCCATGCGTTGTCCAACCCCCATCACTCCCGCGAAAGGTCCATTCCGCGTGGGTGTCACCGAGGTTTTGGAACAGGATCAATTCATGGTTGGGTCCGTCCGCGGCGAAGCTGCGGTAGGAATGCTCGGTGAACGCGGGCCGGCCGCTCCATTCCGGCAGCACCCGGACGGCGGGAGCGGCGGCCTTGGTGACGCTGAACATGAGCAACCCGGGGCGGGCCGGGCCGCCGCCGCGCTTGCCGTCCGCGTTGAGCGTGGGATTGGCGGAGAGCAGGAAACGGCCGTCATCGGAAAAGACGACCATCGGGCAGGGCTCGCGGGTGCGGCCCTCGGGGTCGGATTGAAGCCGTTCCCAGGTGGTGGCCCGGGCATGCCAGAGCGTCCAACGACAATTGTTGAGCGGCGGCTGGTCCTTGAGCGTTTCGAGGCCGCTGGCGAAAACCTCGTCCCTGGCGCGCACGAGGCAGGTTGAGCCGCTGCACCACATCGGCCCCGCGCCATTGTCCGCAGGCTCGAAGGAATAGACCTCCTGTTCCATTTCGACAACGGGTGCCGGTGGTCGGTCCTTCGCCGTGTAAGCGAAGAAGACTGGCGGGGAATTGGTCGGCAGGGAGGTGGGGGCGATGACGGCCAGGGTTCGCGGGCGAACCAGGCGACGCGTTCGCGGCCGCGGGATGGGCCGAGGACGGGACCGCGAGGCGTGCCGCGCGCGCCGATGGCGAGGACGAGCGACCCGGAAGCGCGTTGGCGATGAGGTCTGGCGGGCGGACTTTCCGACGGGCTTGGGGTTGGATAGTGCCTGGCCGAACAGTTGGTTGTCGGGGGGAAGGAGCCAACCGATCGAGATCAGCATCCACCCGCACCAGCGCCGACAGCGTTTGGGAATCATACGAGTTCGTCGTGTTGTTCCAATATCGCGAGCAGGCGGATTATACTACCGGCCCCAAGGGGTGCCAAGCACAGTCGCGTCCTCAAAACGATGTTGCCGGTCGCAATTCGTAACGCCCGCCCTTGCGGGTGGGGAACACGAGCACGTTCGGCTCCGGCCGCGTCACTTTGCCCTGCGAATGTCCCGTAATCTCCAACGCCGCAGGGGCGCGCAGGCGGCAGACGTTGCCGTTGAGGGAAATGATGGTCGCGGAGGTCAACCGGCCGTGGCTCCACGCGAGGTCCACCTGGAAACCACCGCGGGCGCGGAGGCCCTTGACACTGCCGTCCTGCCACGCAGCAGGCAGGGCGGGCAGCAGGTCCACGTCGTCCGCGTGGCTCTGCAGCAGCATCTCGCCGATGCCGGCGGCGCCGCCGAAGTTGCCGTCAATCTGGAACGGCGGATGGGCGCAGAACAAGTTCGCATAAACCCCGCCGCCGCCGTCGTAACGGAAGCCTTGGGTTTCGACGACATTGATCAGATTGCGCACCAGCTTCAAGGCGTGATCGCCGTCCCGTAGGCGCGCCCAGAAGTTGATTTTCCAGCCCATGGACCAGCCGGTGGCGCCGTCGCCCCGCACTTCCAGGGACTTCCGGGCCGCCGCGAAGAGGGCCGGCGTCTGCGGGGTGATCTGTTTGCCGGGGTGGAGTGCGAAGAGGTGCGACACGTGGCGGTGGTGCGGATCGGTCTCGCCGAACTCTTGGGCCCACTCCATGAGCCGGCCATCGCGTGCAATTTGCGGGCCGAGCAGGCGCGCGCGGGCTTCGCTCACGCGACGGGTGAATGTGTCGTCAATGCCGAGATCGCGGGCCGCCGCCAGGACGTTGCCGAACAGGTCCCAGATGATCTCCTGTTCCATCGCCGGTCCCATGCTCAGGGAACCGTGCTGGCCGTCTGGGGCGACGAAGCCGTTTTCCGGCGAATTGGCCGGGCCGGAAACCAGCTTGCCGGTCTTCGGGTCCGTGACCAGCCAGTCGAGGTAAAACTCCGCCGATTCCTTCATGACCGGGTAAGCGTGTTTGAGATAAGCACGGTCGCCACCGAACGCGTAGTGCTCCCACAAATCCTGGCACAACCACGCCCCCGCCGCGGGAAACAGCCCCCAGCCGGGTGACTCGCCGGGCGCGGTGAAACCCCACGGATTCGAGATCGTGTGGACGCACCAGCCGTGCGCGCCGTAGTGGACCTGAGCCGTTTTGCGGCCGGGCACACGCAGCGAGTCAATGAACTCGAGAAACGGTTCGTGGCACTCGGCGAGGTTGCCCAGTTCGACGGGCCAGTAATTCATCTGATCGTTGATATTGTGATGGTAGTCGCCGTTCCAGGGCGTCTGGATGCCTTCAGCCCAGAGCCCTTGCAGATTCGCGGGCAGGCCGCCCGGACGCGAACTGCTGATCAGCAGGTAACGGCCGAACTGGAAATAGAGCGCGATGAGCGCCGGGTCCTCGCCGCCGCGCCGAAACGCCACCAGCCGCTCGTCGGTCGGCAAACGCGCGGCCTCGGTCTCGCCCAGGTCGAGCTGGACGCGGCGGAAAAGTTTTTGGTGATCGGCGAGCTGGTCGGCACGAAGCTGACGCGCGGTCTTGCGCAGTGCCGCAGCGAGCTGGGCCGAACTTTGCGCGCCGGGATCGCCGCCGCGATACGCCGGTGGCTGCAACCGGTAATCCGTCGCCGCCGTCAGCAACAGCCGGGCGGTCGTGGCCTTTTCCACGCGCAGGGAATTGCCACGGGCGCGGACGGTGCCGCCCTGCGCGTCCGCATGCAGCCGCGCCGCGAGGCGCAGGCCGTTGGTGGCATGGCCGTCGAAGAGCTGGCCGGTCATGGCGAGTTCGCGATCGCTCACGACCTGCGTCGTGGCGCATTCGGGGCGGGTGAGGTTGACGGTGAAGCTCAGCCCGCCGGGGTGGTTGCATCCGAGTTCGACCACGAGGACCTGGTCGGGGTGGCTGGCAAAGACGCGGCGTGTGAAGGTGATCCCGCCGGCATTGAATCGCGTGGTGGTGGTGGCGGTGGCGAGATCGAGCTCGCGGCGGTAATCGGCGACGTTGGTCGTCACGCCGTCGAAATCGAGGCGCAGGTCGCCGAGGGTTTGGTAGGAACCGTAGGGCACGCCGCTGCCGCTGCCGGAACCGGACCCAGCACCGCGACAGATCAGCGTCCGGGAAGCAAGGCGGTCTGCTTCCTCGAACTTGCCGGCCTGGAGCAGGCGGCGGATTTCCGGCAAGGCGGCGAGCGCCACGGGATTGTTGGCGTCCTCGGGTCCGCCGGACCAGACGGAGTCCTCGTTGAGCTGGAGGCGTTCGGAGACGGTGCCGCCGAAGACCATCGCGCCCAGACGGCCGTTGCCGACCGGCAGCGCTTCGGTCCATTTCTGCGCGGGCTGGCGGTACCAGAGCGTCGGCGGCGTGGAGGCGCGCACGGGCAGGGCAGGGGACAGCAGCAGGACAAGCAGGCCGAAAATGCCCGCGGAACACATCGGTGTCATGCGGCAATGTTGCGACGGGGAGACGGCCGGCACAAGTTTTGAAAGGCGGCCGGGAACACGGACGAAAAGCCCAGCGTGGCAAGGCTGCCGACCCCACAAGGGTTGGAGCGCGGCAGTGCGCGAAGCGTCAGCCGCAGCGCTACCGCACGTCGAACAGCCGTGGAATCATCGCAGCCTTTCCGGCGGAGGAGGAACTGCTGCGGCTGGCCTCCGGCACAGCCGCGGTCCGGGGGAGTTGGACCGCGGCTGGGTGGCCTGCACCAGCCGCAGCGCTATCGCAGGTCGAACAGTCATGAAACCATCGCAGTCTGGCCGGCAGAGGCGGAACTGCTGCGGCTGGCCTCCGGCACAGCCGCGGTCCGGGCGACGAACGGCGCGCGACCCATCGAGCGCATTCCGAATGCTCTGTCGCGGCCCGGCGGTCCACGACCCACCCTGTCGCAGAAGAGGTCAACGAACCGTCGCGGCGGCTCGGCAGAGCGCCGCCGCTCTCTCGAAGGTCGGCGTCGCAGAGGAAGATGGCGGCGGATTGCCATCGGCCGCTACGCGGGGACAGCGGACCACCGCCGATCTTGGCTTGGATCTTCGCTGTACTTTTGGTTGATCGGCGACCCGAGCTTCGCTAGAAAAACGCCCCACTTGGAGCCGGACGGGCCGGGTCGGATGGCCGGTCGTCGCCCGGATACGAGAACATCTTCAACAGCTATGGACGACTTGCGAACGGAACTGAACGAGTTGAAACAGTTCATTGCCGATCTGAAAGAGGATCGCGCAATGACCAAGGCGAAAGAGGCGCGCGAGGCGTGGACGAAATACGTTTCGCTTACGTTGGTCATCATCGCTGTGCTGACGGCCATGGCCGCGCAGTGGTCCGGCAAATACGGATCGCAGACGCAGATGAGCCAGGCCCAGGCGTCGGACCAGTGGTCGTTCTACCAGGCCAAATCCATCAAGCAGCACCTGACCGAGGCCACGCGCACGCAGTTGCAGCGGCTGGCGGCCCCGGGCGACGCCTCCGCGGCCGCCGAACTCAAGAAGCTGGAAGGGGACGTGGCCCGGTACGACAAAGAAAAGGCCGAGCTCAAGACCAAGGCGGAGGCGCTGGAGGCGACGCGGGACGCGGCGTCGCGGCGTGGCGGAAAAATGGGCCGGGCGGTGTCGCTCTTTTCCGTCGCCATCGCCACGGGGTCCATCTGCCTGGTCACGAAGCGCAAGCCGCTGTGGTTTGTCGCCATGATCCTGGCCGAGTTCGGTCTGGCGGCGATGGCGATGGCCTGGCTGGCGTAGCGTGAGGCGCGATCAGCGCACGCGAAACGCGGAAGTTAACGCTCCCCGAGCGCAGTCCGAGGCGGCGGGGTTTCGGCGGGATTCACACGGTCCAGGCTTTGACACGGCGTGGTCGTTGCCTACACTGGGGTCATGCGCATCGTGAAAGTTCCGCTGGAGCGGCGGAGCTACTGCATCCGGATTGGCGGCGGCTTGCTCGCCCGGCTGGGCGACGAATGTGCCCGGCTGAAGCTGGGTCGTCGCTGCGCCGTGATTTCCGATGCCCGCGTCGCGCCCCGCTACGCCGGCCCGGCGCTGGCCAGCCTGGAGGCAGCCGGCTTTGACCCGCTGCTGCTTACCGTGCCAGCCGGCGAAACGGCCAAGCGCATCGCGAACGTCCAGCGGTGCTACGACCAGCTCGCGGCGCATCGCCTCGAACGAAAGTCGTTCATCGTCGCCCTCGGTGGCGGCGTTGTGGGCGATCTGGCGGGCTTCGTCGCCGCCACGTACCTGCGCGGCATCCCGTTCGTCCAGGTGCCCACAACGCTGCTGGCGCAAGTGGACAGTTCGGTGGGCGGCAAGGTGGGTGTCAATCTCAAGGCCGGGAAGAACCTGGTCGGGGCCTTTCACCAGCCGCGTCTGGTGCTGGCGGACCTTGACACGCTGACGACGTTGCCGGAGCGTGAACTGCGGGCCGGCCTCGCCGAGGTCATCAAGTACGGAATCATCGCCGATGCGACGCTGTTCGACCGGTTGGAGCGCGACCTGCCCAAACTGCTGGCGCGCGATCCGGCCACGCTGGCGGTGGTGATCGCGCGTTGCTGCGAGATCAAGGCGGCGGTGGTCCGGCAGGACGAAACGGAGAGCAGTCTGCGGGCGATCCTGAATTTTGGCCACACCATCGGCCACGGGCTCGAGGCCATTTCGCGTTATGGCAAGTATCTCCACGGCGAGGCCATTGCGATCGGGATGGTGGCGACGGCGGCGATCTCGGCCCGGCACTCGGGGTTGCCGGCGGCCGGGGTCGAGCGCATTCGTCGCCTGATCGAGCGCGCGGGTCTGCCCACGCAGGTCCGGCTCGGCGTGCGTCAGCAGCAACAGTTGATCGAGGCCATGCAGCACGACAAGAAAGTGAGCGCCGGCGAGGTGCGCTTTGTCCTCGCGAAGCGGATTGGCGAGGTCGTCATCGGCCAGTCGGTGCCGCAGACGGTCATCCTGGAATCGCTCCGCCATCAGCCCTCAACCTTGAACCTTCAACCTTGAACCTCGAACCTTCAACCAGAAGGACTGCCCCATGTCTGTCAGTGAAACCATCGTCCGCGAGTTTTTCGAGCTGGAGGGTTTTCTGGTGCATCAACGCCGGAAATTCGTCGCGCCGAATGCCCGCGAGGACGAAGACATTGACTTCTTCGTGCTGAACGCCCAGCCGGCACCGCGCCCGGAACCGCTGCCGTTCGTGTTGGCGGCGGCCGACCTGGAGCGCGTGGAACGGGCGATCGTGGTGGTCAAAGGCTGGCACACGGAGACGTTCAGTCCCGGAAGGCTGGCGAGCGCGCCCGAGATTTTCCGGTTTGCGGAGCCGGCGAGTTTCCGGCAGGCCACGCGCTTTTTCGGCGAGGGCGTCACGTTGACGAAGATTCTCATTGTGCCGGCCCTGCCGCAGGGCGCGGAGGCCCGCGATCAGAGCATCGAACTCCTGCGCGCGAAGGGCGTGGATGCCGTCATCCCGTTCCACACCCTGCTGGCCGAACTGGTCAAACGAACCGAGCCGAACCGGAACTATCAGAAGTCCGACCTGCTCCAGATCATTCGTGTGTTGAAGACCTACGATTTGATCCGTGAACCGCAGATGGAGCTTTTCAAGACGAGGCGTCGGCGAGCCAAGCCAGCCAAGGCGCCGGAGGCGCCGCCAAAACCGTCGAAATGAGTGGGGCGTGAACCTCGGGCGTGAAAACCCTGTCCTGAGTTCAGCAGCAATGGGCCTGGTGGTGGCAGTGAATGGATCGAACACCGGAAACGGAGGCAATGATGTTTAAGTGCCAGGTCTGCGGCCACACGGCCGCCAAGTCCGAGTTTGTGAGCGAGGTTTTCACCGTGGGCAGCCGGCGCGTGCTGGTGGAACACATTCCCGCCGAAGTGTGCGCGCATTGCGGCGAGGCGACCTTTTCCTGCACGACGACGGAAGCCATCCGCCAGTTGGTGCATGGCCCAAACCAGCCGGTTCGCACGGTGCCGCTGGATGTTTTCGCCCTGGCGTGAATGCCGGAGAATAGTCTAATCCGGTCATCGTCAGATGAAAGGCACACTGTGAGATTGCATCTGGACAAGGCGGCGGACGCGCTTTATCTCCGGCTGGATGATTCCAAAATCATCGAATCGGAAGAAGTGTCGACGGGCGTGGTGCTGGATTTCAATGACCACAATCAGGTGGTCGGCGTGGAGTTTCTCCATCTGTCCAAACGCGCGCCCAAGCTGGATTTGCGCGAGCTTCAATTTCAGACCGCCTGACTTAATTTATGAAGCCAAACGCCGCCGACCTGGAATTTCCGGCCACCGACCCGGCCAACACCAAAGCGCAATGCCAGCGGATAATCCCAGACAAACGAAGATCGCAGTACCAAGAGCTTATAGCCCACTGGCCAGGCGGGCCAATGACGCTAGCGCGACTTCCAACCCCCGTTACAGCAAGTTACACCGGCGTAACAAAGTGCAATTAACTATATATAAACAAGGTAACGGGCCGCGAGGCGGTTGGCTCCGGCGACTTGTGTGTGTTAGCCGCTTGGCGGCGTTGCATCTGTGGATGTTTTAGACGAATGCTTTTCATCAAATGTGTTCTGCGCAACTCCTAACATTTCGGATGTCAGTTGTCTATACGCGTGGCTGATGAGTGTAAACTCCCTGTAAGCGAAATACATACTTAGAAATGCAGCAATTATAAGTATGAGTGAAAAGGACGAAAATCCGGTATTAGATATAAGCGTAACGCGCAATGCAAACACGCCGTAGCAAAGCAGGCTGAATGAAATCGCCCCAATGAAACATGCCAAGTGGAAGCAAAAATAAACAATGAGGGGGATGGGGTCTTTGCGTGCGAAAAATGCCCCAACGACAAAGCCGTGTTTGTAAAGTCTCCGCGTGTGACGAAAGAGAATGTGATTAACAAGCCACAGTGCAACTGTACTTAACGGTGTCCAAAACAGCTTAATGACGAACACACCTATGATGCTCCCGACTGCTCCAAGGATTATAAGGCCAGGGATCGTATTCTTCAACCAGTTGGATATTTCTTGGGTGTCCATGTGGTAAAGCGCCTAACAGGCATTAGGCCAAACGCGGGTTTGGCCTAGCGCGCGCAGATTTGGTCTAGTTCGTGCCGACATGAAGACGATCGAACTTGATTCATGGCGGGAAGTCAAGGTGTTTTCTAGCCTGGTTCATGCCTAGTCGCAACTTCAACCGCCGCCCCCTGGCAAGACCTTGAGTTCAGGGACCGCCGAAACCGTAGCCCCTTCACGGCTTGAGGCACCCTGGGAAGCTGGCCCGCAATCAGGTCAAGACGATGTAGAATGGCGTCAAATTGCGCCACGTTGTATCCTGGCGCGACTTGATTGGTTCGCCGACGCAATTGGAGCAGTTGGTAAACCGGCGGTATTTCCCATATATGGCACTGCTGCTGTCGCGAGGGAGCGTTGAACTGAGCATCAAGGGTTGCCCGCGTAAGCCGGGCTGGGTGCGACCGGCTGATACCAGAGTGACTTCCAATAGCGCTGCTCGGTGGCATAGACATCCACCGCGTCGCCGGGATGGAACTCGGCCGGGAGAATGCCGTAGCGCTTCAATTCACGCACCCAGTCGGCGCGCGGCCGGAAATCGGGCATGTCAAAGCGTTTGATCCGGGCCAGGTGGTCGCGGCCGGCGGCGCACATCGCCAGCAACACCTGGTAATCCGGGTCCTGCGCGTCGGCGAACACGCTGGCGGGTTGGTGCGACTTGGGATCGCGGCAGAGTCCCCAGCCGCCGGCGGCCGGGGCGAGCGGGGCGAGGACCATCAGCGATTTCTCCGGGCGGGACAGGTTGAAGACGATGTGCCGGCTGGTGTTGAGCCGCGGATCGTTCAGTTCCGGCTGCCAGAACGAAACGCCGCGTTCGTCGGCGAGGCTCGTGGGCAACAGGCGCGCAGGCTCGGTGTGGCAGGCGGCACACCGCCGGGCCAGCACCGCCGCGCCGGCTTTGGTGGTCGGCCACTCGGTGTCTGTGTTGATCTCTTGGTTCTCGTCGTAATTCCCGATCATGCCGGTGCCGAGCGCGGCGTAAGTGCCGGGAAAGGCGGCGCCGGTTTCGATCCACAGCCGCAGCGTGCGCTTCTGTTCGGGTGTCGCCCGGACGTTGTAATGGGTTCCATCGAGCATTTTCAGAATGCGGCTGGCGGAGGAACCGAGCGTCCGCGGCGCATAATTGCTGCGTGGGATGTTGCGGCCGTCGGAAAACAGGCCCGCGATCGTCATCATGTAATAGCTGTGGCTGAACAGCGGCCCTGCGTCGCCGGCGAGAATCAGGCGCCCGGCCCGGGGGCCGCCGGCGGGAGTCTTCTCATAGCCATGACAGTCCACGCACAGCGCATCGAGGATGGGCTGGATGTCGCGCGGGAAATCGAGCACCTCGGGCACGCCGGCGATGGGGGCGATTGGGCTGGGTGGCCGCCGGACGGCCAGCATGGTTTGGGTGGCCAGGCCGGGGGAGTGAGTGCGCTGTTCGTGGCAGCCCACACAGCCAGTGGTTTCGCCCGGTTGCACGGTGACGAAGCTCTGCATGCGTTTCACCGCGAGGTCGTGCTCGTCGAGGGCGACGAAGAAAAAGCTCCGCAACGCCGGGAGTTCGAAGAACGCCGAGCCGTCGCTTTCGACCGGCACGGTGCCCACGATGCGTTCCAGGGTGAACGTCCCGCCGTAGCTGATCGGTTCCATGCCGCCAGTGTAATGGATGGGCATCGGCAGCGTTTCGAGGACGAGCAGCCGTTTGATATCGCCTGGTTTGACGCCGGTCATGTTCCGGCCCTCATGCACGTTGGCGACCATCAGGCGGCCGGTGGATTGCGCGAGGTTGATGCGCGGTTCGACCAGCTTTTCGCGCGGGCGGGGCGTGAGCGGGCGGGGCTCGTGACATTCGAGGCCGGCGGCGCGGTCGGCGGCGGAAAGCGCATGAATGACCTGCTTGTTTCCGTGACCGTCCATTACGACGAGCGTGCTGCCTTGCGCGGCGAGAAAGCAGTCTTCGGAGAAGGCCCACGGATCGCGGAACCAGCCGTCCTGGCTGATGCGGCGGGCGGAGGCGGTGTCGTCCGGGCCGGCCTTGGGGTCCACCACCGTGATGACGCCGTCGTGCTCGCGAATGCCGTGGCCGGGCGAGAACGAGGCCACGATCTTGTCGGAATTAGGGATCGGTTTGGCGTCAATCATCACCGTGCTGGGATGAAGATTGCCGTAATAAACCATCTGGCCGCTGCCATCCGGGTTGATCGTCCACAGGTGATGATAGTCCACCTGGCTGCGGTCCACGTATTCCCAGCGGGTGTAGAGAATGCGGCCGTCGGGCAATGGCCACGGCGTGTTGTCCTGTTCGTTGTTGCTCGACAGCGGCCGCACGTTCTTGCCATCGGCATCGCAGCGATGGAGGATGGCGACCTGCGTGAGCCAGCAGTTGACCCAGCGTTTGCAGCGGCTCGACACGAACACAATGCTGCCGTCCGGCAAACAGGCGGGCTCGATGTCATCATAGTCACCCGAAGTGAGCTGTTTCAGCGCGGTTCCGTCAGGGTTGATTTCATAAAGCAAATAGTTGGGCGTGCCGCCGCGCCGATACGAGAAGATGATTTTAGTGGCGTCATAATTGACCTGCGGGTCGCGCACGCCGCCCTTGGGATCGTCCAGCAGCACGGTCACCTCGCCGGCGCGGTTGAGGCGGCACAAGCGGCCGCCGTCGCCATAGGCCTTCCGGTTCGCGTCGGCCGCATAGTAACTGAAGTTGGCGTACCAATGGCCGTCCTTCCCGGGCTGGCGGACAGCGAACACGATGCCGTCCACGCCTTTCATGGGGCCGGCAAGGAAATGGTCGAGCAGATTGTCGGCGCGCCCAGTGTAAGCCGATGGACCGGCCGCGAGGGTAAAAACAAAAAGGCCGAAAGCGAGTTTCGTGTTCATGGCCGGAGGAGGGTTGATGGCAAGTTCATAGGGACAAAAGGTAAGCCGCCAGGTCGGCGATCTGGGCCGGCGTCAACTGTGCGGTGTAACCGTGCCGGTTGTGCGGGTTGCGGGTGGTGAGGACATCGGTGACGGTCGCAGCGGAGCCATCATGCAGATAGGGAGCCGTGCGCCACAGCTCGATGAGACTGGGCGTGTCGAACTCGGAAACGTCGTCGAACGCCGCCCGCGTGCCAACGTCGTAGGATTTCAGGCTGGTGAAAAGGGGCGGTGGATGACACGAGGCACAACCCGTGCGCACGTCATGAAACAGCCGCTTTCCCCGCCGGGCGGCCGCGGAAAGCTGTCCGTGCTGCAAGTGCGGGCTGGCAATCGGCTGGAGTGATCTCAGATAATCATCGAGGGCGACCGCCACGTCCTCGGGCTGCGCGGAGAACAGGATGTGGCGGAGGCCGGCACGGACGGCCGGCTCGGCGGTTTCCCGCACGCCTTGCGACATCGCCGGCGGCGTGCGGTGGCTCAGCAGCAGGGAGTGCGTGTTTTTCGGATTGCCGATGCCGTCGTTGAGCAGATCCCAATTCAATCCATCCACGCGCCCGTCCGCCGAGTGGCAACTGGCGCAGCTCTGCCATTCCTGGAAGCAAAGGCGCCCGTCGCTAAACAGCATCTCGCCGCGCCGGACCAATGCAAGCGGCGTTCCCGATGACAGAGGAATGCGGGTGACGACCGGAGGCGGTTGATCGAAATCAACGGTGGCGAGATCTCCGGAGAAATACCCGGCAACGAAGGCGCGATGGCCGCTGACGACCAGCGCGCGCGGTCCGTTGACTGGCAGCGCGACGCGTTGACGGAGGCCGACGAGAAAGGCCAGATCCTCGGCGGAAACCTGCGCCACGCCGGGCCGGGCGAGCTTCGCGATGAGCGCGGGCGCGTCAATCACGCTCAACTCGTGCGTGCCGGCGTGCGTGATGAGCAGACGCCGTCCGTCGGCGCTCCAGGCCACCGCCCACGGATTGGCCGCGCCTCGATCCAGTTCGTCGAGCAGCACGGTGCCGAGAATCGCATCCTGCGTCAGATCGAAGAGGGTGAGGGCGTTGCTGTTCATCCAGCCGCGATCCAACTGCGTGGTCGGCAGATAATTGTGGGCGACCTGGTGCGTGACTGCCGCGAACCGGCCATCGGCGCTGATCGCGATCCCGCGCAGCAGACCGCAACCGTTAGGCAGGGCAAGGTTCGTGACGACGCGCCGCGAGGTCGTATCCATCACGCTCACCGCCGCGGCCACGAGTGAAGCATCGGCACGCCCGGTGGGAAGGTGGTTGGCCACCAGCAACCGCCGGCCGTCGGGCGTAAGCGCCATCGCCACCGGCTCGCGCAGGACTGGAATCCGGGTGACCTCCCGGCCGTCGGCCAGATTGAATGCCGCGACGTCATTGTCGAAGCGGTCGCAGACAAACAGCGTCGTGCCGTCGGGGCTGACGACGGGCGCGCAGGCGGTATGACCGGAACGGAAATGGGCGAGCAGTTTGCCGCTGGCCGCTTCAAAGATGATGACACTGCTTTCCGGCGCAGCGCAGGTGACGATCAGTCGTTTGCCGTCCGGCGAAAGAGCCAGGCCGCTGGGAGTGCCGTTGAGGCGAATGCTGCGGCTCACCGTGCTGCGGGTGGGGTCAAGGACGAGGATCTGGTCGGTTTCGGCGCAGGCCACGAAGAGTTGTCGCGCGTCGGCGCCGATCGCCAGGGCGGTGGGAGCGCACGCAGCGGGGGGAGGCGCGGCGTGGACGAGCGAAGCGCCGACCAGCAACGAGGCCACAGTTGGCCATCGGCGGAAGCTCCTCCACGCGCGCTTGAGAATGTTCATCGTGCCTGCGGAGGCAGTTTAGGACAGGGCGTGGGCGGAGGCCAGCCGGTTTTGTGGCGGTTTTGTGGCGATGTGGGCTCGCGGGTCAGGGCGATCAGCCGAGCCTCGTTGCTGCGGTTACGGGCCTCGAACTCGGTTTGACACGCCGGCCGGGTGAGATAGGTTGCGGTTACACATGCCACTCGAACCCGAAGCCAACGTGTCCTGCAGTGCAGCGCATCCACGGCACCACCGGGCTTTTACGTTGATCGAATTGCTCGTGGTGATCGCGATTATCGCCATCCTGGCGGGGCTGCTGCTGCCGGCGCTGGCGCGGGCCAAGGCCAAGGCGCAGCGGATCTTGTGTTCCAGCAACGGGAAGGAATGGGGGATTGCGCTTCACCTGTATGCCGGGGATTTCTCCGAATCCTACCCCGACAACCCGAACGGCTACGATTTGAGCTGGATGGAGCCGGAGATGAGCAATTTCTGGAGCCACTATCTCCTGCCGAACCACCGCAGCACCAAGGCGACCACCCGCGCCCAGAACGACGTGCTCTTCTGCCCCACCGAGGTCTGGCATCGCGTGTTCGAAGCCGACAACATCACCACGGACAGTCAAGCGCAACTGTTGGGCTATTTCTACCTGCCGGGACGGAAGCCCGGCAGCGTGGACAGTTGGACCAAGCCCTACGGCACGTCTGAATGGTTTTACCGCAGCAAGCTCGGGCAGGGCACCAACGCGGCGGCGCCGATCCTAATCGACAAGAACCAGGCGACCGGTCCGGTGGCGACGAACATGCTCGATCCGCGGCTGAACTGGTACACGGATTACAACGGCCGCAAGGTGCCGACGGGCACGCATCGCGTCACCGGCGGGATCCCGGAGGGAGGCAATCTGCTCTTCGAGGATGGCCATGTGGGGTGGTATGGGGCTCACACGCTCCAGCTCGGCGGGGGGCCGCTGGGCACGTGGGAGTGTTACTTCCGCGTCCCGCTCAGCAACTGAACCTCGGCGCGTCGTGAGGAGGACTCGTCCAGCGAGGGTGGTTTTCGGAGTTGATTCGTCGGCGGGGTGAGTGTCCCCGCGAGCCGTGTTGGCGAGCCCACGTCGAGCCGGCTCGTCAGAGTCTCGCCCCACCACCTCCGGCCAATACGCGCCCGGGCGAAGGGTTGCATCTCCGGGAATTCGCCGTACAATTCCTCTCGGCCGTGGTGGCCGTCCCATCATCGCCAGCACACCATGGACCTGAATAAGTTCACCGAGAAATCCCAGTCAGCCATCGCCGAGGCCCAGGACCTCGCCACCCGCTCACAACACCAAGCCGTGGACGTCGAGCATCTCGCGCTCGCGCTCCTCGAACAGGAGGGCGGACTCGTGCCGCGCCTGTTCGAGCGGGCCGGGGTTGCCCCCGATTTGCTGAAGGCGCGAATTCAGGAGGAACTTGGCCGGTTGCCGCGCGTCAGCGGCGACAGCGCGGCGGGGCAGGGGATTTATGTCACCCAACGCCTCAACAAGCTGCTCGTGCTTGCCCAGGACGAGGCCAAAAAGCTGAAGGACGAGTACGTCAGTGTCGAGCACCTGGTAGTGGCGATGTTCGCGGAACCCGCCGGCTCGCCGATTGCCAGGATTTTCAAGGCGCTCGGCATCAAGCGCGACGGCTTCTTGAAGGCCTTGACCGAAGTGCGCGGCAACCAGCGCGTCACGAGCGCGAACCCCGAAGGCACCTACGAGGCGCTCGAGAAATACGGCCGCGATCTCACCCGCCTCGCCCAGCAGGGCAAGCTCGACCCGGTCATCGGCCGCGACATGGAAATCCGCCGCTGCACGCAGGTCCTCTCGCGCCGGACGAAGAACAACCCGGTGTTGATCGGCGAACCGGGCGTCGGCAAGACGGCGATCGTGGAAGGCCTGGCCCGTCGGATCGTCGCCGGCGACGTGCCCGACAGCCTCAAGGACAAGCGCATCGTCGCGCTCGATCTGGGCGCGCTGATCGCCGGGGCGAAGTTTCGAGGCGAGTTCGAGGAGCGTCTCAAGGCCGTGCTCCAGGAAGTGGCCAAGGCGCAAGGGCGGATCATTCTGTTCATTGATGAGATTCACACGGTCGTGGGCGCGGGGAAGGCCGAGGGCGCGATGGACGCCGGCAACATGCTCAAGCCGATGCTGGCGCGGGGCGAACTTCATTGCATCGGCGCCACCACGCTCGAGGAGCACCGGAAATACATCGAAAAAGACGCCGCGCTCGAACGGCGCTTTCAACCGGTGATGGTCAACGAACCGAGCGTCGAGGACACCATTTCCATCCTGCGCGGGCTGCGCGAACGTTACGAATTGCACCACGGCGTCCACATCCAGGACAGCGCGCTGGTGGCCGCGGCGCAACTCTCGCACCGTTACATCACTGACCGGTTCCTGCCGGACAAGGCGATTGATCTGATTGACGAATCCGCCGCCAAGCTCCGCACGGAAATGGAGTCCATGCCGGAGGAACTGGAGCAGCTCGAGCGCAAGCTGATGCAGCTCGAAATCGAGCGCGAAGCGTTGCGCAAGGAAAAGGACCAGGCCAGCAAGGAACGCCTCGCCGTGCTCGAAAAGCAAATCGCCGAGGTGAAGCACGACCGCGACGCGCTCAAGGCCCAATGGCAGAACGAGAAGAGTTCCATCGGCGACGTCCAGCGGCTCCGCGGGGCGATCGAGGTCGCCCGCAACGAAATGGAGCAGGCCCAGCGGAAAGGCGATCTGACCCGCGTCGCCGAGTTCAAGTACGGCAAACTGCCCGGCCTGGAACAACAGCTCAAAGGCCTTGAGGCGGGCGCCCGCGGTCCCCGGGCGGCAGGTGGCAAGGCCGCCGGCGGACCAGCGCGGCTGCTGCAAGAGGAGGTCACCCCCGACGAAGTCGCCGAGGTCGTGGCGCGCTGGACGGGCATTCCTGTCGCCCGGTTGCTCGAAGGCGAAAGGGAGAAACTGCTTCGCCTCGATGAGATTCTCCACGAGCGCGTCATCGGTCAGAACGAAGCCGTGCAGGCCGTCGCCGACGCGGTCATCCGCGCCCGGTCCGGCCTCAAGGACCCCAAGCGGCCGATCGGCTCGTTCATTTTCCTCGGCCCCACCGGGGTTGGCAAAACCGAGCTCGCCCGCGCCCTCGCGGAGTCGCTGTTCGACAGCGAGGAGAACATCGTGCGCCTGGACATGAGCGAGTACATGGAGAAACACGCGGTCGCCCGGCTGATCGGCGCGCCGCCGGGCTACGTCGGCTACGAGGAAGGCGGCCAGCTCACCGAGGCGGTTCGGCGGCGGCCCTATTGCGTCGTGCTGTTCGATGAGATCGAGAAGGCCCACAGTGACGTGTTCAATGTCTTCCTGCAAATCCTGGATGACGGGCGTTTGACCGACAGCCAGGGCCGCACAGTGGACTTCCGCAACACGATCATCATCATGACCTCGAACATCGGCAGCCCGCTGCTGATCGAGAACGCGAGCGAGTCGGGAGAAATTGCGGAGAACATCCGCAAGCAGGTGCTGGCCGAGTTGCGGCGCCATTTTCGGCCCGAGTTTCTGAACCGCGTGGATGAAACGGTCCTGTTCAAACCGCTTACGCTGGCGGACATCAAGAAGATCGTGGACCTTCAGCTCGACCTGCTGCGTGCGCGCCTGACGGACCGGCACATCGAGCTGGTGTTAAGCGACGCAGCGAAGGAACACATCGCCCGCGAAGGCTATGACCCGGTCTATGGCGCGCGGCCGTTGAAGCGGTTCCTGCAGCGCGCGGTGGAAACGACGCTGTCGCGCAAGCTGATTGCCGGCGAAGTGCCGGACCACAGCCGGGTGACGGTGGATTTCAAGAAAGGCGAACTCGTCTTCGAGATCAAGCCGGGGAAGAAGTAATCTGGACCTGTCGTCTATCCTGAGCCGCCCCGACTGGCGATCCCTTGGCAGCATGGCCAGTTTGGCGGAAGCGCAGTCGAGCCACTGCTTTCTTCCCATCACGAGGCGGGTCATGCTATGTTGTGCTCCGTGAGAACCATTGACCAGAACCTGCTCGACGAAGTCACCCATCGTTTGGCCAACGAACTCCATCCGGACGGCATCTGGCTTTTTGGTTCCCATGCCTGGGGAGTCCCCGATGAAGGCAGCGATTTGGACCTTTTCGTGGTCGTGCCCGAAAGCGACGAGCCGCCGGTCCAGCGCATGAGACGGGCACATCGTTGCCTGCGGGGGCTTGGTCTCGCCAAAGACGTGCTCGTCAAAACCCGCCAGGATTTCGACCGTTTGCGGGCGTTGCCTTCCACGCTGGACTACCTCGTCTTCCACCGGGGCCGGAAGCTTTATGGATGACACCAAGCGCGAGTGGGTGCGGACGTGGCTGATCAAAGCGCACAGCGATTTGCGCTCGGCCCGAGCGCTGGTAGCCCTGCCTGAACCGGCCACCGACACGGCCATCTACCACTGCCAGCAAGCTGCGGAAAAGACGCTCAAAGGCTGGCTTGCCTTCCGCGACCAACCGCTGGAACGAACCCACGACCTGGAGCGATTGCTGGAACTCGCAACGGCGCTCGACCCCGTGTTCGCTATCTTGGAAACAGCGACCGAAGTTCTCAATCCCTACGCCACCGCCTTCCGCTACCCCGACACGCCGGGCGTGGAATTTCCCTCCATTACGGAAGTCACCACCGCTATCGAACACGCCCAAGCCATCTACGATTTCGTTCTCCAGCGAGTCCGACCCGAGATGCACCTGAGTTGAGGAACTCACGCGGAGGACCCGATTGCCCGTATTGGGGCTCCTTTTCGTGTTGTTCGGGCATTTCGCTGTCTCGATCTTCAGCAAGATCACCGACCACAGCCGGGTGACGGTGGATTTCAAGAAAGGCGAACTCGTCTTCGAAATCAAGCCGGGGAAGAAGTGGCGCCCGGCCGGCTTGCCGGCTTGCCGGAGCTGGTGGAACGGCGGTTGCGTTCATCCCAACGGAAGGATACGGTAGCGCCATGCGAGCCGAATTCACTGCCGTCATCGAGCCCGCCGAGGAAGGCGGCTACTGGGCGATCTGTCCGGAAGTTCCGGGAGCCAACGGCCAGGGGGAGACAATTGCCGAAACCAAGCGAAGCCTCGCGGCCGCCATTCAGCTCATCTTGGAGGATCGCCGGGAGGATGCGATGCGCGGTCTGCCGGAGGACGCCATTCGGGATGTCGTGGCTGTTCCGTGAAACGCCACCGCCTGTTCAGGCACCTGCGCCGACACGGCTGCTACCTCAAACGCGAAGGCGCGGCCCACTCGCTCTGGGCAAATCCGGTCAACGGCGTGGTTGAAGCCGTGCCGCGACACTGAAATCAAGGACAACCTGGCGCGAAAGGTCTGCCGCCGCCTTGGCTTGCCTGATCCAAACTGAGGCGCAACCGGTGCTCACTTCGGGCGCGGGGCCGCGCAGGATGGAGATTGCCGAAGGAGGCGGGCACCACGATGAAGCGCGCGGCGGGGCGCGTTCCGACTGACCGGGCTTGGGCGGGACTCGCGCTGGTCACGCCATTTCGTGCGGCGAACGGCACCCTGAATTGCCTGGTCAGATGGCCCGAGAAATGCTACTTTATAGGCCAGGTCATCATGAACTTCAGTGCTGGGCCGATTCGGGCAGAAGTCCCGCGCAAGGCACGAGGTTTACCCGGGCTCCCTTCGCCTCTGGCGCGTTCGGTTGACGGGCATCCGCCTGCCGGAGATCAGGTTGCGGGCGGGGGAATTCACCGCATTGGCTTCACGCTCATCGAACTTCTGGTGGTCATTGCCATCATCGCGATCCTGGCCGCACTGCTGTTGCCGGCGCTCCAACGGGCCAAGGTGGCGGCGGACGCGGTGGTGTGCCGAAGCAACCTGCATCAGTGGGGATTGGGCCTGCGAATGTACGTGGATGATTTCCACTACTACCCGCCTTACGAGATGAGCGACGTGGATTACGGACCCCAAATATACTGGCACCAACGGTTGGAACCCTATACTCGCACCAAGTGGGTCAATTGGACTGACGGACCCTATCCGCACGGCATCCAAGTATGCCCCAGCTACGCCAAGTTGAGGGGAATGCTTAATGATGGTTCGGTTGGCAGCTACGGGTACAACAGCATCGGGCTGCCCTATGCCCTCAACGGATCAACCCTTGGTCTGGGGTTGGGGGGAGACCCACAACCATCCAACACGTCGGTTGGTCAGGTAAATCCCGGTGACATCCGCCTGATCGGTGAGGCTGAAGTGGTTCATCCCAGCGATATGATCGCCATTGGCGATGCTCCCCTGTGGGACTTCAGCATCGGGGGCGCATCTGTTCCGTTATTAAATCCTTGCATGGGTGAGGCCGATCTGTGTGAAGTTTTTACAGACAATCCCCTCGACCTGACCGGTGCGCTTGCCATAGATCTACCCTACGACCTGGCCAATGCAGCTTTGGCGACCAGACGGCACGCCGGGCGGTGGATGATGGTGTTTTGCGATGGGCACACGGAGAGCCTCACGCTCAAGGCGCTGGTGGACATGCATCAAGACCAAGTCCGTCAGCGCTGGAATCGGGACAATCTCCCGCACCGGTGAGAACTACAACCCGGACAAGCGATCATGATCCATTTGAAAGGACAATCCATGACGACAAACATGCTCGGTTTACTGGGCGGCTTGCTGGTGACGGCGCAACTGGCGGCTGGCGGAACCGATCCACTGGACCAGTGGCAGTGGCGTAATCCCTTGCCCAATGGCAACTCAATTAGCGGCCTCACCTTCGCGGATGGCCAATTTCTGGCGGTGAGTGGAGGTGCGGTGGCCAGTTCACTGGACGGGACCAACTGGATAACTCACAACTGTGGACCGGTGGATACGGCCGGAACGACTTACGGGTTGGGCAGCGTGACCTACGGAAATGGGACATTCGTGGCGGCGGGCAGCGGCCGCACGCCGGGGGCGGACGGGTCATGTGGCGTCGTGTTTACCTCGACCAACGGCGTCGACTGGGTGGCTCAGCCCAAGCCGGCGGATCTGAGCGACATTGCGAGTGTGGTTTATGGAAACGGCCTGTTTGTGGCGGCGGCTGGTAGCACTGGAGCAGATCCAACCGTGGGAGGATATATTCTCACCTCACCGGACGGGGTCCAGTGGACGCCGGTGTTCACCCGAGCTGGCATACAAGTTTTGGACTGGCCCCTTTTCTATGTCAATGGCGAGTTCTTTCTCCCAGCCCCTACCTCGGGTGCCATGACGGGAACACTTTTCACCTCCACCGACGGCGTTGATTGGGCCTACGAGTACCTAAGTCCTTGGTTTTTCGGTTCAAGCGGCGTCGCTTTTGGCAACGGCACTTATGTGCTGGTGGGCGGGAACGCACTCCTGACCTCGATGGACGGACAGACTTGGACCAAGCAGGCAAGCGGGTCAGCAGCCTCGCCTAACAGTGTGGCCTACGGGAACGGATTGTTTGTGACCGTCGGTATCGGTGTTTTCAGTTCGCCGGATGCGCAGAAGTGGACCCGCCGCACTTCAGGCGCCAGCCAGACCCTCTCCGAAATTGCGTATGGCAACGGTGTGTTTGTGGCCGACGGTAGCAGCGACGTTGTGGTTTCGACCAACGGTATAAACTGGCAGAGCCTGAATTCAAGCATCACGACGGACGGGTTAATTGATGTTGCTTACGGCGGCGGCCGGTTCGTGGCCGTCGGGGGGGACGGTATGGTGCTTGGTTCGCCGGATGGAAGCCATTGGACGAAGGAAATCTCCGCGACCAACATCGGCCTCAGTGCGCTGGCCGTGGGCGGGGGCACTTGGGTGGCGGTGGGTTACGACGGCGCGGTGGTCCGTTCCACCAACGGTGTGGATTGGGAGACGGCCGATTCCGGAACCACCAGCTTTCTTATGGACATTGCTTACGGTCAGGGCCTTTTTGTGGCGGTGGGTGATCAAGGAACCGTCCTGACGTCCGCCAACGGAACCAACTGGGTCAGCGGCGATACTGGCATCAACGAGGCGCTCTGGAAGGTGGCCTACGGAAACGGGACGTTTGTGGTGAGCGGGGCGAGTGGGGAGGTGGCGGTTTCGACCAACGGCGTGGACTGGAGTCAGGGCACCAGCGGGACCGACCAAGGCTTCAGCGGGATGGCCTGGGGCAACGGCGTGTTTGTGGGCACGGACAGCACCAATGGGATCCTGCTTTCGATCAACGGCCTGGATTGGAACCCGGGCGCAACCGGCCCCTTACTATCTTGGCTTGGCTCCGTCAGGTTTGGGCACGGGACCTTTGTGGCGGTGGGACGATCAGGGACGATCATGACCTCAACCAACGGGGTGGACTGGGTCAACCGCAATTCGGGGACAGGTAATGGTCTGTTGGCAGTGGCTTACGGCAACGGAACGTTTGTCACCGTGGGTTACGGCGGGACCATCCTCCAATCCGCCCAACTCGCCGACACGCTGCTCACGCTGGGGCCAGTCACGCCGCTGCCGAATGGAACGGTGGCGGTGACAGTCAATGGCGCATTGGGCGACACCTGGCAAATCCAGGCCTCGACCAATCTGGTGGACTGGGCGCCGCTGACGAGCGTCACCATAACCAATGTGCCCATGCAGTTCTTTGACCAGGGCGCGACGAGTCTCAATCGGCGGTTTTATCGCGGCTTCAACCCCAATTAGGGCGACGCCAGGCGCTGACTTCGAATCCGCGAAGTACCATCCGATGTTCGATAAGTTGAAAGTCACGCCAAAAGGCCGGGGGTCTTGCCCGGCGGTTCGTGTCGGCCGGGCGGTTACGCGGATACCACTGGCTGCACTCGGGGGGAGAATGCGGCGCTCTGCCGAGGCGCCGCTACGGCGGTGGGTGCGGGGTTTCGCTTCCTGTTCTGCTCGCCAGGCCGGGCGTTTTGGTCCATCATCGGTCATGCGCATTCACCTGATTCTCACGGTGCTGGCCGCCACCGGGCTGTTTGGTGTCCTGAACGCGGCTGAGGGCGAACCCACGAAGATCGCAACCTGGCAGGTCGGCACCCCGATCGTGACCTACTGGGCCGGCCCGGCCTTGAACGACGCCACCGCCATCCAGATGGCCGAGGGCGGTTTCAATCTCGTCTGGTGCGGCGAGAACGATCTCGGCACGGCGCAGCGTCACGGCTTGCGCGCGTTGCTGCAGGACCCGTTGCTGGCCCCGACCGCACTCGATGACGCGGCTCAGCGGGAGAAGTTGGACGCCTTGATCGCGCGGGTGCGGACGCAGCCGGCACTTTATGCCTATTTCATCACCGACGAGCCGGCCGTTGGCGCGTTCCCCGGGTTGGGCAAACTCGTCGCCTACCTGCGCACGCACGATCCGGCGCACCTGGCCTACATCAACCTGTTTCCCACCTACGCCAACAACGAACAACTTGGCACGAAGGGCGACGTCGTCACCGCCTATCGCGAACATCTGCGGCAGTTCGTGGACACCGTCCGGCCCGGCCTGATCAGTTACGACCATTACCAATTCGCGGTGGGCCACGATAATCAGGAGTATTTCCTGAACCTGGCGATGATCCAGCGCGCGGCCCAGGACGCCGGGCTGCCGTTCCTCAACATCGTGCAGGCTTGCACGTGGACGCCCTCGATGCGGGTGCCGACCACGAACGAGCTGCGTTACCTGATTCACACCAGCGCCGCTTATGGGGCCCAGGGAATCAGCTACTATGTCTATTGTCATCCCGGGCACACGGGGGGCATCGCGCTGCCGGACGGCACGCCGACGCCGCTGTTCCACGAACTCAAGCGCGCGAACCGGGAGTTCGTCGCGCTCGCCACGCAGCTTCAGGCGTTGCGGTTGCTCGGGGCCTATCACACGACGATGCGCGAGCCCGGTTGTGTGGCGCTGCCAGCGGACGCGCGCTTCCGGGTTGATGCGGCCAAATCCACGGCACTTCCGCGCGGATTCCTGGTGACGCTGTTTGGTCGCGGGACCAAGGCAACGCATGCCTGTGTCGTGAATCTCGATTACACCACCGCCGCGACGGCGGCCGTCGTGGGGCCCGGCAACTTGCAGGTGTTCGATGCGGGAACGCGCAAGTGGTCGGCCGCGCGGATGAAAACGGTCGCGCTCGAGCTGCGGCCCGGGGAGGGGAAACTGGTCCGGGTTCGGCCGTGAGGTGTAGCGGTTGGAATTGACTTTGGCCGCGGCGGCGTTGTCCTCTATCATCAACGATGATGCAGGACCTGATTGCCAAAGCCGGCACGCTGCTCGAGGCGCTGCCTTACATCCAGCAGTTCAGCGGCGCCACGTTTGTCGTCAAATACGGCGGCAGCTTCATGGATTCGCCCGACCCGGCGGTGCGGGATGGCGTGGCGCGCGACATCGTTTTCCTTGAAGCGGTCGAGATCAATCCGGTGGTGGTCCACGGCGGCGGCAAAGCGATCACGCGGGCGATGGAGCAGGCGGGGTTGAAGGCGCAATTCATCCTGGGCCAACGGGTCACCGACGAGGAAACGGTGAAGGTGGTGGACCGCGTGTTGTCCCGGGAGATCAACCCGCAGGTGGTGGCGGCGCTGCAATCGTTCGGCGGCGCGGCGAAGGGTTTTGCCGGCACGGACATTTTCCGCTGCCGCAAGCTGTGGCTGGAGGACAAGGGCAGGCCGGGCGCGCGGCTCGACATCGGGTTCGTGGGCGAGGTGGTGGCGGTGAACGCGGCGCCGCTGATCGAGTGCATCGCGCAGGGCATCACGCCCGTGATCAGCCCGACGGCGCGGGGCGAGGACGGCCACATCTACAACTGCAATGCGGACGTGGCGGCCGCGCAGGCGGCGATTGCGCTCAAGGCCCAGCGCCTCGTGTTCATGAGCGACGTGCCGGGGCTGTTGCGCGACCCCAAAGATCCGCAGACGCTCATCGCGCACCTGCAGACCAGCGACGTGGAAGCGCTGAAGCAGGCCGGCATCGTGGACAAGGGCATGATTCCGAAGGTGGACAGCGCCGTGCGCGCCATCCTGTCAGGCGTGCACAAAGTGTCACTGGTGGACGGCCGGGTGCCGCACGCGGTGTTGCTGGAGATTTTCACGGACGCCGGTGTCGGCACCGAGGTCGTGCGCTGAGGCGTGTTGCGCACGGTTGGGATTGGGGCCGGCCACCCTCAGCGACCGGCGCCTTTGGGCGCGGCGGGTGCAGGTGCTGGAACCGGGGCGGCGGAGGTCGAAGAAGGTGGCGGCGCCGCCTGGAACTTCCGGGGTTCGCGGATGAAGGGGATGCGACCGCCACCGTAGTACCATTGTCGCGCGAGGAACAGGAGGAGCACGATGCCGACGCCGATCAAAATCCGCACCACGCGCTGTCGGCGGAGGTCAGGCGGCAGGGCAGCGGGCGCCACCGTGGCTGCAGTGGATTCGGTTCCCCCAGCGGGCGCGGTGGTGCGCGCTTCGCCCAGGATCGCGGGCCAGTCAACGCCGGGATAGGGATGGAACGTGAATTGATAGATGAAGGCGTTGCAGCCATTGCGCCCGCAATAGCCCTGCCGCAGGCGCTGGACCTTGGCATTGGCGGTCGTCTCGCCGCTGTCATCGGCGGTGAGGGCGCAGAGATCCTCGGTGGTGAGTTCAAGGTTGCATTGAGGGCACGCGATCTGCACCGCCCGGCTGAGGGCCACCGTCGCCAGTTCATCCGCGCCGACCGCGTTGCGGAGGCGCTCACGGAGGCGGCCGGCAAAGGAAACCAGCGACGGCAGGTCCACGCGGTGAATCACATCGGCGGGTTGGGCCGGGCTCGTGGGCGGCACGGGCGACGGAGTGGGGTCAGCGGCAGGGTCCGGGTTCATGGCTGGGCCGGTTCGTACCAGATCCAATCGGCCGTGGGTTCGTAAGGGAACAGCGGGTTGGTGGTCAGGGCACGCGTGAAGTTGTGGACGGCGGAATGGCCGTCCACGAACAGGACGACGGAGATGAATTTCGAGGGCACCAAGGCCGGATCGGTGAATTCGGCGCCGCCCACGTTTCGGTGCCATTGATACCAGCGACAGATCCCGTCCGCGCCGGCATAGACCCGGGCCGGCGGCTCATACATGAGGAGGTAACGGCTGGGATCATGCGGCCAGCTTTCCATTTTGCCGGCCAGACCGAACATCGGATCGGCCTGGGCCTGACGCGTGCCGCCGCCCGCCGGGGTCGTGAGGCGTCCGGCGTTGTAATGGTAACTGCAGCCGATCGCCTGGAAATCGGTCGGCGTGAACTTCAAGGCGGGCTGGCCGCGATCCCGGGGGCAGCGATAGACCGCGGACGGGCGGACGTAGTTGTAGAGCGGCCGGATGGTTGCCGAGGGAAATTCGTTGCGGAATGCAGGCGTGGGATCGAAGCCGCCGATGGCGAACTGGGCGTCGCGGGGCGAAGCCGGAGTGCCGGGTTGATAAACGGTGGTGTCCGGGAATTCGTAGTGGTTGTCGTCCACGTAAAGTGCGATGGAGATGCCGATCTGGCGGAGATTATTCAGACAGGCGGCCTGGTAGGCCCGCTCCTTGCCCTGACTGAGGGCGGGCAACAACATGCTGGCGAGGATGCTGATGATCGCCATCACGACCAGCAATTCGATCAGCGTGAAGGCGGCGGCCGGCCGGGCGCGGTGGTGGGCGAGGGGCAGCGATTCGGCTGCCGACCATTCTCCCGGCCTCGGTTGTTTCAGCGACTTAGCCATTCCAAGTAGTTATTACAGCATAACCCATGCCTGCATTGCCGGGCAGCGGCGTTCATAATCCCAGGCGACGGTGCTCCTTGAGCAGACAACGATCCATGATCACCGGCAGTCCGGCGGCTCGAGCCGTGGCCGCGGCGGCCTCATGCACCACGCCCTCCTGCAACCAGATCGCGCCGGCCTGAATGGCGATGGCGTCGGCGACAATCTCCGGCACGGTAGCCGGTTGGCGGAACACATCCACCATGTCCACCCGTTCCGGCACGTCGCGGAGGCTGGCGTATGCCTTCTCTCCGAGGACCTCCGCAACCTTCGGATTCACCGGGATGATGCAGTAGCCGTGCTGCTGGAGATAGGCCGCAACGTGGTGGCTGTCCCGTTCGGGGTTCGCCGACAACCCCACCACGGCGATGACACGGATGCCTGCCAGGAGGGAGCGTAGTTGATCATCGCTGGTCAGCGGGGACGGCTCGTCCACGGAATGCATACTGTGTGACGATAGCGCAGATCGCCGCGCGCCGACACCAAAATCCGGGTAATGTTCCGATTTGACTTGTCGGTAGGGCGCTGACGAGCCGAAAACAGGTTGATGGTTGATGGTTGAGAGTTGAGCGACCATAGGAGGACCGCGGCAAGTTGCGGGGGAAGGAAGGCTCGCGAGGACCTGCCTGTGCGTCGCATCTGCCTGCGCGGACGCAGACAGGCGCAGACAGACGCTCGCCCCACCGGCACAATCAAATCAGGATACGGCCAAAGACCAACGACGTTGGAGTTCCACGTAATTCGGACTTCAAAACGAGCCGAATGCCGCTAGACTGCCGGCAGATGACGCTGTTGGAACAGATGACCCTGCTCGGCCGGCAGGCGCGTGCGGCCGGGCGCGAGCTGGCGCGACTCACGACCGCCGAGAAGAACGGCTGCCTGCTGGCCATGGCCGACGCGATCGAACAACGCGCGGCCACGCTGCAGGAAGTCAACGCGCGCGAGGTCGCGGCGGCGGCGCAAACGGGACTGTCCGCGGCGATGCTCGACCGGCTGACGCTCGACAACAAACGCATCGCCGGCATGGCGCGCGGCCTGCGCGAGGTCGCGGCGTTGCCGGACCCGGTGGGGCGGGTGCTCGACGAGCGGACGCGGCCGAATGGGCTGCGGCTGCAGAAGGTGTCCACGCCCATCGGCGTGATCGTGATCATTTACGAATCGCGTCCGAATGTGACGGCCGATGCCGCCAGCCTTTGTTTCAAGTCGGGGAACGCGACCATCCTCCGAGGCGGCCGGGAGGCGCTGGCGTCGAATCGCGCGATTGCGGAAACGATGATCGAGGCCGGGCGCAGGCAGCTCGCGGGCTTTCCGGAGCACGCGATCCAGTTGGTGCCGACGACCGATCGCGAGGCCATTCCCGCGCTGTTGTCGCTGACGCAATACGTGGACCTGTGCATGCCGCGGGGCGGGGAGGGCTTGATCCGGGCAGTGACGGAGTGCGCGAAGGTGCCGGTGATCAAACATTACAAGGGCGTGTGCCATGTGTTCGTGGACGCGTCGGCGGATTTGCCGATGGCGGAGGAGATTGTCTTCAACGCGAAGTGCCAGCGTCCGGCGGTGTGCAACGCCATGGAAACGTTGCTGGTGGACCGGGCAATTGCCGGGCAGTTCCTGCCGGCGATGGCGGACCGCCTGGCGGAAAAGCATGTGCAATTGCGGGTTGACCCGGCGGCGGCGGCGATTCTGAAGGCCGGTGGCCGGCCACCGAAGACCGAGCTCCGGGCGGCCACGGAACAGGATTATTTCACGGAGTATAACGACCTTATTTTGAATGTGCGCGTCGTCGAGGGCGTCGGGCCGGCGGTCGCCCACATCAATCACTACGGTTCGGCCCACTCGGACAGCATTGTGACGCGGGACGAGGCGGCGGCGCGGCGGTTCCTTGCCGAGGTGGATTCTGCGGCCGTGTACTGGAACGCCTCGACCCGGTTCACCGACGGCGGGGAATTTGGCATGGGCGCGGAGATCGGTATCAGCACAGACAAGATCGGCGCGCGCGGGCCGATGGGGCTGGAGGAATTGACCAGCTACAAATGGCTTGGGTTTGGCAACGGACAGGTGAGAAGGTGAGTAAGAAAGCCACTTGAATCCGCCACCTGCACCTGCCCCCGGCCCGGACGCCCGTTTCGTTCGTGACCGGTTGCCCAGCCGCGGTCTCTTTGCGGGGCTTGACTGGCGGACCGCCCCAGCACCGTTCGCCCTCGGGCCGCAATTGGCCCGGGAACTCGAGACACTCGGGCGCGTGCTGCTCCAGTTCAATCGCGCCGTGAACCTGCTTTACCGGCAGAGCATCACCGGCCGCCAGCCGGGCTGGGTCGCCGATTGGCTCGACCGCGGCAAGCCGTCGGACCTGATCGCGCTCCAGCGCCACCCGGCCTTCAAGAACGAACTGCCCCGCGTCATCCGCCCGGACATCCTGCTGACGGATGAGGGGTTTGCGATCACCGAACTCGACGCGGTGCCGGGCGGCATCGGCCTGACCGCCTGGCTCAACCAGACCTATGCGGAGTTGACTGGGCAGCGGGTGGTCGCTGGCCAAGCCGAAACCGAAATCGTGGGCGGCGCCCGCGGCATGGGCGACGGTTTTGCCGGCATCTTCGGCAACTCGCCGCGCGTCCACATCGTCGTTTCGGAGGAGGCGGCGACCTACCGGCCGGAAATGGAATGGCTGGCGGGGCAGATGCAGGGAGCGGCGTTCGCGGTTCAGGATCCGGCGTTCACGGGTTTCGCTGAGGGCGACGCGGTTTACCGGTTCTTCGAACTGTTTGACCTCGCGAACGTGGCGAACGCGCCGTGCGTTTTTGAACTGGCGCAGGCCAAGGGCATTCGCCTGACGCCGCCGCCGAAACCGATCTTCGAGGAGAAAATGCTCTTCGCGCTGCTGTGGAACCGGAATCTGCATGATTTCTGGCGGCAGGAACTGGGGGAGGGGTTCCTTCACCGCCTCAAGCAGGCCGTGCCCTATACGTGGGTGCTCGATCCGACGCCGCTTCCGCCCCAGGCGGCGATGCCGGAGTTGAATCTGACCGACTGGCATCAGCTCAAAACGCTGTCGCAAAAGGAACGCGATTTGATTCTGAAAGCCTCGGGGTTTGCCGCCAATGCCTGGGGTGCCCGGAGCGTGTCGCTCGGCAGCGACCTGTCGGCGGGCGAGTGGAGCACGGCGGTGGACGAGGCGCTGCGGAGCTTTCCGCAAACGCCCTACGTGCTGCAGCGGTATCGCAAACCCCGCACGGTGGCGGCCTCCTGGTTCGACTTTGACCGCAACGAACTGGTGGAAATGGCTGGCCGAGTACGGCTCTGTCCGTATTATTTCGTCCACGGCGACGGCGACGCGGCCCGCGCCCACTTGGGCGGCGTGCTGGCGACAATCTGTCCCGCGGACAAGAAAATCATTCATGGCATGCGCGACGCCATCCTCGCGCCATGCTGCATCTGAGATGCTCGAATACACTCTGCTGGCGTTCAGTTCGCTCTTCGTGATCGTGGACCCGATCGCGGCGGTGCCGGCGTTTCTGGCGATGACGCCCACGGACACGCCGGCGGCGCGCATCCGGATGGCCCGGTTGGCGTGCATGGTGGCCGCCGGGACATTGATCGCGTTCGCGTGGGCGGGGAATTGGATCTTCCGCATGCTCAGCATCACGCTGCCGGCGTTCAAGCTGGCCGGCAGCATTGTGCTCCTCCTGGTGGCCATGGACATGCTCCGCGCGCAAAGGTCACGCGTCCAGGAAACCTCCGAGGAAACGGACGCCGGGGCGGCGAAGGACGACATCGCCATCACGCCGCTCGCGGTGCCGATGCTGGCGGGGCCGGGGGCGATGACGACGGCGATCCTGCTGCACGGCCAGGCCGATGGTGTGGGCAAACAGATCGTCTTGTTCCTCTGCATCCTGGCGGTCTCGGCGGTGAGCTTTGTCATTTTCCGTCTCTCGGCGGAAGGCGCACGATGGCTCAGCCCGATCGTGCTGCGGTTGACGACGCGCATCATGGGATTGCTCCTGGCGGCAATCGCCATCCAGTTCGCTTTCGACGCGCTGGCGGTCCAATGGGGCCATCGGGTTTGAACTGATAGGAATCTGCTTTTACCGCGCCGGCGGTTTATTGACGCTGCGCAGGTGAGTCCCGCCGTGGCGGGACCACGCTTCACGCTCTCACGCTCCACCCAAGCAGCCAGACCTCGGAATCCAATTTTGCACGAGCCCTCAGATTGCTCAAAGCCTTTTATACACCAGGAGATACGTGCCCACAATTTCGGGCAAAGCGATCCCCAGGGTTCCAAAGATTCCAACGAGATACTTGCGCCAGGTTTTCGTCCGGGGACGCTCCTCGGTCTGATTCTGGTAAAGGGTGGCGATCACTGTGAACCCGCCGTAATTGAGGAGATTGACGACGAAGTCGAGGGGGTAAAGGATCATGCCTCTGGCTTGCCAGGTCCCTGCGATCAGTTTGAGGATGATGGCCTCGAGCAGGAACCCCACCGTGCCCATCGTCAGATACGCCTCGGTGGGAGTGAAAGTGTACCAGCGAAACCAGAGGCGGAAGACCATCCCCATGAAAAGATAGTGGGGTGTGAGGACGGCCATGATCGCGAGGACGATCAGCGGGTTTGCAGCGTGATAGGCGCCGAAGTCCACGCAGAACTCCATCAGCATCGCATACATCCATACTGTCACCACAAACCGCTTCCAGGAGCAGCGCTGGAGCGGACCCCGGCGGACGCGCCGGACCGCCCGGCGCCACCTTATCTTCAGGACGGTGTAGAGGGCGGCTTCGCCGCCGCCAAGCACCAGGAACCAAAGGCCGGCCCCGGGGATCAGCAGGATTATCCCTAGCGCCAAGATCAAGCCGATGGCGCCCAGCGTGAGGCGGCGGAGAAACACCGGAAGAAAACTGTCAGCAAAGTCCGGGGACATCAAACTGATAACTGACTTTGCCGAAATGCCGCTCTCAAACCGGCCGCCGTGGGTCACAGGACGTACGGGGCGCGGCGCGGGCGGTCGAGCCAAAGGCTGGCGTAGGTGTCGCCGAGGATTTCCTCATTGAGCGGGTCCCAGCGGATGGGGCGGTTGAGGCGTTGGGCGATGCCGTGCAGATGGCAGATGGTGGCGGAGCGGTGGCCGACTTCGGCGGGGCAGATGGGCTGGCGGCGGGTCTTGATGCATTGGAGCCAATTGCCTTGATGGTCGGAAGATTCGTAAAGGTGAATCTCGCCCGGGGCCAGGGGGCGGTTTTTGAGTTCGGCCGGGGTGGTCTCCAGCCCGTCCTGGCGGCTGACTAGCACCTCGCCCCGCTCGCCAATGAACTGAATCATCTGGCCGTGCTTGACCGGATGGTTCTTCCAGACGCGGGCGCCGTCGGCATAGATGTGGGACTGGTATGGGGCGCCGTCGCAGCCCTTGGGGATGAACTGGACGGGGCCGGAATGGTCCATGCCCAGGGCCCACTGAATGATGTCGAAGTGATGGGCGCCCCAATCGCCGTTGTTGCGGGAGCCATATTCCCAGAAGCAGCGCCAACCGCCGCCGGAGTTGCCTTGGACGCGTTGGGGGTGGTAGGGGCACCAGGGGGTCGGGCCGAGCCAGCGGTCGTAATCCAGGCCGTCGGGGATGGGCTGTTCGGGCAAGGTCTGCGGGGGCGGCAGTTCGCCCAGTTGGGTATAGAGGGTGTGGACGTGGCCGAGCCAGCCGTTGCGGACGATTTCACAGGCGCGGCGGAAGGCGCGCTCGGAACGCTGCTGGGAGCCGACCTGGAGGATGGCGCCGGATTGAGTGGCAACCTGGCTCAGGAGACGGCCTTCGCGGACGGTGAGGGTCATCGGTTTCTCAACGTAAACGTCCTTGCCGCCCTTCATGGCGGCGAGGGCAATCAGCGCGTGCCAATGGTCGGGAGTGGCGATGATGACGGCATCGATGTCGCGGCGTTCGAGGATGCGCTCGTATTCATTGCAGGCGGCGCAGCCGTGGTAGGGGCCGCCGGGTTTGCGGGCGGTGTAGGTCTGCTCGGTTTGGGCCTTGGCCTTTTCGCGCCTGGCGCGCTCCACGTCACACACGGCGAGCACCTGCACATCGTCGCGGCGCAGCAGGCGGCGATGGTGCCCGGCCATGCTGAGTCCCATCCCGATCAAGCCGATGGTGATGCGGTTGCTCGGCGCGTTGGGTCCGAAGACGCTCGCGGGGACGATGGCTGGGGAGGCCAGGGCGGCGCCGGCCACCGCGGCGCGCCGGAGGAACTCACGCCGGCTGCAAAAGCGGAGGTTCATAGCACAGTCACGCCAGGATGGCAGAAGCGCCAAGGACTGTCAGGCAAAATTGTGGGTCATTGCCGCTCTCCGGGCGGGTTCTTGGCAAGGTAGGCGCGCCACAGCTCCGACTGGACGTAGAGTTCGAGAAAGACTTGCGGGCGCAATTGGAAGTAACCGACCATCAAGTGAGTTTTGGCGTCATCCAGGCCGGCGTGGAGACTGGCCGAGACAATCATAACGTTCGCATAGGGGTCGGGGGGCAGAGCGTTGGACCAGGCGGCGTGGCCGAAGGCGCGCAGGTACCAAGGCAGCGGCCAGTAATCGTTTTCGGGTGCGATGACCTTGATGGGCATTTGGGGGCCGAGCGGGTGCGCCTGGGCGAGAGCTTCGACCTGCTCCACCAGGCGCAGGAGGTCGGGCCCGGTCTGGGCAAAGACGTACGGGTTGCGCGGGTCGGAGGCGAAGGGGACGCTGGCCCGCCAGGCCTGCCAGCCGAGGTGGAGGGCGCCCGCCACCAGCAGCAGGGTGGCGGCGATTCTCAGGACCGGCCGCCTGAGGGCGCCAACGAGCACGACGGCCCCGGCCCCCGCGAGCAAAATCATGCCGTGCCAGAAGCTCAGCAGGCACCAGGGCGTCTTGTAGGCAGTCAGGCAGTAGGCCGCCGTGAGCGCGAAGGTATAGAGGGCCAGGAAGCGGATGAAACTGGCATTGGCCTGACCGAGTCGCTGGCGGGTGAATCCGGCGCCGGCCCCGACCACGCCCAAGGCCAGGATCATCGCCTCGCTCCAGACCGGGCCTTTGGGAGCGTGAAACCAGAGCAAGCGGTGGAAATAAAAGGTCCAGGGATAGACGTGCGGCGAACTGCCGCCGGCGCGGCCCAGCCACGCCCCGTAGGTCCGCACCGAGTCGAGCGGGCCGGCGGCGTTGGTGAAGAAGGACGAGAATAGAACCAGGGCGACCGCGACCCAGCCTACCAGGGCGGCGGCCAGGTGCAAAGAATTGAGGGGCGGGGCGTTGACAGGCAGGCCGCTGGCATCGAGCCAGCGATTCCAGACCCGGTTCAGGGCCAGGGCCAGCCCAGCGGCGGCCAGGGTGATGACAAAGGTCTCCTTGGTCGCGTGCATGAGCCCGAGGGCGGCGCCTGCCAGCAAGGCCCAGCCCAGTTTGCGCGAGCGCCAGTAACGCCAGCCCGCCGCCAGGGCCAGGCAGGTGAAAAAGACCAGGAGCATTTCATGGATGAAATCGCGGCTGTAGAAGACCATGGCCGGGGAGACGGCCGTCAAGCAGCCGGCCCAGATGGCCGGCCTGCGGCCCAGGCCATCCGCCACCAGCGGCAGAAGCAGAATCAGCCCCAGGCCAAAGAGCAGGTCCACCGACCGGAGCCTGGCCTCGGAAATGTGGTTGATGTCGGGTGCGCCGGTCAGCCTGGCGAGGGCGAAAGTGGCGTAACCGAGCGTCGGGCCGTGGTGCTCGCTGGGGTCATATTTGAAGGGGCCGTACAATTTGGCCAACCCCGGGTCCCAGAGTTGACCGAACTTGATGCCGTTGACGGCCTCGTCGTTGTGCATGGGGCGCTGGCCGAGCCTGGGGCCGCGGAGGGCCAGCGCCACGATGACGGCCAACAACAGACCCAGGAGTGCCAAACGGCTCATCGTGGCGCCCCCAATTCATTCCAATTCGCGTTCAAGATGGCACTAATTCGCTTGTCCTTCGGGTCATCTTGAACGCTCGTTGGAATAAGACCCGGCTTGTCAGCCTGCTCCCAGCCCTGAGAGACCGCCGCCGGGCGCGCGCGGCCGCCAGCGGCGCAGGAACAACCGAAGACAGAGGATAGCGAATGGCCAGGCCGCGCCGTCCTCGATCAACGGTCTTCATTATTCATGGGCAAGTCAATCCGCCCTGGGCGCGGCGGGCGCGCCAGCGGCGGCGAAGGCCGGGGCTTGCGCCTGGGCGGCGACTGCGGCGGAGCGGCCATAGACTTCGATCTCCGTGTACTCGTTCATGGCGCTCTCGGTGCTGCCTTTGGAGTAAAAGCGGAGGTAGCGGGCCTTGATGCCCTTGGTATCAATCAGCTTGCCTTCGTTGGTCTCGAAGTACTCCCGGTCGGCGCCCACGCCCAGGCCGGAAGTGTTGTCCTGGTCGTTGTTGAAGATGGTGCGGACGTTCTGGATGAAATCGGGGTCATCGGCGGTCTGGACGATGACATCATGATAGACCTTGGCGGTGTTGTGGGCGTGCCAGAGCACGATGGCGAAGATTTCGTAAGTGTTGGCCAGGTCCATCTGCACCCATTGCGTGCCCTTGCGTAGGAAAATGATGCTGTCGTCCGAGGCATCCTTGTTGCCGTCGGTAATTTTCGCCAGTATGTCAGCCGCGGCGTTCTTGTCGCTGCAGCTCAGCTTCGCGTCGGGGGCGAGATTCTTCAAGCCCGCCGGAACCATCATCGGCGGGCGCGGCTTGTCGGAGAGCGGCTCGACATTGGGGCCGACCTTGAGGTCTTTGGGTGTGCCCTTGAAAGCGGCGGCGGGGAGGTTCAGCATCAGGGGCACCAGCTTGTCGGAATTGGCCGGGGCCGGTTTATCGTCGGCACGACCCTCGGGGTCTCTTGGGCCGGCGGGGCCTGAGCAGCAAGCCAGCACCGCCAGCGTGAGGCAAAAAGGCAAGGACAAGGACGGGCGCCCTCGAGACGGATTGTGAGACAGTTTCATTATATTCGTCATTTTACGCAGCTTAGCCGGAGCGGTCCTCGGCGACAAGCGCGAACCGAGGAGCAGACGAAACGAGGAGGCGGGTTATTCGAGGGCTTGCGCACCTTAGAGTCTTTGGTCGCAACATCTACGTTTTTGCGTGAATGTCTTGGCATGTTTCCTTTGGAGCAAGGACCCCCTGGTGGGGGCTGATGATGGAAGAAACTCTGGCTGGGCTGGCGCCGTCGCGTACAATCAGGCCGTTGTGGTTTCGGCGAGCTATGACCGGTTTTCCAATAAGTCGTTGAGGCACAAGCAGTTCCATCAGGAGTTTCTTGAGAGGGGCCTGATTCTTCGGCGCGGAGCGCCGCATTTAACGCGGCGGGGGAAGGCCCACGTTGCGCTTCCCACTGAGGAATTGACGCTTGGCTCTTGGTTGCGGCTCCGCCGCGTTAAGTCGAGAGGATCGCGACCTCTTTGCGGCGTGAAATCCGAAACTCGAAGTTCCTCTTCCCCGACTTCCGCCCTGAGGGAGTCATTGTCGCCGGGCGCAAATCAGCGCGACGGTGGTGGCGGTTTGTTGGCCCCCTTGGCGTCGCGGCCTGGCGATGACTGGGCGGCGGTCGCGTTGGGCTGCGGAACCGGGCGCACCTGGGCAGCCTGCCCCGTGCTCTTGGCGGTGTAGAGGTGAAGGTTCTGGCTCGGAGGAGATGCTTGTACCGGAGTTGTTTTGCCTTTGGCAACGGTTTGCAGAGGATAGCGAGGGGCGGTGGCTGCGGGCGTATAACGCCTGACCGAAGGGACCGTTTGCCTGGTCGCAGTCGAAGGCGGGGTTACCGCCCGGGGACCGGCGGCTGGTGTGGCAGTTTGATGCAGGACGGGCGCGGGAGCGTGGCCCGGAGTGGCCGCCGTCGTCTGGGTCCCTGCCCGCGGCGCAGGCTTTTCCACGGCTGGCCGTGAGGCCGTCTTGGCGACCAGGGGCCGTGACTCGACCTTTTCGGCCGGCGGCGTCACGGTCCTCCCCACGCTGGGGCGTGACCCAGTCTGCGAGCCTGCCGTTGGCGGCCGGCGCGGGGCGGAGGCGAGGGGGGAGACACTGCTGATGGGAGTGGATTTTCTATCCGCCAGGGCCGCCGCCACCGGGGGATGTTGAATCACCGGATGTCGCTCATCGAGCTTTTGGGCCACCATGGAGACAGGCCTGGCCGGAGCGGCCAGCTTCGGCCGATAGACGACCAAGGCGCCCTTTTCCGAGCCCTGCATCCTGGACGGCCTCTCCGAGCCGGCTGGGAGATCATGAATGGCCACCTTCTGGATGGGCTTGTGCGTGGCAGCGGCGACACGCTCGACCGCCACGCCCCGATTAACGATGGTGTTGTTGACCAGGCGGTTGTTGATGACGGTCGTGTGGTTGTACAGTTGCGTGACCTCGGCCGGCAGCAGACGGCGAAGGCCCAGGTCGCGCTCGTGAAAGTCCTTCAAAGCCACGAACGTGAAATGCTCTGGGCGCAGACCGAAGTCGAAGTCCAGGGCCGCTTTGATGCCATTGAAACAGAGGCCCAACCGCACATCGAAGTCCGCCTGCGGCGGCAAGGGGGCCCAACCGCACCGGTCCTCGGCCGTACGCCACACGACCCAGGCGGGCGCCCAGGCGGCGCCCGGCGCCCACACCCAGCCGCAACGCTCGTGCAAGCGCCAGCGGCCATAATGAAACGGCGCCCAGCCCCAGGAGTAATCCGATTGCCAGTACCAGCCCGCGTCTGTCCAGACCCAGCGGCCGGCATCGCAGTAAGGCCGCCAGGCCCGGTTGAGCAGGACCGCCCGCGGCTGCCAACACCAACCCGCGTCCGCCAACTGCACCCAGGTGCCGTAAGGCGCCAGGTCGTTGTAGAAGTAACTCACCACCGGCGGCGGGTTGCCGACATAAACCGGGGCCGGCGCCGCGGCGGGGGCGGGGGTTTCCGGCGCGGGCGCGGGCGCCGCCGGGACCGGCTCTGTAGCCGGCGGCGGCCCAGGCTGGGTCCGCAGGACATAGTCACGGTTCAACATCGCCCGGATGACCGCCGAGGACAGCCCGAGGTCCTTAAGGTAGAGGACGTTATCGGCTGATAGATTGAACAGAGACTGCGAGTCCTGGACATAGGCCAAGAGCACATCCTCAGCCATGCCCGCCTCCATCAGGCGCATCACCTCGGCCGCCGTTTGGGAAATGCCGCCAGCGTCCAGCCCTGTGCTTGGAACCGGAATCGCAGGCTCCGCGACTTGCGCCGTTGCCATTTGCACGGGCCCGAGGAGCAAAGGGAAGCCGACCGTCACCACCACTGCCAACCAGGTCATTGTTTTCATAAAACGCATCATTCGGCCCTATTTAACCATACAGACTGGCTGCGCGAAAGAATATTCAAGCTGGCGGCGGTGGTCAGGAACAACGGGGCGGAGAGCCGATTGTCGGGAGGCCTCGCAGCCGCAGGCCCCACTGGCTTATTAAGGCTGCTCCGGCAATACCGCACTGCCCACTATTTCGCTGGAGCATCCGATTCAATCATTCCGAACTTGCCACGGCTTTTCGCGGAAGACGGGAGGGGGATCGGGCGAAGGGATTTTGAAATGGAGATAATTCCACAGAGCTTCTGAGCGGTTCTTCAAGGTCAGCGGATCACCCAGGACCATGCCCCAAGTCCAGACTTCGCCATTGCGCGTGAGAACCACGCCGATGGGCCCGTGGACGCCGGGAGCAGCGGCGTGAACGGCACCGGCAGCGTAAGCGACATAATCCTTCTGGAACTCGATTCGCCGGAATTGAACCGGCTGGTATGGAGTTCTCGGCCCGTTCGGTTTGCCCTCAGAGGCATCCATGAACCAGAGTGAGCCATCCTTTTTGATCAGCCCATTGCACCACCATCCGGTGGTGGCGCAGATGCTCCGCCAATCGGAATTCGTTCCAACGCGGGTGGGTATGGCATCCTGGGCGGTATCGCTCGCGCCGGTATAGCGGTCGGCTTGCCGGCCCCAGGTCCATAGCGTCCCGTCCGATTTGATGGCGAAGACGGTGTTCACGCCGAAGCCCACGTCCACCCAGTTGGTGTCCGGGCTGATTCGCGTAGGAACGGAGATTCGGCCTACGTCTTGGGCAAAGGCCGGATTGGGATTGTCTCCCCAGTACCAGAGACTGCCATCCGATTGTATCCCCACGGTTTCGAGAGTGCTGGCCCAGACCTTGACCCAATTCGTGGCCGAGCCAACTTGCACCGGCACGGAGCTGCCATTGACGGAGGCAATTCCCACCGACCCGGCCCAATTGTTGCCCCACGCCCACAAAGTGCCGTCCCTTTTCAACGCGACTGAATGGACCCCACCCGCGGCGGCTTGTTTCCAATCATTACCCGGGGCGGCGGGCACGGGAGCTCCTAGCGCTGTCGGCCTGGTAAAGCGGGCCTGCACACTTTCTCCCCAGGTCCAAAGGGTGCCGTCTGATTTGATCGCCAGATTGTGGTCTATCCCGGCGGCGATGCTGACCCAGTTGGTTTCGTGGCCGATGCGGCGCAAGCTGGTGGATTGACGCGCGAGATTGCCCAAACCGAGAACCGGCCAGCCAAGAAAGTCCGAGCCCCATGACCAAAGGCTGCCGTCTGAAGCGAGAGTGAGGCCATGTCTTTCGCCCAAACTGATGGCGGGAGCGCGGTTGCCGACCGGCAATCTTAGCCTGCTCCGCCCCGAAGAATCGCTCAATGATCCCGTGATCAGAGCGGCGATGGCAATGGCCAGCAAAATAATCGCACCAGCGACGAGCTTGGTCTTGAATTTAGTCCGAGCCATGAACCTGAGCTTTGCCTTAACGGATGATTGTATCAAGGCTGAAACCCGAAAGCGATGGTGGTTGGCAAGAGCATAGATTCGCACGCACTTTTATTGTTTTCGCCCGGATTGCGGGCGAGCGGAAAAATCGTATTGTTACCCGCAGCAGCGAAACTCAGAACACCGACGCCGCGCGCGACCAAACAATGGAACCTGCAATTGCCAGAATCCCCGCCCATTCCCGCCGGGAGGCGATGGACTGGGGGCTGGTCCTGGTCAGCCAGGGGATCGAGGCCACCATCGAAGCCTCCGAAGACGGGAGCGGGTGGGGGCTGGTGGTGGCCGCGCAGGATTATGAGCAGGCGCTCAGCGCCATTGGCCAGTATCGGCTCGAAAACCGGGGCTGGCCCTGGCAACAGCCGGTCTTGCAGCAGGGCTACCTGTTCGATTGGGGCAGCCTCGCCTGGGTGCTCCTGGTCCTCCTGTTCTTCTGGCTGGACGGGCGCGCGGACTTGCGTTCCGCCGGCGCGATGGACACCCGGCTCCTGGCGCAGGGCCAATGGTGGCGGCTGCTGACCGCCATCTGGCTGCACGCCGACCTCGGGCACCTGGCCGCCAATGCCACGCTGGGCTTTGTCCTGCTCGGCCTGGCCATGGGACGTTACGGCACCGGGGTGGGCCTGCTGGCGGCCTGCCTGGCTGGTGTCGGAGGCAATCTCGGCTGCTGGCTGCTCGCCTTGGGAGGGCATCGCAGCCTCGGCGCTTCCGGCATGATCATGGGGGCCCTGGGCCTGCTGGCCGCGCAGTCCTTCGCTTGGCGAGCCCGCGCCCCGCAGGCCCGGAAACTCGTCTTCAGCGGCATCCTCGCCGGGGTAATGCTCTTCGTGCTGCTTGGCCTGTCCCCGGGCACGGATATCCTCGCCCACCTGGCCGGCTTCCTCAGCGGCCTCCTGCTGGGCGGAGTCTTGACCCTGCTCCCCGCCCTTGCGCAGAAGGCCACGACCAATCTCCTTGCCGGCCTGCTCTTCGCGCTGCTCGTCATCCTCCCCTGGTGGCTGGCCTTCAGGCAAAGTTAACCGCACGCTGCCAGCGCCCTCCCATAAATTGTTTTCCTGCCACCTCCTCGTAAGTTTTCAAATCCAAACAGCGGAGACAGACATTTGATGGCTCCCATGAATCGTTTTCCTCCTCCTCGTCGTAACTGCCAGCAAAACGGCCCACTTTGGGCTTCCGACTTCGGACCTTGGACTTTGGACCCTGCAACTGGCAATTTGAAATCTAAATCTCAAATCTCAAATCTGAAATCTGAAGTCTGAAGTCTGAAATGTGAAATGTGAAGTGTGAAGTGTGAAATTGGAAATCTCGAATTGGGACCTCTGACCTCTGACTGCCAACTTCTGACTTCGCACCTCTTCACGCTTGAGCCGGCCCGCCCAGGCTGGTAGCGTCGTCGGCGCAATGAACCGAGACTTCATTTCTCTGGTGATTGGCGCTTCGTTGGGCCAAGGGTTGTTCACCGCCGCGCTGCCGGCAACGGCCGCCGGCTCGAGACCGGCCGTGATCGTCTCGCCGCGCGAGGCGTCGTGGATGGAGCAGTTGGCCGCGCGGGAAGTGCGGCGTTACATTTACCTGCGCACAGGCCAACGGCTGGGCATCGTTTCCGAGCCGGGCGGTCTCCAGCGCAAAGGCGAGGCGATCTTCATTGCGCGCAAAGACCGCGTGGCCCTCAAGGGCCTGGCCGCCGGCGCCTCGCTGGCCGGCACATTCGACGGTCTGGCCCCGCAAAGTTACTGCCTTAAAACCCTCTCCCCATCCCAATCCCCTGCGACCGGGCACCAACTCCTGCTCCTGATCGGCGGCGATGATGCCGGCACGCTCTATGCCGCCTATCGTTTCGCCGAGCGCCTGGGCGTGCGTTTCTACTTGGACGGCGACGTCATTCCCGACGCGCAGGCGCCCTGGCAACTGCCGCTCCTGGAGGAGCGGGCCGCGCCGCTCTTTGCCCTGCGCGGCATCCAGCCCTTCCACGATTTCCCCGAGGGACCCGACTGGTGGAACCGCGATGACTACCTGGCCATCATTGGGCAGTTGCCCAAGCTCCGCCTGAATTTCCTGGGCCTGCACACTTACCCCGAAGACCGGCCGAACGCCGAGCCGACGGTCTGGATCGGCCTGCCGGCGGACATTGGCGAAGGCGGAAAAGTCAAATTCAGCTACCCGTCCAGTTACCAGAACACCTTGCGCGGCAATTGGGGTTATGCCGCCCGGAAAACCGGCGACTATCTGTTCGGCAGCGCGGCGCTGTTCGAGCGGGACGCCTTCGGCCCCGAGGTCATGGCCGGCGGGATGCCCGCCCCGACGTCGCCTGAGGCCAGCAACGAAGTGTTCGACCGCACCGCCGCGATGCTGCGCCAGGCCTTCGGTTTCGCCCGGCAACTGGGCGTCAAGACCTGCGTCGGCACGGAAACGCCGCTGGTGGTCCCCAAACTCGTCCAGCAGCGCCTCAAGGCGCTGGGCCGGAATCCCGCCGACCAAGCGGCCGTCCAGGCGCTCTATGAAGGCCTCTTCCAGCGCGCCGCGCAGGCTTATCCGCTCGATTATTACTGGTTCTGGACGCCGGAAGACTGGACCTGGTCCAACGTCAAAGCGGAGCAAATCGCCCAAACCACCAACGACTTCGCCGCCGCCATTGCCGCGCACCAGAAAGTCCGGCCGCCCTTCGCCCTGGCCACGTGCGGCTGGGTGCTGGGGCCGCAGCAGGACCGCGCGCTGTTCGACCACGCGCTGCCC
>Ga0187882_1000214_pt1 | contig 65834 bp, 54 predicted proteins | sample June2016WEW_19_1_3_FD_132991 | JGI IMG/M metagenome (GOLD analysis project Ga0187882, IMG submission 132991) | Peatland microbial communities from SPRUCE experiment site at the Marcell Experimental Forest, Minnesota, USA - June2016WEW_19_150 | ecosystem: Environmental > Terrestrial > Soil >... | reverse complement strand
TCCCAAAGCCAACTAATCCCCGCCCCCATGTAGTGGCGACCTTTGCCTCTCGCCATCTCAAAACCCCAGCAAAATCAACCTTCCCAATCCTCCCCTGGCCCCAGTAGCGGAAGTCGGGCTAAGTGCGAATGAGAACATCTGCCGCACGGTCACCCTGGACGCCGGAAGAGGCAACGAAAGCCAGAACGGCACCGTCAGCGGCGCAGACCTCAGCAATCCGCGGATCCACACATCGAGCTTCCTCATCGAGGTCTTCTTCAAAACAGCGCCGGGACAGACGGACGCGACGTCGGATGGGCGCTGGGCGCCAACCAGGCCGGAGGCGTGACCCGGATGGCCAAATCAGGCTGCGCCACCGCCAGTCTGGCCAGCCCCCCTGTCGTCAACGACGGCCAGTGGCATCACATCATTTTTGAGGCCGGCGGCAAGGCAGGCATCTTGACGATCTTCATCGACGGCAAGCAGGACGCCAGCGGGTCCGGCCTCGGTGCGGATGCCTCGCTGGCCAACAAGGCCGACCTCTACGTGGGCGGCACGCCGCAGGGCCACAACCGGCGCGGTACGATCTGCTTCATGCGCATCGCCCGAGGCATGCTGGCCGACGCGAAGACGACGATCGATGAACTCTACGCGCGGGAGTTCAAAGGGCCGTTCCGTTAGAACTTCACCCGCCGATGGGGGGAAGGCCGGCGCCATTGACGATGTCGCACTTGGGCAGATTCGGTCGGCCAAGCACGTGGTTGACCAGGCGGCCCTCTGGCGCCGCCGATACCAACCCGGGACTGCGGCGGCACGCAGGCGCTTTCCTCCGCGGCAACTCTTTTTTTAGCCGCGATCCATTTTATCTGTCGCAATGCCCTTCAGGGCGGTTATTCTTGTTGCGCCGTGAAAAAGCAAATCCTCATGGATTTCTTCGCTGCGACGTTCGCCAGTCTTCTGGTTCTAGGCTGCATGTCCATCGCGAGGGTTTCCGTTAATCGAGTCCTTCATCGGACCGTTGACCTTCGGATCGGCGAGGCACAGGACGTTCGTCTCTCCGACGGGAGGGCGGTGCATATCAAACTCCTCAACCTCCAGGAACGTCGCGACGAAGTGAATGGCGCCGTCCGGCAGGCCGAGGTCCAGGTCGAGGTGAACGGACAGGTCACGACCCTGACCAGCGGGACGTACCACTTGCCGGTGACTTTCGCAGGTGTGCAGATGGACTGCCCCATCACCAAAGGGTACCTCGAGAAAACCCGAGGACAGAACCCTTGGGGGCTGGTGAAAGACGCGCGCCTGAGGCTTTGGCCCGCGGGGTCCCCATGGGTTGCGCGGAACACCTTCGTTTACCCTGCCAAGCAGCGGTGGTTCGCGAGCTACACGCAGATGGCGAACGAGCCGGTCTATGTGGATGGCGGCGATCTGCCCGCGAAGGAGGAGATCTACTATCACTTCGGACTCGACATCGGTGGCTCCGAAGGGCTGGTCGATGTGGTGTCGGCGACGGAGGGAGTGGTCACTTCCTCCGGAAACGAGGTGCTGGCCGCCCAAGTGCCGGATGCCCCAGCCGAACCCCGCTACGACAACGTTTATATCCTCGATAGCCGCGGCTGGTATTGTCGTTACAGCCACCTGAAATTCATCGATCCGGCGGTCCGGCCGGGCGCGCGGATTGCGCTTGGCCAGAAGCTCGGGGTGCTCGGCAAGGAAGGCGGCAGCGGCGGCTGGTCGCATCTGCATTTCGACATCTGGGCACGTCAGCCCTCGGGGCTGTGGGGGATCGAAGAGGGGTACGCGTTCCTCTGGCAGGCGTATGAACAGGAACATCCGCGCGAACTGGTCGCCGTGGCCCGACCCCACGCGCTCCTGTGGGCGGGCCAGAAGGCCACGCTGGACGGTTCGCGCTCCCGGGGGCGAGGTCTGCGCTATGAGTGGAGGTTCACCGAGGGAGGGAGCGCGAGCGGAGAGCGAGTCGAGCGCACCTATGAAAAGCCGGGCACTTATTGCGAAATCCTCAAGGTTTCGGATTGGGCGGGTCGGGTTGATTACGATTTCATGGCCGTCCAGGTGATCGACCGGGCTCATCCGGACAAGCCCCCGCCTACGATTCACGCCAACTACGCGCCGACGTTTGGGATCCGGCCGGGCGATCCCGTGGTGTTCAAAGTTCGCACATTCCGGGATACAGAGGGCGGCGAAACTTGGGAGTTCGGTGACGGTACTCCCGCTGTCAGAGCAAAATCGGATGCCAATGCGGTCCGCCAAGCGCCCAACGGTTACGCTGAGACCCGGCACATCTACGACAAGCCTGGTCATTATCTGGTGAGCGTCGAACACGTAAGCACCGAGGGGGTTCGGGCAGTGGCTCGATTACAAGTGCGAGTAGGGATTGAGTGACGAAGGACCTAGGGCCGGGAATTGGCCGGCTGATGATCTTGTCCATGAAAACAACCGTTCCGTTGGTTTTCCTGGCCTGTTTCCCTATCGCTGTGCCTGCTAAAGCGGCCGTGGCTGGCTCACCGCAAACGGACATAGTTGTCGTCGGCGCGGGCATCTCTGGGCTGTGCGCTGCGCTGGAGGGCGCGCGTCGCGGTGCCAGCGTCACAGTTATCGACATGGGGTCGATTTTCGGCGGTCACTCCGTGATGTCCAGCGGGATGGTGTGCATGGGCGCATTACGAGAGGGCGGAGCAAGGCAGGCTGCGGTTGTCGCCCGAATCGACCGGACAAGTCACCGGACAAGTCACCGGACAAGTCGCAACAGACGTTCTCCAATTCTGCGAAGAGCCCCGCAAGGCGAGCGAAATCCAAACGCTGGTCAGCGTGAAGCACCGCGAAACGTTCCAAGACAACTACCTCAAGCCGCTCATGGCCAAAGACTGGCGGGCAATGACAATTCCCGACAACCCCCAAAGTCGGTTGCAGCGTTACCAAACGACGGCTGAAGGGAGGAAGTGGCCGCAAAGCGCGACCAGCCGGACCCCAGCCGCATAATCTGGCGTCGGCAAACGGACACCAAAACGGACACCAAAAAGATTTAAGAGGATACGGTCGGATAAAACCGTTTTTGCTTGGATTCCCAATGAAATCAGGCATATTTGGCCTGCAACGGCGGGGAAATATGGCCGATTCCGACCCTCGCCTCCAAGTCATTGTAAATAAGCATCTTAGGTTCGCTCCAACCCTCCTGAAGGGCGCCTTTCCGTCAGTTGGAAACCAACTGTCGCCTCCGTCGATTGGGATTGGGATTTTAGGCCGATGCGCCGGCCGATCCGCCTTCGACAATCTCAGGTTGCACGATTATACAAAACAATTGTATATTTGTGCCGTGCGTGGTCGATCCAAAACTGCCGCTGATGCACTCTTCGAGGTTGCCGAAGCGCAGCAGGGCTATTTCACCTCCAAGCAGGCAGCCAGCGTCGGCTACCTTCTCGGCAGCCAGGCTCACCATGTCAAATCAGGGAATTGGGTGCGCGTTGAACGAGGCATCTACCGGTTGGCCCACTTCCCGCAATCCCTTGAAGAGCAACTGGTCATCTACAGCCTGTGGTCCCGGAACCGCACGGGCCAACCGGAAGGTGTCTATTCTCACCAGACGGCACTCAGCATTCATGAACTTTCGGATGTGAACCCGGCGAAACTCCACCTGACCGTGCCGGTTACTTTTCGCCGGACGGCGAGGGTCCCGCGGGTACTGGTGCTCCACCGGGCGATGCTCCATCAGAACGATGTCGATCAACGGCATGGCTTCGCGGTGACCCGTCCCCTCCGCGCCATCGTCGACCTGGCGCGTGTTGACTCGGTCTCGCACGACATCATCGAGCAGGCGCTGACGGAGGGGCGGCGGCGTGGGCTGATCGCGGGGCAGGAAATCTCAGAACTACGCCGTCAAGGGCAACTCCCGAAGTGGTTTGGCAGCCTGCTCGCGGAGAACAAGCGATGAGACCCTCACGAGAATATGCCTCCGCGGCTGCGTTCCGGATCGCGCTTGAAGACCGCCTGAAGAAATTGGCCCAGCGTGAAAGCCTCGACTTCCAGCGCGTGCGCCGGCAGGTGGCGTTCGACCGTTTGCTCTGCCGGCTTTTCGCCCGAGCTGATGCCTCGTGGTTGCTGGAAGGCGGCTACGCGATGGAACTGCGCCTGAGGACGGCCCGCGCAACGCGCGACATTGATCTGGCGCTGAAACAACTCGCCATTTCATCGGCGGATTGGGCGGCCAACGCGGCAACCGTTCTGGAAGCGCTACGCGAGGCCGGTCGGTTGGATTTACAGGATTTCTTCACTTTCGTATTCGGTGATGCGATCCGCGATTTGGACGCCGCACCCTACGGTGGCGCGCGATTTCCGGTGGACGCCCGGCTCGCGGGGCGGTCCTTTGTGAAGTTCCATCTGGATGTGAGCACGGGCGACGTTTTGCGCGAGCCCTACGAAGTGCTTCGGGGCCGAGACTGGCTGGGATTTGCTGGGATCGCCAGCGCCAGCTTCCCGGCGGTTTCGCCGGAGGAACAATTCGCCGAGAAGCTCCACGCCTATACCTTGCCGCGAGCGGGCCGGGAAAACACGCGCGTTAAAGACCTGGTGGATTTGGTTCTCTTGGTTGAACGAACCGCCCTGAATCCCGCCCGGTTGCCGACGGCAATTCGTGAAACCTTCCAACGTCGAAAGACGCACGGCATTCCAACCGTACTCAGCCCGCCGCCGGCCGCATGGTCCGCGCCGTTCGCGGAGACGGCTGCGGAATGCGGCCTCGAACCGGACATGGCGAAACAGTTCAAGGCGGTCGCACAGTTCTTCGCCAGGCTGAGCTCATGACGCCAACAGGCGAACTCGACTATGAGTGCATCCGACTTGCCTGAATCAAAGCTGGCCGAAGCGCTGGCGGAATGCGAACGCCTGCGAGAGGAGAACCGGCGACTCCGAGAAGACGTCGGGCTGCCTCCCATCGACACTCCAGTTCCAGCGCCTACCGGCCGCGCTCAATCCGGGGTCGCTGCGCTTCCAGTAACCTCCAAATCCAGCCCGGAAGAAAAGGTGAAGTTGTTCCGCAGCGTGTTTCGTGGGCGCGACGACGTTTACGCGCTGCGGTGGGACGGGCGCGATGGGAAATCGGGCTATTCGCCTGCCTGCCGAAGAGTGTGGGGCAAGGTGTTCCTGAAGCGTTCCGACGAGCCCAAGGAGTACTTCCCGTTGACCGATCAGGTCATCCACGATCACCTGACTGGGAAGCTCACGGCCGGAGTCTATCCGCTGCTCAACAACGAGATGTGCTGGTTTCTCGCCGCTGATTTTGACAAGACGACATGGCAGGACGACGTGCGGGCGTATCTCCATGCCTGCGCCGAGTGGAAAGTTCCGGCCGCTCTCGAACGCTCGCGCTCCGGGCGCGGCGGTCACATCTGGGTTTTCTTTGAAGCGCCAGTGCCTGCGAGTTTTGCGCGAAAACTCGGCGCGGCCATTCTCACGCGCACGATGGAACGGCGGCATCAACTGGGTCTCGATTCCTACGACCGTTTCTTCCCGAGTCAAGACACGATGCCCAAGGGTGGGTTTGGTAACCTCATTGCCTTGCCGTTGCAGCACCTACCGCGTAACCACGGCAACAGTGTTTTTCTCGACGCCGATTTCGTGCCGCACGCCGACCAGTGGGCACTGCTGTCGAACCTCCAGCGAATGTCGGTTGCGGAAGTTGAAAGGGTTGTGCGCGATGCCGAACGTAGCGGGGACGTCATCGGGGTTCGACGCAGTGTGACGGACGATGAACCGACGGAGGACCCGTGGACGCTGCCGCCTTCGCGAAGGAACAAGGCCGAGGCCATTTCCGGCCTGTTGCCACCGAAGGTGCGCGTCATTCGCGGGAATCTAATCTACGTCGAGAAGGAAGGACTTCCGTCCGCGATGTTGAATCGCCTGCATCGGCTCGCTGCCTTCCAGAATCCGGAATTCTACCGTGCGCAGGCGATGCGGCTTTCCACGTTCGGCAAACCGCGCGTCATCCGGTGCGCGGAGGAATTCCCCCGGCACATCGCGTTGCCTCGCGGTTGTCTTGGCGAGATCACCTCGCTTCTCGAATCGCACAACGTTACCGTTGAACTTGACGACCAGCGATTCGTCGGTCAACCGATCGATGCGCGGTTTCATGGCCAACTTCGTTCCAGCCAACAGGCGGCAGCCGATGCGATGTTGGCCCACGAGGACGGCATCCTGTGCGCCACGACCGCGTTTGGGAAGACGATCGTGGCGGCCTGGTTGATTGCCGCGCGCAAAGTCAACACCCTGGTGCTCGTGCATCGCCGTCAACTTCTTGATCAATGGCGCGAACGACTCGCGACGTTTTTGAATCTGCCCGTCAAAAGCATCGGCCAGATTGGCGGTGGACGCCGACATCCCACCGGGCTTGTTGACGTTGCGGTCATTCAAAGTCTGAACCGAAAGCAGGTCGTGGACGATGTGGTCGCCAACTATGGCCACGTTATTGTGGACGAATGTCACCACATTTCAGCCGTGAGCTTCGAGCAGGTGCTCCGGCAGGTGAAGGCGCGTTACCTCACCGGCCTCACCGCCACGCCACAGCGCAAGGACGGCCATCACCCAATCATTGCGATGCAGTGTGGCCCCATTCGCTACCGCGTGAATCCGAAGGAACAGGCGCTCGCTCGCCCCTTCAACCATCTTGTTATTCCACGACCGACCAACTTTCGACTCCCTCCCTCGAACGAGAGGCCCGAAATGCACGAGTTGTATGCGGCCTTGGCTTGTAACCAGGCCCGGAACGATCTCATCACGGGTGATCTGCTTGGAGCCATCAAGGCTGGGCGCTCGCCGATTCTCCTGACCGAGCGCACCAGCCAGGTGGATGAATTCGCCTCCCGGTTGACCGGGTTGGTGAAAAACATCGTGGTGTTGAGGGGCGGCATGGGTGCCAAGCAACGCCGCTTGGTCGCCGAACAACTGGTGGCAATCCCCGACGGAGAAGAGAGAGTCCTGCTGGCCACCGGCCGTTACGTGGGCGAGGGCTTCGACGACGCGCGCCTCGATACGCTGTTTCTCGCCCTGCCAATTTCCTGGCGCGGGACGCTGCAACAGTATGTCGGTCGCCTCCATCGTCTTCACGACCACAAACGTGAAGTCATTGTTTACGATTATGTGGACGGCTGCGTGCCGGTTCTGACTGCGATGTATTCCAAGCGTGTCCGCGGCTATGAGGCGGTTGGTTACGTGATCCAAGATCCGTAGCGTCGCCAGCAGGCGCCCACCGCGAGAGGACTGTCAGCAAAAACGGCAGCAAACCACTCCGCGCTAGTCGGCGCTAGTCGGCGGGGATTAAGCTTGAGTCAAAAGCGAAAATGGGTTATTTTGATCCTGAAACGACGGTCTAAACGCCCGATTCCGACCCTCGCCTCGAAGTAGTGACCGGGTAATGGACGAGTTGGCCAGGGTTGTGGGCGGGTAGTCCCAAAACGGCACCGTTTCTGCTTCACACTTCAGTTCGTTTGCCTCTCGCTGCAATTCTCTGGCCAGCAACGCATTGCAGAGTTGGAACGAACTCGTCTGGAGCGAGAAGCGAGAGGCGTCAGTTGGAAACCAACGCCCGCGTCCATCGGCAATCTCTCCAGAAATGCTGCGATGAAAGGAATCCCCGCCGGAACCGAAGATTCCTTGTTTTCCTCAGCAGGTCCCTATCGGCAGTCCAGGGTGTTTTGTTTTGAGGTCATGGAGCGGCGAGCAGAGCGAGGCAACGGCCGGGGCGGGAGTGGAGGTGTTCGCGGATTTCGGGCAGTGGGCGATCGGGAAAGTGGCGGGCCAGGAGGTGCAGCAAGGCGCTACGCAGGAGCGCCAGGTTGGCCAGCAGCGGGGCGTTGCGGGAACGCGAGCGGTCTTCGCCCATCAGGGCGTCGCGCCGCCAGTGGTTGCGGATTTCGACCCCGCCCCAGTGGCCGCGGATGAGTCCCAGCCACTACTCCGGGCGGTATTGATCGGGCGGGGCGCTGGACAGATAGTAGCGGGATTCGCAGGTGGTGAGGCCGGTCTTTTTGACGGTTCGTTCGCTGCGCAGGACGATCAGGGTGCGGGCAAAGGGGAAGTCGGCGGCGAGGGGTTCGATGGGGAAGGCGTGGAGGCGACGGACTTCGACGCGTCCGTGGCCCGCCTGGGTGTGGGTAAAAAAGGGGTGCCCGGCATCGCGTCGAGACGTTGCGCTTGTCGGTGCAGGCGGGGCTGGTTGCCTTTGATCTGGAGGAGATAGTCGCCGCCTTTTTCCACGATGGCGCGGGCAGTCTTGCGCTGGCAGTGGAGGGGATCGGCGGTGACCATTTTCCCGTCCAGGGCGGGGAGTTTTTCCAGGAGGGTGGCGGCGGCGCTTTGTTCGCAGCGGGGGGTGTTTTCCTTCTGGTCGTACACGGCCAGGGCGTACGGGGCGCCGTTCTCGTGTTGGGCCAGGGTGAGGAGGCCGATGTGGTCGCGAATCATTTTGCCGTCCAGGGCCAGCGCCTGCGGGAGCGTGCCGGCCCAATGGGCGAGCCAGTCGTTCAACCGGGTGGCGAAGGCTTCGGGGTCCATGCGGGTGAGGACCTGGTAGAAGACGTTGTAGGTGGGCACCTGGTAAAAGGCACGGGTGCCTTGCTTGAGCGGCAGGGCCAGGCGGCGGCGTTGCGGGTGGGTGAGGGTGGTGGCAAAGCGGGCGATCTCGGCAATGTCGCGCCGCCCGGCCAGGAGAGCCATCGCGATCAGGGTCAACACCGGGCCGATGCGATAATGCGTGTTGGAATCGCGCGGGTCGGGCGCCTGGCGAAACCCCTCCAGGAGCGAACTCATTTGCTGGGCGTTGACCGGCAGCACGCCCGAGGGCGGCGACACCAGGCCCGCCCGGCAGTCCGCGGGCACCTGCACGGCGCGCAGCCACCGACGGGCGTCCGGGCGGAGTTCGCGCAGCCACAGCCGCTTGGGGCGTCCATGGGGCACGTAAAAATCAGCCCGATGACGACGGTAGCCCGCGCTGTAGCCCACCGGTTCCCAGTTGCTGGCCTTGTAGCAGGTGCCGGCATAGGCTTCGGGATCGGTAAAACTCTCCGCCAGCAGGGGGCCATAGCCGAACTGTTCCCGCCATTGCTCCGGCAAGGCGCGGAGCGCGGCGCCGCGCGCTTAGGACAATCCGCGCTTGCCAAGCCGGCGGAATCGGCTATCTTCCCCGTCCCGCTGTCGTTGGGAACCACCCGGATGGCGCCGCTTTTGAATTATGGTATCAGCAAACGATCTTCGCCGCGGCATGGCGATACAGTACAACAACGACATCAGCGTCGTGCTGGATGCGCAACATCGCACGCCGGGCAACCTGCGCGCGTTCGTGCAGGCCACGCTGCGCAGTGTCCGCACCGGCAAATCTTCCGACGTTCGCTTCAGTTCGACGGAAAAGGTCGAGGTCGTGCCGATGGTCGTGACGAAGATGGACTTCAGCTACAAGGACGGCGAGGACTTCGTGTTCGCGAATCCGGAGACTTACGAGACGGTCACCCTCTCGCCCGAGATCGTCGGGGACGCCAAGAATTACCTGGTTGAGAACATGCCGGTCGCGGTCACGTTCGTCGAGGAGAAGGCGGTGTCGATCGAGATGCCGGCTTCCGCGGTGCTGAAGGTCGCTGACGCACCGGAGGGGATTCGCGGCGACTCGGCCAACAACGTGCAAAAGCCGGCGACGCTGGAAACGGGCATCACCATCCAAGTGCCGCTGTTCATCAAGACCGGCGAGCGGATCAAGATCGACACCCGGACGGGCAAGTACATGGAGCGCGCCTGACGCGCCGCGGCCGGCGTTTTCAATTTCAAACGATCAAGGCCCGCCCTGGTGGCGGGCCTTGTGTTTTGGCGGAGGCGCTCCTCCCCGGCCGCGAACCCCGCGTCAACTGCGGGTTTCAGCCGCGGCGCGCCGCTTCTCCTTGCGCTCCCAATACCAGGCGATCCAGACGGCGATTTCGTAGAGGACCTGCAGCGGGACTGCCATCAAGAGCTGGGTGAAGACCTCGGGCGTCGTCAGCAGCGCGCCGAGGATGAGGTTGATGACAATCATGTAGCGGCGCATGGACGCCAGCTTCCGGTAATCGAGAATGCCGATCTTGACGAGCGCCAGGAGCACGACGGGCAGTTCAAAACCGAGCCCCATGCCGAGCATGAATTTGGTGACGAAGCTGAAATAGGTTTCCGCCCGCCAGTCGGGCATCTGCACGCCCATCCACAGCGAGTAGGCCTCGGCCGCGCGCAGCGCGAAGGGCATGATGCCGAAATAGCAGAAGCAAACGCCGGTGACGAACAGGCCGAGACCAACCGCGAACGCGCGCAGGCCGTACTTCTTTTCCCTGAAGCGGAGCGCCGGCACCAGAAACTGGCCGAGGAAATAGAAGACAAACGGCGCCGAGAGAATCATGCCCCCGAAAAAAGCGAGGTGCAGCGAGGTGATGAAGGGCGCGGCGGGATCGAGGAAAATCAGCCCCGGGCCATGACCGTTGGCCAGCTCCGGGGGCAGGTTCGTGGCCGCGTGGATTTCCAGCACGTGGCGACCGTCCCCCAGCAGGGCCGGCTCGACCTGCAGCACGACGTTCCGGTTCGTGCCGAGGCTCAACGAGCCGAACTGATTGGTCCGGGTGGGAAAGGAGGTCAGCCGGTTGGTGCCGAAGAAAATCGTGACCTGCTTGTCCTTCGACCAGAGGTCGAACATGGACTGAACATGGTGCGAGCGTTCGAGCGGCCATTTGAGGATGCGGACGAGATCCTTGACATCGAGCAGGCAGACCACCATCGCGATCATGATGGCCGCGCCACACTTGATGATGACCCAGCGGAGGTCCTCGAGGTGCTCGAGAAAGGACTTCACCGGTCCGCCTTCCTTGTCGTCTTCATCCAGGATGACTTCGGGGGAGGGGGCGGGCGTGGTCGAACCGGCCTGGGGCGACGCGTCCGCTGGGTCCGGTCGCGGGGCTTCGCTCGGGTCGGCCATGAGAGGGGGTTACCGGGCCAGGCCGTAACAATCAACTCTTCGCCGCCGGGGTGGTGGTGGCGGAATGCGGCTCGATCGCACTGGCCTCGGGGGCGTTGACCGGCGCGGCCGGCGCCGCGGCCGCGGTCTGGGCGACCGCGTTGGCGTCCGGCTGCGGAGTCGGGGCGGGCGGCGGCGTGGGCGGAGGGGAATCGGAGGCGGCGCGTTCGAGTTCGTCCTGAACCTCGCGCGAGGCCTTCTTGAATTCCTTGATGCCCTGGCCGAGACCCTTGGCGAAATCAGGAATTTTCTTGGCGCCGAAAAGAACCAGGATGACGGCGAAGATGATGATCAACTCGCCGCCGCTCATGCCGAGCACTGCCAGCAGGGAAGCCATAGCCATTAACTCTTCGCCTTGGTGTCCGAAGGCTGCTCCTCCCGGGAGGCCTTCTTGAATTCCTTGATGCCCTGGCCGAGGCCCTTGGCGAAATCAGGAATCTTCTTGGCGCCAAACATGATCAGGATGACGGCGGCGATCAGCAACAGCTCCCCGCCGCTCATGCCCCAGACTGCCAACATGGTATTCATAAAATCAGACCGTTGAAAACGTTAAGCCGCGGTCCTGGGTTAGTAAAGCGCCAAAAACCGTGGCTGAAACCGGACCGTGGCGGCGACGAGGCCGCCTATTGCTTCGGCAGCAGGAGGATGAACTCGCCCCGGCGGTTCTTGGCCCACGCCTCGTCGGTGTGGCCCGGATCCACCGGCTGATCTTCGCCGAAGCTGCGCGTGAAGACCCGCTCCGGCGCGATGCCGTAACGGACCAGGTACTCGCGCAACGCCAGCGCCCGGCGTTCGCCCAGCGCGCGGTTGTACTCCTCGGTGCCGCGCTCGTCGCAGTGGCCGTCAATCATCAGCTTGGTCTCGGCCTTGACCTTTAACTCGTCACCCACCGCTTCAACCTTGCTGTGCTCGCTGCTCTTGACCACGAAGCTGTCGAAGTCGAAATGCACCGTCTGCCCGGCGAAATGGTTCGTGTCGGGAGTCATGCCCTCGATGTCGCCGATGTTGCCCTGCTCGCCGCCGCCGGGCTGGATGTCCGTCATGGGTTTCGTGTTCGCGGTTTCGTTGGTCGGCATCGTGCCGCTGGGGCCGGGGTTCACGGGAGCCACGTTCTGGCCGCCTCCCTGATTGGCGAGCGGGCCAGACGGTTTCGGGGGGGGAGCCGTCCGGGCCGCCGGAATCGTCGTGACCCCAACATTGGGATGTTTGCAACCGGTGCTGACCAACGAAAGGGCCATGCCGGCCACGAGTACACTGAGAAAAGTCGCGCGTTTCATGTCTGTAACCTGGTAAAAGTGCAAGCCGCCATCATTTCGCCCAACTGGGCTGTGAGCTGTCGCCAACCGTCTGTGGGACATCCTTGTTCTGTTTGGTAGGCACGTCAAGCAAAGAGAGGACCTGCCGGCCGCCCACCATGTGGTTGAAGATCAAGGTCCGCGAATTCGGCGCCCAGGCCGGGTCCTCGCCGTCCACCAGGATCCGGGCGTCGCCGCCCTGGGCCGGAACGACGCAAATCCGGAAGAACTTGCCGGCCTGGGAGGTGAAGGCGATCTGCTCGCCATCGGGCGACCAGTCGGGCTCGGTGGGGTTGATGCCGAGGTTGGCGGTGATCCGCTGGATCGGCCCGCCCTCGGCCGACACCTTGGCCAGCACGCGCCGGCCGTCCATGCGCGTGGCAAAGCAAATCCAGCGGCCATCCGGCGACCAGCAGGGCGAGGATTCGTCCTCCTTGGTGCGGGTGAGCTGCCGGAGCCCCGAGCCGTCGGCGTTGGCCACGTAAAGATCCGGGCTGCCGCCCTTGCTCAAAATCATCGCCACCTGGCGGCCGTCCGGCGAGGCGGCGGGGCTGATGTTCGAGCCGCCGTAGCGGGCCACAACCGAACGGGTGCCGGTGTTCAGGTCGTGCAAAATGATGTCCGGGTTGCCGAACTTGTAGGTGTTGTAATACAGGGCGCGCCGGCCGGGAACCCAGCTCGGCGAGGCGACAATCGCGCCGTCATGCGTTACCGCGGTCGCGTTGTAGCCGTCGTAATCGGCGACGTAGATCTCGCCCACGCCGCCGGCGGCGCCGGTTTTGACCTTGAAGGCGACCTTGGTGCCGGCGACGCCGTGTGCGCCGGTGACGGCTTCGATCACGGCGTTGGCCAGCGCGTGGGCCTGGCTGCGGGTGGTGCCGCCGCTGAAGGCCTTGGCGAACTTAACAGATTTGTTGATGGCGTCGGTCAGCCGGCCTTCCACCTGGTCGTTGTTGGCGCCCTTGAGTTCGTATTGTGGCGATTCGCTTTCGCCCACGATTTTGAAGCCCGAAACATAGAGATCGAATTTCAGAACGGTCGCCGCCTCACCCGAATAACCGGCCAGGGTGATCAGAATGGGCGGCACGGTTCCGGTGACCGTTTCTTTGATGGTGATGTGTTCATCATCCTGCGCGCCGAGGGCGGCGGCGAGGGTGAGCAAGGCGACGGCGGTGAGCAGGGGGCGAACAAGGGAGAGGGACATTTTCATCCGAGTGGTTTTTTGGCTTCGAGGCTGAAATCAATGAAGAAAGTGCGGGTTTCCTCAGTCGCGCCTTCCGGGAACGGGCGGCCGATCGTGCTGACGCGGTCGAGCGCGGCCCGCACCGATTTGTCGAGCGGAACGAGACCCGACTTGGTAACGATGTCGGCGGAAATGATATGGCCGTCGCGGGCGATGACAACACGGGCGGTGGCGGTGGCCGTGTCGCTGGCGATCTCCTGCGGCGGGCGCCAGGCCGCCTGGTAAATGCTGCGCACGAACAGACCGTAATTCGCATAACTCACGCCGCCACCGCCCGGGCCGGGCGAGGTCACGGTGGTGGTGGAGCTGAGCTTGTGCTGCAGACCGCTGGCCAGGCTCTTGATGCGGGTTTGCCTTACGTCGGCGAGGCGCCGCGCCTGCTCGGCCGCCTCGTCGGCCGCGCGCTGCTCGGCAATGGCCGGGTCTTCCTTGGGCGGCTGGGGTTTGACCGGGCGGGTGTTGCGCTTCAGCGCGTCGGGGTCGAGTTCGACAACGTGGCGTTTGGGCGGCGTGACCGGGCGGGTGCCTTCGGGGCTCACGCGATCGGGTTCGGTCGCGGGCTTGGGTGGCTTGACGACGTCCTCGGGTTGGGGCCGCGGCTGTGGTTTCACCAGTTGAGCCTTGGGCGGCTTGGACAGCGGTGGTGCTGGCTGAGGCTGCGGTGGGGCCGGCTGGGGTTGCGACTGAACGGGCGCGGGCTCACCCCCACCGCTGATCGCCGCATCCACGAGCTTGTCCGGAACCGAGGTGAGAAGGGCCATGGTGTCCACCGGCGATTTCCGGGCGGCGATGAAGCCGGCGCCGGTCGCCAGCAACAGGAGGAGCAGGCCGTGGGTGGCGGCTGAAACCAGAAAGTATTTGCGCTGAAGCCGGTTCATCGGCGGCGAGGGGGCTCGGTTTTCAAGTCGAAGTTAACGCCGTTCTGCCGGCACCAATCGAAGATCGGATAGAAAGTGCCGGCGGGCGCCTCTTTGTCGCAGCGGATAACCACGATGATCTTCGGGTTCGCCCGCTGCACCCGTGCGAGAGCATCCTCCAGGTTCTCCAGCGAAGTCGGTTTTCGATCATATTTGTAGCTGCCCGTCCGGTCTATTTCGACGACGCGGAGGTTGTCGCGTTCAACTTTGCCGCCGGCGCGTCCGCCTTGTGGGAGCTTGATGTCAATGCTCTGCTCGAGCAGCGGCGTGGTGATGACGAAGATGATCAGGAGAACAAACGCCAGGTCCAGCAACGGAGTGATGTTAATATCACTGAGCGTGACAAGCGAATTACGTTGGGAGAAACGGCGCATCGGATCGTGATCGGAAAGTCATCCGGCCAGGGAGGCAGTTCGAGCGGCCCGCGTGCGCCGCCGCGGCCCGCACACCCCGGTACGGCTGGAAAGCAAATCAGGCATCATCGTCGTCCAGGTACTCGGTCTCCATTTTCGACACCAGTTCCTGCGCGAAGTTGTCCAGTTCGACCATCAGGACCCGCAGGTTATGCACCAGCCAATTGTAGCCGAACATGGAGGGGATGGCCACGAGCAGGCCGGCGACGGTGGTGATCAGCGCGGCGGAAACGCCGGGGGCCATCGCCGCCAGGTCGGCGCGCCCGCCGGCGGCCGCGGACTGGGCGATGCCGCTGAAGGCCGTCATGACACCCCACACGGTGCCGAGCAGCCCGAGGAAGGGCGAGCCGCTGACGGCGATGGCCAGCAGGATGAGTCCGGATTCGAGCTGCAGGGACTCCTCGGCGACACGGCGCTCGAGGGCGCGTTTGACGTGTTCCATGGACTTGAGCGAAACGCGGGACCGTCGTTCGTCGGTCCCGCCGCTGCGGAGCCGCGCGTCGAGCTCCGTGCAGCCGGCCTGATAGACCGAGAACATCGGGCAACCATCGACGCCCACCTTCCGGTCGTGGATGGCCAGGACGGTCTTCTGGCTGCGGAATTCGCGATCGAAGTAGCGGTTCAGGCGGCGGGCCTTGCGCATCTCGACCGCCTTGGTGGCCATGATGGACCAGGCAAAGATCGAGAAGAAAATGAGGATGATGATGATGGCCTTGCCCTCGATGGAGGCGCGCTGCCATACGTAGAACAGGTCCAATTGCGAGCTGGCCAGGACTGCAAACGAAAAATTCATCCGGGATGCGGGACTACGCCCGTGTTCGCGGCATGGTACTCATCCGCCGGGGGAGGTCAAAATGAATTGCGCCGCCCGGTGCGAAAGCAAAACGGGCGGGCTGTCTCCAGCCCGCCCGTGGCGATTCAATGCGGATGCCAACCGGGCGATTACTTGTCCTGCCGGATCTCCTCCGCCTGACGGGCCTCGTCGGCCGCGTCGAAGGCGTGTTGCAATGCCACCAGATCCTCGCCGGGCTTGAGGGCGTCGAGCACGGCCTGCTCGGCCTTCAACTGTTCGGGCGAGTAGTTGGCCGCCTTGATCGAAAGGCCGATGCGGCGCTCGCCCTTGTCAATCTTGATGACACGGGCGGTGACCTCCTGCTCGGGCTTGAGCACGTTCTTGATCTTGTCCACGCGCTCCTCGCTGACCTGCGAGATGTGGACCAGGCCGTCGATGTCGCGCTGCAGGCCGACAAACGCGCCGAAACTGGCGAGCTTGGTGACCTTGCCGGTGACCAGGTCACCGACCTTGTAGTACTTGTCGATGTTCTCCCACGGATCCTCGGCGAGCTGCTTGACGCCCAGCGAAATTCGCTGGTTGGTCTTGTCCACCTCGAGCACGACCGCCTCCATTTCGTCGCCCTTCTTGAGCAGTTCGGACGGGTGGTTGATCTTCCGCGTCCAGGAGAGGTCCGAGACGTGGATCATGCCGTCGAGCCCCTCCTCGAGTTCGAGGAAGGCGCCGTAGCTGGTGAGGTTGCGGATCTTGCCCTTGACGTGGGTGCCCTTCGGGTACTTCTCCTCGGCCTTATCCCACGGATTGGACTCGAGCTGGCGGATGCCGAGAGAGATCTTCTGCTCCTCCCGGTTGATGCCGAGCACGATCGCCTCGAGCTCCTGCCCCTGCTTGAGCACATCGCTGGGCTTGGCCACGCGCTTGGTCCAGGAAAGCTCGGTGACATGGACCAGGCCCTCGACGCCGGGTTCGAGTTCGACGAAGGCGCCGTAAGGCACGAGATTGACCACCTTGCCCTTGACCTTGGCGCCGACGGGGTACTTGGACTCGATGGCGTCCCACGGGTTGGCCATCTTCTGTTTCAGGCCGAGGCTGACGCGTTCCTTCTCGCGGTTGATGTCGAGCACGACCACGTCGAGTTCCTGGCCCACCTTGAGCATTTCGCTGGGATGACCGATGCGGCCCCAGCTCATGTCGGTGATGTGCAGCAGGCCGTCCAGACCGTTGAGATCAATGAACGCGCCGAAATCGGTGAGGTTCTTGACGGTGCCCTTGCGAATGTCGCCCGGCATCATCTCGGCGAGCAGCTTGGCGCGGCGCTCGGTGCGTTCCTGTTCGATGAGTTCGCGGCGGGAGAGGACGATGTTCTGCCGCTCCTGGTTGATCTTGACGACCTTGAACTGATAGCTGTTGCCGACGAAGATCGTGAGGTTCTTGGGCGGAATGATGTCCACCTGCGAAGCCGGCAGAAAGGCTTCCACGCCGATGTTGACGAGCAGGCCGCCCTTGACCACCGCCTTGACCTTGCCCTCAATGGTACCGCCCTCGTTGCAGATGGTGAGGATTTTCTGCCAGTTCTTTTTGAACTCCGCCTGCTCGCGGGACAGGATGACCATGCCTTCCTTGTCCTCGAGCTTCTCGATCAGGACGTCGATTTCATCACCGAACTTGACGGCCTGCGGGTCGTTGAATTCGCTGAGCGAGACCACGCCCTCGCTCTTGTAACCGATGTCCACCAACACCTCCTTGGGGCGGACTTCGATGATGGTTCCCTTGACGATTTCGCCCGCCGCAAAGCGTTTCTCGCTCTGCTTCAGGGCTTCTTCCATGGTGAGCATACTTGATTTGATGGGGTCTGACTGCGGGAGGCTTGGTCGGGGAACTGTTCCCGGCGAAGACTCCATTGCCTAACGGACCAAACGTTGCCGGGCAACGGAGGTTGAAGTTAGGTTGTGCGTTAACCGTTCGTTTCTCAGCCTCAATGAATCGCCGCACACGCGGCGTTCAGGCAGCGTGGAAACTGCCATCCCGGCCGCCGGCAGGCAAGCGCGAATTTTGACCCGAATTCGCCCCTCCGGCCGCCTTCACCACCGGAAACCCGTTCAGTTGGTCGCGGCGGGGATGACGCCGCGCGCCGCGCCAGCGCCCTTGAGCGGTCGTCGTCCGCCGCGTGGGAGCATCGGCGGCACCAACTGGTCCACGATCTCCTGGGTCGCGGCGACCCACTGTTCCGCCAGGCCCGGCTCGTTGGGTGCCAGTAGCATCTGAACCCGTCCCTCGAATGACTCGAGCTGGATAACGCCAAGCTGCCAGTTGCCTCGCTGAAACGAAGCGGTCGCGGCGGCCAAGGCGGCCTCGAGCGGCCGTGCAACGCCCGCGTCGAGTTCCATATCGCGCACCTCCCAGATCAGCCCCTGCAGCGCCTGAAACGGGCTGAGGATGGTGATCGTGAAAGTCTGCGGCGACGACGTGTCCTGGCCGCCATTGGCGGTGCCACCATCGTCTTTTAGCCAGGCGGTGACACGCGCCACCCCGGTGCGGTTGGGCGCGGGGGTGAACGTCAGCCGGCCGTCGGGCGTCATCGCCGGAGGTACCGCGAACAACGAGCCTGCGTCGGTCGTGACGGTGAAAGCCACCTTCTGTCCCGCCTCGCTGGCTGGGCCAGCGCGGATGTCGGAAGCCCAGCCGGGCACAAACTGCGGCCCGCCATTCTCCGGCACCACCAGGTCGGGGCCCGTGGTGAAGCTGGGCGCCGCGTTGATCGTCACCCCTTCCATCACCGCGATGAGGTTCAATTCCGCCTGCCAGTGTCCGCCGCCAATGGGTGCAATCCACACATCCGGATAGCGCAGCACGATCGGACGTTCGGGCGGTCCGTAGTACGTTCCCGGACTGAGCGAGTAGAGATAACCCCGGTCAATGTCGAGACCGGTGAGGTCCGCGACTTCCGCGAACATGGTGTCATTCTCGTCGGTGTGCACGGCGGTCGCGACATCGTTCACGGCGGTGGTGTCGAGTTCCAAGGCAAACGAATCGCTGTGGAAACTCAGGCCCAGGGCGTTGAAGACGAGGATGGCGTCGCTCACCGGCGGCGGCAACAGGACCCAATCCAGACGACCGGACAGCGACTCGGTGGAGCCACCGCCTCGCATCGGCGTGATCGTGCTGCCCGCCGCAAGGTAGTAATGAAGAACCTCCGCGGCGCAGGTCGTCGAAGTCACACCGAGCCACGCGGACAAAAGCCAGGGCAGTGTTCTCACTTCCTTCCTCCATCCTTCGTCAAAAGTATTTCCGCGGATATGCCGGCATTCAAACCACAAGCCCGCGCCGAGTCAAGGTCGTCACCGCCGGAAAACCGCCGCCGCCCCAAATGCTGCCGCGCCGACACACCCGGCTTCACCAGGTGAAGCTTCGAGCCAACCGCGACCCGGTCACCGGCTCGAACCCGTCGCCAGCAACTGCTCAATCACCTTGTCGTTGGGCAGCTTGTCCGGCACCAGCGCAAACAGCGACGGCCGCCAGGGATCGAGCGTGAACCGCACACGGTCAACCCGGCCCACATACCTTTCCGTCCACAGATCATAGACGTCCGCCGGTGCGGCCAGTGTCGCCTCAACCTCGATCGCTTTCTCCAATGCCTGGTTGCCTCCCGCCTGCTTCAATGCCTCGCTCATGTGGTAATCCACGCCGCGCTCGAAGGCGAGCAGCCGCGCGCCGCCGACGGTGAACCGGTGGACCCGTACGCGCGCCTCCGCCGGCACAACCACCGCCGGATGCAGTTCCGCCATTTGTCCAACGGCCCAGCGGGTCCAGGCGGGGTCCGGTTCTTCCGCCAGCCGGGCCTTCGGGTAGGCTGCGATGTCGCCTTCGTGCGCGATTGCCTTCCCGCCTGACACCAGCGCCTCGCTGCGCCCCGCGGACGTCGCCCGCGGGAACAAATCCGCCAACGGGCTCCGTGCCCGCAACCGGCCGTGCTCGTCGAAGTCAGCGGGCGCGCCGTCCGCGAACACCACGCGCCGCGCCCCCGGTGGCGCCGTGGCGATGAACGCGCGGATTTCCTCAGCCTCCTTGACCGACATGGCCAGCGCCTGTGGCAACGCCAACACACGAACGCCGCGACGCCGCAGCTCGCCGGCCACGATTTCCTGCGCAGAAACGAAGCGCGGGCGGTAACCGAGATCCTGGAACAGCCGCACCCAACCGTCGCGGACGGCGGCCAGCCGGTTGTTGTCAGCCTCGAAGCTGGAGAAGCGCCGCAGCCAGGTCGAACCATCCACGGTGGATTCCAGCAGCCAGTCCACCTGGATGCTCGGCTGCGAGTAGGCGATGGCGATGGGATCCCGTTCCGGTTGCGCGCCGAGAAGCAGTCGCGCCAGCGGCGAGTGCAACTCCTTGAGCACGGGCGCCAGCGCCAGCGCCTTCGGCGTCAGGAGCAGATCCCCGCTCTTCCAGTCGAGACAATCCCCGCTCCACCAGATCAGGCAGCCGCGATCACCTTCGAGCAGCAAGTGCCAGAGCCGCCGGCGCGCAGCATTGGTGGCATCCTCGAACACGGTGGTGAGGATCGGTTTGCCCGGCATGAAGGAGCCGAGGATTTCGCGCGCGTTGCCAATGTCGTAGGGTTCGATCCAGTCGAGCGCTTGTGCCAGCCGCCACAGGTCATAACCGCCCCAGGCGCTGGGCATCTGCGTGCCTTCGATGCCGGCCGGCGTGGCCGGATCAACCGCCCGGGCCGTGCGCCGCAGATCGTCGAGCGTTCGCGCCAGCGAGAGGTCCATGTAACTGCGGAAATCGCACCACGGGGCCAGATTCCAGCGCGTGGGCGACTGGCGCGCCGTTACGGGATCGAACTTGATCTGCTGGACCGCCTGCCAGTCCGGATTGCCGTGGGGCAGCGCCTGGCCGCTGGCCATCCGGTTCTTGATCTGGTCGGTCGTGAACGGCCGAACGTCGTCCCACGCGGCAAACTGCGTCTCCCATTCGGCGTTCAGCGCCGCCAGGTCGGGGTATTGCGTTTTCAACCACGCGCGAAAAGCCGCCAGCGCGACGGGCGAGAAGTCGTAGTCGAACGGATTCGCCGAGATCGTCACCGACAGTTCATCGCGGATGTTGTAGGCGAGCGGCTGATGCGGTCCATGCGTGCGCGCCGCGGCACGCATCTCCTGCCGCGCCGACTCAAGCCACGCGGGATCATCGAGGCAATACTCGCGCACCAGCGCCGACTCCGGCCGTCCGTTCTTCGCCCAGTCGGTAACGACCTTGTCCCAGTCCATCACGCGCGAATTCCATTTCAGGCACAGGCCCCGGTTGACGATGTTCTCGACGTAGTAGGGAAAATGGTTCGCGAGCAGCGGCTCGGGGTTGCCGCCGGAGCCATAGACCATGGCGGTGTCCACGCCCATCTCGCGCAACCGTGCGAAGAATAGCGGCAGCTTCTGCGGTTGTTTCGCCGCCGAATCGCCGACCCACATGATGACACGGTAATCGTTCCACGGACGAAGTTCCGTGTTCTCCGCCACGACCGGCGTAACGGTTGCCAGGACGGTGATGAGGGCGGACCAAACCAGGATTGCTTTCACGGTCATGTCTTCCTACGCCGGCCCAAGAAGTGCAAGGCTGGTGTTGAGCGCCAAGTGCGGCAGAGGTGCGAGCTGCGAAGGGCGAAGTGGAGGGGACGCCCTTGTGCATGGGCAACGATTCTCGATAATTGCCAACGTCTTCAGCCGTGGGTATCGCTCGGCAAACCTCCAGTCCCGCAGGGACGAAAGAGCCTTTCTGCCGTCCCTGGCGGGACTCGTTTTGGGCGTGGGCACGTGACCCAGCCTTGAAAGGCTGGGCTATTGTCGGTCATTTGGGCGCCGGCGGATGGTCAGCGTCAACGCCAATGCTCAGGCCCGAACGGTTGGGGAGGGCGCCGTGGTGCGGATAGGCGCGCAGGCAGGCGAGAAAACAGGACGAGGCGAGATCGGCGGCGCTGTGTTCGTGAAGCCCGGCATACAACAGAGACTCGACCGTGGGGCTCGCTGTAAGGCGTCTTTTTGACGGCGTAGTCATGCGGCCATCGCTCTCAACTAAACAGCGGAACACTATCCACGAGACCGACTGCCGTTGGAATCGTTGAACTATATGTGGCGCGGAAACAGTATTTCCCGGGAAGGCAACAGCGACCCCAAACCACCGCGCCCAATTCTTTGCACGAAGGAGAAACCAAAGCACAAGGAGGAACGTGATAAACCGAAACCCGAAGCTAACGTAAGTCGCAAGAACGTCCCAGTCAGGGTGCCTTGATCGAGGTGCGGATCGCCGAACGTTTTGGCCAGCGCCAGCGGAGGACCCCAGCTTGGTTGCCCGTCTTGGGAGCGCCGCCCCAGCCTCCGCTTCATCAAACGGCCGATGAGATTGGGACACTAACAGTCGGGAAGAACCCGCCGCCGGGAGTTGTTGACCGGCCACGGGCCGCGATCCGTGGCCACCTCGCGCAACTGCTCGCTCACCAATCGCGTCGCCTTCAAATAACAATGCCGGGCCAGCCGTTGATTGAAGCGAGCCAGTTCATCCGGTGCGGCCCTCGGCACCTCCAGTTGGATGCGCAGCTCCGGTTCGTCGGTCGTGGGCGGGCGAAAGCGGGCCAAGGTTCGTTGCCTGCCCGGCAGCCTCAAAAGTTGCAGCCGGGTTGTCCCGCAAATCATTCAATCCGTTCTCCGCTAATGGCTTGCCATTGCCGGAAAACGCGTCCTAGAATTTCGACAGTCCGAACTTCGCTCGCTGATCTCCAAGATCCTTGCGTCGAACGGGCTTCCCCTAAATGATCCCCGCCATGAACTGGCTCGAGACGCTTTCCCGGTTCTGGCCGCACCTGGTCGCCGGATTTGATTTCCTGGCCGCGCTGTTCGCCTCGATTCATGCCTTGCTGCACAAACGCGATTCGCGCGCCGCGACGCTCTGGCTCGCCACCATCTGGTTTCTACCCTTGCTTGGCCCGATTCTGTATCTCGTGCTCGGCGTCAACCGCATTCGTCGCCGGGCCATTTCGCTCGGAGTACATAAAACCATCATCCGCCCCATTTCCGAAGATTTGGGGGAATCGCAACCCTCCGGCGTGGAGCATTTGGAAATGCTGGCGCGCGTGGTCGGTCGGGTCGTCGCCCAACCGCTGGTGCCCGGTAACCGGATTCTGCCCCTCCTCAACGGCGACGAAGCCTTTCCTGCGATGATTTCTGCGATTGAATCCGCAAAAGTAACCATTTCGTTGGCGACCTACATTTTTGACCGCGACCCAAGCGGAAAACGGTTTGTCGTCGCGCTCGGTCGCGCCGTCGAACGCGGAGTCGCGGTCCGCGTCTTGATTGACGCCGCCGGTGCGCGCTACTCGTGGCCGCGCATCAGCCACCAACTGAAACAGGCGCACATTCCGTTTGCCATGTTTTTAGCCTCCTCATTGTTGGCTCCGTGGCGCGTGGCAATTCTCAATCTTCGCAATCATCGCAAGATCCTCGCGGTTGACGGGCGGACCGCTTTCACTGGTGGCATGAACCTCCGTCACGGCAATGTGCTGGCCGAGAAACCGAAACATCCCGTTCAAGATCTGCATTTCCGCGTCGAAGGGCCGGTGGTGAGGCGTTTGCAGGAGGCGTTCGCCAACGACTGGGCGTTCACCACCGGCGAAACGCTTGGTGATGCCGGGTGGTTTCCTGAATTGGAAGAGTCTGGAAACGTCATCGCGCGGGTCATCACCGACGGGCCGGATGCGGATTATGACAAGTTGCGCTGGACGCTGCTCGCCGCGCTGGCCGAGGCGCAAACGTCCGTGCAGATTCTTACGCCCTATTTCCTGCCGGATCAGTCACTCGTTACCGCGCTGAATCTGGCCGCCTTGCGTGGTGTGCGCGTGGACATCATTTTGCCGGCCAAGAACAATCTGCCGGTCGTACACTGGGCATCGCGCGCCCTGTGGTGGCAGGTACTCGAACGCGGTTGCCGCCTCTGGCTCACCCCGCCGCCGTTCGACCACTCCAAGTTGATGATCGTGGATGGCCACTGGGTTTTGCTCGGCTCGGCCAACTGGGACGCCCGCAGTCTCCGACTGAATTTTGAATTGAACATCGAAAGCTACGGGCGCGATTTCGCGGACGCGATGGGCAAGATCATCGCGGGCAAACTCCGGGGCGCGCGCGAAGTGACTTTGGCTGAAGTGGACGGGCGGAGTTACCCGGTAAAATTGCGCGACTCCATCGCTCGATTGTTCACGCCGTATTTGTAATTGGGTCGCGGGCGCTCCAGTTACGAGAGAGTGACCGGACTCGTCGCCCAATCCGATGCCGGCTGAGGCCATGGTCCCCCCACGTGCCCAACACCCGGACACGGATGCAGCATCAATATCCCAATCCAGGTTCAGATGCCGCCCCTTGGGCCAATCTCCGCCTCAGTTGAAAAATGAAGCGATGCAAAAGCGGGAGCTCCAAGCCTTGCGCCAGGAACCGATTGACCGAAAGGCGATCCGACCATGCATGGAACGATCAAGCGGCTGAAGATCGAAGATGAGACTGAAAGTGAGACTGGTCTCAAAATCGAGGGTGGATGCCGGGAATCAAGATTGAAGAGGGAGAATGAATCTGCGGATTTCACAAGGTCCCGTAAGGTTCTGGGCGGGAGCCGGCCACTCATCGAATCGCCCGGTCATCTTGATGCCGCTTCCGACCGCGAGGACGCCGTTTCGATCATTGCCTCAGCGCGGTTGTTCCTCTGGGACTACGATGACATTTCATCATCGGGTCGGGATGCACTGCCCTGCCGACCAGATCGTGCGGCCCTGCATTTTCCCATCGCGCACGGAATTGCTCGGCGGTGGTTCCGATCGCACGGTCACGGATTGCAGGACCACCCTCGCCGAATTTCCCGATACGGTGCTAAAAAAGTAACCCTGACCGCCGCTGAAAACCAACGGACGATCAGGGAAATTCCCAGACCCACGATGGCGTTGGATTTCCTGGTGGCGGTTCAACCGATCAACCGACCCACGCGTACGTTGCCGGTGCGATTTTCTTGATCTCCTTCACCCTTTTGCCGGTGTTGCCGAACCAAACGTAAACGCCCTGTGGTTTGACGCCGAGCTTTCCTGCAACCTCCTTCACCGTGATGCCCGGTTTTCCGGCGCCCTTGATCAATTCAATAATCGCTGCCTTCGTCGCACCAGCCTTCTTGGCCTTGGGTTCTTCCGTTTTCGCTGCTGCAGCAGGTGTCGCAACGGGGGCTGCGGCACCGGCCCACCCGTACTTCCCGGGCGCGAGTTTTTTGATTTCCTTGATTGTCTTGCCAGTGGACGAAAACCACACATGAACATTACCGGGCTTCGCCTTGAGCTTGGCGGCAAGCTCCTTGACGGTGAGCCCGGATGCTCCAGCGCCCTGGAGCAATTCGATGATCGCGGCTTTCATGGCGCCCCTGCCGCCGGCCTTGGCTTTCGCTGGACGCCCGGCTTTGCGTCCCGGCTTGCCCCTGGCAGGTGCGGCAGGTGCAACAGGTTCACCGGATTGGAAACTGGCCAAGTCGGCGTCGATTTTGGTGACCTGGGCCAGCAGCGTTTCTTTTTGTTCCACCAGCGTAATGACCCGTTTGAGGTCCGCGGAGGCGATTTGAGTCAGATTCATGTTGCTGAAATGTAACCACCTTTGCTGCCGGAAGGCAAGCGTCTGATTTTTGTCTGAGCTTGACCCTCCACCCACGGATATCATACCCCTTGGCGCACACTGACCGACATGAAAATGAAGCGGATGCTGGAATTCCTGCGGCCCCCAGGAAGAATTGATCGCCTCGTTCGGCCAGGCTCAACTGGCGCGAACCCTGGACGGCAAGTCCGAGTTGCGGGGCGGCACGGCCGAAGATCGGCAGAAGGCCAGGGAGTGGATTTCGATGTTCTGGCACGAGGGCACAGCACGATTCAGGGAATAGCCTCTCGTTTTTGACGTGCACAACCTCGCCGCCAGAGTAACGTCCACCCCAACTCAGCATGATTCGATCAACATGAAAAGAACCTTCTCTTTACTGGCTGTGGCGATGGTGATTGGCTTGGCTGCCCAAGGCGGCGAAACCTCGAATTGGATCTCGTTGTTCAATGGCAAAGACCTCAGCGGATGGACAGTTCACGGAAAAGCAAAATGGTCCGTCCAGGATGGCGTTCTGGTCGGTATCGGCGGGATGGGACACATTTACACTGACGCCGTCTGCACGGATCTTGAGGTAATAGGGATGTTCCGCATCACGGATCAGGGGGCCGCGAGTAACAGCGGGTTCTATTTCCGGGCCAATCCACCGGCGGATAATGTGGACGACTTCCCCCGTGGTTACGAAGCCCAGATTTGCAACAGCGGGGAGGCCTACACCGGTTGGCTCTGGAAGCCGGGCAAGCCGACTGGGAAGGCAACGGGACTGCTGACCAAAAACGGGGAGTGGTTCAGCTACCGCATCAGAGCAGTCGGTCCGCACATCCAGTTCTGGATCAATGAGACGCTGGTGATGACCCATGATGATACCGAGTTCAAAACGGGTCATTTTGCGATTCAAGGGCACAACCCAGGCACGAAAATTGAAGCCAAGGAATTGTACTACCGGGATTTGAGCAAATAGCAGTCAAGCCGGGTTGGAACTGCCGTGGCGACGAGAGCGAGGAGGCGGCCTGCGACCGGCGCCGCATGTGATCGCCTCGTTTGGCCAGGCGCAACTGGTTCGAATGCTGGACGGCAAGTCCGAGTTGCGGGGTGGAACGGCTGAAGATCGGCAGAAGGCCCGGGAGTGGATCTCAATGTTCTGGCAGGAGGGCGACGTGCGGTTCAGGGAATAAACCCGACTTCATTGCTGATTTGGCGTGCAGAAGTGCATCTTGGTCGGTAAGGATGCGCGGGTTACGCAAGATGAAACCGCCGCGAAACCGGAAGTGGCCTGCTGCGCTGCTTGGTGAATTGCCTGGACGCCGATCTGGTTCGGCCCCTCCTGGCACCCCCACATCTGGCGCCAGCCGCGAAAACGCCAAATTCCAAAGCCTGAAACGTGACATCGGCAGCTACTGCGGCGACCTGCACGATGCTGCCAGCAGCAAGGGGGTGCCCCATGACCGACCTCCCCTTCGCTGATTACTTGGAACAACTCCTCAAGGATCGCGGCGCTGCCAAGGTTCGGCCCGTGATTGAATCCCGAGTTACCTATGAGCACACGCTTCCTCCACACCGCCGATTGGCAACTGGGCAAACCCTTCGCCGGGATTGACGATCCGCAGAAACGCGCACTCGTTCAGCAAGAGCGCATCCAGGTGATCCGGCGAATTGGCGATGCCGCCCGGGCACACCAAGCGGAGTTTATTCTCCTTGCTGGTGATCTATTCGACTCTCCCACTGCCAGTAAAGCCACCGTGGCGGCAGCCTGTAGCGCCATCGGGCAACTTGGGATTCCGGTTCTGGCGATCCCCGGAAATCATGACCATGGCGGACCCGGAGGGGTGTGGGCTCAGAGTTTTTTCCACCGCGAACATGCCAGCCTGGCTCCCAACCTCCACATCCTGCTGAACCCCGAGCCGGTGGAACTGGATTCAGCATGGATCTTCCCATGCCCGCTCCTGCGACGGGCGGAAGCGACGGACACGACCGCCTGGTTACGCCTGCCCGAAGCTCTTGCCGGTTGTTCATCGGACAAAGCCCGTATCGTGCTTGCCCACGGCAGCACGCAGGAATTCGCCGGTCAATCGGATGAAGAGGAGTCCGACTCGACCGCCACCAATCTGATCGACCTGTCACGCCTGCCCGCCGGAGCGTTTGATTATGTGGCTCTGGGTGACTGGCACGGGACCAAACAGGTCACTCCAACGGCATGGTTTTCGGGCACGCCTGAACTCGATCGGTTCCCCAAAGGCGGAGGGCATGATCCTGGCAATGTGCTCACCGTTGTTGCTGATCGCGGCCTGCCTCCAACGGTCACTTCCGTTTCCACGGGGCGCTTCGCCTGGCACGAACTCGCTTTTGATTTCGCCGAGGATTCCACCTTGGGGCTCTATCAAGAGCGCATTGATGGGCTTGTCGGTCAGCGTGCCAACGAGGATTTGCTCCGGCTGGAGTTGACGGGATCTCTTGGCGTGGAGGCGGCCCACGACTTGGAACAGTCCCTCGAATCGTTGCAGGCCCGGCTGCTTCGTCTGAGGCTGACCAACCAGGTGGTCGTGGCTCCCACTGCGGATGAGATCCAGGCGCTAACCCAACGACCATCCGATCCCCTCACCGCCCGGGTGGCTTCCCAACTCGTGGCCCGGGCCGCCGGCACAGAGGAGACAGCGGCCTCAGCCGGGGTCGCCCTGCGCGAGCTTTATGCGGCTTGCAACCAACACTGACCGGCACCATCATGCGCATCAAATCCGTCACCGTTCGCAACTACCGTCTGCACCGCGACTTGACCGTTCAGTTGGATGATTCCCGCACCTTGATCGGAGGTCCCAACGAATGCGGAAAGAGCACCCTCATCGAGGCGGTCCACCGGGCGCTCTTTCTCAAATCCAAGGTCGGCGGTGACGCCCAGAAAAGCATGGTGTCCACACTCTTTCCTGGCGCGCCGGAAGTCGAAGTGGAATTCATCGTGGGGAGCCAGACCTATCGCCTGGCCAAGCGGTTCAGCGGAGCCAGTGGCACCACGAGACTGACACGGACGGGCGGCCAATCTTGGTTGAGCGACGAGGCCGAGACCCAGTTGGCCTCCCTGCTGAAGGTCCAAGAAGTCGGCGGCGGCAAGGGAATCGGCGAGCGCGTTGCCCACCAGTGGTCGCATCTTTGGGTCTGGCAGGGCCAGAGCGGCAGCGATCCCTCTGAGCACGCCAACCTTCAGAAAGACGGTCTGTTGCAGCGACTCCAGCAAACCGGCGGCGCGGCCGCATTGCAGTCCGAAAGGGATGCGCAGGTTGCGGCACGATTTGCGGCGGCCAAAGACGAGATTTTCACCCAAGCGGGGAGACCGAAAGCCGGCTCCGAATTCGAGAAGGCAGAAAACGAGGCCAACCAGGCCGAGACGAATCGCCAGTGTGCTGCCGAACGGGTTGAGAGGTTGCGCGAGGCGGTTCGAGATTTCGAGGAAGCCACGCAAACCATCGCCACCGCCACCGCCGACCTGCAGAGGTTAAACCAGCAACAGAAAGCCGTCGAGGCGGAGCTTTCCCGTGTCGCTGAACTGCGCGGGAAGGAAGCGATCCAGCTTCCCGAGGCAACCAAAGCCGACGAGAAGTATCAGGCCATCAAGCAAGGCGATACGCACATTTCCGGGCTGCGCATTCAAATCCAAACGCTACAAGGCGCGCTCCAACCTAAAAACGAGAAAAGCGTGAGCCTGGCCGCGGCTTGGGAAGACGCCCGACAACATTCAGGCGAGGCCGCGCAAGCCTATGACACCGCGGCCAACCGCACCCGCGATGCGCGCCTGCGACGGGATCTGGCTGCCGCCTGTGTCGCCCGATTCGAAAAAGAGGCGCGACTCCAGGAGCTATTGGTGAGGGATGGGCAGGTGCGCGGCCATCAGGAGCAACTCACCCGCTTGCGCGAGGAGCTGGCCAAACTGCCGAAAGTGACGGCCCCCAAGCTCAAGAAGCTCACAAAGCTGGAAACCGCGATCGCCCAATCCGAAGCCGCCTTGAACGCCATGGCTGCTGGAATCGAGGTGCTTTCCGCCAGTGAGCCGGTTCGGGTGGGTGATGCTTCGCTTGCGATTGGGCAAAGCCAGGTCGTTACTGAACAAACGGAAATCGCGGTCGGCGAGTCGTTGCGCTTGCGCATCAGTCCGGGTGGCGGCACCAGTCTCCAAGAGGCTCGGAGCCAGGCGCGGAAATCACGTCGGGAACTGCGCGAGGAGCTTGATGAGCTTGGGATCAACAGTGTTTCCGATGCCGCCGAAACTCTCGCCCGTCGCACAGATCTTTCCGGGAAAATCGAGAAAGCTGAGGCTGCGCTTGAGAATCTCGATGCCGCCCATCTTCCGGAAACTCTTGCCGAAGCCCGCGGAGCTTCGGCCGCCGCGGTGGCCGACGTTGATCGCCGCACTACTCAAGTCACAGACATCACTCTGCCCGCCGCGGCTGCTGACGCAAAGCAATGGTTCGCCGTGGAAGAGAGCGCCGTTGAACAAGCCGAATCTGTAGAAGCCCAAGCAAAAGTCCTTCGTGATGCGGCGGTGAAATCCCTCGCGTCGGCCGAAGAAGCTCTTTCCGGCCATCGGAATGCCATCGCCCAGCAGAACAACGAGCTCACCGGCCTGATTGCCCAGTTGCAGTTCCTGGTTAAGACTCATGGCGAGGATGCTTCCCGTGTCAAGGCGCTGGCCGAGGCCCTTTCCGCGAAAACCGCCGCTGAAACCCTGCTCTCCACCACGCGGCGAGCCCTGGCCGAACTGCAACCGGATCTGCTTGCGACGGATCAGACACGTCTCAAACGTGCCTGCCACGAAGCCGCGGAAGCCAAAAGCGAAGCCGAGATCAAGCGCGCTGTGGCCCAAGCCGCCTTGCGCTCGGACGGGACCGATGACCCGGAAGCCGCGCTGACGTTGGCGGTGGCCCGTGTTCATTCAACGCAGGACCACCTCGCCAGTGTGCGTCGCAAAGCCGAGGCCATCCGGCTCCTCGATCAGCTCTTCCTGGAGGAACAACACGCGCTCGCCGAGCAATTCACCAAGCCGTTTGCCGAGCGGATTTCTGCCTACCTGCAGTGCCTCTTTGGTGCCGGCGCACGAGCGACGGTCACCCTCGCCGACAATGCCTTCGCCGGCCTGCAACTGGTGCGACCGACCCAGGGAGGCGGCGCCACCTCCTTCGACACGCTGAGCGGTGGTGCTCGGGAGCAAGTGGCTGCCGCCGTCCGCCTCGCCATGGCCGAGGTGCTCGCTGCCGATCACGATGGCTGCCTGCCGCTGGTCTTTGATGACGCCTTTGCTTATTCCGACCCCGAACGCGTGCAGATTCTCCAGCGCATGCTGGACCTCGCTGCGTCTCGTGGGTTGCAGCTCATCATTCTGACCTGCAACCCATCCGACTACGCAGCCCTTGGCGCCCGGCAGATTTCCTTGCGTCAGGAACGTACGACTTCCGCCATTCAGCAAACGATATCCCAACCGTAGCCTGTGCCCAGGCTCCCTACGCCGCCCAAGATACTGCCGCAGACAATCAACCAACCGCCAACATGAATATCTGGACCACCGTGACTGTGCCCGTAGCAAGGGCAATGGCACGAGCAAGATTGACCGCATTGATTTTCGTCCTCGGCGCATTTGGCTTTGCCGGAACCATCCACGCAGCCGAAGCAGCATTGCCCTTCGACGGCGAGAAGACCGTCTGGCATGGGTTCGACCGCTATGACTTCGTGATGGACAATGCAAGCCTGAGCATCACACCGATCAAGGCGGCGGAAGACGAAAAGGATGGGATCAAACACACGACGGACGGCCAGCGGCGGTGCCTTGTGGTGGTCCCGATGGCGGCGGCGCCCGGCAATCCGTGGTCGTGGCGGGGCTGTTACTGGGACCACCAACCCCAGAGCGAAGTCGAACTCCTCAAGCGCGGCTTTCACATCGCCTACATCGAGGCCAGCGCCACCCTGCGGCCGGGCGCACAGTGGGACGCCTGGTACGCGTTTCTTGCCGAACAGCACGGGTTGTCCCGGAAGCCGGCTTTCGTCGGCATGAGCCGGGGCGGAGAATTCGCCTTGACCTGGGCGACCGCCCATCCTGACCGGGTTTCCTGCATTTACGCCGACAATCCGGGGAGCAACCCGGAAGTTTTTAGAAAGCTCGGGGACCTGGCGATGAACGATGTGCCGTTGCTCCTCGTTTGCGGCAGCCTCGATCCGCTGTTGGGAAGGAACGCGCTGGCCATCGAAAGCATCTATCAACAGTTCGGTGGCCGGGTTTCCATCATGATCAAGGAGGGCAGTGGCCATCATCCGCACAGCCTGCGCGATCCCAAGCCGATTGTTGACTTCATGGTGCGGAGCGTTCAGCCCGGCACCAACGCCGCGCCCGCCTTCGCCAGCGGCAAGTTTACCAGGAACGCTTATTACGGCATCGAGAACTTGTACCGCAATTTCCCAAGCGAAGGAACTTACATCACCTGTCGGGGGCCGGAATTCACCGAGTGCTACGACCGTTACACCTTTGACCTTGCCGGCGTCGAGGGAACCACCACGGTCATCGTGCCGAAGACCGAGGCCCCCGGGAAGCCCTGGGTGTTTCGGTCCGATTTCGTCAACCGGGACGCCGTGGTTGACCTGGCGCTTCTGGCCAAGGGCTTTCACATCGTCACCGGCCCGGTCCCCTACAACGCCGACGGTCCGCTGCGACCCCACTGGGACGCGGTTTACCGGCATCTGACCGACCACGGCTTTTCCACAAAGCCGGTGTTGGAAGGGGATGGCCAGGCGGCCGGTGAAGCCTACGCGTGGGGCATTGAGAATCCGGACAAGGTTTCCTGCATCTACGGCGAGAACCCCGTCCTGCGCAGCAACCTGTCGAAAACGCCGCCGCTGGACAACCTGGCCCCCCTGGCCAAAGCCGGGGTGCCGATCCTGCATGTTTGTGGCAACCTCGATCCATGGCTCGACGACCAGACTCGCCTTGCCGAAACGCGGTACAAGGAATTGGGCGGACAGATCACGGTCGTGGTCAAGGAAAGCGAGGGGCATTATCCGCTCGCGCCAAAAGATCCGCAACTGGTGGTCGCTTTTATCACCAGAAGCCTTCTGACGGAACCGCCTGGGTTGTCCCCGAAGCCAGTCTCGGTGGCCATGAGCGCAGGCGGAGAGCTTCGAGCCGGAACGGCCAAAGTGAGCATCACCCCGGAAAACACCAAGAAGCCAGTCCATGACAAGGTGTACGCCCGGAGCCTGGTGCTGGAGGTCAATGGCGAACGCCTGGCTTTTGTATCCATCGATCTGGGGATATACACGAGTGAGCGCCTGGTAACCGTCTGCAAAAAGCGATTTGGCCTTTCCCAGCTCCTGCTCAGCTCGTCCCATACCCATTCAGATCCAGGAGGAAGTTATGCCGCTTTTTACGAGGAACAAATCATCCAGGCTCTGGACGCTGCGGTTAAGAACTTGTTTCCCGCACGGATCTCCGCCGGGCACCGGAGCTTTCCCCAGTTGGGGTTCAACCGCCTGATCGTCCGTGAAGACGGGCATGCCCGGGAGTCATGGTTCGCGGATGACCACTACCTGTCGGAGAATCCCGAACGAATTCCCTTTGGGCCGGTGGACCCGGAGGTGGGCGTCATCAAGATCGAGGACACGAACGGCCAGCCGCGCGCCCTGGTCATGAATTATGCCTGCCATGCGGATGTGGTTTGTCAAAACTACGCGATCTCAGCCGATTATCCTGGGGTGGCCACGCGGAAAGTGGAGGAGGCGTTTGGCAACAATCTCAATTGCCTCTTTGTTCAGGGGGCCGCCGGCAACATCGAGTCGTTGATCATAAGCTCGCGCCGAACCGGGCCGGACGATCCGTTCCCAACGGATTACAGCACCATCGAGAGAGTGGGCGGGCTGCTTGCCTATGAGACAATCAAGCTGGCCAAGGCGCTGAGCCCGAAAGCAGGCAATACAACGACGATCAAACACATGGAAGACGCGCTGCAATTCACCGGGCGGTTTGACAAAGGCTCACATTTCGATCTTCATATAGCGACGATTCTGATCAATGATGACATTGTCATAGCCACATTCCCGGGTGAACCGTTTATTCAACTCCAGCTCGACTGGAAGAAAAAAGTGGAAACGGCTCATCCCTTCTTGTTCGGGTACACATGGTGCCAGGGGACGTGGCCAAATTATGTGCCTGACATAAAATCCGCGGCGGCGGGCGGGTATGGCGCCGATCAAAACAACCCCAATATGATCGAAGTCGGTTCGGGAGAGGCCATCATAAACAAACATCTTGAAAATGGCTACCGGTTGTCCGGCCTCATGCGCGCTGCACCCGGACCGGTCGGATTTACGCCTGGCCCTCGTTGGATTGTCACTCCAGTTCCGCGAGAAAAACAGTGAGGTTTTCCGTCCTGCAACAGCTCTGCGTCATCTTCGGACCCGAGAGGCGAGACGGCGATCGGAATGGCGGAGCGGAGTCGTGGCGCGACATCGTGCGCCACCAAGTATTCCGTTTGAGGGGACATGGAATTTCCGGAATTGTTCAGCGATCCTTTCTGCAAATCGGAAGATTTGGGCCGCGACGCCGCGCGGCCGTGCCGGAGCATTGGATTGATCCGGAAACGGTGCCGTGGGTCCGTAGAAATGGGCCGAGCAGCAAAATCCCGCCACTTGAACGGCTCGCCGGGAGGCTCGCCCTACCTCAATCCATCGCAAGTCATTGCAGAACGGGTCACTGTAATATCCGCCCAAGGCTTCGGGATGAAATCCTGGCGTTTCGTGATGAAGAATTATCGCTTGGGGACATCCGCCGAACCCGCCGTGGTATCCGCCGTAGGCTTCGGGGAGACTGCCCGGCGCTTGGCGATGATCGTGTCGGGTGGCGTCATGATCGCCAATGTCACTTGGAAACGCGTCAATAGATCACTGATGATATTGATGAGTTACGGGACACCCTTCGGAACGGAGTTCGGAGACAACCACGAAGCTCACGAAACGCAGCTACGGCGCGACAATTTCCACCGGAATGGCGGGCAGGGTGCCCACCGGCGGCGGGCGGCGGGCGGCGGGCACATTGGTGGCATTCGGGTTGCGGACGGGGAGGATGTTGACGATCACGTTCCCCTTCCAGCCGGGCTTGACCTGGCTGGCGTCGCTACGCAACTCGAGTTCAGCGCTCTCGTTGGTGGCGGAGACGCGGCCCAGGCTGATGCCTGGTGGCGGTTCGTTCAAGGCGAGATCGAAGCGTTCGGTGAATCGCGCTCCCGGCGTCGAGAAGCGCACCCGCGCCGAGCCGCCGGCCGGCAGCTTGACGGGGACCGCGCTCAGCAGATTGATCTTGTTGCCAGGCCGCTCCACCACTTTCACCGCGAGGTTACTGGCGGGAACCAGGTGGTGGTAGGCGAATGCCTGCATCATGTCGGTGGCGGGCACGGCGGCATGGATGACCTCGCGACCGTTGATTGACGCGCGGCCCTCGATGAGCAGGCGGGTGGGTTCGGTGGTCGGCGATGGCGGTGCCGACAGGGTGATCTGGGCGGTGTCCTGACCGGCGGCAACCCGGGTGCCACTCAGTTTGTAACCCGGCGGCGAGTCCTTCAAAGCCAGCATGATTTCGTTGGTGAACCCGTCGCGGCGCAAGGCATGGATGGTGAGCGATGCGCTGGCTCCACTGCGAATGGTCAGACTTGCCGGGACGGCGCGCAGCTCGAAATCCGGCTGGGGCGCGCTGATGCGCAGGCGATAACCGTAGTCCGGTCCGCCATGCCCTTCGGTGTCGCTCAAGCGCAGAAAGTACGTCCCGGTGGCCGGCAGAACGATCCGAATATACGAGTCGGCGTGGTGGGTCTCGAACCAGGCGGCCTTGTCCTCGTGGTCGTCGTTGGCGGCGATCTGCCGGCCGGCGGCATCCGTCAGCGCAAGCACTGAATCCAGCGGCGAACCCAGCCGGCGGGCCTGGACTTCGGCCACGATCTCGTCGCTCGCGTGGCCCTCGAACCGGAACACGTCGGCGTCTCCCGGCGGGTCCACCCGGCCGTTGATGATGATGGGCAGGGTGACAAGCTGGGCGTTGCCCGGATTATTGTTGGGCTCGATTTCGGTGCATTCGGGGAGGGTGTCGAAGGCGAATGGCACCGGGTTCGAGTCGCGTCCGTCACGTTGCACCGAGAGCGGCACCCGGCCGGTCGCGACGGACTTTGCGTCCACGGTGAGGTTGGTGACAGGCAGGTTCCAACCGGTCAGCATGACCGTGGCCGGCATCCCGACCCGGCCGCCGAGGGGAAAGTGGCCCGTGATGAAGGGTAGTTCGCCGATGCTGAGCCGATAGACGAAGTCATCGCGACCTCGATAAAGCGTGTCGCGGATTGTGAGGACATAATCCCCGTCCGCCGGCACGTCGAAGAACAGGGCCGGGTCCTGTTGAAACCGGTAGTGGTCGGCAAAAGCCAGTTCGTGTCCTCTGGCATCCGCAACGCTCACCGCAGCCTGGAACCAGCCGGGCACGGCATCGGCGAGGTAAGGAATGAGCGCGCGGGCGCTGGCGGCGACCACCAACCGTTCCCCGCGATGAGCGGCGAAACGAAAGCTGTCCACGCCGCCTGGTCCGATCTGGCCGTTGAGGATGGCCGGCAGAATAACACCCATTTCCAGCGAGGCGACCGGTGTGGCGCTCCTCGGGCTGGCGGCGGGTCGCGGCGGGGTCGCTTCAACGCGGTCGGCCAGCAAGGGGCGGGAAAACTCCGGCAATTGACCGATGCAGAAGTGAAGCGGGTTCGACAGTCCGGTGCCGGTATCCACGCGAAGTTCCCGGTCGCCGGGCATGGCGTCGGCGGCGACGACGATCCGAAGGGTGACGGACTCCGAAATCGGCGGATTGAGCTGACGCCGCTGGGAGGCCGCGAGCTGCCTGCGGATTTCGGCCATCGTTTCGCGCTCCGCGGCGCTGAGCGGGGCATTGGTCCGGGCTGATGCGCCCGCCGTTTGTGGCTCCCTGGCCTCCTTTTGTGCCGCGTCCCGGCGTTCCTGCAGCTCCTTCAGTTTTTCGCGGAACTCGTTCATTTCCTTTCCGTTCAGCGGGCGGATGTAGTTGACCACCGTTGCCTGGACACCGTTCCCGGAAACAAACGCGTTGGTGGCGCCGTTGAGAAACTGTCCCCCAATGCTCACTTGAAACGAGGTGCCTTGTCGGCCCCCGGCGGGATAGACATAGCCGAGGTGCGGCGTTGCGGACTGAGCCAGCGCGGAAGCGGTCGCCAGCGCAAGGGCACAACCCAGTGTGGGGATGGCAGGGCGCAAGCGGCCAGGCCTGCCTGGCGGCCTGCCTCCCGCTGCGTAATGCAGCCAGCCGCCGGCCGGTCGGGGTTTCATCGTCGGGTGGTCCGCCGCACTTACATGATTTCCCGGAGGCGTCCGCCCGACTTGACGCCCTCGGCAGCACTCGCGGTCACGCGGACGTCCAAGCCCTGGTTGTTGGGCAGTTTGCCGTCCGGATCAATGCCAAGCAATTCGCAGAAACTGCCGATCAAGTCCACCGGATAAACCGGCCGATCCTTGACCTCCTCGCCTTTGGCATCCGAGGCGCCAATCACGTGACCGCCCTTGAATCCTCCGCCGGCGACCACGGCGCAAAAGACCTCTCCGTGGTGGCCGCGCCCGCCGTTCCAAGGCGATTCCCATTGAACCTTCGGCGTCCGGCCGAACTCACCGCCCCACCAGACGATCGTGGTGTTGAGCAGGCCGCGGGCGGCCAGATCTACCAGCAGAGCCGCCATGCCCTTGTCCAATTGCGGCAGCAGGCGGCGCATGGTCGGGAAGTTCTGCTTGTGCGTGTCCCAGCCCGGCGTGTTGATGGTGACGTAGGGCACGCCGTGCTCCACCAATCGCCGCGCCACCAGGCACGACTGGCCGAAGGTGTTGCGGCCGTAACGATCCCGCATTTCGTCCGGTTCCTGCGCGAGATCGAACACCTTGCCGGCGTCGCCGAGGATCAAATCGTAGGCCTCCTTTTCGCATCGGGCCGAGGTCAGGATCTGCTCGTTGGTCGGGATCGTGCGGGCGAGCGTGTTGAGGCTGTGCAACAATTCGCGCCGGGCCTCCTGGCGCTTTTCGGGAATTCCTTCCGCCACCACGCCTTCGACCGCGAAGGGCGTGCGGACCGGATCGCCACCCGTGGCGAACGGCTGGTAGCGCGACCCTAGGAAGCCGGCCTCCGGAAAGCGTCCCTGCGGCTCGGTCAGGACGATGTAAGGCGGAATCAGGCCGCGGTAGCCGTGGTCGTAACCTTTGAAGAGCGACACCACCGCCCCGGCGGCCGGAAAGACAAGGCGGCCACCGGGTGCCCGGCCGGTTTGCACCATGTAGGCGGCCGTCTCGTGGGCGTTCACGCCGTGGGTGAGGCTGCGGATGATCGAGTACTTGTCCGCCTGCTTCGCCAGCAGCGGCAGCAACTCGCTGATCTGAATGCCGTCCACGTTCGTGGCGATCGGATGATTCAAGGGACCGGTGTAATCGTTGCCGGCACCGGGCTTGGGATCGAACGTGTCGAGATGGGCGGGACCGCCGTTCATCCAAAGCTGGATGACCGCCTTCGCTTTCGCGGAGGGACCCAGGGCGCCGCCGCGCAACCCGATGGATTGCGCCAGCCACCAGCCGAGCCCACCGCTGAGACCTCGCCGAATCGCCGTGCGCCGGGTGATTGCCGACAAGAATCCGGCGTGGTCGCGAGGCTGCGCCGCACCGCCGGTTAATCCCCGTTCCGTGTTCATCATTCTGCCTGGTGTCGTGTCCAAACCTCCCACCGGCCGCCCGTCTGTGCAAGGCCGGGTCTGCCGGGGTAGTGTCCTGGTTTCCGCCGGCAAGCGGCGTTGGAAGTCCCGGCTTCAGCCGAACGGGACCGCCTGAAGGTGGAACTCCCAACGCGACGAACTCCGCCCGGGGCATCCCCCAACCAATTCAGGACACTACCCCTGCCGGCCAGACGCGTGCCGCCGTTCGCATGTTACAGTCCCGGTGAGACGAAATGCTTGGCCTGAGATTCACGGGCTGCTACCCTGCCGCCATCTAAACCAATCGGCCAGACCCATGTTGGGAACATCAACGCAGACGGCGCGGGTGAACTTGCGCGTTCATTATGTCACCCAGATGGGGGAAAACCTTTTCCTCGAACGCCGCTCCGCCGGGTCGGACGCCGCCGCGAGCGGGGAATTTCCGATGGATCATGCCGGGAGCGGGTTTTGGACGTTCTCGCTCAACCAGGCCGAATTGGGCAGGACGATCGAATACCGCTATGTCTTCCGGGGCCACGATGGACTGGTCCGCCGCGAACCGGTCTTCCGGCGGCTGATGGTCAGCGGCCTCGTCCTGAGTGTTCGCGACGAGTGGCTGGCCGCCGAGCATCCAGACACCGCCTTTCTCCGCCAGGCCTTTGCCGGGATCATTTTTCAGCCGGATCGCAGCGCCGTCCCGGCCCCAAAGCCGGCCGGTCGTGGCGGGCTGCGGCTGACGTTGCGGGCGCCGCGCGTGCCGGCGGGGCATCGGATCGGCGTGACGGGGGATCATCCGATGCTCGGCGGCTGGGACCCGGCCCGTGCGCTGGTGTTGTCGGGGGAAAACTACCCATGGTGGGAAATCGAACTGCCGTTGGCGGACCTGGCGGGCGGCTTTGAGTTCAAGTTCGGTTTGTGGAACCGCGAGGCCGGCCGGTTGACGGTGATCGAAGCGGGACCCAACCGCCGGCTGACCGACCTTCCATCCGACCATGATGTTGTCGTGGTCAACGCGGAGCACTTCCGATTTGCGACGGCCTGGAAGGGCGCCGGCGTGGCGATTCCGGTTTTTGCGTTGCGCAGCGAGCGTGGCTACGGCGTCGGGGAATTCCCGGACCTCGAGCGGTTGGCCGCCTGGGCGGCCGGCTGTGGATTGCACCTCGTGCAGTTGCTGCCGGTCAACGACACTTCGACCGACCTGAGCTGGCGAGATTCGTACCCTTACAAGGCGATCTCGACGGCGGCGCTCCACCCGATCTACCTGAACCTTGAGCGCCTGTTCGAAGAATCGCGCCTGCCACTGCCGCCGGACTACCTGGCGCGCCGCGACGCCTTGAACCGTCTGCCGCAGCTCGACTACGAGGCCGTCCTGCGCGACAAGCTCGCCTGCCTCCGGCAACTCTACGCCGCGACGGGCGCGAAAACGGTGCGCAGCCGCGCCTTCACAACCTTCCTCCGCGAGCAAGGCGACTGGCTCAAGCCCTACGCCGCGTTTTGCCACTTGCGCGACCGTCACGGCACCGCCGATTTCACGCGATGGGGCGACGACGCGACGTTCTCGCCGCAAAAAATCGCGGCCTGGTTCAAGCCCGGGGCGCCCGGGCGCGGCGACCTGCTGTTCCACTGTTTTGTGCAGTTCCATCTGCGACGCCAGTTCGACCATGCCCTCGCCGCCGGACATGAATTGGGTGTGGCCTTCAAGGGCGACCTGCCCATCGGGATTGACCGTCGCAGCGTCGAGGCGTGGACGGAGCCCCAACTCTTCCACATGGACCGCCAGACCGGCGCGCCGCCGGATGTCTTTTCCGACCTCGGCCAGAACTGGGGCTTTCCCACCTACAATTGGCAGAGGATGGAGGCCGATGGCTACGCCTGGTGGAAACGGCGGTTCCACCGGATGTCGGCGTGCTTCGACGCCCTGCGGATTGACCACATTCTCGGTTTTTTCCGGATCTGGGAAATCCCCGGTGACCGCGCCGAGGGCATCTTTGGGCATTTCAACCCGACGCTGCCGTTGAGTCCCGGGGAAATCCGCGCCGGCGGGTTCACCCGCGATGTACGGAGCTTTGCCGTGCCCGCCATCGCCCCGGTGAACCTCCAGCTCTTTTTTGGCGACGACGCGGCCAAGGTGGCGGAGCAGCTCTTGGGGCGCGACGAAGACGGCTTCCTTCGCCTGCGGCCGGAGTTTGAACGGCCGGAGGCCAGGCAGGTCTGGCTCGCCTCCGCCTGTTCGGACGGGGAGGCTGGCCGGATTGCCGCCGGCCTCCAGCGGTTCGAGCGCGAAGTGTTGTTTCTCGAAGACCTCGAACAACCGGACCGGTTTCATCCGCGGATCAACGGGCCCGGCTCCGTGCTGGGCCGCTCGCTCGAGGAGCGGGAGCGGTTGGCGCTCCAGGAGTTGCACGACAATTTCTTCTTCCGGCGGCATACGCGCTTCTGGGAGGACGAGGCGATGAAGAAACTTCCCGTGCTGATGGACGCCACGGAGATGCTGATCTGTGGCGAGGACCTCGGTATGATCCCCGACGCGGTGCCGGCGGTGCTGCAGCGGTTGGGCCTGCTGAGCCTCGAGGTGCAGAGCATGCCCAAGCGGCCGGGACAGCGTTTTGGTCATCCGCTGGATTATCCTTATCTGTCCGTCTGCACCACCTCGACCCACGACACGCCCACCGTGCGCGGTTGGTGGGCGGAAGAGGCCGCCGTGCGGCAGGCGTACTGGCAGGACGTCATGCACTGCGACGGCCCGGCGCCCGCGGAGGCGTCGCCCGACATCTGCCGTTTCATTCTCGGCGAGAGCCTGGCCGGCGGCTCGATGTGGTGCGTCCTGCCGTTGCAGGACTGGCTGGCGATTGATGCCGCGCGGCGGCATCCCGTCGCCGCCGGGGAACGCATCAATGTGCCGGCCAATTCGCGGCATTACTGGCGTTACCGCATGCACCTGACCCTCGAGGAATTGCAGGCGGCCACGGACTTCAACCGGAAGGTGGCGCGCCTGGTGGTCGAGTCCGGGAGACGACCCGATGCTTGAAATCAACCGGACTTATGCCGCTCGACGCCACACCCCGCCCGCACCCGGCCGGTTCCCCGACCTGAATTCCCATCCACTCGTCCCATGAACAAGCCCCGTCTCTCCTTCTGGCAGATTTGGAACATGAGCTTCGGCTTTCTCGGCATCCAGTTTGGCTGGGGCCTGCAGATGGCCAACATGAGCCCGATCTACAAGTACCTCGGCGCGGCCGATGACCAGATCGCCAAGCTCTGGCTCGCCGCGCCGCTCACCGGCTTCATCGTGCAGCCCATCATCGGCGCGATGAGCGACCGGACCTGGGGGCCGCTCGGCCGGCGGCGTCCTTACTTCCTCGTCGGGGCGATCCTCAGCTCGCTGGCATTGCTCCTCATGCCGAATTCGGGTTCGCTCGCCGAATGGCTGCTCCCGCACCTGCCCAAGTTTTACATGGCCGCCGGGCTCTTGTGGGTGCTCGACGCATCCATCAACGTCTCGATGGAGCCGTTTCGCGCCTTCGTGGCCGACAAGCTCCCCGAGGATCAGCGCGGCACCGGCTTCGCCATGCAGAGCTTCTTCATCGGGGTCGGCGCGGTCATCGCCGGCCTGCTGCCCTACGTGCTGCGGGAATGGTTCCATGTTAGCAGCGACAGCGGCGGCGCCAACGGCGTGCCGACCAACGTGAGGATTTCCTTCTATCTCGGCGCGATTGCCTTCCTCGCCGCCGTGGTCTGGACAGTGACTTCCTCGAAGGAGTATCCGCCGGAGGACCTGGAGACGTTTCGCCGCCAGAAGGCTGCGAGCGGCGGGTTGGGGCATCTGCTGAAGGAGATCCCGGATGCGCTGGCGAAAATGCCAGGCACGATGCGGCGGCTGGCGCTCGTGCAGTTTTTCACCTGGCTCGGCCTCTTTTGCATGTGGCTGCATTTTTCGAATGCCGTGCCCGTGGTTTTTGGGTCGAGCGATCCCAACTCCGAAGTCTTCAAGCGGGGCGCCGAATGGGCGGGCGTCTGCTACGCCGTGAAGGACGGGGTGACATTCCTGGCCGCGTTTGGGCTGATGGCGCTGGCACGGCAATGCGACCGGCGGCGGATCCACGGTGTCTGCCTCGCGCTCGGTGGGCTGGGTTTGCTGAGCATTGGGTTCATCCACGGCGAGGCGCAGCGACATCTGCTGTTGATCGCGCTCGGATTGGGCGGCATCGCGTGGGCCTCGATCCTTTCGATGCCCTACGCCATTCTTTCCGGCGCGCTCCCGCCGGCGCGCATGGGCGTTTACATGGGCATTTTCAACTTCTTCATCGTCCTGCCCGAAATCATCGCCGCTCTCACCTTCGGCCCGCTGGTGAAGCAACTCCTTGGTGGCAACCTGGTGTACGCTGTCATGGCCGGCGGCGCATTCATGCTCATCGCCGCCGCACTGGCCCAGTGGGTGCCGGCTGAAACCAGAAACGAACTGGCGCCTCCGGCTCCAGCTTGAGCCTCTGGCCGCTGACCACCCCCAACGCCTGGAGCGTGAAGCCGTCGGGCGCAGCCCAACCAAGGAGCGGCCTGCCCAGCGGTCTCACTTCCCAGCCAGCGCCTTGTGTTGCCGGCGGATGATGCCCGCCAGAGCGCGCAACGATTCGTTCACCGCTTCGGCGTTGGGGAAAACCTTCGCCACGTCGGCTTCGAGCACCACCACGTTCGCGCCCTGCGCGTAACGCCGCGCATACTTGCCGCGCACGCCGCGTGAGAAATCATACTCCGCCCGCATTTCGGGTTCGGCGGCCTTCTCAACTGCCTTCTTCATAACTCTTGCGTTCACGCCGGCTCGCCCGCCGGGCACTGATGATGCGGATATGGTCGCCCCGTTCCGTATGGACGACAACCAGCAATTTCCCGCGATGCGACAGCCCCAGCATGATCGAGCGGTGTTCCACTTGGGAATGGGCGGGGTCAGGAATCGTCAGCGACAACGGGTCACCAAAGACAGTGGAGGCATCTTCAAAGCTCACCCCGTGCTTGGCGAGGTTTGATTTCGCCTTGCTCCCATCCCATTCAAAACTCAGGGGCATGACTCGATTTTGACTGATTTGGCATTCAAAGCCAAGTCCGGATTGTCCGTTCCTGCCTTCGGCAGCGCGACCTTGGTGGGATTCAGCGAGGCGGGAGCGGTGCGCCGTCCGGAGGCGCACCCGCGCAGTTGTGCGAAGCCGGACTTTTTGCCACTATGAACCCATGAACAGCCACCCAGCACTGCACCTGGTTGCCACGTTGTCGCTTACCGCCTGGCTGCTGGCGATCACCTGGCCCGCACTCGCCTCGCCGCCGGTGGTCACGCGGGTCGAACCGCCGGACTGGTGGAGCGGCCATTCGCTTAATCCGGTCCGCCTGCTGATCTCCGGGCATGATCTGGCCGGCGCCAACGTCGAGGCGCCGGGCGGTTTGGAGACGAGTGACGTGCGCGTGAATGAAGCCGGCACATTCGCTTTCGTGGACGTTCGGATTCCGTCCGATCGCCGGCCCGGCTCCGCACCGTTGGTCGTCGTGACCCCGGAAGGCCGCGCCATGGCGCCATTCTCCGTCCAGCCACTGCTGCCGCGCGCGGGCCGGTTCGCGGGCTTTTCGCCGGACGACGTGATCTATCTGCTCATGCCCGACCGCTTCGCCAACGGCGATCGCGCCAACGACGATCCGGCCATTTCGCGGGGCCTTTGGGATCGTCGCAAGCCGCGCGATTATCACGGCGGCGATTTTGCCGGCGTCCGCAATCACCTGTCCTATTTGCGCGACCTCGGCGTCACCGCCCTCTGGTTGACGCCGTGGTATGACAACGTGAACCACCTGAACCAGCTCGAGAAATACGCCGCCAACAACCGCCGGGCGGACGCGGGCGAGCCTTCGACGGATTACCACGGTTATGGCGCGGTGGATTTTTACGGCGTCGAGGAGCACTTCGGCACGTTGAAGGAACTCCGGGCGCTGGTGGACGCCGCCCACGCCCGCGGCCTCAAGGTGATCCAGGACCAGGTGGCCAACCACACCGGGCCGTATCATCCGTGGACGACCAATCCGCCCACGCCCACCTGGTTCAACGGCACCGTGGCGAATCACCTCGAGAACTCCTGGCAGACCTGGACCATCGCCGCGACCAATCCGCCCGCCGACAAATTGAAGTCCACGCTGGAAGGCTGGTTCATCAACCTGCTGCCCGACCTGAATCAAAACGATCCCGAGACGGCCACCTACCTGATCCAGAATTCGCTCTGGTGGCTCGGCCAGGCGGGGCTCGACGCGGTGCGCCAGGACACGCTGCCTTACGTGCCACGCACTTACTGGTCGCGCTGGACCGCGGCGCTCAAGCGCGAGTATCCGCACCTGACCGTCCTCGGCGAGATGTGGGACGGCAATCCGGCGTTGGTGTCATTTTTCCAGGGCGGCCGGGCGCGCTTCGACGGCGTGGACTCGGGCGTGGACACGCTCTTCGATTTCCCGCTGTTCTATGCGATCCGCGACGTGTTCGCCAAAGGCCAGCCGATGACGCGGCTTTCTCAAACGCTCGCCGCCGACACCAACTACGTCAACGCGCGGGTCCTGGTCACGTTCCTCGGACTGCACGACACCCCGCGTTTTCTCAGCGAGCCGGGCGCGACGCGGGCGGGGCTGCAACTGGCGTTCACTTTCCTGATGACAACGCGCGGCACGCCGCTGATCTATTACGGCGACGAGGTGGCGATGCGCGGGGGCGGCGATCCCGACAACCGGCGGGATTTCCCCGGCGGATGGCGCGAGGACACGCACAATGTGTTCCGTAAAACCGGGCGCACGGCCGACGAAGAAGCCGTCCATGCGCACGTGCGGAAGCTGCTGTCGCTGCGGTACCAACTCGAACCGCTGCGTCGTGGTGAACTCCGCGAACTGGCCGCCACGGACAGCACCTATGCCTTCGCTCGCGTCACGCCCGCTCAATCCGCCGTCATCGCCTTCAACAATTCCGCCCAACCCGCGATACTGACGTTGGACCTTGCGCCGGCTGGGCTGGCGTCGGCGACAACCCTCACCGATCGTCTGGGTGCGCTGGGCCGCGTGCCGGTGGCCTCCGGGGTCGCGCACGTCGCGCTGCCCGGCCGCAGCGCGGTCATCCTGGTTCCTTGACCGTGGCGGTGGTCGCCGCGGCGGTCAGTGGGCAACCGCGCGGTGATAAATGCGCCACTCGAATCCGCCCAGCCGGAACAACGGAAAACCGGTTGCCGGTGGTTCGGGCATTCCGGGGAAACTCACCGGCTTGAACTGCTGGTCGTTCTGGACCTCCACCCAGCCGACCTGCGGCCGGTTCGAGAAATTGATCACCACCACGAACTCGTCCTTGTCATCGAGCCGCATGAGCGTGACGAGGTCCGCGTCGTTCGAGTTGCGCAGCCAGACCACCCGGTCGTTGCGGAACGGCGCGTATTGCTTCCGCAGTTTGATCAGCTCGCGGTAGATGTCCGTCAGCGGCGGGCGTTCCTTGGGCTCCCAGAACACGGGCAGTTTCTCAAACAGCGCGGGGGCGCCGGACTCGGTGGCTTCGCCCACTTCGTTGCCGTTGTAAAGCAGCGGCACGCCGTCGAGCGTGAACATCAGCACCGACGCCGCGAGCGCGCCGTGGAGGCCGAAGCGCGCGACCGCCCGGGCCTCGTCATGGTCGTCGAAGATCCGCAGGTGCAGCGACCCGGCGGGGAACTGGCGGCGGCTGTCCTCCCACGACCGCCGGAATTCGGACGCGGCCGCGCCGCGCAGCAGCACGTCGTTCAAGGTCGCGTGCAGCGGCCAGGCATAATCGAAGTCGAACGCCTTCAGCAGCAGGTCCGGCTGGCTCGCCTCCGCCAGCATGACGATCTCCGGCTTCACGCGTTCGAGCTCGGCGCGCGCCTTTTCCCAGAAGTCCGCCGGCACCATGCTGGCCACGTCGCAGCGAAAGCCGTCCACGTCGAAATCCGTCACCCAGTGTTTCAGCATGGCGACCATGTAGGTCCGCAACTGCGGGTTTGCGTAGTCGAAACCCGCGACGTCCTTCCAGTCGGCCACCGGCGGGACGATCTGGCCGGCGGCATCGTGTTTGTAGAATTCCGGATGCTCGCGCAGCAGGGCGTTGTCCCAGGCCGAGTGGTTGAGCACGACATCGAGAATCACCTTCATGCCGCGCTGGTGCGCCGCGGCGACGAGCCGCTTCAGGTCGTCGGCCGTGCCATAATCCGGGTTGATGCCGTAGTAATCGCGCACCGCGTACGGGCTGCCCAGCGTGCCCTTGCGCAGCTTGTCGCCGATGGGATGGATGGGCATGAGCCACACAATGTCCACGCCCAGTTGCTTGAGCTGGTCGAGCCGCGCGGTGACGCCGGTGAAATTCCCCGCGGGCGAAAACGCGCGGGGGAACAGTTCATAGACGACCGAGTCGCGCAGCCAGGCCGGGGACGAGCGGGCGGATTCCTTCGAGAAATCGCGGTCGGCCGCGTGGGCTCCGGCGAGCAGGGCGGCCAGCACCAGCGTGCGAGCCAGACGGGGGCAGAACAGGATGGTCTTCATACGGGTTTGCAGGGCTAGCTTGGTCAACATGACCGCCGCCAGGCAAGCTAATACGGGCTTTCCTGTTAGGGCTGGCGGTGCTCCGCAGCCCTGGTTTTTCGTTCGCCGTTGATGTTCAAAGAGGAGGTGAGGACACGCGTAGTATGTCTCTACCGGATTCGACATGCGGTGGGTCGCGGACCGCCAGGGTTGGTTGGGCTGGCGGTGCTCCGCACTCCTGACTTCTTCGCCGGGTGGTTGGTTTCGCAGCCGGAGATGGGGACACGCAGCAGCATGTCCGTACCTGAAGTTGACTGGTGGCGGATCGCGGACCGCCGCTACCAGCCGCAATTCGCCCATCGAACCGGAGGACCTGAACGCCTCCGCGCGCTGGTCTTCGCCAAAAACCCGGCTCCCCCCGGAGGTTGGCCAAATGAAAAGACGCGTCGCCAGGATCGCCGCCATAACCATCCTCACTTGCCGTGCGCTCCAAGTCCGACAGGCTGCTAGGGACATGACAGGCAATGCCTGCGCCGGGGCCAACGCCGCCGCCCATCGGATCGCGACCGAAATCATGCTGGCAGTTTGCGACCGTCTCGCTTCTATTCGGGGGCCGGATGAAGACGTTCAAGCTCGCGGTCATCCAGATGCGGGTGGTCGGCGGCAACAAATCCGGGAACCTCGCGCGCGCGGTCCGGCTCGTGGGGGAGGCTGCCGCGGCGGGCGCTGCTGTGGCCGTGCTCCCTGAGATGCTCGACCTGGGTTGGACTCACGGAGCGGGCCGCGAAGCCGCGGAGCCGATTCCTGACGGCACCGCGTGCCGGCAGCTCCGCGAGGCGGCTCGCCGACACGGGCTCTTTGTCTGCGCAGGCATGGGCGAAGGCTGCGGAGCACAAGTCTTCAACGCCGCCGTGCTCATTGACCCGCAGGGCGAGGTCATCCTGCATCACCGCAAGCTGAACGAGTTGGAGATTGCTCACGCCTGCTACGCGCAAGGGGATCGTCTCGGCGTCATCCATACTCCGCTCGGGACGTTGGGCCTGATGATCTGCGCCGACGCCTTCGCGCGGGGGCAGGTGGTGAGCCGGACGCTGGGGCTGATGGGGGCACAGGTGATTCTCTCCCCGTCGGCTTGGGCGGTGCCGGCGGAGCATGATCAGCACCGTGAACCTTACGGCCAACTCTGGCTGGACAACTACCGGCCGGTGGCGCGCGACTTCCGGCTCTGGATCGTCGGGGTCAGCAACGTGGGCCGGATCACGGAGGGGCCGTGGAGCGGTCGCCGCTGCATCGGTTGTTCCCTCGTCGTGGGCCCCGATGGCGAACCGGTTCTGCGCGGACCGTATGGCGAAAACGCTGAAACGGTGCTCGTGGTGGATATCACCCCCGTCCCGCGTCCAGCGCGAGGCGATGGATGGGAAGCACTGTGGCAGCGCGACCGTGGCGGAGGCTGAACCCGGCCGCGAGAGTCCGAGCGGTCCGACTCCGCTTCATCGCGGGCGGTTGTCCGCCGCTTCCGGTTCCAGACCCCGGACGATCCATTCCTGGGCCTCCTTCCACATGGCTTCGGTGACGTCATGTCCCGCTTCCGGGAAGGGCAGGAATCGCAACCGGTCCCGGTGTTTTCCGTAAAGCGGCTCGAGGTCGGCCACGAACCGCCGCACCGACTCAAGGGCGATATACTCGTCATGGCCGCCGTTGATGAGACAAAGCGCTTTTGGAGGGATCTGGGCCACGCGGGTCTTCGGGTCAATCGAGCGGACCAACTCCCGGAGGCGGGGGCCGTAGGCGGCCTTGCGCGCTTCCTGCTCTGGACCCGGTGGGATCTTCGTGACGTCCCACCAGAAATCCACCGCCCCGACCACGCTCGCCACGACGCGGACACGTGGTTCGCGCCAGGCAAGAACCATCGCCGTGCTGGCGCCCATCGAGAAACCGGTCGCCGCCACCCGGGACACATCCACGTCGGGCCGTCGAGCCAAGGCGTCGAGGATGACCGGGACGTCCCTGGCCGTGCGGGCGATGGCGGTCTGATGGACCCAGATGCTGTATTCGCCGCCCAGCGAAGCGATGTTGTCCCCGTGAAAGAGGCCGGCGATGGAGCGTTCTCCATGCAGATGGGCGTCCATGGTGATGGCGAAAAGGCCCCGCGCGGCGAGGTCGCGACACCACCCCTCAAGGTCTTCCTTTGCACCCCGAAACGAATGGAAGCAGAGCGCCACGGGATGCGCGCCCTTCGCGGCCGGATGAATGGCGATTGCCGGCACCCCCTCGTCCGGGTCGAAGCCTGGCAAACGCAGCTTCTCGCGCACCAGTCCGCCAGGGAGCTCGGTTCGTTCCAGGACCTGCACCTCCGGTGGAGGTGCAGCCCCTGCTGCGGCAAGCAAGGCCACGAGCAACACCGCCGTCCTTATCGTGCTCCAGAACCTCATCGGCGGGGCAATCGCTCTTTTCATCGTCATGAGTTCTTCGTCCAGAGGCGGTGCCGGACACGCTCCCGCCTGGCGCCACCGGACGCGGTTTTGCTAATCAGTGCGTAATATGAACGACCAAGCGGCCAGGACGAATCGGCCACGAAAAATCACAAAAGGCTCAATAACATTGACGTTCTTGTGCTTCCTGTCTTCGTGGCTGTCGGTTTGCATTCCCGCCCGGGGTTTCCTTAGTAACCATCCCTCCACCGCCGGGTTGCCGGGAACGTCACGGTTTCGTGAGCCGGTTGAGGAAGCCCTGATGCCGCAGCCAGTTGGCGCACGATTCCGTCCAGGTGGAGCACGGATGCTCGCTCTTGCGGACCCCGAAGTCGTGGGCCGCTGTGGCGTAAATGTGCAGCTCTGCGGGGACGTTCGCCCGCTTGAGAGCCAAATACAGGAGCACGCTCTGCTCCGGGCCACTGATGAGATCGGCCCCGCCGTGCGCCAGGAAGACCGGCGGCGTGTTGGTCGGGATGCTCAGCCACGGAGCCAGTTCATCTTTGTCCTTCGCCTTCAGGTAGCCCGGATAGGCCAGGATGGCGAAGTCGGGCCGGCAACTGACACGGTCAACGGTGTCGCTCGGTTCGTAGGTCCGCTGATCGAAGTGCGTCGCCGTCGCCAGCGCGAGATGGCCGCCCGCCGAGAAACCCACCATGCCGATCCGCTGCGGATCGAGGCCCCAGTCCCGGGCTTGGCTGCGCACGAGGCTGACGGCCCGCTGGGCATCCTGGAGCGGACGTCGCGCCGGCTCGGTCGGGGGCTCGTCGGAATGACGGGGCACCCGGTACTTGAGAATGATGCCGGTCACGCCCAGTGAGTTCAGCCAGGTCGCCACTTCCTCGCCTTCCAGTTGCCAGTACAGGTTCCAGTAGCCGCCGCCGGGACAGATCAACACTGCGGTGCCGGTGTCCTCCGCCTTCGCCGGCCGGTAGATCGTGAGGGTTGGCTTGTTGACATCGGTAAGCATCCGGGTCGGCTCGGTGACCTCGACCTGCTTGCGATCCAGCTTCGGCGACATCACGGACCTCTCCGCGCCGATGTCGCGGTTCTCCTGCGGAGCCCGGCCTGGCCAAAGGTCAACGACCAGCGGATTGCCCTCCCCGACCGCCGGCCAAGCCACGCAGAGCCAGGCGATCATGGAAACCGCCGCCGCAAAGCGCCGGTTCGATGGGCACAAGCCTGTGGCGGGAGAAGGAGCGGGTGCGGCACAGAATTCAGTCATGCGGGCAGCGTATCCCCATGTGGACAGGCATCAAGGCTGGTGTTTGACCCGATCCGCCAGTTTTTCTGTTGGCACCGTGGGCTGAGTTGCTCGTGCCAGTGCGCTTCCGAGGGCGCGGCAGCTTGGGATGATCGGCCGGTTCGTCCACGTCGTTCAGGAGTGCGCGCTACCAGACGTAGGTTCCCACCGCGTTGCTGTCCAGCGCCGACGGCGCGAGCTTGCCTTGGTGCCGGAGGTTGAAGGTTTGCCGCCCCTGACTGTTGTTGAGCACGATCACGACGCGCCTCCCGTCCGGGGTTTTGAAGGCGACGTTGGGGAGCATCCGCAGCGGGTTTGACGCAATCCGCACCGAGCCCGGCCGGACAAACTTGGCGGCGTGCGCGATGATGTAATAGGCCGGATTGCGCATCACTTGATTCCCGTCAATCGTTACCGCGCCGAGGCAGCGGTCGCATCCGCCCCGGTCGGTGTGGGGTTCCCACCGGGGGTCCGAGGCGAGGTTCCACTCCAGCACAGTCCGGCTCCAGTTGCGGGTGGCGCCGATGATCAACTCGCGGACATGCCAGTTCAGATCGCCGCGCAAGTTGCCCGGCGCGCCGATCCATTGCTCGGTGAAATAGAGGCGCTTGTCCGGATGCGCGTCATGCACGGTCGTGAGGACCTCGATCCTGCCGGCGTACAGGTGAAACGCCGAGCCATCCACGAACTTCGCGGCCGCGGGATCGTTCAGGATGGAGAGCGGATAGTCCGGCCGGTCGCAGTTGTGGTCGTAGAGAAGGATCTTCGTGTCGAGCTTCGCCGCGGCGAAGGCCGGGCCGAGGCTGCGCTTGATGAAGGTGGCCTGTTGTTCGGCCGGCATGAACATGCTCGGGTTGTTGCCGGGGTGCAGCGGCTCGTTTTGGATCGTGATGGCGTCAATGCGGATGCCTTCCGCTTTCATGGCCTGGATGTACTTCACGAAGTACTGCGCGTAGGCGTCGTGGAATTCCGGCTTCAGACTTGCGCCACGGGTGTCGTTGGTGGTCTTCATCCAGGTCGGCGCCGACCAGGGCGATCCGAGGAGCTTGAGGTCAGGATTGATCGTCAGGATTTCCTTGAGTACGGGGATGACGTCGGCGCGGTCGGGTCCGAGGTCGAACTGCTTTAATTCCGGATCGGTTTGCCCGGCCGGCAGGTCATCGTAGGAAAAGACCTGCTCGTTCAGGTCGGATGCCCCGATGCTCAACCGCAAATAGCTCGTGCCGATGTTCGTGCCATCCGTGGCGAACAACTCGCGCAACAACGCCGCCCGTGGCGCCGGTGCCATGCGAACGATGTGCCGGGCGCTGCCGCCCGTGAGCGTGAAGCCGAAACCGTCAATCGTCTGGTAGGTTTTCGTTTCATCAACTTCGATCGTGGGGTTGGCGTTGGTGGCAACGCTGAAGACCAGGGGCGCACCTTGCTTCTGGAACAAAGCGGATTTGTCCGGATTGGTTAGCCACAGTTCCCCTTGCGCATAAGCGGCGGCGGAAAACGAGATGAGGAAGAAACCCGGGAGAATCCCGGCGAGAATTCGCGATGGGGCAATTTGCACCCGCCCAAGTTGGCGGGTCCGTGAGGTTCTTTCAATTCAGTTGTGCGAACGGAGGACCGAATTGCGGCGTTTGACCACCGCCCCAGCGGTTGACATCGGCCTCGGGAGGGTTTTCGCTACGGCCTATGGACCCGCCCGAGGAGAAAGGCGCGTACATCCTGATCGTCGCCCTCGCCCAGATGAAACGGATGGAGATCGGGCGGTTGGGCAAGTTCGATGTCATCCCTGGCTTCTACGCGTACGTCGGCAGTGCGTGGGGTCCGGGAGGCCTTCGCGCTCGGATCGCTCATCACCTGGAATCCTCGGCCGCTCCCCACTGGCATATTGATTATCTGTTGCGGTTCGCCACTCCGGTCGAGGCCTGGTTCGCGATCTCGGATCGGCGGCTGGAACAAGACTGGGCGGAACTGTTGGCGGCGGCCCCGTTTTTGCGCGCCCCGATCGCGCGGTTTGGCTCGTCCGATTACCGACGGAGCCGGACCAGTCACTTGTTCTACTCCAAGCGTCGGCCTTCGTTTCGTTGGTTCGAGCAGCAGATCGAGACTGGCTTCGGTGCGGCGGTGCGGCCGCAGCGACTGGTACTGGGTTGGGAGCACGCGTCCGGCCTCAGTGTCGTTGGGTGAACAGGCTTCCGCACGTTCAACCTGGCGGCTCAACGCGAAGATCAATGATGCGTGCGTTCGCGGCGTTTTGAGTGATCACCAGACGAGCGAGGTTGACCCACCGCTGGCACCGGTCGAGGACCGCACTGTCGGCGGTCGCGATGACCTCGCTCGACTCGGCGAGTAGCTTGTCGGGGTTGAACACCAGTTCCACCTGCCAGTCCCAGCCGTTCGCGGCGACCAGATCGAGAATCCTGCACTTGAGCCGCCCGCTGTTGGATACAGGACGGTCGAGCCACCATTGGCATCGCCGCACACCCCAGGCGGCCGTGGCCGCCCCCAGCAAGCGCAGGGCAGGCAGGGTTTCCTGGACCTCGTGGTGGCGGGCGTAGGAGTTGGCCAGATCCCGCAGACATCCGTCGCACCCCAGCAGGATTACGCCGCCGGCCAGCGCCGCCTCGATCCCCGTGAGGACGTTGAAGCCGTCGATCCATAGCTCATGGTCCCGGAGTTGGGTCGGTATGATCTCGCGCTGACTGCGGCGCTGTCGGGCTTCATCCGTGCAAGCGCACCGGCTGACGGCGATCCGCTGTCGCGCCGTGAGCGAGTGCCGGTTGCCGACCAACTCGGCGGCCGAGTGGAGGGCGTAGTCGATCCAGGCAGGAGTTAGCTGCGTCCACTGCGCTGCGCTGAGGACGGGAACGGGAAGGCCATCGAGCGTTGGCAAGACGGCCTGGCTGCTGGTGGGCACCAGCACCCACAGGCCATGCAGAGGGCTGCCGGTGAGTCCGATGCGGTCGCGCAGTCGGACGAGGAGTTCCAACTGCTGATACCGCGCCAGCAGACCGGGGTTCACCAGCAGAAGAGTCTTGGGTGAGGTTGAAAGTTCCTGTTCCACCTTGGGCATGGCGCGGTTGACGAGCAGGAGGAGACGTTTCCAATCGTCGCTTTGCCGGGGAGCACCATCCGCGCGGAGCACCACGTTCCAATCAGGGATGCGGACGGCCTGAGCCTCGGCACGCAGGGTGCGGATGACCAATTCGTCCACGTTCCTGCGTTCGAGGTCGAACCGCAGCAGTTCGTGTTCCGCCCGGAGCATGCGGCAAGGCGGAACGGCCAGGACGAGGAAGGCGCCTTCCGCGGCAGCGCGGCGCAGTTTGCTCTCGATGACCCGGGCTTCGACAATTTCGGCGGAGGTTTCACCCACCGGGGCGCTCACGGGCGCAGCCGTGGGCTTCCGCTCGGGCAGAATCGTGCCCGTGCTGAGGGTTGAGGCTTCTTCGTAGGCGCGGAAGCGATAGGCGCCGGTCCCTTGAGCCAGTTCGGGATGCCAGACTAGGTCAAGGCCACTGTCACTCAGTAGAGGATCGAGTTCGGGCCGGTCCGGGAACGGTTCCGCTTCCGGATAACGCGAAAGGACGCGCTGGTGAACCTGTCGGACCGTGAGTTCACACACGCCGGTGAGTGCATTTTGGGCCAGCATGAGAGCGCGCTTGGCCGGCATCCCGCGCGCATACAGCTCGAATTTGCTGGAGACAGCCGCATGTGTGGAGGCATGGGCCGCCGAAGCGACCAGCACCGACTCGGGCAACATTGGCGTCCCCGACGGCGCTTCAATGGCGCGCAGGCTTTCTACGACGCGAATCGGATTGGGCAGCGGGTCTAGACCGGCGAGCTCATCTGCCTTCTTGCCAAGCTCCGCGGCGTAATCGGCGAGTTCGGCGGATTGGGCAACCAGGACGATTGTTCCACGGCGATGAATCAGAAACCGTGGCTGGGCCTGACTCACCTCGGTTTCGAGTGCCGCTCGGGTGACGGCCGAGGACATGGCGGAGCGGACCGGTTCCTCTTCGGTGGAACCGCGAGCGGTCAGCACCGCCAAACTGAGGTCGGCGGCCGTCATGACACCGCAGTGTGATTGCAGCGAGCCGGCGATGGTTTCGCCCAGAGCGGTGATTTCGGGCGTTATGCTCCAACGCTGCCGGGCGCTATCGAGGCACTGGTCCACGAATCCTCGCGACAAGGTGAGGCGTGAGGCCACTTGCGCTGCGGCCGGCCATTCATAAGGCGAGTCGAAGCCGGAGTCATTCAGGCCGAGCAAGCATTGGAAAACCTGTTTCTCCGAGCCAGGCCGCTTCTGGATCAAATTCAGAGCCTCGGGTACCAGGACATCAATGCTGGTGGCGGCTCCTTCGCCAGGATCCGTGGTGGTGTCAGCTTCCTTTGCGGCAATGCGCTTGGGCACAAGGTCAGGAAACCGGGCGCGAAGGGCATTGAATGCCTCGACGACTTCCCTGCGGATCTTGGAGCCAGGCAACCGGTAGGCGCGCCGCAATGGCACAGCGAGGAAGTCCTTAACCGTCGTGGCCCCCAGACGGTCAATAGCCGCAACGGCTCGGGGCGTCAGCCCTAGCAACGAAATACTCGTTTCCGGCGCCGCGGCGGTGACGGCGTTTTGTTGGTCACTTTCGGCAGTGACCATGCTGATCGGACTGGGTTGGTCGAGCCCCTTGAAGAGGCATTGTCCTTTCTGCTGGGCGATGGTGCTCGGCGTGGAGCAGCGTGGCCTTTTCCCAGAATGTCCGCTCCGCAGCCAGCACCTTAACCATGAACGCGGGCACCCGAAACGCCGCCGGGAACTGCTGGGCGGCATAAGACGAAATCTCCACCTGCTCGCTGGGCCAATGGTCCGATCGCGCGCCCATTTCGATCTTAACAACGGCCCGCACGTAACCGGCCGTTTTATCCGGCCAGCTTGACGGATAGGCATAGAGCAGGGTTTGCCCGTCGGGATCAGCCTCATCCACTGCCACCGACCAACCTGTTACACGGCCCAATTTGGCCCCGATGACTCTCTCGAACGCCGGCTTCAGATGCTCCACGATTGCTTTCTGGCAGGCCTGACGCAGCCGGTCCAAGCGACGCGTCTGTTCCTTGGCGCTACTGCCAGCCTCAGGATCGAGTTCGCCACCGAAGCCGAGACTCGTCCGGTCGAGTGAGACGTCGATGTCCTCCGAGAACCGCTCGATCATCCGGTACGCCTTCGACAGCGAAGTTCCCCCCTTGAAGATCAGAGTACTCCCGATATCCGGCAGGCCGAACAACTCCTTGAGCGTCCAGCAAACCCAGAAGTCCTTCTCGATGATCTGCGGGCTCAACCGCATGCGCGCGGCCGTCTGCTCAAAATAGACCTGCCGTTCCTCGCTGGGTTGCCGGATGAACTCGTCCATGGTTCAGGAATCTCCCTTTGCGATGGCGCGCAGATGTGCTCTGACCCAAGCAGGTGCGTAGCCGAGATCCTCAAGCAACTGCTTCTTGTCGTTGGCTCTCAGCTTCCGCCCCAGGGTCTGGATGACAACACCGTCAACATGCTGCTGGCCCAAATGCCGCAGGGCCTGGATCACCAGCCCACTCGTACGGCCGGCCGGCCCCATGGTGCGTGGGGTGGTCTGTTTGAGACGGATTTCCTGGTCGCCAACCTGCACCGTGCGGGACGGGCCGTCGGTTAGAAACACGATTTTCGCCGGCACCTGTTCGGACAGCCCAAGCAGGTTCGCCGCGTAGGCACCCGAAGGGAGCAATCGGATGTTGTGCCTCCCCACCAAGGCCGTGGCGATGGCATCAGAACTCGGGGCCAGCGTGCCGATCACGGGATGGGACCTCGGGTAATCGTAGAGCCCCCGGGCCAACCGCCGAATAGTCCCCTTCGAAACCATGCGGGTCAACGCCATTCCCACAAAACGCGGATCGCCAAGGTCGCGAAACTCGTCTGGGGAAAAGACCCACCCCCTGCCGTTGCGGCGGATCTGGGCAAAGATCCTTTCCCCGAGTGTTTGCACGCGCCCATTACACCACAGCGCGTTGATAAAACAACGCCTTTTTTTCAACAGACAAGGCGATATTATATCGGCGGGTCCGCCGGCAGTAGAGAATCCCGCAGAACGTGCAGCAGATCGGCGAAGTAATCGAGCGTGAAGCCCCAGCCGGTTCCGCGTAGTCGCCCCACGCCACGATGATCTTGAGCACGTCCACGCCGGACGGCACCAGCACGCTCAGTCCCATCGAAGACAGCAGCAGGGTTTCGCGCGCCGCGGCACGATCGGGCGGCGTGGCGTCGTCCGTGCCCTCGCGTCGCCGCCACTGTCAATTTCCTCGTTCGACGTTTCGTCGGACTTCTGCTCGACCGGCGCTTCGGCATGCACGCCATGACCAATGTGCAGAACTTGACGGACACAACTGTAGGGGTTTGCACCTCCAGCGAAATCGCCAGCGATGGTGCAGCGCCAGGAACCTTCCAGGTCGATCAACGTCCGGCAAGCGGCGCCACGGCGCTCTCGCCCCGGCACCCGCTGGGCATCGGGATCACTTTTTGGGTTAGAGCTGCTTTCTCGCATTCTTCCAGCGCCGGAAGTTGCACTTGCGCGTTCCTCGCGTAGGTCCGGTGAACCGCGTTGCTGTTGTGGCCCAGCGCTTCCATGGCGTAGCGCTCCGGGTAACCGGCGGTTTTGGCCCGCTCCGCCCAGGCGTACCGGTAGGAATGCAGCGTGATCCCTTCGATTCCAAGACCGCGACACCGCTGCTTGAACTCGGTCGCCCGGTCGGAGGCGCGAATTGACCGCAGATACGGAAACAAAGGGCCGGTCTTGGGCAGGCCCTCCAGGGTTTTCGCGACCGCGTCGCCGAAGTGGATCTGGGCCGTCTGCTTCGTCTTCTGGCGGCGGTAGCTGATCAGCCGATTACGCCAATCGACGTCGTCGGCGTTGAGACCGGCGACGTCTCCCTGGGAACCGCCCAAGTGCCACAGAAATTGGTAGAACGCCCGGCGTTCGGAGTTGGTCTCCCGCTCGACGATGTCCGCATGTTCGGCGAAGGTGATGGCCCGCTTCTCCTTGAACCGCACGACCGGCCATTGGCGCTTGGGGATGATTGGCCAGGGCAGCCAGTTCATGTTTTGCCAGAAGTTGTGCAGCTTGCGGAGGAAGACGTTGGTGCTGACGGTGCCTTGCTCGACCGCCGCCAGGAGTTCCTCGGCCCGAGTCTCGACGATGATGCGATGTCGCACCGGATCGAAGGCGTGGTCCTTCATGGCGCGCTGCCAGCGGGCAAGGGTTTCGCCCTGCTTGGTCTTGGCATACTCTTCCATCGCGGTCTGCCAGGTACGGGTACCGACGGCCGGGTCGGCGGCGGCGAGGTACGCCCGGCCGATCTGGATGTTCAAAAGCGGCTGCTCATGGGCCTTGTTGTGGGCGTGGAGCCGGCGCTGGGCTTCCGCCCGGTCCTGGGTCTTGAGGCTGGTCTGCTTTCCGGTGGCACGATCCTGGAGGAAAAAGGAACCGGAGGAACCGCGCCGGAACAAACGGTATTCTTGCTTCATGGCCCTCATGCGCCTGAAGCGTAATGCCGGTCCGTTTCCCAGCGTGAGCGAGTAGTGGCAGCCTTGGCCCGGGTAGTGCCGGAGTTCTGGCTGCCTAGTCAAATCGCTGGCGATTTCGCTGGAGTTGATGCTCCACTATCTCTCCAACTCCTTGCTGCACACACAGTTCAGAATGGAGGCGAGGGTCGGAATCGAGCGGTTCATGCTCTGTTTTCCGAGGGAAAACTCGCACCAAATCCTTGGCAGTCAAGGCTACTCCGGCACTGCTCGACTCAACCCGATTCTACTCGTTCACTACTCGGCTACTGAAGAATTCACTGAAGCCATTTGACAGCGAGATGCCCCGTGCGATTTCACTGTCGATGACCGCGTTGGGCCTGTTGTATGGTCGAACCCTTGGCCTGATGGTTCCGAGAGGCGTGCCGTTCTCGCAGAGGTCAAGGGGCCATGAAAAAACGTGCGTTTGGATGTCCAAAAATCGCCGCTTGCCGGAAGTACTGGTAGAGATTGACGAATGTCGGCAGATTTCAAGAGTCGGTTCGACGATTCAAGCGTTGCGCAACAGCGTTTCCTTTCGCTGTTTCTGCGCAGCGAGCAGGAGGTCTTCCGCTGCGTGGCGGCGCTGGTCCCGAACGTGACCGACGCGGAAGACATTGTGCAACAGGCCGCCATGGCGCTTTGGGAAAAGTTCGACACCTACGATCCGGCCCGGCCTTTCACCCCTTGGGCCTGCCGATTTGCCTTGAACAAGGCCCGTCAGTGGATCGAGCAGCGTCAACGCTGGAAAGCGCTGCTGGACCGCGGTCTGGCCGAGGAGTTGGCGCAGCGGCGGCAGGAGTTGCAGCCCGAGTTTGAACGGCGGCTGAAGCACCTGGAGGCTTGCCTTGGCAAGCTGGCTTCGGGGCAACGCTCACTGGTCGAAGCCTATTACTACGAGCGCACCGGCATCGAACCCCTGGCCGAGCGCTCCGGCAGAACCGTGGCTGCGACCTACAAAATGCTACAGCGTATCCGGCAGGCGCTCCAACTCTGCGTGGAAAGCCGCGCAAGAACGGAAGTGATATGACCCTGTCATTTCCGTCTCCTGAGTTTGACGATGCTGTGGCTGCCGTGTGCCACGGTTCAGCCTCCGAGACCGAGATGCGCGCCTTGAACGAGTTGCTGCGGAGGGACGCCAGCGCCCGGGACGAATATCTACTCCGGGTCGAGTTGCACACTCGGTTGGCATCCGATCGGGATTTCTTTTCTCAGGCGGAGGATGTAGCCGCCGATTATCGCACACCGGCCGTCAACTGGGACGACCGGCGTAATGGCATCTCTTCAAACCCGGGGATGCCGGCGGCCAGAAAGAGGGGGTTACAGGTGCTGGCGCTCGCTGCCTGTCTCGTTCTTATGGCCACAGGGGTCTGGAGTTTGTGGTTGCGACCGCCTGTAACCAGAAGCGGAGCCACCAGCACCGCGGTGGCCATGCTCACCCGGGTTGTGGATGCGCATTGGAGCCAGAATACGCCGCCCGTCCGGGTGGGGAACGCCCTGGCACCGGGCTGGCTTCGACTGGAATCCGGCTTGGCGCAAGTGGTCTTTTACAGCGGCGCGCGGGTGGTGATCGAGGGGCCGGCGGAATTGCAGCTCGTTTCCCCGACCGAGGCCGTTTGTCCAACTGGGCGGCTGCTCGCGGAGGTGCCGCAGCCCGCGCGTGGCTTCCGCCTGAAGACCGATCAACTCAACGTGGTGGATCTTGGAACCGCGTTCGGGATCGACGCCACGCATGGCCGAACTGAGGTGCACGTTTTCAAAGGCAAGCTGGAAGTGCTTTCTGGCATAACGGCAAAGCAGCCCCTGGGTGAAGGACAGGCGGCCATGGCGCAGGGTAGCACTCCGCTGCGGCTCATGGCTGCGAACACGGCAGCCTTCACGTCGTTATTCGAGTTTCAAGAGCGGTCGCTGGCCTCAGAAGCTTTTCGCTATGAACAGTGGCAGCTCGCCAACGCGCGGCTCAACCAGGACCCATCATTGGTGGTGCATTTGGAGTTCCAGAACCTCAGCACTTCGGACTGGACGCTTCGTAACGCGGCCGAAAGCAACCGGTCCGTGCAAGATGCAACCATCGTCGGGTGCCAGCGTGCCGAAGGCCGTTGGCGGGAGAAGCAGGCGCTGGAATTTCAAAGTGTCAACGACCGCGTGCGCCTGGATGTGCCAGGCAAGTTCGATGCCTTGACCCTTTCGGCTTGGGTGTGCGTCAAAGGACTGGATCGGCAGTTCAACTCGCTTTTCATGAGCGATGGATTCGAGCCCGGAACTATTCACTGGTTGATCCGCAACGATGGTGTTCTGGGCTTGACGGTGTTCGGGCCGGAGTCAGGAGATTTGCAGATTGTGGCCAGTCCACCCGTGCTCACCCTCAACAAACTCGGGATGTGGCTGCATTTGGCGGTGGTTGTGGATGGCAAGGCCAGGCAGGTGGTCCATTACGTCAATGGATTCCCTGTTGCCCGCCAGGAGCTGAAACTGGGTCCGCCTTTTCGGCTCGGCGCAGCCGAGTTGGGCAACTGGAATGCAGAAAGTGGCCCGAATCCCGCCCCTGCCCTGATCCGGAATCTGAGCGGGGCGCTGGATGAATTTGAGCTGTTCAACCGGGCTTTGAGTGACGCTGAAGTCCGCGAGCTCCATGCCAAAGGCAAGCCCGATCTGTAACCACTATTGAAATGAGAAACCTCTTGAGGCTCCTGAAATGGGCAGCGCCCGCAATTACGGCTGCTTTTTCCGCTACCACGACCACGGCCCAACCCTTGGGCGGTAACCCCAATCTTCTGTGGTATGACAAACCGGCGGCCAATTGGGTGGGCCGTGACATCACGCTGCGCGGCACGCCAGAGTTCGCTGCCGCCGTGAAGAAATCGCTGGAAATTCGCGGCGACCGGGCCACCGGCTGGGCCACGGCGTGGCGCATCTGCCTGTGGACGCATTTGGGCGACGGCGATCATGCGTTCGAGATTTTCAAATTCCTCCTCAGCCCCGAACGCACGTATCCGAACATGTTCGACGCGCATCCACCGTTCCAGATTGACGGCAACTTTGGCGGCGCGGCCGGCCTCGCGGAGATGTTGATGCAAAGCCGTGCTGGCGAAATTGAACTGCTGCCCGCACTGCCCAAGGCGTGGCCGAAAGGCAGTGTGAAAGGGCTGCGAGCCCGCGGCGCTTTTGAGGTGGATATCACCTGGCGCGACGGAAAACTGGTCGAGGCCGCCATCCGCTCGCTCAGGGGCGGCTCAAGCCGGTTGCTTTATGGCCTGGCGACGCGCGAGGTGAAACTCGCCAAGGGCGGCACGTATCGCTGGAACGGGCAATAGCACTCTGACGCTGAGCACAATCATCGAACCAAACATTCAAGAAAGACGCTTATGAAAAAGACTGGAATGATCCTCCTGTGCGGTGTGTTCGGGGTTCTGGCGGCAGCCCTCAACGCGGCGGACCTCGCGGGCCAGTGGCGCGCGGAGTTCGAAAGCCCCAGAGGCGTGCAGAAGTATCTCTTCACGTTTCAAGCGGAGGGCGAAAAACTGACCGGTAAGGCCGTCTCGGAGGTCGGCGACCGGAAGCGCGAGGCGGAGCTGAAGGAAGGCACAATCAAGGGCGACACGCTGACTTTTGTCGAGCTGCTCAGCTTTCAGGGCAACGAGCTGCGCATTCGCTACACCGGAAAAATCGGCACGAACGAAATCGCGTTCACACGCGAGGTGGGCGATTTCGACAAGACGGAATTCAAGGCCACCCGGGGCGAGGCCGCAACGGCGAGCCCCGGGGCGGTAAAGGCGCTCGCTGCGGGAGCCGGCAACCAGCCCCGCAGTGGTGCCGGTGGCTTCGGCGGGCCGATCACCTTGAACCCGGACGACAAACCGGCCTTCGATGATCCGCCGCCCGGAATTGACCAGCCGCGCGAGGGCATTCCGCACGGCAAGTTGGAGATGATCGAATACGATTCCAGAACCGTCGGTACGAGACGCAAGATGCAGGTCTATACTCCGCCCGGTTATTCGAAGGACAGGAAATATCCCGCGCTGTACCTCCTGCACGGCATCGGCGGGGACGAAACGGAGTGGCAGCGGCTTGCCCATCCGGATATTCTCCTTGACAACCTCATTGCCGACGGGAAAGCCGTGCCGATGATCATCGTGATGCCCAACGGCCGGGCCCAGAAGGACGACCGTGCGTCAGGCAACATCTACGCCGCGGCCCCGGCGTTCGCCGCCTTTGAACAGGACCTGCTCAATGATGTGATCCCGGCCATCGAGTCGCGGTATTCGGTGCAAGCGGATCGCGAACACCGGGCGCTCGCCGGGTTGTCCATGGGGGGCGGTCAGACGTTGAACTTTGGTTTGGGCCATCTTGACACCTTTGCGTGGGTGGGTGGTTTCTCGTCCGCACCGAACACCAAGCCGCCGGCGCAACTGGTGCCCGATCCCGCAGCCGCGACGCAAGCATTGAAGCTGTTGTGGCTTTCCTGCGGCAACAAAGATGGCTTGATCCGAATCAGCCAGGGCGTTCATGCCTATCTCAAGGAAAAGCAGGTGCCGCACGTCTGGCACGTGGATGGCAACGGTCACGACGCGACACACTGGAGGAACAACCTTTGGCTGTTCTCGCAGCGCATCTTTAAATAGACCCAAAATCCTGTGAGACGTTCCTTTCGACTCATTGCGGCCCTCGTTGCCGCCCCCGGGGCTGCATTTCCGCAAGCGCACCCCCGCATGACCACTCATTGCTCGATCACTCAGGGTGGCTTGGTGAGTGACGCCGACCGCAAGCTGGCCGACGCCTACGCGGGTCTTTTCCGGGCGTTTCTGAACCACACGAATTCCGTGAAAGTGGCCACATTCTGGGGTACGAATGATGCGGTCTCCCGGCGCGCACAAGGGCGGCCGCTGCTCTTCGACGGCAACGATCAACCCGAGCTCGCCTTCGACGCCGCGATTCGCGTGGCGAGCGGCGAGCAGCTGAACGTGCGCTAGCACTTCAACCGACCAGTGAAATCCAAAAGCCGAAATGTTCTAAAAATGCAACCGGGCTTGCTCGTATTGGCCGGATTGCTCCTGTTCAATGTGAATGGCCTTTCTCAGGATACAAACCACTTCGTGTTCCTGTGCTTCGGACAGTCAAATATGGAGGGCTTCCCGGGAATTGACCAACAAGACGAAGGGCCAGTGGATGAACGCTTTCAAGTGCTGGCAGCGGTTGACTTTCCGCGCATCGACAGGAAAAAGGGTCGTTGGTATCACGCCGTTCCTCCGCTGTGCCGCCCCTTTACTGGTCTTTGCCCGGCGGACTATTTTGGACGGACGCTGGTCTCCCATCTTCCGCCCCGCGTCAAGGTGGGCATCGTCAATGTTTCCATTGGCGGCTGCAAAATCGAACTGTTCGAAAAGGACACGTTTCAGTCGTATGTCGCGACCGCGCCGGCGTGGATGACCAACACCATTGCCACTTACCGCGGCAATCCTTATCAGCAACTCGTCGAGATGGCGAAGCTGGCGCAGAAAGACGGCGTCATCAAAGGCATCCTGTTGCATCAAGGCGAATCGAACACGAACGACAAGGAATGGCCGAACAAGGTTAAAGGCATCTACAACAACCTGCTCAAGGACCTGAATCTCAAGGCCGAGGAAGCGCCATTGCTCGTCGGCGAACTCGTGAATGCAGATCAGCAAGGCGCCTGTGCGAGCATGAACAGGATCATTGACGATTTGCCCAAGACAATCCCCACCGTGTACGTGGTTTCCTCCGCGGGTTGCACCAGCCGGCCAGACCATCTGCATTTTACGCGGGCAGGCTATCGCGAGTTGGGAAAGCGCTACGCGGAAACGATGCTCCCGCTGCTCGGCTATAAGCAGGCCGCGGTAAAGTAATTTGAAGCACTCCAAAACGTGAAACCTCGAACTGGTTCAATAACGGACAACAGATGCCGAATGGCAAGTCGCATTCATGCCGCCGTCGATTGTCTGCCGTCTCCAATTCCGGCGTGGCCTCAGCAGGCCAACGTGAACTTGGACCACAAGCCACCGAAGAACACCCAGCCTCGTATCCAGTTCATCGCGTCGCTCAATTCGCCCTGTTGCTGTCTCGGAAGTAATTAGTGCCGCACATTAATATCATTAAGAAGGAATCATCATGAAAACTGCAATCCTAGGTCTCGCCCTCCTGGCTGCTCTTCCGGCGATCGCCCAAACAAACGAGCCGGCGGTGGAGGATTTCCAGCCCTCATCGCTGAATCAGCCCGGCAAACAATATCCCCAGGTCAACTCGGAGCGCCGCGTCCGCGCCCGTGTCGTCGCGCCTCAAGCCCAGAGTGTCATGCTCGAATTCCTGGGTGGTACAAAGTACCCCCTGACCAAGGGCGACGACGGCGCCTGGGTCGGCGTCACGCGGCCCCAGGACGAAGGTTTTCACTACTACCAGCTCGTTATCGATGGCGCCCAGGTCCCGGACCCCGGCAGCTTGTACTTCTACGGCGGCAACCGCTGGGGCAGCGGCCTCGAGGTCCCCGCCCAGGACCAGGACTTCTATGCCGTCAAGAACATGCCTCACGGCGATCTGCGACAGACCCTCTATTATTCCAAGGGCGCCAATGCCACTCTCCGCTGCTTCGTTTACACCCCGCCGAATTATGAAACGGAGTCGTCCAAGCGCTATCCCGTGCTGTATCTGCAGCACGGTGCCGGGGAGGATGAAACGGGCTGGGGCAGTCAAGGGCACACCGGTCTGATCATGGACAACCTGATCGCCGCTGGGAAAGCCAGGCCCTTCATCATCGTCATGGCCAACAGCTACGTCCCCGGCGCTGCTGGCCCAGGTCCCGGACCTGCTTCGACTAACGCGGCTCGCCCTGCAGGCGCGACGAACGGCCCCCTTGCTCGCAGCGGAGGGCCCGGCCGGCGCATGTTTGACTTCAGTGCTTTCACGCGGGTTCTCATTGACGACCTGATTCCCTTTATTGATGCCAACTACCGTACCATCGCGGATCAGCCTCATCGGGCCATGGCCGGCCTCTCCATGGGCGGCATGCAGACCCGGGGGATCACGCTGGCCAACCTCGACAAGTTTTCAAACATCGGGATTTTCAGCGGCGGCAGCATCGCCCTGACGAATATCACCGACATGCCCGCCTTTAAAGAGAAGGTTAAGATGGTTTTCGTCAGCTACGGAAGCCGCGAGAATGGCGCTGCCGGCAAGGCCAACGTTGAAGCACTCAAACAAGCTGGCATCAACAGTGTCTTCTACGAATCACCCAACACCGCTCACGAGTGGCTAACCTGGCGGCGAAGCCTGTATCAATTCGCACCGCTGCTGTTTCAGAATTAGATCCACCGACCGCACTTTATTGCGAACCACTCCAATCCCGCGAATCCAGTGAACATGAAAACTCGAATTATTCTTCTGACCCTTGCGCTCTCCGTGTGCTCCATCTGGGCAGCCGATGTTACCGGGGTGTGGAAAGCCCAATTCGATACGCAGCGCGGCCTGCAGAAGTACACCTTCACGCTCCAGCAGGACGGCACAAAGGTCATCGGAAACGCCAGCGCTGAGGTGAACGGCGCGAAACGCGAATCCGAGGTGAAGGAAGGCAAGATTGAAGGCAACACCGTATCTTTTGTCGAGCCACTCAGCATCCAGGGCAACGACCTTCGCATTACCTATACCGGCGAGGTTTCGGACCACGAGATCAAGTTCACCCGTCGGGTCGGCGACTTCGCCACCACGGAGGCCGTTGCCAAACGCGAGTCAGCGACCGCTCCGGCGCAACCTGCGCCCGCCGCCAGGACGGTCCGGATCAAAGCCGGAAAATCCGAGCCGATCAAAGACGCTGAAGGCAATGTCTGGCTGGCCGACCAGGGCTTTGAAGGCGGCCAAACCCTTGAAAGGCCCGACATCCAGATTGCCAACACGAAGAGTCCCGACCTCTACCGGGCGGAACGCTACAGCATGGACTCCTTT
>Ga0187882_1000212_pt1 | contig 66863 bp, 56 predicted proteins | sample June2016WEW_19_1_3_FD_132991 | JGI IMG/M metagenome (GOLD analysis project Ga0187882, IMG submission 132991) | Peatland microbial communities from SPRUCE experiment site at the Marcell Experimental Forest, Minnesota, USA - June2016WEW_19_150 | ecosystem: Environmental > Terrestrial > Soil >... | reverse complement strand
TGCACTGCGCGCGGCTTCTGCTGAAAGCAGATCCGTCATCGTCGCCAGTCCCGCCTCGTACCGGTTTTGCAGGATGCGCAGGCTCTCCTGACTTTGAGCCTCGGCCGCTTGCATTGCCAGCACCTGCTGCTCCGCAGAGCGGACTCGGATGAGCGCCTGATGAACTTCCAGAGACATGGCCGATTCCATGGCCTGAAGCTGGCGGCGTTTCTGTTCCAGTCGCTGCCGGGATGCCGCCAGTAAGGCCGAGTCACTCCCGCCGGCATAAATGTTCCAGCGCAGGCTCAGGCCCGCCAACCAGTTGCTGCCGCCGGCTTCCTTCAAAGAGGGATTGTCCGCTTCCCACGTTGCAAAGGCGCCCAGTGTCGGATAAAGCTGGCTCTTCTTGCCGCGCTCCTCCAATTCCGCCTGGCGCACTTCGTCCTGCAGGAGCTGATAGTCAGGGCGGCGTTTGCGCAGTTCGGCTGTCAGGGCATCCTCCGAGGGAAGTTGGTACGCGGCGCGCGTCAGCGGCGCAGTCTCGCCGGATGGATTGTCGAGCGGCAAGCCCATGAGGCGGTTGAGCTGCGCACGCGCCAGCTCCTCCTGCCCCTGCGCCTGAATCTGCTGCTGTCGCGCCGATGCCAGGTAAACCTGGCCGCGCAACAGATCGGCCTCGACCGCCAGGCCGCTGTCCACGCGGGACTGCGCCTGCTTGACCATCGCCTCGGCTGATGCCGTTGCGGTCTTGGCCGCCTCCTGGCCTTCGCGGGCGAGCGATATTGCATAATAGGACTCGATGACCGCAAGGAGCGTTTGCCTGACGTGATCGTCATGCCCCAGATCCGTCATTTCGACCCCCAGGCGCGCGGCTTCCACACGTTGCCGGGTGCGGCCGAAGTCCCAGATGTTTTGCTGGGCGGTGATCCGCGTCTGCAGGTTGGCCAACGGATCGGGCGTGTTCAACGAAGAGAGAGCGAAGTCAGCGGCGGTGAAATTCCTCTGTGTCAGAAGCGTGCCGAATACATAGACGGGATTGTTGCCGCCCAGCACGGACTGTTCGACGTCGAGCCGGGGGCGATATCCTGCCTTGCTTGCGGCCTGCTCGGCGCCTGCCGCGGCGCGGGCCGGCGCATCGATTGCCAGGTCGGGATTGCTCTCGAGCGCCTTGCGCACAGCCTGCTCCAGCGAAAGCTTTTCCTGAGCAGAAGCCCATGGGATCGACAGAAGGACAGCGAACAGAGCCGGGATCAGGTTCTTGACAGAGAGCAAATTTTTCATAGTTTCATCCGGCGAGAGACGTTTAGGTGCATCGTGTTTACCGGCTCCGCGAAGAACCGATGGCGGAAGCGAGCTTCTCCCCCTGTTTCAGTCTTTTGTACAGGAGCGACCGCATGATGACGCAGGCCTCGTGAATCTCGGGGTCCGAAAGCCTGTAGCTCACCTGCCGCCCATCCCGGGTCGCGTCCACGATGCCGGCCTGCACGAGCATGGCCATGTTCTTCGACAGGTTGGCCTTGGAGGTCTCCAGCGCTTCGAGCAGGTCGGCCGCGGACATCTCGCGCCCGTGGAGAAGCTCGACAATTTCGAGCCGCACGGGATGAGCCATTGCCTTGCAGATCTGACACTGCATCTCGAAGATCTTTCTTGCCGCCTCTTTGTTTTTTGTCATTATCAGTTACCATGTTTATATGTTTATTTGTTTCCTATGTTCGAAACTATTATACAATCCCAAAATGGTTTGTCAACAGGGAAAATTGCTCCTGTGGAAAATCCAGGGATGCGGCTCCCTTGGAACTTCCCTTGACAGATTCAGGCCGAGAGGTCTAAGGTTTTAATTTCTTAATAATCATTATCATTAAGCCATGAAAAAAACAGAGAAGCATCGCAAGGTAATCAGTGAGCACTGTGAACGATGGACCATTCCACGGGAAGTGATCTTCAGCCTCCTCATGAAAAGCCAACAGCATTTGAGCGCCAAGGAGGTTTATGGGCTTCTCCAAACCTCTAACCGCGATATCGGGATCGCGACGATCTACCGAACGCTCGATCTGTTGGATAAGGCCGGGCTGGTCCGCAAGATCCAGTGCCGGGACGGCCATCTGCGTTACGAATATAAGAGAGGCGACCAGTCCGATCATCACCACCATCTGATCTGCACCGATTGCGGAAAAATTCTGAATTACCGGGATTTCGAGAAAGAGGAACTCGATCTTGTGCGAAAAACCGAGGAAATCATGGAGAAAAAGCATGGTTTCCTTGTCAGGGACCACAATATCGAATTCCTCGGCCTTTGCAAAGAATGCCGGCCCGGAGGGCAGAAATTCCTGGCCAAACGCGCTCGCTAAGCATTTTGGTCAGTGAACCGAAGGAGTTGCGGCCATGCTTGACCGCCCCTCGGAGGCAGGGCTAGTATCAATCTGCGGAGGAACCAGCCATGATTTCAAAGACGACCAAGCTTCCCGCCGGCAAGAGCGCCCCAGAACTGCTTGACATGTACTTTCTGGATGCGCGGATGCATCTGCTTGAGACGGCTGCATTTCTGGATCGCCTGGGCCGCGCCCGCGAAGCCGCGAAAGCCATGAAGGACTCACGCGTGAAGAAACTCCTGGCCGCAACGAACCTGCTTGCCGACGGCAAGCCGGAGCGTACCGAACGCTTCCAGCGGCTTTTCTCCGTGAAATGAAAACAGCATGGGCCACCAAGGGGGCAAAGAAAGACTTCGAGAAGAACTCGAGGCACGGATCCGCACCCCGATCCTTTCCGCTGGGCCATGGGGATTTCTCTCATGTCTGGCGGCGAAAGCGAGGGCCTCAGCATGAAGATCATCGAACCACACATTCACATGATTGCCCGCACGACCCAGGACTATCAGCGCATGGCGATGATGCACACGGTGGCATGCGTAGAACCGGCCTTTTGGGCGGGATACGACCGCGTCGGGGCTCAAGCTTTCTATGACTACTTCAAGCACCTCACGGCGTTCGAGCCGACGCGCGCGGCGCAATTCAACATCAGGCACTTCTGTCACATCTGCATGAATCCCAAGGAGGCGGAAAACGTCCCGCTTGCCCGCGAGGTGATTTCGTTCATCCCCGAATTTCTGGATAAGCCTACGGCGCTTGGCATTGGTGAGATCGGCCTCAACAAGAACACAAGGAACGAGATGACTATTTTCGCCGAGCAGGTAGAGTTGGGGGTTCAGCGCGACGTAATCTTGTGGCTTCATACTCCGCATCTGGCCGACAAGCTCAAAGGGACGCGGATGATGCTCGATTATCTCAAAGGCCATGGCGGCGTCAACCCGGAGCGGGTTTGCTTCGACCACGCGGAGGAACATACGATCGGCATGATTCGCAAGGCTGGCTTCTGGGCTTCCATGACGATCTATCCGGTAACAAAAAACTCGCCGCCGCGCGTCGTCGATGCCATCGAGCGCTTCGGTACCGACCACATCATGGTGGACGCCTCGGGCGACTGGGGCCCATCGGACCCGGTCACGCTCCACGAGGCCATCTTCGAAATGAAGAAACGCGGCCACTGCGAGGCAGATATCGAGACGATCTTCTTTGAGAATCCGGCGCGTTTCCTGAGCCAAAGTCCGAAGTTCCCATTCAAGCCGACTCACGCAAGCTGACCAGCGAACTCCGTATTCACGCCGGTCTGAAATCCAATCGCCCGTGTGTTTTTGCTGACCCAGGTTGGCATGAGGTCGGACATCTGAATCGGTCACTCACCGAGTTTCTGTTCGCGGAGGTTTTTGTAATAGGAGTGGCTGGTGTAGAGGGCCGCCACCGGATTATGCCCCAGGACTCTGTCCTTCACAACCAGGACGGTTGTCGGCGCCTTCGAATGCATGAAGAAGAGGCTGTCGTGGCCGACGCAAAGGCCGACCACGACGTTTAGTTCGGTGCCCACATTCGCCAACAGCGCCGCCTGGCCGATCGGATTGCACAGAGCTTCGTACTGACCCGGCTGCACTTTTTCCGCATCCTGCAGCCCGACACTTTCTTTGTCGATCGAGCCGACTTTGCAGCAGACCGTGTGCACCTCGAAGCCGCGGCTGGAAAAGATCTCGCTCGCAAGCCGTGCCTCGGTCATCAGCCCGACGCAGTGAACGATGCCGATCTTGTGCGCGCCCATGCGCCGCGCGAACTCCATGATTTCCTCGACGCGCGTGTGCCGACAGTACCCTGCAGCCTCGGTTCTCGCGGACTCGACCGCGATGCGGTGGATGTGATCATCGGAGAAGTAGCGGCTCTCCGCTTCCGTCAACTCGGCTTCCTGCCGGGGCGCCGGACAAAAGGGCGGCTTAGCTTTGCTTTCGGGTGCGGCGGCGCAGGCGCGCACGCCGCAGAACGCGCACATCAACAGTTCTTCTCCTGCCATATGCAGACTCCTCGTGTGGGCTGTCTAGAGCCGAGTTTATCACCGTATCTTGTGTCTTGGCACAGACCACTATGGGCAAAAACAGATCATATCAGGCAGCTTCCATGACCATGCCTCTCCGGCTTCAAGATCGCGAACCACCGCGTCCCTGGCAAGATTCCCTCGGGGTGCTGTTGTGGCCGCCATGGCGGCCGCACGCCGTTTGAGGAGTCACAACCTTGAGTTTGCCGTCCTTGAAAGCCGCGACCGTAGCCGCAGCAGTCGGAAACTCTGACAGGTACACTTGGATGTTCGCCGCCTGAAATTTCCCCAGGGCGCCCATGCCAATGCCGCCGACTACCATCCCGTCCACGCGTTCACCGGCAAGGGACAGAAGTGGCTGGCACATGCCATGGCCGTGATTGAGATTGCGGTTCGAGACCGCACGGCAGCTTCCGTTTTCCGTGTTGACAACCAGAAAAAACGGCGCTGAGCCAAAGTGAGCACTTACCGGGCTTTCGAGCCCCTTGTCATCAGTAACTGGAATACAGATATTCATAACATTTTCCTCTTTGTTGGGGTGCAATGTGCCCCCGAATTATTTGTTCTTAGAACCCATCCAACGCCGCCGGCCGCCACACGGCAAGGACTCTCCCTGCGCCTCCTCGATCTCGCGCCGATGGCAGTGCGGGCAGCCGGCTCGTGGATTGGGCGATTCGTCCCATTCAACCTTGCAGGCGGGACACCGCAATGGACGGCTTGGTTCCGCCTGGACCGGCCCACCCTCGATTTTGAGCGCCTTGCCGAGAATGATTGCCTCGGCGACCTTGCGGCGCGCGATTTCTACGATCCGTCCGAAAGTCGGGCGCGAGATTCGCATCCGTTCTGCCGCTTGATCCTGATAGAGCCCCTCGAAATCAGCCAATCTGATAGCCTCGAATTCGTCGAGAGTCATCACTACCTCTGCGAGCATGCGCGCCGGAATTCCAGCCGGCTTGAATATCGCCGCCGCCGGCTTCCCAGCTACTCGGCGGCAACATGGCGGCCTGGGCATAAGTAAACCCTCCAAGTTAATTATAAGCATATGCTCAAAACTATCAAGGAGGAAAAGTCGAGACACTGAGAGGATGGTGAGGCAGATAGAAAGTATCCTGGCTACCGGTTGCGGGCTACAGATGTAACGTGGATATTGGCGACAGCCTGTTTATACAAGCTCCCAGCCTCGATTGTTGCCCTTCTCCTCCGGCGGCTGCCGTCGTATGCGGGTTCAGGGCACAGCCGGGCTTGGCGCCATCGCAAATGACGCCGGATAGGGCGGCTGCCATGATCTTCACCGCCCGCTGAATCTCTTTTGCTCCGCCTCCCATGGCGTAGGCGAGACCGCACGCGGCGCCAATACCCGCTTTGATCGCCACGCCGCAATGACTTTTATTGACAAACCCAGGTTGAAAAGTTTATGGTAGATCTGTATTAATAATCATTCTCAATATCATTAACATGGTACCCCAATGAAAGGCAAAAAACCGGCGCAGCATCAAGTGCAGGTCAGAATGCTTTGCCGGCGCTGGACGACGCCGCGTGAGGAGATTTTCAGACTCCTCGTGCAAAGACGCCGGCAGCATCTCAGTGCCAAGGAGATCTATGTTCTGCTCCAACCTACTGGCCATGACATTGGGATCGCGACCATCTACCGCACCCTCGACTTGTTGGACAAGGCTGGTCTGCTTCGCAAGATCCAGTGCCCGGGTGGACAGGTGCGCTACCAGTACAAGCGAGGCGACCAGTCTGATTACCAATACCACCTGATCTGCACGGTCTGCGGAAAGGTCCTGAACTATCGGGATTTCGAGAAGGAAGAACTTGCTCTCTTAGGTAAAACCGAGGACCTCCTGGAGCGAAAGTCCGGATTTCTCATCAGGGACCACAATATTGAATACTTCGGGCTCTGCAAGAAGTGTCGGCCCGATGGGGCGAGAATTCTTACAGAAAAAGCGTTCGGCGAATTTGAACTTGGGAGATCCCCCGCTGGACTCAAAGCAGAGCCGCTCCCAAGTAAGGAGATCACATGAGAATTGCCATCGCTACGGATCAGGATTTTGTAGCATCCGGTTTCGGCTGTTGTCCGGTATGCACGATCGTGGACGCCGAAGATGGAAACATCCGCGAGACGTTCATCATCCCAAACCCGGGATTAAAGCATGAATACTGGGCTGAACTGTTCTGCCGGAACGCCATCAAGCACCTGATTGTCGGAAAAATTGGAGCGCATGCGCTGTCGGTGATGCACTGGTGGGGAATCGAAGTCATGGCCGGCGTCCAGGGCTCCATCGACGATGTCGTCCATCGGTTTGCGCGTGGAGAGCTTCGATCCGAATCAAACACCGGCTCCGGGGATTGCGCATCGAAAACAGCTACTGCATGAAGCGGCCGCAGGAAAATCCGATTGACCCTCCATCCCTCTGGGTCATAACCACGGAGCGTTACATAAAATTGAGGTTTAGTCATGGAACAATTGATTTTTTTGGACAATGCTGCAACGACTTTTCCGAAGCCGGAATCTGTCTATACCTTCATGGACCAGTTCTATCGCCGAGCCGGGGTCAACCCGGGACGTTCCGGCTATGATCTGTGCATGGAAGCGGGTGAATTGCTGGATAACACGAGGAGACTTCTGGCTCGGTTTTTTAATGGCAGCGACTTCAACAGGCTCTGCTTCACCTACAACGCCACCGATGCTCTCAACCTGATCATATTCGGCATGCTGGCGGCAGGGGACCACGCGATCACGACCACGCTCGAACATAATTCGGTGTTGCGGCCGCTCTACCACCTCTCTCAGTACGGGGGCGTCGAAGTGGATTATGTTCCTTTCGGCGATGCCGGATTCATCGATCCAGAGGAGATCCGTCGCCGCTTCCGCCCGAACACGCGTTTGGTGATCGTCAACCACGGCTCCAATGTCATCGGGACGGTTCAGCCGATCAGGGAAATCGGACGCCATTGCAGGGAACATGGAATACCCTTTGCCATTGATGCGTCTCAAACTGCCGGCCATCTGGCGATCGACGTTGAGAAGGATAATGTGGATTTGCTCGCCTTCACCGGCCACAAATCCTTGCTCGGACCCACGGGAACCGGAGGGGTGTATGTCCGGGATGGGATCACCGTCCGGCAGACCCGCGCAGGCGGGACCGGAGTCCGTTCGGCAGAACGTCTGCACCTGCAGGAATATCCCTTTCGCCTGGAGTACGGCACTCCAAACATCATGGGTATCGCGGGGCTTCACGCGGGTGTGAGTTGGATTCAGGGAAAGGGAATCGACGCGATTCATGGACAGGAAATGGCGCTGACGGCGCAATTAAGGGAGGGGCTGGAGCGGATCGAAGGGGTTCGCCTTTACTGCCAGGACAGCCTCAAAAACCACTTATCCGTCATGAGTTTCAACGTCGAGGGACTGGAAGCCGGAGAGACCGGAACCATGCTCGACGTCGACCACAGCATCGCCTGCCGCACCGGCCTCCACTGTGCCCCTCTGGTGCATGAGCAGCTGGGCACAGCAAAAATCAAGGGAGCGGTGCGTTTTGGCATCGGGCCGTTCAACACAGAGGACCATATTCAGGCGGCCGTAAAAGCTGTATCCGAGATCGCTGCCATGAATACCGCCAGGCGAAAGCCTCGTGTGGCAGTTCCCAAAGCGTACCAACCGGCAGCAAACGCTATCGCCCAAGAGATGCCCGCGATGGAAGTGAAAAGTAAGGCGTGAAGACGGGGCTGACCTCCAGAACGAATCGAAGATATTCAAAATCCAACCAAGCAAGGTGACGATCAGTTTGCATAAGAGGGATTATAGTATGGAAATGACGATTGATTTTCCCGGTGGCGCCCGCGTAGCAGCTCGCTTCGGAGGATTCACCATCGAGACCGACTTACCCGCTAACGCTGGCGGTGAAGGATCCGCACCTACTCCCTTCGAGACCTTTTTGGCCTCGCTGGGCACCTGCGCCGGCATTTATATTCTGGGCTTCTGCCGCCAACGCGGCATCCCTGTCGAGGGCATCCGCCTGATGCAACGCGCTAAGATAAATGCAGTGACTGGGCTGGCAGAAACCATCTCGCTGGATATTCAGCTGCCGCCTGATTTCCCGGAGGGGTATAAAACAGCGGTGATCCGTGCGGCCGAACAATGCAAGGTGAAAAAGCACTTCGAGAGCCCGCCCAAGATTGAGGTGGCAACGTCCATCAATCCATCCGTACCTGCTTGAGGAGCAGTGATAGTGACGACTCTCTTGTATCTGGTCTGTTACTTGGCAACAGAGGATTCACCGGAAAGGCAGGATTCCTCACTCATGTTCCACAGGTGGCGCCAGGCTCCATCTTCTTCGTTGCGCCCTTTTTGTGCTTTGCGCCAAACTTGTTTTCAGCCTCCACGTGCCGGTTGACATTTCGTCCTATCATCAGCAACATGTTCTCCCCTGCGGAGGCAGGCACCGGCGGCAATGCCATGAGACGATGTTCCAATTTCTGTTCGGCTGGTCCAGGACGGGACAAAACGCCAGCCCTGTAAACGGCCTCCTGGAGGTTCCCCATGGAAGAGCGCATATCGAGAAAGAGATTCCTGTCGGATGCAATAAAGTATCTAACCGGAGCTGCCGCCAGCCTGACCGGCTTCAACCGGATTACCCCGGGAAAGTCCCTCGCCGGCACCAAAACTGAGCCCTTGCCATGGCCCTATGCGCGACTAGAGCCGGAAGTCACGAGAAAACTGGCGCATGACCTCTTCTATGACTCCGGTTGCGGCTATGCAGGCTTTGCCGGAATTCTGAAGGGCCTGCAGGAAAAAGAGGGCGAGCCATTCACTTCGTTGCCGCTGGAAATGATGAACTACAGCGGAAGCGGGATAAAGGGCTGGGGAACCATTTGCGGTGTGCTGAACGGGGCATCCGCGGCGATTTCTCTGGTTACGGACTCAAGAATGTCCGGTCAGCTCATCAACGAGCTCATGGGATGGTACACTCAGACGCTTCTACCTTCCGACATAAGTAATCGATACGCAGAGGGCCATGGATACAAGGTCGACAAGAACATCAAAGCCCTGCCCCGTAACAAGAGCGGCTCTCCTCTATGCCACATCTCCATTACTAAATGGTGTATAGCTTCTGGATTATCTGTCGATTCAACTGAACGGCTCGAGAGATGCGCCCGTCTCAGTGGGGACGTTGCGGCCCAGGCGGTAAAGCTGCTGAACGATCAAGCCCAGAATAAGTTCCGTGCCGAATTTGTAATGCTGCAATCCACCACGGGATGCTTGAGCTGTCACGGCTCCAAAGGCGAATCAAAAAACGTGGCTACGAAGCTGGATTGCCTTCAATGCCACAAGGATCACCGCAAATAGCCGTGCATCCAAAAATCCATAAGGCAAGGATCGAAGTTCGACACAATTGGAATTATCAATTTCTCAGCGAGGAAATGCATGAAGAATGCGAACAGGCTCATGATGTTCATGATCCTGCTACTGGCTCCGCCCACCGTATTCCAGGCGCAGACGCAGCAGGCAGGACAGGAAACTCCAAAACCGGCAATCCCCAACTTTCTTGAACTCTCTCCGCGCATCGGCACGGGCGGCCAGCCCACAGAGGACGGGATAAAACTGATAGCCGGCAAGGGATACAAGATCATCATCAACATCCGCTCTGGCAGCGAGCCGTTTGATATCGCCGCCGAAGAAAAGCAGGCCCTGCAACTCGGGCTGCGATATTACATGGTCCCCTTCGTGGCCCAAGAGCCGAGCGAGGAGCAGGCTCTCGCCTTCAATGCCCTGATGTCCGCACTCAAGGATAACAAAGTCTTTGTGCACTGCGGCAGCGGGAATCGTGTAGGCAGCCTGATGATGATTTACCTCGCGCTGGAACAGGGGATGGCACCGGATAAGGCCGAGCAGGAAGCCAAAAAGATCGGACTGCGTTCCCCGGACCTCCTCGACTTTGCCAAGCGGGTAATCGCCGGCCACAAGAAATAGCAATCGTTACCGCGGATGTGAGGATTGCAGGTCGTCCCATTCCGGTACGGGCATGGGCACAAAAACCCTTCCTGCTCGGGACATTCCAAATCCGGCCAGGATTGTATCCCTCAAAGAGGGTTACGGTCGTGCTCGCGGGATCGCTGCCGCCATGCATTCCCTCGAGAGCGATCGTCCCGACGACGCCAGTAATGAGGGTTTATCCAGGCGTCGGTGAAATGTAGATCTTGTTGTTATCCGTCTGCTGGAAGATCCGGCCGGTCTTCGGGCACTTGACGCCGTTTCTGAGCATGATGCCAAGGTTCGGCGGCACTGCGCGTCCTGCGAAGAGAGTGGCGACGCAGGTTTTTTCGGGAGGACCATCATTTAGCACGACCGAGACCCCCATCGAGTGAGTTACTGAGCAATCATCACAAAATGCATGAATCATATATCTGGCCATGGTTGTCTCCGTGGGCTGAGCATAACACAAGATGGCAAGCTCAGACTATTCTAATCGCCTCCGGCAACCCTTTCCGATGGGCGCTCGCGTCTCCGCGGCTTGCATCTGCCCGCCCGGCGCTCGCGCCAAAGTGGACCTGTTATTCCGTGACAGACACTAAGGCTCAAGCCAGCGCCAGGATGGATTCTTCGACGGCCCCCTGCACGATTTGCACTTTGTACGCGTTATCGCGCATCGGGTTGGCACCTTCGGCCGCGGCATGTCCGGCTGCGGCCGCGGTGGCGCTGTCAATTTTCTTGCCGACGAGGAGTTTCTCGGCCGCCTCCGCGCGCCACGGATAAGGACCGACCCCTCCGAGAATCACACGAGCCCTGCTGATGTTCTCGTTTTCAAATACCAGGACAGTTCCGACGCTCACCATGGCGAAATCCCAGGCGCGCCGCGCGCGGATCTTGCGATAGGAACTGCGCACCTTTCCGGGCAGGGGCACGAGTTGAATCTCCGACACGATTTCATTGGGCTCCAGGACGTTCTCCTTGAGAATGCTTTTGTCGGGCCCGACAAAAAAGTCGGCAATGCTGACGGTCTTGTTTCCCGCAGGCCCGGCAATCAGCAGCTGTGCCTGCAGAGCGCACAACGCCACGGCGGTGTCGGACGGATGCACGAAAAAGCACGGGCCACCCCCGAAAATCGCATGGTACTGATTTTCTCCATCCACGGCATAGCAGAGGTCGCCGCCCTTGCGCGCGCAGCGGAAGTCGCCGCGGAAATACCAGCAGCGCGGCCGCTGGCAGATATTGCCGCCGATGGTTCCCTGGTTGCGCAGTTGCGGGCTGCCGACCTCGAACGCGGCCTGTGCGAGCACTGTGTACTTTTCCGCGAGCGAGCGGTTGGTGGCTACTTCGGCGACCGGCGTGAGCGCGCCGATCCTCAATCCGCCGTCGGGTCGCGCCGAGATGCCTTTGAGTTCCTTGACGCCGCTGATGCTGACAACCCGGTCGGCCGACATGATCCCGTCGCGAAGACAACCCGCGAGATCCGTCCCGCCGGCGTGCAGGCGGGCTCCCTTGGCGCCCAAAGCCTTGATCGCCGCTGCCACGGAGCTTGCTTTCACATAAGAGAACTTTTTCATCATGGCTCATCCCCTTTTCTTGCTGAGCAGTTCGAGGATCGTTTTCGCTTCGATCGGACCTTGCGCGGGCCGGACACCTATGGCGTCATACACGGCGTTTGCGATCGCGGCGGCAGCCGGGACGTGGGCCGGTTCGCCAAGACCCTTGCAGCCGACGATATTGCACTCCGTGTCTTTGGGATCGATGGCAAGTACCTGATGATCGGTGGGGACATCGAGAGCCGTGGGAATCTTATAATCGTGGAGATTAGCGTTGCACATCTTGCCCGTCTGTCGATCCAGGACTCTTTTCTCCGTCAGGGCATATCCCAAACCCTGGGTCATGCCGCCGAACACCTGGTTGTCAAAAGTCTTGCGGTTGATCACGCGGCCGCTTTCGTTGGCACCCAGAAGGCGCACGACCTTGACCTCGCCTGTCTTGGTGTTGACCTCGACCTCGGCGAAGTGGGCGCCGAACGGATTGATTGCCTTGTTGGTGGGATTGGGGTCACGGTTGCCGATGCCGATGACGTCCCTGACCCCGTGAGCGCGCATCAGTTCTTCAACGGTGCGCTTCTTATCCGGATTGGTGCGACTGACGAAGGATCCATTCTTCAATTCCAGGTCCTCGATGGGAACGCCGAGGTTTTCCGAAGCCCAGCCGAAGACCTGCCGTTTGACGATCCAGGCGCCACGACGTACCGCGGGTATCAGTCCCGGAAGCGTCATGCTGCCGCCGCTGCTCTGGCCATAAGGTGTGACGGCCGTGTCGGCATTTATGATGCGAACGCTTTCCAAGGGTATCCCCAGCTCTTCCGCGGCGACCATGCAGGCGACGGTCTTGGTTCCGGTCCCGATATCCATGGCTCCCGTCTTGATCGTCACGCCGCCGTCAGAAAACATCCTGACTTCCGCGGTGTACGGCGGAGAGCCACTGCCGCCTTGCCACATGCCTGCCGCCACGCCAAAGCCTCGTTTTATGTAACTGCCGCTTTTCGCGGCCGCACGGGCTTCCTTCCAGCCGAATGCCTTCGCGCCCTGTGTCAGGCATTCCCTCAGGCCGTCGCTTGTGTACGGCATGTTCCTGGTCTGGCTGACCTCAGCGAAGTTCTTCAACCGCAGATCGATTGGATCCATGCCGATTTTTTCCGCGAGCATGTCCATCATCTGTTCCAACGCCCAGCTGCAGGCGGGGAACCCGGGCGCGCGGAACGCGCGGGCGCGGCCGGCGTTGATATAGAACGTACTCTCACTGACGAGAACGTTCGGGCATTTATAGAGTTCGGACACCTGGTATCCGACCCCGGTGCCCCCAGAGTACGCGCCGCAGGTAGCGATATTCGTCAACTGCAGAGCCGTGAGTGTCCCGTCCTTCTTGACTCCCGACTTCATAGTCATCCTGGCATCGGGTCTGTTCCCGACCGCGAGAAGGGTCTCTTCCCTCGACAACATGAGCTTCACCGGCATTCCGGTCTTGCGGGCCATGAGTGCCGCGATTACCGTATACTTTCCCAACTCGAGCTTTGCGCCGAAACCGCCTCCGAAATAGCGGCCGATGACCCTGATGCTGTTCACCGGCATGCCCATGGAGCTTGCAAACGGCAGAAGAACGGCGTCATACACTCCCTGAGTAGAGTCCCAGATGGTCACCTTGTCGCCATCCCATTTGACCACTGAACCGTGAGCTTCCATGGGCACATGGATCTGGAAGTTGGTATAAAAGGTCTCTTCCAGGACCACGTCGGCATCCGCGAACCCCTTCGCCACATCGCCTCTCTTAGTGACACGCGGATCGCCGGTCGAGTTGCCGCTATCGTGCAGCTTCGGCGCGCCGGCCTTGAGGGAAGATTCCTGATCGATTACAAAGGGAAGTTCCTCGTAGGTGACCTTGATAGCTTTGAGCGCATCCCATGCCTGATAAGGAGTTCGGGCGGCGACTGCTGCAACCTCGTCTCCTTCGTAGCGGCAGTGCGGATCGAAGAGCTTGCTCTGCGCTGTCCTGCCGCCGTACCAGGGAATGCTTGCCCCCGGCGAATTCTGAGTCAGTACCGCGACGACGCCCGGCATCTTTTCCGCGGCGCTGATATCGATGGCTTTCACCATCGCGTGGGCGTGCGGGGAGCGCAGAATCGCGGCATGAAGCATATCGGGGAGGAGGACGTCGTACGTGTATTGGGCCGCGCCTGACACCCGCTCGTAGGCATCAACCCTCGGCAGGGCCTTGCCAACGATGCGCGTCTCGCCCCAGGGTTCGATCTTCTCCTGCGGCGGCGCGGATTGCGCCGCTGCCCCTGAGCTCTGCGACTCATTCAGTACATCGTAAAAATCGTTCATGCCACACCTCCATTCCTGCGCAGTTCGGCAGCCTTGGCAGCAGCCTTGAAGATGTGCTGATAGGCTGCGCACCGGCATAGATTCCCGCTGACTCCAATGCGGATCTGTTCGATGGTGGGATTGGGGTTCTGGCGGAGCAGCCCTTCGACCGCCATGATCTGTCCGGGAGTGCAGAAACCGCACTGATAGGCATCTTCCTCCAGGAACGCCTGCTGAACCTGACCCAGTTTCTCCCCATCCATCAAACCCTCGAGGGTCGTGATTTCGTGCCCTTGCGCTTCGACCGCGAAGGTCAGGCAGGCATAGCGAGGCTGACCGTCGATGAGCACGGTGCAAGCTCCGCACTCGCCTCGTTCGCAGCCGATCTTCGTCCCCGTGAGCCCCAGCAGATCGCGGATGACGTAGAGCAGAGACCACCGAGGCTCGACCAGAATCTTGCGCGCGGTTCCATTGACGCGCAGGTTAATGGTGACCGCGTCTTCACCGGCATGGATTTCCTGAGCCGGAGCGTCCGGCACGGCAGGCGCGCTTCCAAGGGATACGGCCGCCACCGTGCCGACACCAACCGTCGACAGGAAGCCCCTGCGGCTGATCCCCTTCTGTTGGTTGCAGCATTCGTTTTCGCGATCCTCAGGCATAATTGTGCCCTCCAAAGCTCCATTCAATGCGTGGCAATGATCAGAACCCTATTTAACCACGAAACACATAAAACACACGAGTGCTTTTCGCGTGTTTCGAGGCTTAGAACAGGTTCAGGCGCCTGGCGACAATCTCGGCTTCGTCCATGACGCGGTTCACGCGCTGCATCGTGGCCTCGAGAGGCCCGGTTGTGGTCATGTCAATGCCGGCCTTCTTCAGCAAGTCGATGGGATAGCCGGATCCGCCGGCTGAGAGGAGGGAGAGATATCTGCGCGCCGCCGCCGCGTCGCCGGCAAGCACCTGCTCGACCATGGCCGCGGATGCCGTGAAGGAAGTTGCATACTGATAGACGTAGAAGTTGTAATAGAAATGTGGGATGTAAGCCCATTCCGCCTTGATTTCGTCGTCCACGACACAAATTCCCCGCTCGTGGCCGTAGTACTTCCTGGCGATCTCCTCGTAGATCGAACACAACAAGTCTCCGGTCAGGGCTTCGCCTTTTTCGGCCGTCTCGTGAACCCTGAGTTCGAATTCCGCGAATTGGACCTGACGAAAAACCGTGGCCCGTACGCCGTCCAGATAGTGGCCCAGGAGGGACAGTCGAGCGTCGTCGCGATCCAGGGTGCGCAGCATATAGTCCAGGAGCAACGCTTCATTGAATGTCGAGGCGACTTCGGCGACGAAAATGGAGTAGTGGGAGAGGGCATAGGGTTGATTGAGATTTGAGAGATGGCTGTGCATCGTGTGACCTAATTCATGCGCGAGCGTGCTCACATCATCATACTTGCCGTTGTAATTCAGCAGCACGTACGGGTGCACGTCATAAACGGCGCCATTCGAATAGGCTCCCGAGCGCTTGCCGTCGTTGTGATAAACATCGAACCACCGGCTCTTGAACGCGCGACGCGCGACGTTCCGATACTCCTCACCCAGGGGCGCAAGCGATGCCAGAACGTGCTCGGATGCTTCTTCAAAGGTGTAGCTTTGATCCACCTCGCTTACGATCGGAGCGTAAAGATCATGGTAGTGCAACGCATCCAGGCGGAGCAGCTTCTTGCGCAGATTCAGATAACGGTGGAACGTGTCGAAATGCGCATGGACGCCGTCGATGAGATTCCTGTAGACGGTAATCGGGATATTGTGTGGATCCAGCGCGCACTCCAGGCAAGAACCGTAACGGCGCGCGCGCGCGAAGAACATATCCTTGCGTAACTCAGCATAGAGCTGCGCGCCGAAAGTACGTCGGAACTCGTAAATTTTCCCGAGGTAGGCCGTAAAGACCTTTCTGCGGTCCGCGCGCACGCGCGACTGCCTGAGCAGGCTGAAGGCGGCCGGATCGAGACGTACCGGGGTGCCATCTTCGAGGGTCACGTCAGGGAATGGAAGGTCGGCATTGGAGAAGATGTTGAAGATGCTGCCGGGCGAATCAGCCATGAGACCGGCGTCGGCTATGAGCTTCTCTTCCGGCTCGCTTCCCGTGTGCTCCTTCTTGCGCAAGATGTCGTCGAGGATGTGTCGGTAAGTCACAAGTCCAGGTTCCTGTTCCACGAACCTGTCGATGAGGTCGCGATTCATCCGCAGAATCTCGGGCTCGAAGAATGACGTCAAGGCGGAGAAGTCGGACCCGACCTGGCCCATCTCCTGGTCCATCGCCATGCGGGTAGCGTCGCGAGTGTCCAGATCGGAGTGCATGCTGGCATAACAGGCGAGGCGCGTGAGTTCCTTGCGCAGGCGGCTTACGAGTTCAAGACAGTCCAGTAGCCGGCGTGGTGATTGCGCCAATCCACCGCGATAAACGGCGATGTCGGCAAATGCTGCCAGCAAGTCTTTTTTTGCCTCGCGCCAGGAAGCGTCATCGGGATAGATGTCCGTGAGGTTCCACTTGTAGTATTCGGGAATCTGACTCCGGTCCCGCTGCTTGATATGGATATCTTCCATGCCGATCTCCGGGTTTTGGTTTGCTATCTGTTTATTCTCGCCGGGTCCTGACTCGCCGGTACCAACCAGGACAGTACTTTACTACGAAGTGGAATTCGCGAGCCACGGAGAGAGGATAGATTTTGAATTGGTCGGATACGCCTCCAGGATTGTGTCGGGACCGGCATGAGTGACATCTGCAATGCGGAAGCGTGGAGCTGCCGTGACGGAACTATAGCCTGTTCCTCCCACGGCGGGAACGGCTTTCCTTCCGCCAAGGACCAGTGGAGAGACGATGAAGAAGAATTTGTCGACCAGTGCAGAGGACAGGAACGACCAGTGGATTTCGCTGCCTCCCTCCACCAGCAGTCCGAGGATCTCGCGCGCTCCCAATTCCCGGAGTACCTGGATCAGGTCCAGCCCGTGCTCGCCCCGCATTGCGGGCACGATCTCCGCGCCTCGGCTCTCGAGTTCCCGCTTTCTGCCGGCAGCAGCATCCGGCGCACAGAAGATGAGGACTCGCGGCTCAGGTACGGCGTGCAGCAGTCGAGCGTCCAGCGGCGTGCGCAGGAAGCTGTCCAGCACAATCACTCTTAGCGGCCGCGCCTTCTGAAGCTCTCCCCGGTAGGTCAGCTGCGGGTTGTCCGCCAGAACTGTGCCGATGCCGACCATGATTGCATCCAGCTGCAGGCGCAGCTGTTGGCCGAAGCTCCTGCCCTGTTCTGATGTGATCCATGCGTCTCTGCCGCCTGCGGGTGCGATCTTGCCGTCGAGCGACATGCCGACCTTGCCGACCACAAGAGGCAATCCGGTTGTCACGTGACACGCAAATGGTTCGATGATGCGCGCGGCTTCGGCTTGAAGCAGTCCCGAGCCCACCTCGATGCCTGCGGCGTGAATCTGGCCGATGCCCCTGCCAGACACGATCGGATTGGGATCCGGGTGCGCCACCACGATCCGCCCCACACCTGCCTCGATCAATGCAGATGTGCAAGGAGGGGTTCTTCCATGGTGGACGCACGGCTCGAGGGTGAGATACACGCTGGCCCCGCGTGCGCGGTCACCGGCAGCTGCGAGCGCGCGAATCTCGGCGTGATCGCGCGCCGGATATACATGAAATCCTTCGCCTACAATCGTGTCTCCCTGAACTATCACACAGCCGACAGGCGGATTGGGGCTGGCCAGACCGAGCGATTCTTGCGCTAGTTCCAGCGCACGCCGCATGTATTTTGAATCTCGAGTATCCATTTGCCCCTAGATCTCTATTGAAGAGGAGGCGGAAGGCGGATCCGGAGCTTTCGGATGCGCTTGCGGTCGGCATCGAGGATTTGGACGCGCATCCCCTCGAGCTCGAATTCCTCGCCCGGGGCCGGTATGCGCCCTAGATAGGATGCCACAAGGCCCGCAACGGTCGAGGAATCGCAACCCGTGAATTTTTTTCCCGTCAGCTCCTCGAGATGGTGCATCTCGGTGCCGCCCCGCAAAACGTAGTTCTGGGGGCTCTCCTCGACAATTTCGCTCACCTTGGCCTGGTCCTCGTCGCGAATCTCTCCCACGATTTCTTCCACCAGATCCTCGATGGTCACGAGTCCCGCAACGCCGCCGAATTCATCGATGACAATCGCGGTGTAATCCCCGCGCGTCTGCAGTTCCTTCAACAACGTTGAGACTCGCTTGGTCTCGGGCACAAATAGCGCGGGATGGATCAGGCCCGTGATGGGCTCGGTTTCTTTACCCCGCGAGTATTCCCCCAGAAGCTGCCGGATGTAAGCGACGCCGATGATGTGATCCATGTCGCCCCGAAAGATCGGAATGCGGGAGTGCCGGCTCTCCACCATGATGTCGCGCAGCCCGCTCAAGGTGGCTTCCTCGCTGCAGGCTGCGATCCTGGTGCGCGGCGTCATGACCTCGCGCACCAGCGTGTCGCCGAATTCGACCACCGATTGGATCATTTGCGTATCTTCTTTTTCCAGGATCCCTTCATTTTCCCCGATTTCAAGATAGGCCTGGATTTCCTGTTCCGTCGTTTCGTTTTCGGCAGGGGCGGCAGGAGCGGCGGTATCCTGGTAGAGACGTCTGAAACCCCTCAGCACGGTGTAGACCGGCACGGCCAGCAGTCGGAACGGCGTGATCAGCAGGTTCATGGTGCGGAGAAGCAGAATCAGTTTCTTCTCGGACTCGTTCTGCGTCATCAGGTTCGGAAGCAACTGCCGGAAGAGCACGGAAACGGCCAGGGTCAGGCCGAACGCGCAAGCGAGTCCCGAAACCTGCCAGCGCTCGACGCTCAAGTGCGTGATCAGAATTGCGATCACGATGATAGCGAATTGGATTCCGAGATGCAGCGGCAGGATGAGTTCGGACCGGCTCTCAATCGCCAGCGGGAGCAGTGGATTTGCGCCACCGGTCTCCCGGTCTGGATTCATCCGCAACGTAACTGGGCTGGCTGCATTTAGGGCGCCTTCCACAAGGGATAACAGGAACAGGACGGCGACGCCGATCAGGATTGCCGCAAACTCCAGATAGAAGTGGGTCATGGCTCGTCCGCTGCCTGGATCAGCGATTCACCCGCCAGGAGGGTGCGCCGGCGCAACAGACGGCGCTGAAGCCGTTTCATCTCACCCGCGTCCGTTTCGTGATCATAACCCAGAAGGTGCAGAATCCCGTGGACCAGAAGCCGGCGCAGTTCTCGCTCATGAGGGCTTCGCCAGATTAAGGCCTGGCGCAAAGCCACTTCCGGCGCAATCACGACTTCACCGAGGAAAGGGATCCCTTCAACCGATTCATTCAAATACCCGAAGCTGAGAACATCGGTTGGATAGTTCCGCCCGAGGTGGTGGTGGTTCAGATCCTTCATTTTCTGCGTACTCACGAAAACGACGGTGAGCGTGCCATCCGGCATATTCAGGGCGGACAGCACTCCGGCACAGAAGGTCGACACGGCGTGGCGGGAGATCTTAGATCGCCTTTGCGTGCTTAGGACTTGAATTCGTGACGGACATGCGATCCGGCTTTTCTTCGACTGTTTTAAAGTCATAACCCGGGTAGTCAAGGCGGCGATGATACAATCCTGTCAGGATCTTGAAAAACGACTCCTTGACCAGACCTATCTCGCGCAGCGTGATATCGCATTCATCGAGCTGGTTATCGGCGAGGATCGAATCGACCAGACGGTCAATCATGCCTTGAATCTGAGCCGGCGTGGGTTCCGTTAGCGTCCGGGAAGCAGCCTCGACGGAGTCCGCCAGCATCAGAATGGCCGCCTCCTTGGTCTGCGGCTTCGGTCCAGGATATCGGTAATCGACTTCGTCGATCTCCTGATTCTTGCCGTTATTGGCATCGAGCGCCTTCCGATAAAAGTAAGTCATGATACGCGTGCCGTGGTGCTGGGGAATGAGGTCGCTGATGTCGGGCGCCAACCGCATTTCCTTGGCCAGCTCGAGGCCGTCCTTGACGTGGCTCGCGATGATCAGACAGCTCATATTAGGCGTGAGCGCTTCATGTTTGTTGATGCCGAAGGACTGATTCTCGACGTAGTACTCAGGCTTGAGTATCTTGCCGATATCGTGGTAATACGCGCCGACCCGCGCGAGCAGGGAATTCGCGCCGATAGTCTCCGCGGCTGCTTCTGCCAGCGTGCCGACCATCAGGCTGTGATGATAGGTGCCCGGAGCTTCCTCGGAAAGGCGGCGCAGGATTGGGGCGTTGAGATTGGTAAGCTCGAGCAGCCGGATATCAGTGGTTACCTGGAAGAGCGACTCCAGCGTTGGCAGCAGGATCGATGCCAGGGCCGCCGCGAGCGCACCGCTGATGCATCCTAATGCGACCTGGAGGCTAACGCCTGCCAAAGTCACGGGCATTTGCCGCAGGAAATCGATCCCCAGGATGCCCAGAAGATTGACCACTCCGACCGCCAGGCCGGCTTTCAGAATCGCGGCTCGATCTTTGTAATGGCGCACGCTGTAGACGCTTGCCAGGCTGCCCAACAGGGCGTACACCTCAATGTAGATATCGCCATAGAAAAGCCCGGCCAGAGCCGCAACCAGCATGGACGAGATGATTCCGAGATTGAAATCCACCAGCAAAGTGATCAGGATCGCGCCGAACGCGAACGGAATCATGTAATAGATGTCGTTGGGACCGCGCAGCACCTCGACCGGCATGTGTTCACTCAAAATATCGACCAGACCGGTCAGAAGTCGAATGACAAGAAAGACCGCCGCCAGGATCGATAAGATCAGAGCCATCTGGTGCCGCACATTGCGATGCCGGTTCTGGTAAAAGGAGAAGTAGCGCCACAGTCCGTACAGGGAAATCGCGATGAATACGAAGAATCCCGTGAATTGCGCCAGGATGGAGTAGGGTTTTAAGAGGTTGCGCAACGCGGCCAGCTGCGCCACCATTGTCGGCGTGACTTCTTCCCCCCGATGGACGACAAAGGCGCCCGCTTTGATCGGTACTTCCACCGGTGCGATACGCGCGCTCGCGGCGTCGCGGCGTTGCTCAGTTTCGGCTGGATTGTAAAAGAGGTTCGGGATCAGCAGCGCGTCAAGGAAGCCGAACAATTGCGCGCGGTCTCGCGCGGAAAGCTCTGCAAACTCGATGTGGGATTGCCGCAGATACTCACGAGCGGCGTCGCGGTTGCGCGCCATATAGGCTTCCGCAAGCGGGCGCTCGGTTATAGTTGTGTTGTCGCGGACGATGATGCCCTTGCGCTGGTCCCTCAGAAACTGCGGCCAGCTCTGGTCATCCACGATGCAGCCGCGCAGGACGGAATCCAGAACTCGAATGATTCTTCCTTCCAGGGACGCGTTAAATCTCTCCTGGAGAAGGAACGGAAGAATATCAGGAGTTATTTCCTTGCCCAGACTCGACTCCAGCTCGCTCAAAAGTGCGGAGCGCTTGGCCGATTCCAGAATACCCTGCGGGGAGGTCTTATGCTCGGACAGGATGTTGCGTGCTGTCGAAAACGCAGAGGACAGGTCGTGCTCGACATGAACGATGAGCGCGCCATCGAAATCGTAAACCGCCGGCATGCGCTCGCGCACCGCCTCCCGTTCTGCCGCCGTGCCTGTTTTGTCTTCATAGGTGGTGTCTTGCGGTGCCCGTACCTCATCGGATGCCACGTCTCCCGCCTTGTAGTCGGGAATCGAACGATAGTGAAAGCCGACGAGTAAGCCTGAAAGGAGCACGGATACGCCGAGGCCGACAAGAAGATCGAACCAGGTCAATTGACTTCGAATATTCTCGGAGATCTTGCGAAGGCCATTGTGGCCGGGCCGGTCCCGTTTCCCGAACTTAACTGCTGCAGGCATGATTGATCCGCCGAAAACCTGAAATTATAGCACACTTGCGCCTTATGATTGGCGTTCCGTGGGGCTAGGTCTTGAGTTTCCTGATTTCTTCGGCCAGCGCGGGTACGATAACAAACAGATCGCCCACGATTCCATAGTCAGCCAGCTTGAAGATCGGCGCATCGGGATCTTTGTTGATTGCGACGATGTATTTTGACGATGACATACCCGCCAGATGCTGGATGGCGCCGCTGATGCCGCAAGCCACGTAAAGCGTGGGAGAGACCGTCTTGCCGGTCTGCCCCACCTGATGCTGATGGTCGATCCAACCGGCATCCACGGCCGCGCGCGAAGCGCCCAAGGCGGCGCCCAACGCATCCGCCAGATTCTGGACAATGGTAAAGTTTTCTGGAGCTTTCAGCCCGCGCCCTCCGGAAACGATGATATCCGCCTCGGTCAATTCCACCTTGGCTCCGCCGGAAGCCTGCATCCCGACGACGCGGGCCCGGATGGATTCAGGTTTGATGTCCGGAGCAATCTCGGCTACCGGCGCGCTGCGGGCAACGTTAGGGGCGCCCAACGAAAAAACATTCGGCCGTAGCGTGGCCATGGCAGGCTCTCGCGTGCATTGGACGCGAGCGAACGCCTTGCCGGCGTAAATCGGCCGCACGCACTCGAGATGCTTGCCTTCGTCAACCCGGATGTCGGTGCAATCCTGGACAAGCCCGACGCCCAGGCGTGCAGCCACTCTGGGAAGGAAATCGCGGCCCATAGCCGTGGCTGAGCCCAAAATGATACGCGGGGCCTCCTGGTTCGCGGCTTGGACAACAGCCGCGGTGAACCCTTCGGGCGAATAGAATGCCAGCAATTCATGGCGCGCGTGCAGGATCCGGTCAGCGCCATAATACCCTAGACTGGCCGGCGTCTCTCCCGGTCCGACACAGATTGCGGTCAAAGGCTCATGCAGCTGGTCAGCCAGCTTGCGCGCCGCGGCCAATGCCTCCAGAGATGGTTTCTTTACCACCCCGTCACGTTCTTCGATGAAAACCAGAATTCCCTGCGCCATTAGCATTCCTCCCCCAAACAGTACGACCGAGCGACGATTAACGATTGGAGCCCCGGTTTGACACCCATCATCCTAAATGATCTTTGCCTCTTCATGCAGCAGCCGGACCAACTCTGGGACTATTACAGCCACGTCTCCCGTGAGGATTTTTCCCGGCGGCCTGGATGGAGGCAGCACGGTTTCCATGATGGACAGCCTGGGCCGCAAGTCTTGCGGGGTCAGTCCCAGGGAATCCAGGGAACGCACGGCAATCGTCTTCTTTTTGGCGGCCATGATTCCCTTTAACGAAGCGTAACGAGGAGTATTCAGGTCTTTCTGGGCCGTGAACGCCGCCGGCAGGCTCCCTTCCACGATCTCGTGCGCCCCTTCGATCTCTCGCTCGGCGCGGAACTTGTTACCCTGGATCTCGAGTTTTACGATTACGGATACCTGCGGGATGTCGAGCAGCTCTGCGACGATGGCAGGCACCTGCCCGTTGTCGACACCTATTGCATGTTTGCCGAAGAGAACGAGGTCCGGATTGAACTCGCGGCAGACGCGTGACAAGACCGACCCGATGGTGAAGGAGTCGGCGTTTTCGAGCGTTTCGTCTTGCACGAGAATGGCGGAATCGGCCCCCATAGCGAGGCACGTGCGAAGCCCGGCCGAAGCCTTATCTGATCCGGCGCCGACCACGATGACCTCAGCCCCTGATTTTTCCTTGATCCGGATCGCCTCTTCCACGGCGTACTCGTCGTAAGGATTCACCACGTAGGAAACGTCCGCAAGATTTACCATCTTGCCATCCGGTGCGATCTTCACCTTGATGGCAGTATCGGGAACGAATTTGACACAGACCACGATCTTCATGCAGCCAGCCTCCAATCAATAGCAAATGTGGACAGGGGCGCTCCCAATCTCCATTTCATCCATCCAAGGAGCCGGGGCGTGCCTTAAAAACCGGAATGCCGCCATTTGGCGAACCTCAACCCTCAAAGCGCATCAGCAGGATACAGGCGTTGGTGCCGCCGAAACCGAAGCTGTTGGAGAGGGCATAGCGGACGCCTGCATGGCGCGCCTTGCCGGGGACGTAATCCAGATCGCAATCCGGGTCCGGGTTCTCCAGGTTGATGGTCGGGTGGATAATCTGATCTCGGATGGTCAGGGCCGTAACCACAGTCTCCACCGCACCGGAAGCGCCGAGCAAATGCCCGATCATCGATTTGGTGGAACTCACCGCGAGCCTGTAGGCGTGCGCGCCGAAGACGCTGCGGATCGCCGCGGTTTCTGTCTTGTCATTGGGAGGCGTGGAAGTCCCATGGGCATTGATGTAGTCGACCTGATCCGGCGTGATGCCCGCGTCCCGGAGAGTCATGCGCATGGCCCGGATGGCGCCATCGCCGCCGGGTGGCGGCGCGGTGATGTGGTAAGCGTCACCGGACATGCCATAGCCGACCACCTCCGCATAAATCTCTGCATCCCTTTTCAGCGCATGTTGCATTTCTTCGAGAATCACGATGCCGGCACCCTCACCCAGGACAAAACCGTCTCGATCCCGGTCAAAAGGCCGGCTGGCTCTGGCCGGTTCGTCGTTGCGCGTCGAAAGCGCTTTGAGCGCATCGAAACCGGCAACCGCCATGGGCGTGATCGCGGCCTCGCTCCCACCCGCGATCATGATATCGGCGTCCCCGCGCTCGATGATCCTGAACGAGTCGCCGATGGCATGGCTGCCCGCGGAGCAAGCCGTGCAAGGCGCGGAGTTCGGTCCCAGCGCGCCGAATCGCATCGACACACGTCCAGCGGCAAGATTCACGATGCTCGAGGGGATGAAAAACGGGGAGACGCGTCTGGGGCCATGCTTGAGGAGAATGGCATGCTCAGCTTCGATGCTGCCGAAACCCCCGATTCCCGATCCAATGATCACTCCCGCGCGCTCGCCCTCCGCACGGCTCCACCGTGAGAGCCCTGCGTCCTGCATGGCGTACTCCGACGCCGCCAGGGCATAGTGAATAAAGGTGTCCATCTTCTTCACTTCTTTCTTCTCGATGAACACCGTGGGGTCGAAGTTCCGGATCTCGGCCGCAAACCTGGTGGGAAACTGGGAAGCATCAAAGCGCGTGATCGGTCCTGCTCCGGATCGCCCTTCGAGCAGAGCTTGCCATGTCTCGGAGGACCCGTTCCCCAGAGGGGTGATAAGACCGACACCCGTGATCAAAACTCGGCGCTTCACGGTTGGAAACCTCTCCCGTCAGTTTACATGAGCCTCGATGTACTCGATCGCGTTCTTTACCGTTCTGATCTTCTCCGCGTCCTCGTCGGGGATTTCGATACCGAACGCTTCCTCGAAAGCCATGACCAGCTCGATGGTATCGAGCGAATCGGCGCCAAGGTCGTCGACAAAAGATGCGGACTCGGTGACTTCGCCTTCGCTTACACCCAACTGATCCACGATAATAGACTTCACTTTTTCAGCTAAAGACGCCATGTAACCACCTCCATTGAAGATGCGGAAAAGCGGACCCGGACACCGCCACGCAAAGACCCAAATTGTAGCACCCGAGACTCCAGAAGCAAGCGCTTCCATAATCCCAAAACAGCATTTCGTTTTGAGGAATCACTACGCCAAAACCGAACGCGGCGCATGCGTTCAGCCATCCTCCGTCACAGGAGAAGTGCGAACTTTCTTGTATGTCGTCAGACCGGTCCGCCGCCATGCACAAAGGAGCCGACCTGACTCAGCTCTTCTTCCAGTTGGGCATTGACCTGGTTTTCGGCAAATTCCTTGGCGACCCGGATCGCATTCTTGATGGCGTAGCTGTTGGATCTTCCGTGGCAGATAATCGAAACGCCCCGAAGCCCGAGCAGAGGAGCCCCGCCGTACTCCGTGTAGTCGAGACGCTTCTTCAAGCGCTTGAACGACTGCTGGCTCAACAAAGCTCCGACCTTGGCTTTCAAGTTGCGTGAGAGTTCCTGCTTGAGCAGCTGCAGAACAGCCTCGATCAACCCTTCGCTGGTCTTGAGAGCCACGTTCCCGGTAAAGCCGTCACAGACGATGACGTCCGCTCGGCCGTTGTAAAGGTCCCTGCCTTCTACATTGCCTATGAAGTTCAGGCGGACTTCCTTCAGGGCCTTGTGGACTTCCTTGGTAAGATCGTTGCCCTTCGATTCCTCTTCACCCACCGACATCAGGCCGACACGAGGAGATGCGACGCCGACGATCTTCTTGCTGAACAAATGCCCCATGATGGCGAACTGTACCAGATGGTGCGGCTTGCAGGCGACGTTGGCTCCTACATCCAGAAGGACTGCGTGTCCTTTGAGTGTCGGGAGCACGGTTGCCAAGGCAGGTCGATCCACACCGGGAACGGTGCCTATGACCATCTTGGAAATAGCCATGACAGCTCCGGTATTACCCGCGCTCACCAGTCCGCTGGCCACTCCCTGGCTGACCAGTTCCGCAGCTACCCGCACCGAGGAATCCTTCTTTTTCCGAAGGGCCACAGTAGGCTGCTCGTCCATGGCGATCACTTCGGACGCATGCCGCAACTCAAGATTCATGCCGCGCGCTTGGGACTTCAACAGCGGACCCAGGACTTGCTCTTTCCCCACCAGAATGATGTGGACATCATAGTCCCGGGCCGCCTGGATCGCGCCCTCAACTTCGCTACGGGGGGAATTGTCACTTCCCATGCCGTCAACGGCTATCTTGATCATGCGTTCAAGAAGAGAGCTGCACGGAGCGAAGCAACTCCGCTTAGATCTCTTCCTCTCCTTCGGTTACCTGCTGGCCCTTGTAATAGCCGCATTTGGGACAGGCTTGATGAGGCATTTTCGGTTCCAGGCATTGCGGGCACAAGCCCGGTGTAACGGGTTGCAGGAAGTCGTGGGCCCGCCGTTTCCCACGGCGCGCTTTGGAGTGTCTGCGTTTCGGATTTGGCATAAACTAATCTCTCCCTTACTTATTCATTTTATTGCGGAAATCTTGAAGCACAGTCAACCGGGAATCCTTCGACTCATCCCTGCATGGGCAAGAGCCTTCATTCAGGTTGGCACCGCAGGAAGGACATAATCCCTTGCATCCCGCGTGGCAGATGAACTTCATCGGCATGGCCAATTCAATCTGCTCGAGCACCATGAGATCGACATCCAAGCTGATGCCGTCGTAATATCCGACCTCCATATCTTCATACTTCAGCTCGATCTCCTCATCCTTTTTCCAAACGGCTTGAGGAAGATAGAGAAGATCAAAACTTGCATCCATAGTGGATGAAAACTCCTTGAGACACCTGGAGCATTGATACCGGATCGCGGTCTGAATCGTGCCCTCAACATGAAGATCGTTTTCGTCATGCGTCAGGACAAAATCTGCCACGACCGGCTTCTCCAGAGCCGCATCCTCATGCTTGAACTGGAGCGCGCCCATGCTGTACATATGCTCGACATGCAAAGGCTCCGATGTCAAGCGCTCGATCTCAATGATCACGTGGCAGGCTCCTAATCCGGACGCAGGTGTTCATTATAATCGGGGGGCCCCCCTTATCAAGGCTCAGCCATTGCAACACTTACGGTATTGAGCTCTCTTGATCAGGGCTGCGGCGCATTCCCAGAAGGGTTTTGAAGACGGGTTAGTTCCTGGAAGATCTGCGACTGAAGCATGCCCGCTCCTCCCCCCTCCTGAGCCTGCTGCAGAACCTTCAAGGCCTCTGCCCGATTGCCTTGCGCCACATAAGCGCGCGATAAGTCAATCTGGAGATCCTCCTTTGGAAGGTCGCACTGTGGATCCTTGATCATCGCCAGCAGGATCTCAACCCCCTTTTTAGGGTCGCCAGTCTCGACGTAAAAAGTCGCCAGGACTTTCTTGGCCAAAAACCCGACCGTGCGGTCAGAAGTGTTATTCCCAACCGCCGCCAAGGTCGCGATCGCCTCGTTTTTCTGTCCAAGATACTTCTGGCAGAGGCCAGAGTAGTAGCGCGCCATGACCCCCAGTTTAGAAGAGCCGAACCGCGAAGCGACGAGGTTGAAATGTTCTAGTGCCGCGCGATACCTGGCTTCCTCGGAAGGGAATGTCGGATTGGGGCCCAGTGCGTATGGATCGGCTTTCGCCGATTCGTTTACAGCCGCATGATAGAAATCCAATCCCTTGGCAAGTTCCTGCTGAGCGAGAACATCACGGGAATCGAGATAGCCCATTCCCAAATAGACGAGAACCGATACCAGAACCACCCCGATCGCCGTCAAAGTGATGATCTTCGCGCGTGTGCGAAATGTCTCTACCGCCGTAATTAGAGCATCGTGAATCGGATCAGCGGCAATTTCTTTTCTAGTCAGTTTAGTAGTGCCCACAGTACCTTCCTGATAGCCCTTTGGAGTTACGAAGGAGCACGCCAATATAACACAACGATCCTGTCCGGCGCAATTTTCGTTCGCGCATTAGGGTGCGATTTGCACCGAACCATGTTACAATAATATGTTTTACGTGCCTTAGAAACGAGGCATCCCAATCATGGTGATGGGACGTCCTGCCGCTTGTCAAGATCTGACGCAGTCTTGATCCCGGCTGCAGGGGCGACTTTTTGCCTGCGAAATTCCTGCCGGGCTGGCAGGAGGAGAATCATGACCGGCGCAAATGATAACCACGAAACCATACTCGTGGTGGAAGACGAACAGGTAGTGCTGGACTTGGTCACCAGTATCCTCAAGGATAAGGGATTTACGGTCCTGTGCGCCCGCAGCGGCGAAGAGGCCGTTCAAATTGGCAGCCGGCACGAAGGCAGAATCGATTTGGTGTTGACGGACATAGTCATGCCCGGCATGAGCGGCGGCGAGCTGGTGCGCCGGCTGTCTCCGCTCAAGCCTGAGATCCGCGTTCTTTACATGTCCGGTTATACTAAGTACACCGTCGCGGGCCATGGCGTCCTTGAGAGCGTCGACTCATTCATATGGAAACCGTTCTCGCCCGGTACACTGTTGCAGAAGGTCCGTGAGGTGTTGAACAGTCCTCCCGGGATCGCGTAACACTCGCACGAGGTAATTATTTTGAGCGAAGAACGATTGAAAATCGCCGTCTTTATCGATTTTGACAACATCGAGATCGGCGTCAAAAAGACACTTTCCAGGCATTTTGACATCGGGGCCGTGCTGGAGGCGATCAAGGAGCGCGGCGAGGTAGTCACGAAGGTCGCCTATGGAGATTGGAAGCATGCCGCCGATTACAGCCGGGCGCTCACCCAGCATGCCGTACACATGGTTCAACGCAATCTCACTCCGGGGGGAGACAAAAATGGAGCGGATATTACGCTGGCCCTCGATGCCCTGGAGATGGCGTTTACGAGGAGCCATATCAACGCGTTCGTCATCGTCGGCGGTGACAGCGACTTCATTGCTCTCGTAGAAAAGCTGAAGCAGTATGACAAGACGGTGTTCATCGTGGGAGGGCGCTCGTTTACGAGCAGCATACTCCAGAAGAACTGTCACGAGTTCATCGCCTACGAAAACCTGATCGGGATTCAACCGGTTGCACGTAAAACCACGGGGAGGACGCATACCGCCAGCACATCCAGCACAGCACAACTGCGGGATGCCCTGCCGCCATTGCGGCGTGCCCTGCAGGTCCTGGCCGACCGCGAAGTCTCGCCGCAGCTCGGATTGCTAAAGAGCACGCTGCTGCAGCTGGATTCAACATTTTCCGAACGCGATTACGGCGTACATTCTTTCCGCGAGTTTATCCAGAAGATGGCGAATGCGGGCTACGTCAATCTCAAGCAGGTGGACCGCAGTCTGCTCGTCGAATTGAAGGACGTGGAAGGCACTCCGGCGCCGGCTGTTGCTGCGCCGCACGCTCCAGCGCATTCGCGCCACGCACAAGCGGAAGCTCCGGTGATTTCGCGCCACGTGGAAGAAGAGGCTCCATTGATTTCGCGCCCCGTGGATGAGGAGGCTCCGGCGGTTCAGCGCCACGCAGAAGCGGAGGCCTCGGTGGAACCGCACGGCGTGGAAGCGGAAGCGCCGGCGTCCCTCCTCGAGACCACAGTGCAGCCGCCCAATACCGCCGCAGGAATTGAGGCCGTGCGCAGTATTCTCGGACAGGCAGGACCGAAAACGCACTGGCCGATGTATCTCCGCAGCTTCAAGCACTTCCTGCGCGCGTCGGACCCGTCCTTCGACGAGCGACGCTTCGGCTATTCCAGCATTCATGATCTGGCCCGCCAGGCTCAGCGCGAGGGGCTGCTTCGCATCGAGCGCAATCGGCAAGGGATTCTCCGGATTTTTCTGGGAGATCAGTCTTCTGCTGCTGCGCCGGAACATGCGCCCGTCGAGGAAACGACCCCACCGGAAGAGATCGTTGTTCCCGAAACAGTGGCGTCTAGCACTCTGGAAGCGCCGCCGTTTCCCATGCCGCAAACCGAGGCTGTTGCCGAAACATTCATCGAATCTTCCGGCGCGAAACCGCCTCGAGAGGTGGAGCCGATCGCCGCCGATGAAAAACCCAAACGGAGGAGAGCGGCCGGCAGACCGGAGTCCGCGCGCGGCAAAAAGCCCGCCACCAAGAGGCCAAGAGCGGCGAAGAAGACCGCTGAAGTGCAGTAATCCCATTCCATGATCCGGCGCCTCGCGCCGGAAGCGCGGACAGCACCAGGCCCTAAACGTTCCGCTCGGAAGCGCCGACCGTGGGGAGGATTATGAGTAACCCGTCTTTCAGTGCTTTTCAGATGGCTCAACAACAATTTGACCGGGTCGCGGAACAGCTCACTCTGGATCGTGCAGCCAGGGACCTGCTGCGGGTTCCGATGAGGGAGTATCAGTTCAGTATTCCTGTCCGCATGGATGATGGCAGCGTCAAGGTGTTCCGAGGCTTTCGCGTGCAGCACAACGATGCCCGAGGGCCTTCGAAGGGAGGTATCCGCTTCCACCCCCAGGAAACCATCGACACCGTGCGCGCGCTTGCCATGTGGATGACCTGGAAATGCGCCGTGGTCGATATTCCACTTGGCGGCGCAAAAGGCGGGGTCATTTGCGATCCTCACAACTTGAGCCAGCGCGAACAGGAAGCCATCTGCCGCGGATGGGTGCGGCAGATCGCGAAGAACGTGGGTCCTCTCGCCGACGTCCCGGCGCCGGACGTCATGACCAACGCGCAGCACATGCTCTGGATTCTGGATGAATTCGAAACGATTCACGGCGGCAGGTTCCCGGGATTTATCACGGGAAAACCGGTAGGAATGGGCGGCTCGCTCGGACGTACGGAAGCCACCGGATTCGGCGTCGTCTACACTCTGCGTGAAGCGCTACGAGAGCTCGGCATCGATCTGGGAAAAACAACAGCGAGCGTGCAGGGCTTTGGGAATGTGGCTCAGTACGCCATCCGGCTCTACCAGCAACTGGGCGGCAGAGTGATCTGCGTTTCGTCATGGGACCAGAACGATCAGACCTCTTACTCTTTCAGGCTTGAAGCCGGCATCGACGTAGATGCCTTGCTGACCATCACGGACAGATTCGGCGGCATCGACAAGGCGAAAGCAAAAAAGCTGGGCTATGAAATGCTCCCCGGAGATGCCTGGCTCGAGCAAGACATCGACATTCTGATTCCGGCCGCTCTGGAGAACCAGATCACGCGCGAGACTGTCGGCAAGATCCGGAATAAAGTTCGGATTGTTGTGGAAGGTGCGAATGGTCCGACAACTCCCGAGGCGGACGCGACTTTGAAGGAAAGGGGAGTTTTTGTGATTCCTGATTTTCTCGCCAATGCCGGTGGGGTCACATGCAGCTACTTTGAACTGGTTCAAAGCAACATGAACTTCTATTGGGAAAAAGACGAAGTTCTTCAAAAGCTCGACGTCAAAATGACTTCGGCCTTTCACGCGGTCCACGAACTGGCGGTAAAAAATAAGTTGTTCATGAGAGATGCCGCCTACATCATCGCCATCAGCCGGGTCGCGCAGGCATGCAGGGATCGCGGGTGGGTCTAACGATCGGGTCTTGTAACGAGTAAGCTGATGGATTCACCTGAACAGGCAGTGAACGGCGGCATTCGCGCCACACCCCTCGACAAGCTTCTGCAGGCACTGCAGGAGCGCGCCAAGGACCTGAAGTCCATCTACACGATCGATGAGATCCTCCAGTCTGACAAGTCTTTTGAAGAACAATTGCACCTGATTGCCGAAGCGATACCCTCAGGTTGGCATTACCCCGGGAACTGCCGGGCCCGAATTACCTTCCAAAACCAAACTTACAGCGCGCCCGACTTCTGCGAGACCCGGTGGGAGCAAAAAGCTCCCATTTTCCTGAATGGCGAACAGGCCGGGACTGTAACGGTTGTCTATACCCGTGAGCTGCCGGAGGCCGATGAAGGGCCGTTTTTTAAAGAGGAGCGCCAGCTCATCAAGACGATCGCGGAACATATCGCCCAGGCAGCGCTCCAGAGGAATCTCAGAAATGCGGGTGAGCTCAGGCGATGGAGCGCGACGCCGGCGGACGCGACACAGCAGGATTGGCGGGTCATCCTCGATCTGCTGAAGGCCACCGACGTAAACCTCTTCAAGCAGCTCTCGAGAAGGATGCTGAACTATCTGGCGTGCAACGGCATCAGCGAGGCCAAGGATCTGCTGCGCATGATGACGTCCGGGCGCGGTGAAATGGCGGATTTCTCCAATGACGAAAACCGCCCTCAACAAAGGACCGAGATCAAGGAGCTCGACAGCATTACGGATGAGACCTTTCGTGTCGCCGCTCATCATCTCGATGAACAGGAACTCCTTGCCCTGATTCAGGTCTGGATCAAGGAAGATCGGGTCAACTTTCTTGTGCAGGTGCTCGAAGCCGCTGACACATCGCTGGTCGAGATCGCCGACGCGATGGAACGCTTTCAGCACACGGGCGTCAGCGCTCGCGAGCTGTCGGCCGCGACCCAGGTCGGCCTGAAGACTTCCCTGGTGCGCCGCCTGCTGAACGACCAGCTCGACTTCATCGAGACATCTCGCAGATATCTGGAAGTGGAAGATTTTTTTGACATTCTCGGCCACACGATCCTGATCCCCAAGAGTCATGGCAAGTTGGGCGGCAAAAGCAGCGGCCTGTTTCTTGCCTCACGCATTCTCCGCGGCGCAAAAGATTATTCCGATCTTCTTACGGAAATCCGGATCCCCAAGACATGGTATCTTCCCTCGGACCTGCTGCTGCATTTCCTCGCTTTCAATAACCTGGACGACGTCTACAACTGGAAGTATCTCGATATTGACCAGATCCGGGAAGAGTATCCGCACATCCTGCAGGTGCTCAAGAGCTCGCGGTTCCCTCCAGAGATGGTTCAGGGCATCGCGGCAGCACTCGATGATTTCGACGACCATCCTCTAATCGTTCGCAGCTCGAGCCTGCTCGAAGATCGCATGGGTTCAGCGTTCTCCGGCAAGTACAAGAGTCTGTTTCTCGCCAACCAGGGGGATAGAGCCAGCCGGCTTGCCGCACTGCTCGATGCGCTTGCCGAAGTATATGCCTCCGTCTTCAGTCCCGACCCGATCCAGTACCGCGCCGAGAGGGGACTGCTCGATCAACATGAGGAAATGGGAATCATGATCCAGCAGGTCGTGGGCAGCCGCGCGGGACGCTATTTTTTCCCCGCTTATTCCGGCGTCGGATTCTCCAACAATGAATTCCGCTGGTCACCGCGGATCAAGCGCGACGACGGATTGCTGCGCCTCGTCCCCGGCCTCGGAACCCGCGCGGTCGATCGTCTGGCGGACGACTACCCGGTCCTGGTCGCGCCGGGCCAGCCGAACCTGCGGGTCAACGTCACCCCGGAAGAAATGGTTCGCTATTCTCCCAAGAAGATCGATGTCATCGACCTGGAAGAAAACGCGTTTCGCACAATGGATCTGGGAGAACTGCTCGCCCAGGTGGGACCGGGGTTCCCGGCCATAGGACGGCTCATTTCAATTCTCGAAGACGAACGCATCCGCAATCCGACGCCACTGGACGCAGACTTTTCCGGAAGTGACGTGATATTCACGTTTGAGGGACTGATCCGCCGCACGCCCTTTATCAACCAGATGAAAAGCCTGCTCGCCCTGCTGCGCAATACCATGAGGACCCCGGTCGACATCGAATTTGCGTCCGACGGCAGCCGATTCTACCTTCTGCAATGCCGGCCGCAGAGCAATTCGCAGGAGAGCATAGCCTCGCCAATTCCACGCGACGTTCCAGAAAGCCAGATCCTCTTTTCAGCGCGGCGCTATGTGTCCAACGGCAAGACTCCTGACATCACACACGTCGTCTACGTGGATCCCGACGGATACAGCGGCTTGACGAGCCTGGGCGAACTGCAGGCCGTCAGCCGCGCCGTGAGCCACCTCAACAAGATCCTTCCCAAGCGTCGATTCATCCTCATGGGACCCGGGCGGTGGGGGAGCCGCGGCGATATCAAGCTGGGAGTCAGCGTTACTTATTCGGACATCAACAACACCGCCGTTCTCATCGAGATCGCGCGCAAAACGGGTGGTTACGTTCCAGACCTTTCTTTCGGGACCCATTTTTTCCAGGACCTGGTCGAATCGGGGATCCGATACCTGCCCCTTTATCCTGATGACCCGGGCGTCATTTTTCAGGAATCTTTCCTGAAGAACGCGCCGAACATTCTGCCGCTTTTATTGCCCGAGTTCTCAGCCCTCTCGCAAACGGTCCGGGTCATCGACGTGCCTAGAGCGACGGGAGGCCGCGTGCTTCGCCTCCTGATGAACGCAGACCTAGACGAAGCCGTGGGGATTCTTATTCCCGCTGAGGACGTCGCGATCTCGCAGACGATTCAGGCAGAGCCCACCGCGTATACCCGTCCCGCCGAGGACCACTCGCGTTGGCGGTTGCGGATGGCCCAGAAGATCGCCTCCGAACTGGACGCGCGGCGATTCAATGTCAAGGGGGTGTACCTTTTTGGCAGCACCAGGGATGCGACTGCCGGCGCGGACGCCGACATCGACCTCATCATCCACTGCGACGGATCTCCCGCGGTGCAGCGCGAGCTGGAGTTGTGGCTCGAAGGGTGGAGCCTCGCGCTGGCGGAAATCAACTACCAGAAGACCGGGTGCAAACGCAGCCACCTGCTCGATGCTCGTTTCGTCACGAGCGAAAACGTGGCAAAGCGGGAAGGCATCGCGGCCAGGATCCATGCCGCTACGGACCCGGCGCGGCGCCTGGCGCCCGGCATAAGCTGAAGGGAGTCGCTGCGGACCCGATGTTTCTTCACCTCGAGGTTTTTGCTAAGCTGTGCTCATGACCAGCAAGAGCTGTGGCACACATTCCTTTTTTGTCTAAGCCGTCGGCAGGGAACAAAGGGCGATTAGCCTTACCCCTTACCTCGTATTGAAAGACTTCTTCGACTGGATCATCAGGTGAGCGCCAAGACCTTTCGCATCCTCCATTGGGTCTGCCGCATCGGCCTTGGGAGCACTTTTCTTTACACGGGCTACATCAAGCTGGATTCGCCTCTCCAGTTCGCCGCCATCCTCTACGGCTACCAGCTTTTCCCAACTTCGCTTATTCTGCCCCTCAGCGAGTATTTCCCATGGTTTGAGATTGCGCTGGGGGTGCTCCTGCTTACGGGTTGGAAAATGCGTTGCGCGGCCATCGCCGCAAGCGGATTGCTGGCCACCTTCATCGGTATGCTTACGCTCACCTATCTCCGCGGCAGCGATGCCAACTGCGGCTGTTTCAGCTTTGACGACCGGATCACGCCTCTAACAATCGCGCGCGACGGCCTCATTATTTTGCCGGCTTTGTATCTTGCGGCGGAATCCTTTTTGCAACGGCATCGGACCTCCAACATCCGGCCTCAGGCCTCAAACTGAAAGCATTTGGCGTGCCGGTCTGATGTCCACAATGGAATGCGGCGCGCGCATGCGGATCCTTGCCGCGATCCGCCCGCCTGTAGCGATTCGCAAGATTCTTGACTGCCTCGGCCTCCCTTCCAGACTACCTCCGATTGCCGCCGAAATGAACATGGATGAGCCTTACTTTCCGTGAGCAGAAAGAGTGAGCCGGGAGACGCAGCCGGGGGTGTGTCAAACGCGCGTATCCTGCAACGCCGCTTTGGTTTATAATCGCGCGTGCATGCGTGAGAAGGGGCGGAAGTTCACATAATGCCCGGGTGGCGGGAGGCATTTTGGGAGAGCTGAGCTCCAAAATGGCAGCTTGCTTTCCCTATAGGTTTGCGGCCAAGATCCATGCTGCTACGGACCCGTCCCGGCGCCTGACCCCGGCATAAGTTGAAGTAGTTCGCCGCGTACCCGGTGTATCTTCAGCTCGCGGTTTTTGCTAAGCTGTGCTTATGACGAGCAAGAGCGGCAGCTTCAAAAACATCAAATTGGGGAAAAACATCCACCGCCAGATGAAACGCCGCGGCCCCCCACCATTGCCGCCTGCGCCGAGGCGCCCGGCAAAAGTCCCGCCGAAGCCGCATCCTTAAGTCTTCACTTTTTGCTACGAATCGCCCTGAGAGATGCGATAATAAGCGGCTTTCAGATCGGCCGGCAGCCGGCCGTTTCATCGGGTAAAGTATGGCAGATGCGCGAAAAGTTTTTGGCGTGATCCCCGCTCGGCTCGATTCCAAGCGGCTTCCCGGCAAGGTCCTGCGCGACATCGCGGGGAAGGCCATGGTGCACAGGGTATACGAGAATGCGCGGCGCTCGCCCATGCTCGCGAATCTGATCATCGCCACCGACAGCGAAGAGGTCCGGCAGTATTGTGCCGATCACTTCATCCCTGTCATGATGACAGGGCGCCATCCCTCAGGAACCGATCGCCTTTACGAGGTGATGGAACGGACCGAGGGCGATGTGTACGTAAACCTGCAGGGAGACGAGCCGACGCTGTGCCCCGAACATCTGGACCTGATCCTGCAACCCATCCTGACAGGGCAGGCGGAGGTGAGTACGCTAAGGGTCGCCATCGGAGCGGAAGCTGCACAGGACCCGAACGTCGTCAAAGTAGTGACGGACGACAAAGGGCGCGCGCTTTATTTTTCGCGTTTTGCGATTCCCTTTGACCGCGACCGCGCCGGCGGCGTCCGCTATTACAAACATATAGGAATCTACGCCTACACGAGGACGGCATTGAGCCGGTTCCACGGGTTGCCGCAATCGCCGCTTGAATTGGCAGAACGACTTGAGCAGTTGCGATTGCTGGAAAATGGCATTGCCATCCAGGTTGCCGAAACCACGCAGGACACCGTGGGCGTCGACACCGAGGCGGATCTACAACGCGTGATCGCCATGTTCGCGCGAGACTAGCGAGCAAAACCCAGGAACCCGTCCGAGAATCATGGACGACCTGGCAATCCGGTCGTGCCATTCGAAGATCGACGGCAAGCCCAGGGGTTAAGCGGCAGCCGGGGGCGTGAGCCCATGAGCGCTAACTTATGTATCTCCTATATAGCATTCTGATGGTCAGCTGGGGAATCGTCCTGATGCCGGTCTTTCTCTATCGGGCCTGGCGCCACCATAAGTCTCTTCCGGGACTGTGTCAGCGGCTGGGCCGGCTGCCTGAGAATTTGCGCTCGCGCGGCACCCCTACGATCTGGTTTCACTGTTGCTCCGTCGGCGAAACCTTGAGTGTGCAGCCGCTCACTCATCTGTTCCATGCGAGATTTCCCCAGGCGCGCTTCGTGTTCTCCACCGTCACTAATACCGGCCAGTCCATCGCAAAGCAGCGCTTTTCCGTATATGGAGAGGCGAACACGTTTTTCTTTCCGATCGACCTCGCCTGGGTAGCCAAGCGTGTGCTCGACTGCATACAGCCGGCCATGATAGTCATCATCGATACGGAAATCTGGCCCAATGTGGTGCATCAAGCGTGGAAGAGACACATTCCCGTGGTCCTGGTCAATGGGCGCATCTCCGCGGCCTCCTTTCGATATTACCGCTGGGCTTGCCCGGTATTGCGCAGGGTCTTTCAAAACTACCGGATCCTGTTGATGAAATCCGACGAGGACGCGCGGCGCATTCTGGAGATGGGCGCTCCGCCGGACAGGGTTCTAGTCACTGGAAATCTCAAATATGACCTGGATCTCGTAAAACGGGATGTGACAGCAGCCGCGGCTGAATCCCTGGACGCAGCGCTGGGGCCTGCGGCAATCGATGCTCCGCTAATCATAGCCGGAAGCACCCATCCTGGCGAGGAGGACATCCTCCTGGAGGTGCTCGGACGTATACAGAATGTTCCCGGGCTCGAGCATACGCGCCTCCTTCTGGCACCGAGACATCCGGAGCGGTTTGATGAAGTAGCCGGCCTCGTGGAACGTGCAGGATACGCTGTCCAGCGCCGCACGCAGAAGAAAGCCGAAGTGCGGGCGCCTGTCCTGCTTCTCGACACGATCGGAGAGCTTGCGGCAGCCTATCGATTTGCGACGATCGCTTTTGTCGGCGGGACCCTGGTCAGGCGCGGCGGGCACAGCATTCTGGAACCGGCTCTGTATGCCAAACCGATCGTCATCGGTCCATCCACGGAAAACTTTTCCCAGGTCGTGGAAGAATTTCTGCAGCAGGGAGCGGTGCGGCAAATCAGTGCCACGGAGGAAAACCGCAGCGCTCAGGTGCGCGAACTTTCAGATGCCTTCAAGGGCTTGTTGCTGGATCGGGCGGCTTGCGCCACGCTGGGCAGAGCAGCCTGCTCCGTGCTGGAAAACAACAGTGGCGCTACCCACCGCACGATCGAGAGAATTGCCGCAATTTATGAGGAGACCCTGAACCGATAATGGTTCATGTCAAGGTTCGTGCTCGCTAGATGCGCGGCAACCGGCGGCGGTGGGCATTTTTCATTATGGCAATCGTGGCTGCCGCCGAGAAACATTCAACGCAGGAGCCTACGATGCCCGACCTCGCCAAACTGCAGGCAATGACCGGCCGGTTCGCACCCGTCGAAATAACCGCCGACCTCTCGACCCTGCCCGCCTGCGAACAGCAGGCGCTGGCAAAACTGGTCGAAGCGGGACAAGTCATCGATATGATCTTTCTGCGTCAGGTATGGGCGGGCAACGAGAACCTGTTGTTGCGGCTGCGACAGGATGACTCAGCTTTGGGCAGGGCACGGCTCCACTACTTCCTGATCAATAAGGGGCCCTGGTCCCGGCTTGACGGGAATTCGCCCTTCATTCCAGGGGTTCCCTGGAAACTGGAGGGTGCAAGTTTCTATCCTGAAAACGCTAATAAGGCAGAAGTGGAACTATGGTTTAAATCGTTGGCTGACGCCGAGCGAGCCCATGTGACCGGCTTTTTCACAACCGTCCGTCGTGCTCCCCGGGGAGGGTCGGGTTTTGCAGCGGTGCCGTACAGCGAAGAATATCACACGGAGCTGGCGCAGGCGGCGCAGCTGCTGCGCGATGCCGCGGCAATAACTACTCAGCCGACCCTCAAGGCTTTCCTCCGCAGCCGCGCGGCTGCTTTCCTGAACAACGACTACTATGCCAGCGATGTGGCCTGGATGGAGCTTGACGCGAGCATCGAGCCGGCCATCGGACCGTACGAGGTCTATGAAGACGAGTGGTTCAACTACAAAGCGGCCTTCGAAGCGATCATTGCCATTCGGGATGACGCGGAGACCGCCAGGCTGGCCAGACTTGGCGCCCATCTTCAGGATATCGAGGATCATCTGCCCATCGACCCTAAGTACCGCAATCCAAGACTGGGCGGGATGGCGCCGATCCGCGTCGTCAACGAGATCCTGGCGGCGGGTGACGGCAACCGGGGCGTTCAGACCGCTGCATTTAACCTCCCTAATGACGAGCGCGTAGTAAGGGAAAAAGGCGCAAAGCGCGTCATGCTCAGGAACGTGCAGCAGGCCAAATTCCAGGTCGCCCTCGTTCCCATCTCGAGGATCGTGCTTGCACCCGCCGATCACAAAAATGTCACCTTCGATGCTTTTTTCGCGCACACGGTGATGCATGAATTGATGCATGGACTCGGCCCGCACGAGATTCACGTCGGCGGCCGCGCAACCACGGTGCGCCAGGAGCTGAAGGATACCTACGGTGCCATCGAAGAGGCCAAGGCCGACATCTCAGGGTTGTTCGCATTGCAGTACTTGGTTGATAAAGGTGTGCTGGATCAATCGCTGGCAAGGAAAATCTACGACACGTTTCTGGCGTCGGCCTTTCGCTCGCTCCGCTTTGGCATCCATGAAGCCCATGGCCGCGGTGTCGCAATGCAGCTCAACTACCTTCTGGACTGCGGCGCGATCAAATTGGCTGCCGATGGTACGTTCACGGCAGACCACGCGAAGACGAGAGAAGGGGTGACTGCGTTGACGCGCGAGTTGATGACCCTGGAGGCTGAGGGGAATTACGTCCAGGCAGAGGAACTGTTAAAGAAACTTGCGGTGATCCGGCCGGAAATCCAGCGCACGCTGGCAAGACTTGACGGCATTCCGGTCGACATCGAACCCAAGTTCACAACCGCGGGACGATTGCTCGCTTCCAACCGAGGAAGATAATGGCCCTGCGGCTTGCGTTTCGAGTTGTTTTGTCGGGCTGCTGCCTGCACAACATCAATGCAATGAAATCGGCCCCTTCGTTGTGGTTTAATAGCGGACTGTGAAACGACTCAATGCTCTTCCACTACTTGTCTGCCTCGCCTGTTCTGGCGCCATGGTTGGGTGCGCCTTACACAGTGCGGTTACCATTACGCCTGCTTCTCAGATCCCGAATGCGCGTGCGTTGCTGCACGACGACCTCGATCACATCTTCTCGGACGCCAACTTTGCCGGCGCGCAATGGGGTGTGGAGGTCGTCTCTCTAGACCGCGGCGAAATCCTCTACGAGCGCAACTCGGGCCGTCTTTCCATGCCGGCGTCCAACAACAAGATCCTCACCACCTCATCGGCACTGATCCGCCTGGGCCCAGATTACCGTTACGCCACCAGGGTGATGACCGACGGCGAGGTAGTCGGTGAAACTCTGAAAGGAAACCTGGTGGTCGTGGGAGCGGGAGATCCCAGCACCGCCGCGCGTTTCCATGAGGGCGACCCTTTCCGGGTGTTCAAGGACTGGGCAGCCAGGCTGAAAGAGAAGGGCGTGCGGATTCTGGACGGCGACATTCTCGGTGATGATCGCGCTTTCGGCGACTCGATGCTGGGCGCCGGCTGGGAATGGGATGACTTGGCATACGGATATGCCGCGCCGGTCAGCGCGCTCCAATTCAACGAGAATCTGGTTACCCTCGAGATCTCTCCCGGAGATGCGGTAGGCAACCCGGCGACGATAAAACAACTCCCCCTGTCCGACTATTTGACGGTGGAATGCCGCGTCGTAACTGCCGCGGCCGAGACTGAGGCACAAATCGATGTCGCGCGCGGCAAGGAGAGTAATTCGATCGTTTTGCGCGGCTCCGTGCCCTGGAAGAGCAAACCTGATCGCCAGACCGTTGCCGTCGAGTCGCCTGTGGACTACTACCTTCGGGCGCTCAAACAGACGCTTGCCGCGGCGGGGATCGAAGTCGCGGCAGCACAAACCCGGGCGGTGCGCGAAGCGAGCGCACGGCCGCTGGCGCTGCTTTGGGCATATGAGTCGCCGCCGCTCGCCGAGATCGTGAAACAGACGCTAAAACTCAGCCAAAACCTTTACGCCGAAACCTTGGCCAGAACGCTTGGCCTTGCGCTGCGCGGCGATGGGAGCTTCACAGCAGGCAAGACCGTGGTCGAAGAGGCCCTGCGCGACATGGCGATCGAGAGTGGCAGCTATGCCTATGTCGACGGCTCAGGCCTGTCCCGTCTCGACCTGGTAAGCGCCGATACGATGGTGCGCATTTTCAAATTCATGTACAGGCACAGGTATTTCCAGCAATTCTATGATGCGCTGCCGATCGCGGGAGTGGATGGGACCATCGGGAGCCGCATGAAGGGAACCAGGGCAGAGAACAACGCGCATGCGAAGACGGGTTCGATTGCATATGTCCGCTCTCTGTCGGGTTATGTGCGCACGGCCGATGGCGAGATGCTGGTTTTTTCCATGATTGCGAACAACTTTCTGGTTCCGAGCAGAGCGGCGGAGTATGTCCAGGACGCGGCCGTGGAGCGTCTCGCTAGTTTCACCCGAAAGGAAGAGAAATCGCCATGAAAAAGACATCGATTTTGGCGGGAATCATATTTGTGATGGTCTGGCAGCCGGCCTGGCTAGCGGCGCAGACAGCTCAAGGGGGAGGGCGCGAGATCAGAAGAAACGACTCAACAGGGGCTCCGCGTCCAGGCCCGGCATCCTCTGCCGGCGCTGCCGAGGAAAACCCGTTTGCCCATGACAGTGCGCTTCCTTATCACATGCCGCCGTTCGACAAGATCAAGTACAGCGACTATCGCCCCGCCTTCGAGGCAGGCATGGCGGAGCAGCGCAGGGAAGTGGATGCGATCACCCATAATCCTGCCGCGCCGACTTTTGACAACACCATCGTGGCTCTCGAACGCTCAGGCCGGATGCTCAGCCGTGCCACGACCGTATTTTTCGAAATGACTTCCACTAACACGAGCGACGAAATCGACAAGATTCAAGCCGAAATGGCGCCCAGGCTGTCGCAGCATCAGGATGCCATATTTCTTGATGCGGCGCTGTTCGCGCGCGTCAACAGGCTGTACGAGCAGCGCAACAGTTTGGGGCTCGATCCGGAATCACTGCGCCTGCTCGATCGCTACCACACTCTCTTCGTGCGCGCGGGCGCGGCACTCAGCGAAGCCGATAAGGACAAGCTGCGCAACCTGAATGAACGGCTCTCCACGCTCACCACGCAGTTTCAGCAGAACTTGCTGAAGGCAACCAATGACGGCGCCGTGGTGGTGGACAAGCTCTCCGATCTTGACGGCCTCTCGGATGAGCTGATCGGTGCTGCCGCCGAGGCGGCAAAGGCGCGCAAGCTCGACGGCAAGTGGGTAATCACCCTGCAGAACACAACCGGACAAGAGGCACTTGCACAGCTTAAAAGCCGGGCTGTGCGCGAACGCATTTACCGGGCTTCCGCCAGCCGGGCCAATAGCGGCCCCGACGACAATACGGCGGCCGTCGCCCAAATCGTGAAGCTGCGCGCCGAGCGCGCTGGGCTGCTGGGATTTCCCAACCACGCAGCGTACGTCCTGGCCGACAACATGGCCGGCACCCCTGACGCCGTGAACAAAATGTTGGAGCAACTCGCACTTCCCGCCGAGGGCAACGCCCACAAAGAGGCGGCGGATATGCAGAAGCTGATCGACGAGCAGGCCAAGGCAAATCACACCGCGCCGTTTAAGCTCGAGCCTTGGGACTGGGATTTTTATTCCGAGCAGGTGCGCAAGGCGCGCTACGACTTCGACGAATCTCAGGTGCGTCCCTATTTCGAGCTGAACCACGTTCTCATGGACGGACTATTCTGGGCGGCGCACGAACTATACGGGCTGAGCTTCAAGGAACGCACCGATCTGCCGGTCTACCAGTCCGAGGTCCGTGTATTCGAAGTGTTCAACGAGGACGGCTCGCCTTTGGCCCTTTTCCTTGCCGACTACTTCGCGCGCGACAACAAGCAGGGCGGGGCGTGGATGAGCGAGTATGTGAGCCAGTCCAGGCTGCTCGGGCTCAAACCCGTGGTCGTCAACAACCTGAACGTCCGCAAGCCTCCGCAGGGACAACCGGTGCTGCTCACGTTCGACGACGTCAACGGCATGTTTCACGAGTTCGGTCATGCTTTGCACGGCATGTTTTCCAGCGTGCAATATCCACTTTTTGCGGGCACTTCAGTCCCGACTGATTTCGTGGAATTCCCGTCGCAGTTCAATGAGATGTGGTCTCGCGACCCCAAAGTGCTGGCTCATTTTGCCAGACACTATCAGACCGGTGCGCCGATGCCGCAGGCGCTGGCAGACAAGATTCTTTCGGCTACCAAGTTCAATGAAGGTTTCGCGACTTCAGAATATCTAGCGGCAGCGATGCTCGACCAGTCCTGGCACCAGATCCCTGCGGGCAAGACTCTGCAGGCCAAGGATGTTATGGCTTTCGAAGCAGCGGCGCTGAAGAAGGCGGGTGTCGATTACTCCGCGGTGCCGCCGCGATATCACACGCCCTACTTCTCGCACATCTTTGAAGGTGGCTATGCGGCCGGCTATTATGCCTATATATGGACTGATGTGCTGGCCAAGGATACCGAGCACTGGTTCAATACCCACGGCGGCCTGGAGCGCGCCAATGGTGATTTCCTACGGGCAAAGATACTCTCGAAAGGCAACAGCGTGGATTCCCTAACGCTGTTCAAGGAGTTTTACGGCCAAGCGCCGGACGTGCAGCCTTTGCTCGATTTTCGCGGACTTTCGGTCACGAAGAAAAATAAGTGAAGGTGTCGTATCTGCAATCTTCAAAACTCACCCGGAAAATTGAATTTTGCAGATACGACCCCATTTTACGGATTTGTTTTTGGGTTTCCTTCGATGTCGAGAAGGACGATCGGGGCGACGCCCGTTGCCTTGAGCGGCGCTTCAATACTGGCCCGATCCCCGACGATCACAATGCTCAGATGCGCCAGGTCAATGTACTTCTTCGCGACTCGCAGCACGTCATCTTTTGTGACTGCCGCGACCGCCTTGCCGTATGCCTGGTAGTATGTGTCAGGCAGCCCCTGTGTCCACAGCGTCGCAATCGCGCTATTGATGCCGCTCACCGAAGCGAACGTGCTCGGGAGCCGCTGAATAAGCGCGTCCTTGGCGGTGGCAAGTTCCTCCTCTGTGACCGGGCGACTGCCTGTGATGCCGCGCAGCTCCTTCATGAATTCGATGAGCGCAGCATCGGTTTTTGCAGACTGGATGTCGCCTCCGGCTCGGAAAGGGCCGGGACCCTTGCCAAACCCGAAGGAGGAGTTGACGCCGTAGCTGTAGCCCTTCTCCTCGCGGATGTTGGCGTTCAGTCGCGACTGGAACAGCCCACCGAGCATCGTGTTCATCACCTGGAGTGGATAATAATCCGGTGTGGAACGCGGCGGGCCGGGAATGCCGATAGCAAAGGTGGACTGCGCGGCACCGGGCTTGTCCACCAGGTAAATGGTTGTAGGACGCGGCGCCGGCAACGCCGGGTAAGAGAAGTTTGGTTTGGCGCCGCCCGCGGGCCAGGCCGCGAGCGCCTTTTCGATGGTGGCCTTCACGGTCGTGGCGTTCACATCGCCCGTTACCATGATGAGCGCACGGCCAGGCTGGAAGAACTGTTTCTGGAATGCCAGAACATCCTCGCGCGTGATCGCCTTGTATGATTCCTCCGTGGCATTTTGGCCGAAGGGGTGGGCGCTGCCATACAGGACCTTTGGGAACACGCGTCCCGCGATGGAACTGGCCTGGGCCTTGGCTTGAGTCAACGCCACCAGCCGTTGAGCGCGCAGCCGTTCCAGCGCTTCAGCCGGGAAAGTGGAGTTCAGGAGCATATCGGCCAGGATATCGAGCGTGGGGGCGAACTTGCCCGCAGTGGATACAAAGGTCATAGTTCCCGATTCCGTGCCGATGCCGACACCCACCGTCGTTCCGAGCAGCTGCATCGCGTTAGATAGAGCATCACCATCCCGCGTCTTCGTACCTTCACTCATCATGGCTGCCGTGATGCTCGCAAGTCCGCGGCGATTAGCGGGTTCGAACTGATAAGTGCCTCCGAGGATCGTGAGAGAAAACGACACCAGCGGCAGATCGTGCTTTTCCGATACAATCAGCTCGGCGCCATTCGCGAGTGTCATCTTCGTCCAGGCCGGCACGCGGAGCTCCGGCGCCTTGCCCGCCGGCGGAGTTTTGGTGCGATCCAGTGCCTGCTGTGACAGGAGCGGGAGGGACGCAAGAGCGAGCAGCGCGGTAGCGCCCAACACCACACCCAACAACTTCAAGGTTGAAGTTTTCTGTTTCATCGCTGCACCTCCGCACGTGGCATTTTGTCATCGACTTTCTTGCTTTCTCCCGGCTTGGATGCCTGATCGAGCTTTCCTATAGGAACGACGCTCAGGACGATACGGCCATGCGTCAGGTACTTGTTGGCCACCCGCTTGACGTCGTCGACGGTCACCGCTTGAGACTTTTGATAATCCGTGCGGAAGAACCCGGCGTCCCCGTGGAAACCCGCTCCATCGCAAAGAGTCATCGCCTTGCCGAGGTTCGATTCGAGGCCGCGCAAAAATGACAACTCGTCTCCGGCGGCAGCCCTGCGGATTTCCTCCGGCGTGGGGCCGTCACTCTTGAGTTTGTCGATAACCGCATCCGCGGCCGCTTCGAGACTGGTCAGCGAGTGGTCGGGGCGCGGGGTGATCATGAGGAGGAAATCGCCCACATCCTCGAGAGATCCCTGGTACGCCGATACTGATGCCGCCGCCTGCTGGTCGTAAACGAGCGCCTTGGTGAGCCGGGCCGTGCGCGGGCCCGTCAGAATCGATCCCATGACATCGAGCGCATAGCGATCGTCGTTCTTTTCGCCGACAGTCGGCCACTCGATATAAAGTCGTGGAACCTGCACGCGATCTTCAAACACCAGCCGCTGCCCGCTCGCCAGGGTCACCGGAGGCGCGGCAGGCCGAGTTACCGGCTTCCCACGCGGGATGCCGCTGAAATATTTCGTAACCCAAGCTTTCACTTGCGCGGCATCGAAGTCTCCCACAATCGCCAGAAATGCGTTGTTGGGCGCGTAGTAGAGGCGGAAGAAATTTTTCACATCCTCTTCCGATGCCGCTGAAAGGTCCGTCATACTGCCGATCACGGACCAGGAGTACGGATGGGACGCGGGGTAGGTTGCGTGTGAGAGAATTTCGCTCACGCGGCCGTAAGGCTGATTGTCATAGCTCTGGCGGCGTTCGTTCTTTACGACATCGCGCTGCGCGTTCAGCTTGGCCAGATCGAGTTTGTCCAGCAAATAGCCCATGCGATCCGATTCAAGCCAGAGCGCCGATTCCAGGTAATTGGAAGGCACCGTTTCAAAATAGGTGGTGCGATCGTTCGACGTCGTGCCGTTGTTGCTGCCGCCGACGCCCTCGGTAAGCTTGTCGTGCATGCCGTAAGGCACATGGCCCGACCCGGTAAACATGATGTGCTCGAACAGGTGCGCAAATCCCGTGCGTCCCGGCACCTCATTTTTGGAACCCACGTGATACCAGACGTTGATTGCGACCGTCGGTGTCGTGTGATCCGCGGACAGGATCACCGTCAGACCGTTCGGAAGCGTGTAATCCTCAAAGGGGATCCGAATCGAGTCGGATCCAGCACCCGAACCGCCGGAGGGCGGCCTCTGAACCGCGGCGCAGCATGCAAGCGCCAGGATAGCGATTCGGGTGATGTTTCGACCGGTGGTAAACACAGTTGTTCGTCTCCTTGCGGAAATCCGGATACTGCCGGACATAATTAAAGGCGAGCTAAACGGATGCGTAAATCCACGAGCAGGAGGATAACACGGCTCGGGGTTGGCGGGATGCAGAATTTAAGCGCTTCACGCGAAGGACATCTCGATGACCACATGGCTAAACGGGTACGGGATGTGATTCTACGCAGGAAGAATGAGGTGCACGGTGAACGTCTCATCCGCGATGCGCGCGGATACGGAACCGCCGAGCACCGTGGCGGATCGCTGAACCAGGGCGAGGCCGAGACCGCAATGGATGCCCGTGTGAGTTCGCGACCGGTCACCACGCCAGAAGCGGTCAAATACGTGCGGCGCATCCTGTTCGCTGAGTGAGCAGCCCGTATTTGCAATCACCAGCTCAAGGGACTCCGCGGAATTTCTGCCGGAGATCTCTATGCGCCCGCCGTCGTTTGTATATTCCGCCGCATTGGAAAGTAGAGCGACGACGATCATTTGGGTGACGTCGCGATCCGCCCGGCATCGGAGGTCCATCGGCAGGCGCGCGTCGAATGCGATGCCGCGCGCCCGGGCCCTGTCAACCAGCGGCCGCCATCCGCTTTCGATCAGTTCGCGCACATCAAGCACTTCCGGATGGAGCGTTGCCTGACCGGATTCGTAACGTGCGAGCGCAAGAAGGCTCTCCGCGGCTCCCTGCATGTGTTGCACAACACCGAGACATTCGGTGATCGCCTCGCGGTAGTCAGCGCCCGTGCGTGGCTGCAAGAGGGCAACTTCCAAAGTGCAACGCAGTCCGGCCAGCGGCGTGCGGAGTTCATGGGCGGCATCCGCGGTGAACGCCCGCTCGCGACGGAAGGCGTCGTCCAGCCGGCACAACAGATCGTTCAGCCTCCCTATGACTGGAATCATTTCTGCAGGCATGCGTTCGACAGGGATGCGCGCGGAAAGATCATCCTGGCGCACCGCGGCAATCCGTGCGGCCAAAGCATCCAAAGGCCGCAATCCTTGACGCACTGCGACGGCGCCTGCGAGAAGCGCCAGGACAAGAGTGCCGGCGGTCGCCGCTGCGAGCAACCATCGGATGAAACGGATGCTCGCCTCTAGGGAGCCCGTGTCACGCTCAACCACCAGGGAAACTTGTTTCGGAGTTGCGGCGGTCTTAGCCTCTTCATCCGCCTTGGGAGTGAACACAAGCCCGACCGCGCGCCCTGCACGGCCGTCGGGGAGCTTTGCAGGCCGAAATACAGGAATGTCGGGCGGCCCGGAAAGCTGCTCCATACCGGACCTCGTGAGCCCCGGCGAACGGGCCAGAATCCCGCCATCTGCGAACCACAGCTGGAAATAATCAGGCTTAATCGTGCGATAAAACTCAGGAGCTTGACGCTCGTCCATTTCGAACCTGATTCCCGAATCATCCCTCTCCACCGCCGCGCTGATCGTCCGCGCAGAGGCAAGCAGCACCTCGTCGAAACCTTCCAGGAGAGACCGGCTGAGCACCTCATACACCACGGCGGCAAAGACAATCAGGAGAAGCACCATTCCGCCCATCATCCATAGGAGCAGGCGGGTCCTGACCGACATCATCATTCCGAAGCTCCCAATGAATATCCCTTGCCTCGCAGAGTCCGGATCAGCGGCGGTCTGTGGGGTCGATCGATTTTCCGCCGCAGATAGCCGACGTACACGTCCACGACGTTGGAGTCGGCCTCGGAGCTGAACTCGTAAACGTGCTCCCAAATCTCGGTCCGGCTGACCACCTCACCCTTTCGCATCGCCAGGTACTCGAGAAGCGCATACTCACGCGCCGTCAAGTACACTTCTTCCGATCCGATCCATACCCTTTGTGCTGTGGTCTCGATGCGCAGATCCCCGAGCTCAAGACACGGGTTTTTCACACAGTAGGCTCTCCGGGCCAATGCCCGTACGCGCGCCAGAAGTTCCTCCAGTGCGAAGGGCTTTACCAGGTAGTCATCGGCGCCGTGATCCAACCCTTTCACTCGGTCGGAGACGGCATCCTTCGCCGTGAGGATTAGAACGTGCGCGGTGCGGCCATCCTCCCGCAAGCGCTTGAGGATCGTAAGGCCGTCGAGCCCCGGCAGCATGAGGTCAAGGATGACTACATCGTAATCATTGCTGGTGGCGTACCAGAGCCCTTCCTCGCCGTCGCCGGTAGCGTCCACCGCAAAACCCGCCTCTCGCAGACCCTTGACAACTGCTTTCCGGATCGGAGGATAGTCCTCAACCACAAGCACACGCATCATCTCACCTTGTGTCCGATTCCATAATTTGCAGGCGCATCCTGAAGCCGGTCCTACATCTTGCCTTTTTCCACCTTAGGCGCGTTCTCCTGGTAATACCGAGCTCCAACCACGGGCTTGCCGGGAATCATCAGGCCGAATCTGGCGCCGTTCACGCCGGCGAGCCACGCGCCTTCATGGCCGCTGACCTTCCCGTTTTTGTAAGTGTCCACCTCCTCGCCGAAGTAGTATAAATCGCCTGTGATCTTGTCTATGGCGAAATAGTTTCTGGAAACCTCCGGGAGCTTGCCGCCGTTGGTTTCTCTTTGTTCAACGACGCGCGTTCTGACGCCGTCGACCAGCTTAGTGTCTTCAAGCACTGTGACTATCAGCGTGTCTTTGGCACTGGCCAGGGCGAGGCGATAGTTGGGCTCCAGGATGAAGTAGGTGTTGCTACCGGTGTCTGCCAGGATGGCCTTGTCGACAGGAAACGAATCCCGCCAGGCTTGAGCTCCGACGGCCAAAGCAGCCAGGGATAGGATTATCATTGTACAGAATAGACGTGTGCGCATTGTTAGCACCACCTTCTCGGTTGTTCTTAATTTCCATATAAGACGACCTATATTCTGCAGCGTGCTGAGCGGCCATATATCATTCGCAGACGCACCGGGTTTGTTCGATAGGTCATCACAAAAATCGTCAGAGGTGCGTCCCTTTAGGGACGCGACGAGAGTAGCCCGGCACTTCAGTGCCAGGACTGTCGGATACCTCCGCCGCAAGTCCCGTAGGGACGGTTGAGTCTTTTCCAGAGATACCTCTCGTCGTATTGGATCAGGAGTTTACCATCCGTGTTCTCCCTATCAATCGTCCCTACGGGACTCTTCCTTAGCCTGATGCATAATCCCGGCACTGAAGTGCCGGGCTATTCTCACCTCGTCCCTACGGGACGGAATATGGCCAACTCTGAGCCCGTACCTGCGCCGTCGGAGAACCATGATATGACTTCGAACGTGAGAATACGATGAGAGCAAGAATTATCACTCGTCGGACTGCGGCTGTAGCATTTCCTGAATCGGTTGTTTGCGAAAATTTCATGTTGTGTAGATGGTCCCGGAAACTTGAATTGTATAATGCCTGCTTCGATGCTTGAAGCACCGCCAACATCAGCCGGCGCGAAACGTCGAAGAGATATGCGGCAGCAGAAAGGCTGGTGCGGGTACACTGGGATCTATTATGAACGAAAAAGGCATGGCTCATCACATTCGCTTTGTCATCACGCTCGGCATGTTGTGCATTCCTGCGGCGGCGCTGTTTGCCCAGAGCGGAAGCAGCAATCTGAAGCTGAACACCGGCAAAGATATTTTTCGGGCTGCCTGTGTTTCCTGCCACGGATCGGATGGCAGGGGCGCGCCGCGTTCTGTGGTCGGCTTCGATACTCATCTGCCCGGCTTTACTAACTGCAGCTTTGCAACGAAGGAGCCTGACATCGACTGGAGTTCCATCATTCACAATGGGGGTCCCGCCAGAGGCTTCTCAGAGATCATGCCGTCCTTCCGCGATGCGCTGACCGATGAGCAGATCGGCAAGCTGGTCCAGTACCTGCGCGGGTTCTGCCGGGACACGGCCTGGCCGCGTGGCGATCTCAATCTGCCGCGCGCGCTTATGACCGAGAAAGCGTTCCCCGAGAACGAAGCCGTAATTTCCTCGTCGTTCAACGCGCAGGGAGCGCCGGGCGCTTCCAATACCCTGATCTATGAACGACGGTTTGGCGCAAGGAATCAGATTGAGCTGTCGGTCCCTTATAATTTCGTGCACGACGCCGGAAATTGGACCTCGGGTCTGGGGGACATCGCGGTCGGCTACAAAAGATTGCTGTTTCACAGCATGCGGAGCGGATCGATTGTCAGCTGGTCCGGCGAGTTGACCGCGCCCACCGCGGACAGGACCAAAGGCACCGGCAACGGCGTCACGGTTTTGGAGACGTTTGGATCCTATGGGCAGATCCTGCCCTCGAATTTCTTCGTGCAGTTCCAGGGTGGCGCGGAGTTTCCCGTGCATACGGACCTGGCTTCCAAGGCCTTGTATGCGCGCACGGTTTTCGGCCGCAGCTTCAGCGGAGGCGGTGGATTCGGCCGCACATGGTCGCCGATGTTGGAGGCCATTGCGGACCGCGATCTCGCGACCGGCGCCAGGACGAATTGGGATCTGGTGCCGCAAATGCAAATCCCGCTCAGCAGGCGGATGCACATCATGGCGGGTTTGGGCGTCCTGGTTCCAGTGAACAACACCGCGGCACGGCCGAAACAAATCATGCTTTACCTGTTATGGGACTGGGCCGACGGCGGTCTTCGCCAGGGCTGGTGAGGGCCTGTCAATGAATAACGTTTACACTTTGGCGCGAGCGCCGGGCGGGCAGATGCAAGGCGCCGCGACGCAGGCGATGCCGTTGCGCATCGTCGGGGAGCGGCAACGAAGCAGATGCCTACCCGCCGCCGCGCCCCTCCGGGCTGCGGCCCGCTGGCCCGCTGGCTTTGTTGCTCGCTCCTTACAGACCAAGGAGTATGCTCGTCGCTCGCGCCGCGCCAGCCGGCCTGGGGGCCAGCAGCAAAGTGCAAACGCTATTCATTGACAGGTCCTAAGGAGAAAATCATGTCAAGAGTCCTGTCGTTGGGCCGCATCGCTGCGTTGTCGATCGGGACGCTCGGCGCACTCGGCGTACCACAAACGGGATCTCAGCAAGCAGCGAAGGCGGGCCACGCCGGATTTGGATCGCATTTTCAAACGTCGGACCGCTGCATTGCCTGCCACAACGGGCTGACAACGCCGAACGGCGAAGACTATTCGATCGGTTATGACTGGCGTCCCTCGATGATGGCGAATGCGGGACGCGATCCGTATTGGCAGGCAGGCGTGCGGCGCGAGTCGATCGAGCACCCGTCGGCGGCCAAGGCGATCGAGGACGAGTGCTCAATCTGCCATATGCCGATGGCTCGCTACGAGTCCAAGCTGGCAGGGCAGGAGGGCGAGGTTTTTGCACATCTTCCGTTCAATCCGAAGAAGCTTGCGGACCGCTTGGCGGCGGATGGCGTCTCCTGCTCGGTGTGCCATCAGATTACGAGCGAAAATCTGGGGAAGCGGGAAAGCTTCGTCGGTGGATTCAGAATCGACGCGGCGCAGCCACCTGGCGAGCGGCGCGTTTATGGTCCGTTCGAGATCGACCAGGGGCATACTCGCATCATGCGTTCCTCTTCCAGATTTCAGCCGACGCAAGGCGCCCAGATCCGGTCGGCGGAACTCTGTGCCACATGCCACACGCTGTACACCAAAGCGCTCGGCCCGGCGGGACAGGTAATCGGCGAATTGCCAGAGCAAATGCCCTACCAGGAGTGGCTGCACTCCGGGTACAAGGACGCGCGGACCTGCCAGTCGTGCCACATGCCGGTGATCGTACAAGATGTCCCGATCACGGCGGTGCTGGGAGAACCGCGTCCCGGAGTTGTGCGGCACACATTTCTTGGCGGCAACTTCTTTATGCAAAGGTTGCTGAATCGATTTCGCAATGACCTGGGTGTCGCGGCGCTGCCGCAGGAGCTCGAGGCGGCTGCCACGCGCACGGTGACGCACTTGCAGTCGGAAGCCGCGCACATTGCCATCAACCGCATCGATCTGCGCGGCGGACGCTTGCTGGCCGAGATTTCGGTCGAGAATCAGGGAGGTCACAAGCTGCCGACCGCGTATCCATCGCGCCGTGTGTGGCTGCATGTGACCGTGCGGGACCGCAACGGCCGCAGCGTGTTCGAATCGGGAGCGCTTACGCCGCAGGGGGCCATCTTTGGGAACGACAACGACGCCGATGCGAGCCGTTTTGAGCCTCATTACACCGAGATCACGAGTCCCGACCAGGTGCAGATCTATGAGGCGATCATGGTAGGTCCTGACGGCGTGCCGACCACCGGATTACTTACTGCCGTCCGTTACGTGAAGGACAATCGACTGCTGCCGCGCGGCTTCGACAAGAAGACGGCGGACAAGGATATCGCAGTGCAAGGAGGCGCGGCGGACGACGAGGACTTTACGGCCGGAGGCGACACGGTACGATACTCGATCGCCGTTGGGGATGCGCCGGGGCCGTTCCAGATCGAAGCCGAACTGTGGTATCAGTCGATCTCCTATCGATGGGCAGTGAATCTGAAACGCATTGACGCCTTCGAGACGCAGCGGTTCGTCGGCTACTATGAATCGATGGCGTCTAGGTCGGGCGTGATGCTCGTGCGCGCCACGGCGGCGAAGTAGCGCGGGTGCGCGGTTTCTACGGCAGGTGCGCCGGAATGTACTTCATGAACCATTCGAGCATGCGGCGATCCCTGTCGATCATGTGCTTTTCCTCACGGAAGCCGTGCGGCTCGCGCGGATAGAGCACAAAATCGCACTCTGCTCCATAGCGCTTCGCGCCGCGGTAGAACTGCTGGCTCTGCCCGATTGGATCCGTCGTGTCTGCTTCCCCCTGCAAGATCAAAGTTGGTGTACGGATGTTCTTGATGAATGTGATGGGAGAGCATTTGATGAAAGCATCGAGATGCTCGTAGGGCGTGCCGAAATACCACTCGTCGCCCGACGAGTTGGCTTCGGTGCCGAACTCGCTTGCCAGGTCCGACAACCCAGCGCCTGCGACCGAGGCTTTGAAGCGGTTGGTCTGGGTTACGGCCCACATCGACATGTATCCGCCATAGGACCAACCGCCGATTCCAAGCCGGTCCGGATCGGCAATGCCTTTCTGAATGAGGTAGTCAACTCCAGCCATGACGTCCTTGAAATCACCGCCTCCCCAGTCGGCTTTGTTGGCGCCCAGAAAATTCTGGCCGTACCCCGTGGAACCGCGGATGTTGGGAGCAAACACCGCGTAACCCCGCGAGGCCAGCATCTGGCCCCACTGATCCAGTGAATCCTGCCAGCGCCCTGCGGGACCGCCATGAATGTGAACGATCAGGGGCATTTTTGCGCCCGTAGGATAACCCACCGGTTTCAACAGCGAACCCTCGATCTCCATTCCGTCAAAGCTCTTGTATGTGAAAACCTCCGGCTTGATCAGGGCAATCTTGTCCCAGTGCTCGTTGAACTTGCTGACTTTCTCGGGAGTTCCCTTGCCGTCCCAGACGTAGATTTCAGGCATTTGCGTTGCGGTCTGCCCCACGAATACGATCATCCCCGGGGTGGCCGCGACCGTTCCCGGATTGGTGTCGATCCGGGGCATCGGTTCCGGTTTGCCGTCAAGCGTAATCCGGTAGAACACGCTTCTGAAGCCGGTCTGAACAATAGAGAGCATGGAGCCATCCTTCATCCACATGTGGCTGAACTGGCGATCGACGGCCGCGGTGAGGTTTCGCGGTTGACCGCCGGCAAGCGGGCGTACCCAGATATCGGCGGAACCTTCTCCGTTATCGCGAGGACCCTGCCAGGCGAGAGTCTTTCCGTCCGACGAAATGGACACCTGTCCGAATCGATTCCCTTGCGGAGTTAAAACTTCCGCCAGCTCCCCTCCTGATGCTGAAATGGAGTAGATCTTGCTGGTGGGCTGGTCGAGTTCCGGGTGGTTGCTGGCAATGACGACCAGACCTTCGCCATTCGGTTTCCATTGTGGATCCGAAACGCGCCATGGCCCCGATGTGAGCTGGCGAACCTTCTTGGTTACAACATCGAAGATCCACAGCCTGGCGAGACGATTGTCTTTGTCCACGACGCGAGCGTCATCCCGGTCCCTTATCTTTTTCTCCTCCGCATCCGTTCTCGCTTCAGGGGCCAGGAAGGAAATCAGCTTGCCGTCGGGCGACCAGTCGAAGGACTGAATGGAGAGTTTACCTTCGGTAAGCCGCTGTGCTTCGCCGCCATCCATCGAGAGAAGGTAGATCTGGTTATCGCCTTCGCGATCCGAGAGGAACGCTAACGCCCGTCCATCCGCTCTCCAGCGCGGAGACGTCTCGGATTTCGCAGAGGAAGTGAGCTGGCGTATCTGGTGGGTTGCCACATCCAACAGATAAATGTCCGTATTGCGATCCGTTCCTTTCACCGGCTCCGTGATAGTGAAGGCGACCTGGCGCCCGTCGGGCGACATGCGCAGATCACTGATCTGCCGGACATTGAGGACCTGCTCCGGCGTAATTTGTGCAACTCCGGTTGCAGGCAACAACAGCAGTACCAAGAGGATCAGTATCATAGGGGCACCTCGATAAGGGCTGGCCAAATTGAAGTTTCGGGACGCTGGCAAACCATGGATGATGATCATTCTGGGCAACGATCGTATCATAACCGAACCCGGGATCACCACGCCGTAGCGATCGACCGTGTTAGAATCTCAAGACTATGTCCTCTGCCGATCCCGGTCCGGCTTCCCCGCGCGTGGCCCCGCACCCCTGGGTGTGGGCGGTGCTCTATTTCCCACTCGGCCTGGCAATCGGATACCCGTCCGTCGCCCTCGGGTATCTCGGCGCCCGCTCCGGGCTTAGAGTATCGGTCATCGCGGGCATTGTCGGGATGACGTTTCTGGCGAACGGATGGAAGTTCCTTTGGGCGCCCATTGGAGACTACACGCTCTCGCGCAAGTCATGGTATCTGCTCGCCGTTTCGCTCGTGGCGCTGGGGCTCCTGGTGATGACCTGCCTCCCGATCATGGCGCGCACCGTGCCGTTCCTCTCGGCGCTCACACTTGCAACGAGTATGGCGGCGACCTTCCTGGCCTTCGCGACTGAAGGGCTTATGGCTCACCACACGACCGCCGGCATGCGCGGTCGCGCGGCCGGTTGGTTCCAATCGGGAAACCAGTTTGGGCAGACAGCCGGGGGCGGCATCGGACTCTGGCTTGTGCAGCATGCGCCGGCGCGGTGGATGGCCGGTCTGGCCCTCGCGGTGATCGTGCTTGGGTGTGCGCTGCCGCTCATTCGACTCGAGGAACCCCCGGGTAAACTTGGCGATTCATCGGTGCGCGGCTGCGCGCGTGACGCGTGGCAGGAACTCGGCTCCTTGATGCGCTCCCGCGCGGGACGCATCGCGCTCATTCTTGCGATCCTGCCGATCGGGACCGGCGCCGCCGAGTTTCTCTTCAGCGCGATCGGTTCTGAGTTTCACGCTTCGGCGGACGTTGTTTCTGCGGTACTAGGCCTTGGGGGCGGGCTGGCTATTGTGGCCGGCTGCTTCGCGGGCGGCAGGCTGGCCGATCGTGTGCCCAAACCCGCGGCGTACACAATAGCGTGTGGACTCGGCCTGGCGGCCTGCATGGTGATCGTCTTTTCGCCTCGCACGTCGGCGGGCTATGCTGCGTCGGCCCTCTTTTATACATTTACTCTCGGGATGGTGACTGCCTCGTTTACGGGACTCGTACTGTCGATCATCGGCGACACCGCGGCGGCAACCAAGATCAATCTGTTCTTCGCGCTCAATACTCTCTTCAGCCTCGGCATGCTGCGAGTCGCCGGCTGGTCGCACGACGTCTGGTCCACGAACGGCATGCTTTTCACGGAAGCCCTTACAGGGGCTACCGCGCTCGTGATCTTCGCATTTCTTGTGCGGCGCGTGCGCGGCATCGAGAAGACGCAAGCATAACCACCTTGAGGCCCGAAGGGCCGGCAGTTTGTAGGCCCGGCCGTGAGGCCGGGATAGGGATTGTAGGGAGATGGAGCGCTGAAGGCGCGGTACTCCTCAAGTGTGCCGCGCCTTCGGCGCTCGATTTTTTCATCCGAAACGGATCCCGGCCTCACGGCCGGGCCTCCCCAGTGACAGCTCGCGGAACTCATGGTTCTGCAAGCTGTTACCGAAACAAGTAACCGCCCCGTTTTTGGGGGTGGTGGACGCTATTCACTAGCGGCCCTTCGGGCCTCAAAAAACGCTGTTTCGAGAACCTCCCAAAACCTGTCGCACGTCCGAATCTATTTTGCGCGTGCGGCATTACTTATGACGACCAGTGTCCTTGATCACGATTCCGGGCGCAGCGCCTGCCTGACTGGCGGCCGTATTAAACGCTGCCACCCCGGTTTTGAGCGTCATGGTTACACGCTGCATGAGCTGCTCGAATTGCGGCTTGAGGTCCGTATACCGCTCAGTCACCGCGGTGTTCAGTTTGCGATCGAGCCCCACGATGTCACCATAGAGCACGATCAACTGATTATCCATCCGACCCGGGAAATTCAACGCGTCTTCGTTGGCTTCACCCTGAAGCTGTGTCATCTCACCTTCTACGGCTACGATCCTGTCCGTGAATGTCTTCGCCGGAGTGGCGAGCGCCGGCGTTTTCTGGGCGATGTCGGCCGCCTGCTTCTTGGCATCGCGGATCTGCGCGAGTGTGTCATAGAGCTGTTTCACCCAGCCGCCCAGTTCAAGTGCCATCTTCGTCTGTGCCGCACCTTCCGCTTCTGTCAACATGGGCTGAAACCGTGGATCCGGCGCGAGGTGAAGCATCTGTGTCTGCGACCATGCGCCCGAACTGACCTTCACGGTGTACGTGCCCGGCGGCACGCGTGGCCCCTGTCCGCGCCCTCCGCCCCACATCACGATGCCCGGGGGGACTGTGAATGGCGAGGGCAGCATCTGATTCTGCCAAACTACCACGTTGAGGCCCCTGTGGGCGCCGGCAGCAGGCGCGCCGCCGAAGCTTCCACCGCCGCGACCACCGCCGCCCGCGCCGGCCCCTCCACCGCCGCGTCCGCCCCTTCCTCCCGCCCCGGCCGCAGGTGCGGGTATTACGGGCGGTTGCTGGGGTTCAGTGCCTGTGCCGGGCTGTCCTGTCGCCGTGTAGACAACGGTCCCGCTCGAGTCCAGGATCTGCAGCGTCACCGGAGCAACCGGCTCGTCTTTGAACCAGTAGTAGAGCGTCGGCGGAGGAACGGCCGCGCCGCCGCCACGGCCACCACCCCCAGCGACGCGGTATCCCTCAGCCGGCTTGAATAACACGGCAGTCTGGCTTCCGAGACCGACCTTAAGCCCCTCGACGACCGGCAGATCATCGAAAATCCAGAACCCGCGCCCCTCGGTGGCGACGATGAGATTGTGCCGATAGATCTTCAAATCCATGACCGGCACGGCGGGGAGATTGAGTTGGAAGGGCTGCCATTGCCCACCGTCATCGAACGATACGTACATGCCATATTCGGTGCCTGCTAAAAGCAATCCCGGCTGATCCGGATCCTCGCGAACGACGCGGGTCGCGTGCCCGGGCGGAATTCCGTTTGTGCCGTCGGCGATGCGCTTCCACGACGCGCCATAATTATTTGTCTCGAAGACGTACGGCGTATAGTCACTGAGCATGAAGCGATAGGCGGTCACGATCGCATGGCCGGCGTTTTTTGGCGACAAATCGATGACATTGACGGTGCTGAACTCCGGCAATCCCGGTGGTGTGATGTTCGTCCAAGTCCGCCCGTCGTTGCGCGAAATGTTCACCAGCCCATCATCGCTGCCGGCCCACAACAAGCCGGGTGTTACGGGCGACTCCTCGAATGCGAAGATGGTGTCGAAGACCTCGACTCCCGTATCATCCCGCGAGACTCCTTTCGCACCGGAGTAATCCTGCTTTGTTTTGTCGTTGCGCGTCAGATCAGGACTGATACGCTCCCATGTCTGGCCGGCGTCCTTGGATCGGTGCACGTACTGGGACGTCGTGTAGAGGATGTCCGGGTTGTGAGGAGAGAGCTTGATCGGCGCGTTCCACTGGAAGCGGTACTTCATGTCGGAGGCCCGCTGTCCCGTTTCCTCATCGGCGTACACGCGCACGTTCTCGTTGATGCCCAAACCTCGGTCCTGGCGCGAGATTTCGCCGCCGTAACTGCCGGCGTATACGATGTTGTAATTGCGCGGATCGACGGCGATATAGCCGCTCTCGCCGCCACCGACGCCAAAGGTCTCGCCGACATTGTTGCTGGGCACTGCAACCGTGCTGTTGTCCTGCTGCGCGCCATAGACCCAGTAGGGCCACCGCGTGTCGACTTCGATGCGATAGATTTCGGCAGTCGGCTGGTTATTCACGGTTGACCAGTTCTGGCCGCCGTCGAGGGAGACGTTGGTGCCGCCGTCGTTCGACTCTACCATTGCCTTGTTATTGAGCGGATTGATCCACCAATCGTGGTTATCGCCGTGGGCAGGCCGAAGTGTTGTAAAAGTCTTGCCCCCGTCGGTCGATTTATAGGCGCCCGTGTTGGTGGCATACACAGTATCCGGCTCGACCGGGTCGGCGAAGATTCTCATATAATAAAACGCGCGCTGCTGGAGGTTGCGGCTCTTGTTTGTTCGCGTCCAGGTGTTTCCGCCATCGTCGGATCGGAAGACGCCGCCCTGATCATCGGCGGCTTCGACGAGCGCATACACGCGTTTCGGATCCGCGCGCGACACCGAGACGCCGATTTTCCCGACCATTACCTTCGCGGGCAGCCCATTGGCGAGCTTCGTCCAGTGGTCGCCGCCATCCGTAGATCGGAACAGCCCGTCGTCCATGCTGCCTGAATCGATGGTCCACGGCTGCCGCCTGACCGTCCACATCGACGCGAAGATTGTCTTGGGATTCTTCATGTCGATCGAGAGATCCACGGCGCCGGTGTTTTCGCTGATTGCCAGCACCTGCTCCCATGTCTGGCCGCCATCCTTCGTGCGATAGACGCCTCGCTCCTTGTTGGGCCCAAAAACGTTGCCGACAACTGCTACGTAGACCAGGTTGGGATTCTGCGGATCGATGCCGATTCGTCCGATCAGACCGGCCTTCTCGAGACCGATGTGCTGCCAGGTCTTGCCTGCGTCAACGGATTTGTACATGCCATCGCCGTTGGAGACATTGCCTCGTGGCTCCGCCGTCCCCGTGCCGACGTACACGGTGTCCGGATTCGACTCGGCCACGGCGATCGCGCCAATGGAGCCGACATGGATTTGCCCGTCGCTCACCGGAATCCAGGTCACGCCGGCATCCGTCGTCTTCCACACGCCGCCCGCGCACCCCATATAATAGACCTTCGTATCGAAGGGCACGCCGGCCACCGCGGTCGCGCGCCCGCCGCGGCTGAAAACCGTCAATGGGCGGTAGTACAAGCCGCTCACAAGCGCCTGCCCACGCCCCCCCGCGTCCTGTTGCGCATCGAGACGCAGAACCACTAGAGACCCGCCAAAAACCCCCGCCATGATTGCGACACCAAGGCGACGCTGCCATGTATTCATTGTCATCACCTTTCGAAGTGCGATCCCCAGTACCTGATTCCCCTTTAGACCGGATGCCCCTACGATCAAGGGGATGGGCCTGACTCATAAGCCTGAAAACTGTGGCCACCGTTTTTCCGCCGGTCACAGTGTGAGCTTTCGCTGGCAGTGAGAAACCCGAACCCCACCGTATGGTATTAAAGCTATTGAGGCACGATACGGTTCCGATGTCAACATATCACACTGATTCCGTCCACATCCTTTTGGTGTATGATCCGTAAGAGACCTGAGGCTTGGCACGGCGAGCTGATCCTCAGCCAGGTAGCCGGACCTCGGGCTCGAAGCAGTTGGCCCAGGCTGAGATTTGATGCGCTCACCAAATTTACGTGTTGCACACCATTCGCTGGCGTTTGTCCTGGCTGTTGGGCTGATCGCTGCCGCGCCAGGAGGCGCCGGTACCGCTCAGGCGCCCGCCGGCCTTGCCGCGAATATTGCCCGATTATCCGAGCCCGGCGGCTATTTCAATACCGACAATCTTATCTCGAACGAAAGGTCGTACCTGCACGTCGTTCCGTCGCTCCGGAAAGCCGGGATAGAAGGCGGCGCGTACATCGGTGTCGGTCCCGATCAGAACTTCTCGTATATCGCGCAGGCGCGTCCGTCGATCGCATTTATCATTGATATACGCCGGGACAACCTACTATTGCACCTGCTGTTCAAAGCGCTCTTCCGGCTAGCTCATTCGCGGGTCGAATATCTCAGCCTGCTCTTTGGACGTCCGCCGCCCGCAGAGACGGACGTCTGGCGCAGCGCCGACATCGACCGCCTTCTCGACACCATCGAGAGCCCTGCAATTGCGTCGCAAGCCACGTCCGCCCTGCGGGCCAGGGTGGATGCCGTCATCAAGGGATTTGGGGTCCCATTATCCGCTGAGGACCTTACGACGATCGACCGGTACCACCGCACGTTTATCGCCCGTGGTCTGACATTGAAGTTCGAGACCACCGGCCGCGGGCCGCTCAGTTACTATCCGACATATGGCGAACTGCTCCGCGAGACCGATCGCCAGGGACACCGTTGGAACTTCCTGGCTTCAGAGGACGACTTCCAGTTCGTCCGCTCGCTCCAGGTGCGCGATCTCATCATTCCGGTCGTCGGGGATTTGAGCGGACCGTCGGCGCTGCGAGCGATCGGGAAGATGATGTCCGAGCGGGGCGACAAACTCTCGGCGTTCTATGCATCGAATGTCGAATTCTATTTGTTCCGAGAGGGAACCTTCTCCAGGTTCGTCGAAAACCTATCCCATTTGCCGCACTCAAATCACAGCCTCATCATTCGCGCAGTCTTCGCCGGCGCGCTGCCATCGCAGTTGGCGCCGGGCTATGCGAGCGCCTCGATCGTGCAATCCGTCGACGAGTTGCTGCAGGGATTTGCAGAAGGCCGGTTCAGAGATTATCGGGATTTGACCATCGGCCGATAGCGGTCGGCTTGGTCGCGCTGACCGGCCGCAATTCTTGCCTCTGGCTTGTTATTCCTCCAGAAAGCGCGCTCATTAAGACCGCGGTCCGCCAAAGGTTTACTCGATCGGGATATGGCCTTTGTTCTGGGTGAGCCACGTGTCAAAACTCTGCAGGGAGGGATTGAGTTTGCGCGTGAAGTCCACGTTCCGGGCGCCGCAAAACACCTGTTCGAAATCGCGCTTGAATTGGAACATGTTGCCCAGGTCCTCGGCACCCGGGAACCCGAGACTTCGATAAGCTTCGGGGGACACATCGTTATAGTGCACCTCCCGGCCCAGAGCCCTGGTGAACGCAGCGGCGATTTGCGTGCCCGTCAAATGTTCCCCTGCGATACCGACGGTCTTGCCGATAAATTCACGGCCAGCCTTAAAAATGCCGTACGCGCACCTGCCGATATCTTCGGCTGCGATGCCGGGAAGCTTTTTGTCTCCCATGGGGAAGGTAATGGATAACTTGCCGTCCGGCCCCTTCTTGGGCCCCATGCCGAAATGAATGAAATTGTCCCAAAAGAATGAGGTCAACAGGAACGTAGTGGGCACTCCCAGGGCCTTGAACATTCGATTGCCTTCTCCTTTGGCGTCGAAGTGGGGAACCTTGTATTTGCCCATCAGCGTCGGCATGCGCTCGTCGGTGAGCGGCACCCACTTGCGCGTATCTTCGAGTGTTGACCAGATCACATGCTTAAGCCCGGTCATCTGCGCTGCCTTTGCCATCACGGTTGCCTGGGCGATCTCCTTCTCGGGTGAGAAGTGAGCCCAGAAAAAGGTAACACAGAATGCCCCGTAGGCTCCTTGAAACGCCTTTGCGATGCTGGACTGATTGTCGACGTCTGCCCGGATGACTTCGGCGCCGAGCCGCGCCAGTTCCTTTGCTTTCTCAGAGTTGACGTCTCGTGTAGCAGCGCGCGCCGTGAATCCTCCGCTCGGATCATTCATGATCGCGCGCACCAATCCGCCCCCTTGCGCTCCGGTTGCACCAATCACCGTGATGATCTTCTTGTCACTCATACAAACCTCCGTGTCGAATCGCCCCGGCGAAACACCGCATTTGCGATAGCGCTTCGCCGGGCGCCAGAATGATGTTAGTTACCTCCGAGGAACTTGTTCAGGAAGGTCTCCATCCGCGAGAAGGTGTAGAGCCAGCGGCTGTGGAGCAGCGTCTCGTGAACGTCGTCGGGGTACACGATAAGCTCATAATAGATGTTGCGCGCGCGCAGGAGTTGCACGAGCCCGACCGTCTGGGCGAAATTGACGTTGCGATCGTCATCGCCATGAACCAGGAGAACCGGCGACCTCCAGTGATCGATCTCGGAGATGGCAGACGACGTGTATGACACATCATTCGAGTCCAGCGAATTGCCCTCGAGATGCACTCCTGCGAGATCCACACCCGCTTTGAAAATGTCGGAATTTCGTGCGAGGGCCTCTGATGTCAGCAGGCCGCCGTACGACAGCCCCCAGATCCCGACGCGGTTCGGATCGACATCGGCTCGCGCGGCGAGCCACTTGGCGGCCGCCAGTACGTCACGATATTCGGCGTTCCCACGCGTACCCACGTTCGGCGCCTGGCGGAAAGACCGGCCATAACCGACGCCGCTCCGGTAGTTCACAGAGAGAACGATATAACCCTGCGTCGTCAGCCACTGATTCACGCCATAGAAAATGTGGTAAAAGCTCAGGTAATGCCAGCCCAGCAGCATCTGCCGCTGGGGCCCACCGTGCACGAAGATCAGCGCCGGCCGTTTTTCGCCGGGTTTGATGTCCTTCGGCAGGAACAACTGATTGTGGAATTCGACTTTGTCCTCTGCCTGGAGAGTCACGTTCGTCGGCACGACCTCGTCATTGACCGGAAAGTCCGGGCCGAGTTTCGGGTAAATCACTTTCTGCGTCCCGCTGCCTGACGCGGGCCAAAGCGCCACAGATAATGGGCGCTTTGCATCGGAACTGAGCACCGCGATCTGTTTGCCGGATGCGAGTGCTACCGGCACGTTTTCGATTCCATCGCCCGTCGTGATCTGCTTTGGAGTACCGCCCGATGTCGGCACGGCCCAGATGTGGCGGCGGTCGATATCTCCCGCGTTCGTGCAGTAGTAGAGTGTCTTGCCGTCCTTTGAGAGCGATACGGCAGTCGCGTCCTCGATCAGGCCATCCGTCGTCGTCAGCTGCACTGACGTCGCCGACCCGCCCGCAAGGCTGAGCGAGTAGTAACGCTCCCATTCGTCGCCCTGAGGCTGGAACTGGAAAATAAGGCTGTCTCCGGCCCAACGGAGGTTGCCGGGGATCGTAGTGAATGCCTTCTCATCCGATCCGGGGTGCCAGAACTCGTGCGCCTGGCCGTCGGTGATATCGGCAATCCAGAGCGACACCGTGTAGCCACCGACAAATGCTGCCCGATAGAGACCCGGGACCTGCGCGTTAGGCGCATTCGCCGGGATCGGAGGTTCACCGCCCCGGCCGCCCCGCCCTTGGCCGGGTTCCGCGCCGCCTCTGCGACCAGTGGCTGTACTCTGAGCCGCGGCTGCTCCGGGCGCCGCGGCGCCGCCCCTGCGTCCCGCGGCGGCACCTGTCGCCGCTGCCGGCGCGCCGGGAATCGCGGCGTTTCCCTGAGACTGCATGCCGAACGGAATGCCCGGACGCCTTACGAAAATGAGATGCTTCCCATCAGGCAGCCAGATCGGATTGGTATCACGATCGACTCCCGGCGACACGAACGAGACGAAACGCGTCTTCATATCGTAGATGCCGATGAAGCTGTGGTTGGTTCGATCGCTCGAGAACGCAATCTTCGACCCGTCAGGCGACCAGCGCGGACCGCCGTTCGTGCCCCAGGCATCGATGAACGGCTTCTCACCCTTGTCGATTGCGGTGGCGGCCGGCCCGGGGCCCACGCGCGCACGATAGATCTGGCCGTTTTTCACGTAGAGGATCATCCTGCCGTCCGGCGACAACTCCGGGTTGTTGCCCTCGGCCAAACGCCAGGCACCGGGCACCCCAACGCGTGCTCCCCAGATCGCCCGCTCAGCGCCTTCCGGATTGCTCGCCGGATTGGCAACCCAGCCAACGTTGTTTGGCGCGCTTCCGCGCACAAATATGACGGTCAGGCCATCGTCGGAGATGCGCAGGCCCGTCAGGTCTGTCCCGTCATCTTTGAGAAAAGGAGTCACACGCATAGGGCGGAAATCCGGCGCCGCCGCTGTAAATACATTGCGTTTACCTTCCTCATAGGCGATCCATGCGATGCGGTCGGACTTGCGTGCCGAGACGAGTTCGATCGGAAGGCCAGGCTTAAGGAATTGTGCGACCGTCGGCAGATGCGGCGTGGCAGCACGCGGTACGGCGGTCAAGACGACGGCAACGGCCGCGACGCCCGCGGCCAAGCGAAGGAGACGGGACATTGGCTGCTCCTCTAATGAAGAAACGACGCGGACCATGTCTCCTCGCCGCGCCTGAGTGATTGGTGCTTATTGCTGCGGGAAGCAGGATATCACGAGAGGGAACAGAAGTGGTTCCGATTTTGGTCGCGGCGCTGTTTTCCGGTGTCGTGCTCGTTGTGATGGCCATCATTCTGGATGCAGACGCCTACCGCAAGATTCCCAGCTGTGCCACGGGCGTCAGCACGAAGGGGCTCATTCTTTCGGCTGCTTCCGCTGGTTTGTGCATTCTTGTTCGCCGCGGCTCTATGACAAAGGAAAGGAATGTCCCTTAGCTGGGAACTCTGGTATCCGTGGGATGGATGAAAGTAGCTGCAGTTGCTGCTATCCTCCTCCTGCCTGGGAAAAGCAGATTACTTTAAGCGGAAGAAGCGAATCTTGTGCGCGGGCGTGCTTTGAAAAAGCGAGCGGCCGCGATCGACGTGCTGATCCAGCCACAGCGATCCGCCGGGTAGCCCGGCTAAAGCATCGTACGCAGTTCCTTCAAGCCAGAGCGATTGCCCCTTTTGCTCGGCCTCGAGCCGCCGGGTCTCAATCCGCCCGATTTCCGGTGACGGTTCGGGAATCCATGCTGCCCGCGGATTGAAATAGCTGATCACCCATAGATCGGTGTGAAAATTGCTGTACAGAATATTGGCGCCTCGATCCAGCTCGCGACTGTGTTTCTGCGCGAAGACAAGCACCTCGTTGGCCTCGGCTCTGGAATTTGGATAAACGGAGATCGTGAAATTCCAGACGAATGCGGCAGCGGCGAGCAGCGCCAGAACTCGGGTTCGATCCGCGCGCCAGAGGGGCGCGGATGCCAGCAGAAGGAGCAGCGGCGGCAGGTAGAAGAGCCGATAGAAGACATTCTGTGGTTGAAAGAAGTAGAGAAAGACCACATACGAGAGGACCCACGCGGACAGAGCTTGGTTCTCAGCGATCCAGGATCGGAAAGGATGCCAGAAACCTCTGAATGAATCTCTTCGCATCTTTCGAAACGAGCGCGCCAGCATGTACGAAAGTAAGATGATGATGGTGCAGAAGGCCAGCGCACCGGCGGCGCTTATCCACCCCGGAATGATCTCGTTGACTCTGCC
>Ga0187882_1000197_pt1 | contig 70269 bp, 64 predicted proteins | sample June2016WEW_19_1_3_FD_132991 | JGI IMG/M metagenome (GOLD analysis project Ga0187882, IMG submission 132991) | Peatland microbial communities from SPRUCE experiment site at the Marcell Experimental Forest, Minnesota, USA - June2016WEW_19_150 | ecosystem: Environmental > Terrestrial > Soil >... | reverse complement strand
TCTGTGCTTGTTCAATTAGATCATTCGCTCTTAAGTCCCGTAAAAGCTGAGTAAATCTTTGGACTGAGATGTCACCAAACGTTTTTCCTGAGCATAACAACCGATACATTTCTTTTGCGTCAATACCGCCTCGCTCAACAATTAAACTAAGAATTTGCTGGATTAACGTACTGTAATCTTCAATACAATTTTCTGGCGGTTCAATCCAGCCGTCTTTCCCATTTTTGCCCATAAGCTCAACAAGGGCAATGGCCTGAATTAACTCAGGGTAAAGCTGATCCGGAAGAGAAGATTTGTCTGTGCATTTTACAACCGGCACATACATAAATAACCGTGATGGTTTGTTTTCACGCCGTCCACTTCGTCCGATTCGCTGTTTCAGAGCACTTACACTGTGGGGCGGACCTACCTGCCCGATAGAATCTATATCGCCTACATCAATTCCTAATTCCAGCGTACTACTACATATAGCAGTACAAGGTCGACCTGATTTTAATTCATCTTCAACATCTTCTCTAAACTGTTTACTTAATGACCCATGGTGAACCATGAACTCATTTTGCAGTTTTTTTCTTTTACAAAGATTTGCGAGGATGTCAGCTAACGTTTCGACATCCTTTTTCCGATTACAGAACACCAAGTTCGTTTTATTGTAAAAAGTCTTAAGGATGTGTTCGGCAACAGAAAATAAGCCGCTGTTTTCTGTATCAGCAGTTTGCGTTGGTTGCTGAAATATATTGGCAATAACAGGCTCTTCGATGAATGTTTTTAAAAGTAACTCAACATCGTTGGTTTTTGGCGATTTAATTATTATCGTCTGTTTTTCAATGTCTCCGGACAACCACCGTCCTGCAAGGTTTTCATCTCCAATAGTTGCGGAAAGACCAATCCTGCGAGCGCGTGGAAGATTTTTACGAATTGCATCTATTCTGTTTATCTGAGAAGAAAGTTGACGTCCTCGCTCACTATCTATAAATACGTGTACCTCATCTATTACAATAGCATCCAGCCTTTTAAAAAGACGATTGCCATCTCTACCTTTTCGCATCAATAAAGATTCCATAGATTCCGGTGTAATCAGCAAAATACCTGAAGGATCTTTGATTAACTGTTTTTTTCTGCTTACGCCAACATCTCCATGCCAACGATATACAGGAATATCGGAACGCTTACATAATTCTTCCAACCGCTGAAATTGATCATTTATCAGGGCTTTCAATGGTCCTATGTAGATAACACGTATTGAGCCCGCAGCATTATCTTCTGCAAGCTCTGATAGAATGGGAAGAAATGCAGCCTCGGTTTTCCCTGACGCTGTACTGGCCATTAATAGGATATCATTTTTTTTGTCAAACCAAGCATTGATAGCTTCTACTTGGAACCCAAATAATTGGGTCCATTTCATATCCCACAGAATATTCTGTATAGTTTTATGTAAACGTTCAAAAGCAATTGGCATAATATTCTATAATTCTAAAGCTTGAATCTTATTAAGTCGTCCTCGTCAGGTTTATTTTTATTTTCTTTAAGAGTTGTATCCACATTTATGGCCGGTTGATCGGGCGATTTTAGAAAATCATCCATAGTTTTACCGGGATTCTGTTCCAGAACATTCAATAAACCAACAAACTGTTGTACAGCATCTCTTGGTGTCAAAAAATATTTCGATCCAAGCCGCTGCTCACAAAAATTCATATATTTAACAAGACCATCATTATCCATCAAACGATTATCAGAATTACCACCAGCTTGGACAATTGTGATGCGTTCTAAAAGGACAAAAAGGTCTTCTCTGCTCAAAGGTTGCAAACGAATTACAGGGCCTTTTGTGTCTATGATTTCGGCTGAGGTAAAAGGATTATCCGCTAATCTGGTTGCCAGTGCTTCGTAACTGAATAGTCCGCGTCTTTTATCAGACAGAAATTCTTCTGTACCTGCAAAACAAAAACCGAGCCCTTCAACATAACCTTGGAGGCAATCGTTCAATATTTGAAGAATGATTTCATAATTTTTTTCACGCGCAGTTGTATTATTAAGCCTTTCTGACAGGACAACCATCTCGTCCATATTTACAAGTAGTCCCTTGTAACCTGCTATCCGAATAAAACCTGACCAGAGTTTCAACATATCATAAAGATGACTATCTTCGATAATATCACGGACCCCTAAATCCTGTCTGGCTTCAGTTTTAGTGCCGTATTCGGCTCTTAGCCAACGAACAGCAGAATTCATAAGGTCTTCATTATTTTTTGAAAAACCCTCAACATAACGAGCAAGCACTCGCACAAAATTGATGCCATGGGTAAGCTCAAGGAGATTTTCTAATCGTTTTTTTACGCCGGCTTCAAGGATCTCAAAATTCTTTTCACCGTTAAGTTCGCTATGGACATCAATGACAAACTTTTCGACCAATCCCAACATGGCTCCACCTTCCGGTTTGGCTCGAGTAGACATGTTTTTCACAAGTTCTGTATAAAGAGCTTTTGCAAAACCACCTGTTCCATAAAGCCTTCGATCTACTGTTATATCCGCCTGCAAGACAACGAAGTTACGTTCTAATGCTACAGTTCTAATCAAATTTAGGAAAAAACTTTTTCCACTGCCAAATCTGCCAATAACAAATCTGACTGTTGCACCACAATCTTCAATATTCATAAGATCGGATATTAAAGCCTCTAATTCTAACTTACGTCCGACTTGAATATGATGGAGACCTATTTTGGGAACCACACCAGCAGCAAGGCTTTGGAAAATAGCTGTTTTTTCTCTTTGTTTGATAATCATGCTATATCCTCAATGTTTTTTAACAGTTCAGAATTGATAATTACAGGTTCGCCTTCTTCAATCAGCAAATCTCCAAGATTTTCATCAGCCCAACTATTTATCTCCTCAAGAGCAGCAGAAACAGTAACTGAATATTTGTCGGCCAACTCTTTAATCTCGCTTCCCAACCATAGATTCCGGCTTGTAACTTCTTTGAAAAATGGTTTTATGTATTCGGGAAGTCTCTCAAGAATAGATGTGTTAATCCCGATTTGTTCATTTGCGGACTGTTCATTTAAATGTACATCCGTGGTATCTTTTTCTATCACATTTACCCGACTATCTGTTTGTTCCATGGCATGTAGCAATATTCCTGCCGCCTCTATACTATCCGCACGAATTTGTCGAATTTTATCAATATTGAGTGTTATCCTTCTTGGCGGGATAGGTTCACCGCCTATATCTTCCTGCCCCTTAACGGCAAGTTTCGGGCGTTCTATCAGACTTTCATATCCAAGTTCTTCAATATATTTTTCTATTAAAGTCTTATCAAGAACAAGTGATTTGAAGGTTTTTTCCAAAGCCTTTATTTCTTCCTCACAAATACCATCGGCCGCTCCGGCTATCATAACAAGAAATTTACCGATAGTCTGTCGTTGCTCTTCATCGAATCTTTGAGATATCCTATATTTTATATTTTCTGATGACGAAGTGTTTTTCAAAAGGCAATCCATTAAAGCTTCCATTCTCAAGCGTTCGTTCCGGCTGAGCATAAATTTTTCCTGGAAGAAGTCGGTAATGACTCTCCGTTCCTTGTCTTCCAGCGCACCACTAGCAAGTGATACTTCAAGAGCAAGGGGCATTAACACTCCTACAAGGGCATAGTTTTGGCTTTCTGGTAAGGTTGGCTGATCAGGAAGTCGCAAGATAGCAACATACTCATCCCATTGATATATTTTGTGTGTATAAATGACATTTGGCTCCAAAGAGGCCCCTAACGATTCAACCAGTGTTACTATCGATCTCGACTGAGTAAGAGTAAGCTTTGGACGATAACCTATTTCACGTAATTCCGCTATTTTTGACACAGGTAACAGCCAAGCCCCATTCTCCGGAGTAAATTCTGCCAGAAGATTATCCCACCGCTTCTGGAGCGGATGTTCTCTCTCGTTTCTGAGTTCTTGTGGAAGGGCCTCATAAGTCCCGGGAATATCCTTTCCGCACGCCTTGGTTTTTCGGGCGTAATCTTTAAGCTCTTCGATACATTCATTATAAAGTTTAATGACAGGACTAAATTGCTTTCGCCATTCCTCTACCGATGGCCAGTGTGCAGGAGGAATAATATCAGAGTAAAGCAAACCGCTTGAAAGAGACGGGGATGCAGGATGATATCCGATTACAAGCTCTTTATCTCCCAATTTTGGGCACATCATACTTTTGAAATTCTCTTTGTATTTAAGAGTAAATAGTCTCGCAAATTCTTCATAAGCTCTTTCTAAAACTACACTGTGTATGGTTCGTTCATCTTGTTTGGCAAGCTGCAAAGCGAATTGGGTTGGCAACAGCGATTTTGTTTTGGCAAGATAACCCAAAAGCATAGCTTGGAGTTTTTCATTAACATGTCCTTGCTGATATTTGACAATTACATTAATAAGTTGAGTTGTTGGCTTTAATTTTCTTAGTAACATGAGATGAATAATTAAACCTGTTGCATACTGGCGGAAAGAACCTGATTTATTGTAAATGCTTAACAACCGTAAAACTTCTTTGGCCACCGGAATTATATCTTCGCCGTCTACTAAAGCTCGACGCTCAAGTCCATAAAAATAAAGAAAAACATATCCAAGTTCGATATCAGGGTCTTTTCGTCCATTGCAAAGCCAGTACAAATAGTTCCCGACCTGACATGGTTCACAATTGCAGAGCTGAGGCCAATATGGCAGAGAATGGCCCAAGTCTGTTCTTGGGGGATCGATTTTTCTTCGTATGCAAAGCAGGCTAGCATCAAAATCATCCAAGGATTTACAATCTGCCACATAAATCAACGGGTCCACAAGCTCGTAACCAGCAACTTTAAGCTTTGTTCCTGGACCGGCAAAATAAGGCTTGTTTCCTGTTGTTATTCTATTTGTTGTTAAACTAGGTTTTTCTTGATAAGTTTGATTATTCTTATATGAACTGTCGACACCTTTAGATTTGAAGTGAATGATTGAATATCCAATTATAGAAACAACTGACCCTATCACAAACGCCTGGAATCCCCAGTAATAACCACACATAAGAGCTATTGAACAGGCTGTTCCTGCAAGAAGCCTCTTTGTAAAAATAAGATCATAGTTCAGCTCCAGGCAAAGGGCTCCAATTATTCCTGAAGTAAATGCTAAAAAAACGAGGGAAGCTCCGATATTTATAGAAACCCATATGCACAAAAAACTCGTTGAGATAAGCCCTAAACCAAGATATTCCAATACTTTTTTCATTATAATTTTAATTTATATAAACAGATTCTAACGACAACGTCTCAATGGTCGGGTAATACCTTCGACCTTATGTTTGCCATTATCCACTCCTTAAAGCATTCAAATTTTATCGCTTTATTCTCCCCCAACCGTTGTCTTTTGTCAATCAAAGATAGCTGTTAGCGAACACAAGACAGAAATCCCCTTTCGCTGATGCTACGGAGAACAGGTCTATGAAAATCCATGGCAAAAAAGATCTTCGTTAATTTGTGTCTTGGTGGTGAAAGTGGTTTTTAAGCTGCGAACGACAATTTTTAAACCGTAAGTCCTGTAAGTCAAAAATGAATTGTCGTATTTGAAGCCTGATATGTCGCGGAGCAAATTGATTATCTGACGCAGTATTTATCTAAGAGATGGTTTAAATTTGATATGTTACGGACAAAGCTTGAAACACGACGGATTTAGCATGATTTGTTATAAAGTATGCTGTGTTAATCTGTACAAGCCCGCATCAAAAAATATTTTACGAAACGGCACGTTTTCCAAAAAACGGTCTTAGCTCTATACTACCATAGACAACTCGTCCCAGCGGGTGGTATAACGGCTGGAACGTCTTTTGAATTTAACCTGCCAGGGCTGATTGATTCCTTCGAATACCCAACGAAACGTCAACCTGATAATACTTAGTTTGCAGGTCGTTCGGGTCAGCTACGCTGCTCTCCGTTAAGAAATACTACCACACTTTCGCCTATTCCTTAACGGGGAGCAGTATAACATGTTATTAAATACCGTTGTTTTAGAACAATTATTCTCCCCAGACCTTCTTAAATTCAATTCTACTTGCTGCAGGTAAATCCTTAAATGAACTGCCCATTGCAATAACTTGCGTTTTTGTTGGTTTGAGAGATTCTTGAAGTTTAAGAAACGGTTCCAAAACAAAATTTTCTTTATCTGCAACTGATGAACCATCTTCTAACTCTGGAGGAAAATCAAGAATTAACAATCCTGGATAGTGGTAACCAGGTTTGCTTACCAAAGACATGAGAGCATAATGATACGCAATAATAAAATATAATGTTAGTGTACCACCTAATTTAGCGGACCACTTTTCTCGTGCTATTGTTGCCTTAAAACCACTTTTTCCCATATGAAAGGCCACGGGACTACCCAAAGTCCAAGAGCTAGGATTGCTCTCCCTAATTGTGTTTAGATAGCTGTTCATCCCATCGGCAAAATCGTCGCTCGCTTTCTCAAAGTTGAGCTGGCTATGCTGTTCAGTTACTTGCACTTCAAGCTGAGTAATATCATTTTGAATTTTTTGTATCTGTTCATTGAGTTTATCACGGCGGTTAAGGGATTTTTCGACACGTCTCAATTGTTGCAGCCTCTCCTCAAATCTACCTGTCTCCATGTCAAGAATTGATATCTCAGGAGGAAGAATTTGGGCCGCGGCCGTTTGAACTGGCTGGAGAAGCCTGTTGATGCGTTCCAACTCTTTCGCAATTTGTGCGTTTTGAATTTTTAGTTGGTCGACCTCTTGTTGCAACGAGGCAGTTAATTGTTCCGTTTCCTTTATCTCACCCTCAAGCTGTTCGACTTCAAACTCTAGCCGTTTATTATCTTCCGTTTTAACAAGAGGTGTCATCTGGCCACATACATAACACACATTTTGCTCACTACTTTTCTTCTGAATTTCTTGGTCACAAGCTGGACAATGAGTTACTTTAAGTTCAGATAAAACCTTGCTAGCAACCTTTGTACGATTGAGCCGTTCTAGTTCGCTAACGATTAGGTCACGATATTTTTCTATCTCAGCTAGTCGGTCTAAGGTATTTTGAAGAAGTGTCTTTGATTTTTCTTGTTGCGAGTTCAGATCGACCAATTTTTTACTCAGTTGGTCAAACATTACCGGCCTATCATTCTGGGAACCAACCGAGGTTTTGTTTGCTAGTTCTCTGAGTACATTTTGACGTTTCTTTTGCATCTCATCGATTTGTGCTTGTATTTGACACATAACTTTTTTAATCGACTCTGGGGTCAATCCAACTGACATGCTCTTCTCTTCAAGAAGGTCACTCGATATTTCTTGAAGATTTTGCATGAATTGGTCCTTGGCAATTGTCAGCTCCGATATTTTCTTCTCTTTACTAACAAGATCTCCATACTTATTCGAAAATAAATGTTCTGCAAGACCAACAAATTGCAAAAGACATGCATGCTGTTCACTTTCTGGTTGACGGTCAGCAAAATCACTCCAAAACCCTTGTCGTCGATATACGTGACGTAATAAGCTACGCCAACTCAGTTCGGGCCATGTACGCGGTCCATATGGGTTTCCTTGAGGGTAATGCAATATAGGAATACCAAGGGATTCCATAAAAAAATGCCCAGCATCTTGACTAGACATTAACTTGTCATCTACTATTACTTTTGTTCTAGAGCCCGCCTCTTTCCATCGACGCTCAATAATATGTTCAGTACCCCCAAGGTCTATGACCATTTTCGCAGACTCATACTTATCATAGATATCTTTGCCCAGTGCTTCCTCAGGATTTTTATCATCCCCCAAGAGATAATCAATGAATTGAAGCCATTTGGTTTTTCCTGAATTTGGTGGACCTACAATTACATTTACTCCGGGCTGAAACTCTAAACGATCTTCCGAATTATGATTCGGGAATCTTTCTATCGAACAAATTACCATCGTTTTGTTCATTATCTTATAACCTCACCAAGTTCACGATTGCCGACTTCTTCGTCGAAAGTTCTATAAATAAGATTTTTAAGGGATGAACCGCTTTTACTTCCTAATAGATTCTTTACTTCTTTCATGTGGGTACAAATATTCTCATAGTCCTTGTTCAAACGTAGGGATTCCGCAATTCCTGCCCCGTTTGCCGTCAACTCCAACTGAAACCCCTTATCTTTGCTGACTTTAATTAGACTGCGTCCTTCAAGATAAGCGAGTATGTGATAATATCTCTGATCCCATGGTCCATAGTGAAAACGTACCATAGCAGATTCAACAATCCCGGGCACATTTTTCTTGGAACCTCCAAGAACATCAGCAATCTTGGCAAAGAACTCTGGATACCGAACGAAAAAATCAAGTTTTGCCATCTTTGTTAAGCCGTCTATCCGATACAGTCCATTACTACGGTTTTGACTGCCACAACATCGTAGAAGCAGAAGTATCCTTGCTGCATGAAACTCTAAGATGTCATCCGCGACCAGTGGTATACCCGCTGGGTGATCTCTATGGTTTCTGATAGATTTCATGCTGATATCCTTCTGAAACGATGTAAACACCTGTCTGCAAGAGAATACATAAATCCTTGCAAAAAAGCTAACGGAGGCTGTTTGTCTTTGGGGGTTTCTTCTTTAAACTTTTTAAGATCATCTAAGCAGTGAAGGTGGAATTGCAATCCATTATCGTCAATCTCCCCCGCATCCAATTTAGCAAGTAAATGATTTAGTCTGGCCTGTATTTCACTTTCAATGTTTTTTTGGGTTCCTATGTCTAAGTATTTGGGCGAGAGACTTTCTGTTCGATAGCGGCGTCGTTGTTCCAATGCGGTTTTGATAGAGTCATCTGGGATACATGCATTTTCCAATTTTATTCGCAATGTTTTACCACATCCTGCTGAAGCCGGATGAAGCGCAGAATAAATAGCTTCTTCAAGCCATTCTGAAAATATTTTCTTAGGTATTTTTTTTTGAGAATGGGTATTTGCTAATGCAGCATCTTTAACCTTAGCAAGAATTTTCGTATATAATTCCTCTAACTGGTCATTTGCAAGATATTCCCCATGCTCTTCAATAATTTTTGAGAGAGCCAACAGGTTTTGATTTTTTATGCTATCCTCAGAATGAATAACTTCCCATTGGGCTCTGTCTGCCCAATAAGATGACCCATGACCGTTAGAAGATTTATAGTCACCAACTTTATTTTCTAATTCACTTTTAAGTGTGTTAAGCTCGTTATTTTTTAATATACGTTCTTCTGATCCAATATGGTGCTGAAGTACCTTAAGTTCTCTCATTACAGAACCACAAGTAACAATTCGAAAAAAACACGGTTCAATACAACGGTCATATTCCAAAGATCGTTCGATGATAGATTTACCTTTTTCTCGTTTGCATAATTCTGATATAGACCATAATTGATTGAGTTCACTGCTTTTAACTTGGACAAATTCAACTTGTTCACCCCCATCACCCTTTGAGATTAGAGTAATGTCATCTTGGGTTTCACACCAAACTTGTAACAAGTGGGGATTTGATAACATCTGAATGCAGAAGCCAGCAGCAACATGGTCTTGTATCTGAAATCCCTGCCTTGCTTTAACGCCACCAATTTCCAACGGCAGCAGATCATGAATTGATAGCGGCTGGTTAGCTTCCGAGCACATACTATTCACAATTTCCTTTATGAATATTGTTAGAAGCTTTTACAATAGAAGTTTCTGACCACCATACGTACTTCTATTACAATACAAAAATATTTCTTCCGGCCATAAGTTCCTGCCAAGCTAACTATAAATCCGCCAGCACTTATTGTCAATTATCAATCCGCATACGGCGGCAAACCCGCAAAGGAAAATATTTTGCGAAATGCCTCGTTTTTTACGAACCATTAGCCCTATACCACCATAGGCAACTCGTCCCAACGTGTGGTATAGCGGTTTGAACGTCTTTTGAACTTCACCTGCCAGGGCTGATTTATTCCTTCGATTGCCCAGCGAACCGGCGAATCAACCTTGGCGTTTATCACATCTATAGCCCGCATCAACCGAGCAGCTTTTTCCCCCTCAGCGTTATCAAACAGCCCCCGCTGCATTCGGTCTTCTGGCACAAGGCCAATCAGAATTACGCCACACTTTTTAAACTGGCAGTTTTTGCGATATAATTTTTCTATACTCGAAATAGCTGCCCGGATAAGTTCTGTCGTGTCATTGGTCGATATGGCGAACTCAGTAGTGTGCGAGTTGAAATACTTGTTCTTGATGAATCGACTGGTGGTTACAAAGATGCTCATGGCACCAGCCGCCAGCTTTTGCTCTCTTAGTTTCTCACCGCCTCGTGCTGCATAAGTGGCTATCGCCTCTTTCAATTGTTCTATGTCTTCAATTGGTTGGCCGAACATACGCGATACGACTAACGATTTTTGAGCAGGCGGGTTCTGCTCCAATTCATAACAACGTTCGCCTCTTAATTCATAAACAGTCCTTACCCCCACAACGCCAAATTTATCTCTAATCCAGCCAATGTCGGCGTTGCTTAAATCCAGTGCCGTGTTTATCCCTGCCTTTTTCAACACAATGGTCATCTTGATACCGATGCCCCAGACCTTTTCTATCGGCACCGAAGCCAGAATCTCCTCCAGATTTGCCGCACAAGTCAAATCCAGGACACCATCTGTCTGCGATGACCTTTTCGATATATGGTTGGCAATCTTGGCAAGTGTCTTTGTATGGGCTATGCCGATTGATACAGGCATACCCGTCCATTTCTTTACCATTTGTCGTATCTGGTGTCCGTAATCAGTCTGAGAGCCGCTGATACCGGCAAGATTCAAAAACGCCTCGTCAATCGAATACACCTCCATATCCGGCGAGAATGTTGATAGTGTCTCTATTACCCGGCTGGACATATCAGCATAGAGGGTATAGTTTGACGAAAGCGAAATTACATTATGCTTTTTAAGCAAGTCTGCTATCTCGAAAGCGGGCACACCCATCTTTATACCCAGTGCCTTTGCCTCGTTGGAGCGGGCGACCACGCAGCCATCATTGTTGGATAGAACGATTACCGGCTTGCCCTGCAACTTTGGATTGAATACCCGCTCGCAGGACACGTAAAAGTTATTGCAGTCAACAAGTGCAAATACCTCGTTCATAATGCGTGTATAACGTTCGTCACAACGCCCCAGACCTCGAACTCGATACATTCGGTAATCTGCTGGGCGGAATAATGTTCATTCTCCGGTTCAAGTGTGATTTTGCCTTTCCTTATCCTGATGCGTTTAACGGTAAGCTCACCATTTAATACCGCAATCACAACGCTTTTATCCACAGGTTCAAGTGAACGGTCAACAACGAGAAGATCGCCTGGATGAATCCCCGCACCAATCATCGAATCGCCGTTGGCTCTTACGAAGAATGTCGCCGCGGGATTCCTAACTAAATGCCTGTTCAAGTCGAGCTTGCCTTCTTCGTAATCAGCGGCGGGTGAAGGGAAGCCCGCTGATACGCCGGATTTGAACAACGGCTGACTATGTCCTGTTGACAAATCGGGTTTTCGGATTGTCTTGACTATTGTTTTCATAATTCAAAAAAGCTGCTTATTCGAAGCAATCTTTGCCAGATTCGGATATGTCCGCAGAAGCCCTTCGGGCACAAACTGTTTTTCATCCGTCAATAAACACTTCAGCTCAAGGGCATTGGCCAGTTCAGCCCCTCGGTAGTGATTGTTTGTAATGACCGTGAGGGTATTAAATGCCTTTGCCAGTTCATCTATTCGATGCTTTACTTGGGAAAGCTCTTTTTCGTTGTAGTAGTAGTTGTAAGTTTCGTCTCTTGTGGATTTACTGAACCACTTCTCAAAGTTTCTACCGTGCATCCTGAAATAGCCGGTTTTGCCTATGTTGCATAACTGCATATCAAACGACATTGGCCCGGTAGGATAATCGAGATTGCATACCGAAACACCGAGACCATCAAGGAACTTCAGGGCATCAGGCATCTGCCAGGATTTGTGCCTTACCTCAACCGCGATGCTGAAAGCCCCTGAAAACACCTCTGTTATCTTTGACAGGTGCTTGCGGTTTTGATTTGTATCGTCGAAATCGTATCTGAACTGGGCAAGCAAGGTTTTGAACTTACCGACTTGGAGCATTGGTGCAAAACCATCATGAAATTGCTTCACCGTGTCGGCTTCGAGTTTGCCTTCGTGAGTAATATCCCTGTGCAGTTTGGCGGTGAAGAAAAACTCTTGTCTGTCTGCTGTTTTCGCCAGCCAGGAATTGACATTTCTCTCGTCAGGCGGTCGGTAGAAGGTGCTGTTAATCTCTACGCAATCCACAAGGCCGCTTATGAATCTTAGCTGGTCCTGTTTCCTGTCGGTATATACTATTCCATTCCAGTCAGGATATGACCAGCCCGCTATGCCTATGTAAATTCGACCGGTCATATTTGTTGTCCTAAAGCATTCTAAAACAACCCACGACCTTACCGATAATACGAATATTTTGGCTGCCGCGTTTTACATACCTTGTTTTGTATCCTGCTGCTTTGTTGGCCGGCTCAAGTGCTATATGGTCTTTGCGAACATATACTTTCTTAACTGTGGCCTCATCATCAAGCAGCACTACACCTATTCGACCATTCTCAATAGCCGTTACTGGTTGCACTACCACGTAGTCACCATCCATAATGCCTTCATCAACCATACTATCGCCGCGAACCTTCAGGATAAACGCATCTTTGGTTGGCTTGAAAAGGTCTTTGAGGTCTATGTTTCCTTCGATGTTTTGCTCTGCCAGTATTGGCTCGCCCGCAGCAATCCGGCCTATCACCGGAATACCTTCCTCCTGCTGGATTTGCTCAAGATATGACTCTGATAGCCTCAGACCTCTATGGCCGCCAGTATCGGCCAGGTATCCCTTCTGTTTGAGGTAGCCGATAAGCTGATAAACAGCGTTCTGGGCAAGACCAAAGTGCTCGGCTATCTCTCTTTGGCTGGGTGGTTTGTTGTCGCCAAGGCGGTTTTCTATAAAGGCAAGTATCTGCTGCTGTTTTTTTGTAAGTGGCTTCATAGCAGGGTATTATATGTTCATTTGACCATATAATCAAGAGCAAAGACAAATTTTATGATACAGTTCCTGCCTAAACCGACAGGCTGGTCTTGTGTCATTTACTTGATTCTCCGGCTGTTAATCATATAATGAAACAAGCTTTTGGCTGGGTGCAAAAGGCATACAGGGACAAAAACAAAAGGAGCAGTTATGAAAAAATGCCCTTATTGTGCAGAGAAAATACAGGTTGAAGCTATTAGGTGCAAACATTGCGGGGGAGATTTACGCAATTTTGAAGCCATTCATCCTGTCGTATCTCCTTTTATGGCCCTTCTTCTTGGTCCCTTATATCAATTACCCATAGTAGCATGGAAAGGAATAAAGTGGTTTAGCAGAATCATTGGAAGAATACATGATACGAAGGAGGAAAACGACAAAGCAAAAATCGAAGTACTCTCTACCAAAACTTGTGTTTCTTCGTTAGCGGCCGAGATAGAGAAAATAGCTATACTACGAAAGAATGGCATAATTTCAGATAGCGAATTTCAGGCATTTTCTGAGCGTTTCAAACTGGCAACTGGAGAAAAGGCAAGCAGTGTTATCAAGGCCATATCCGAACTCTACGAACAACATCGAAAGGGAGCCATATCAGAAGGCAATTACCACGCTGCGTTGTGGAGCTTGCTCGACAAGCTCGACAGAAAGATTTAAGTGTATTCTGCTTTTTCCCGAATCCGCGATACTTTTACTGCTCAGCCTCAGCGTGGTGATATCGAGAAGAAGGCACTGGATATTATCGTTGATTTAGAATACTTGGTTGTGTATTCGAGCGTTTAATATGGGAAGTCCAGAATAAGAGTTTTTTAACTGATGGAAGATTAATAATGTTAAAGAACAGGTTAATTCCAAGCATCTCTCTTGCCTTTGTCAGTTTATTTATAGTTACATATGGCACATCGGTTATATTTGGTTCGAGCACTTCTTCGCTTATTAAAAACCTTGGAAGTTGGGATAAAAAAGAAGCTAAAGAAGCCTCAGAAAAACTTGGCAAAATAGGCAAATCGGTGGTCCCAGAGTTGATTAATGCTATGGATAATAAAGATCGTAGAAAATATGCCACAAGAGCATTGAGGGAAATAGGCCAAGATGCTTCTGATGCAATACCCGCCTTAATAAAGGCGACCAGAGACTCAGAAGAAAATACTAGGGCATATGCAGTGGAGGCGTTGGGGAAAATGGTTTCACAGGCGGATCAGGTATTGCCTTGTTTGGAAAAGGCTTTAAATGACAAAAGCAGCGATGTTAAAACAAAAGCTGCCAAATCATTAAATTTCCTTAAAGCTTATCCGGATGAAGTCAAAAAACAAAAAGAATTGGCCGAGCAGGAGAAAGCTTATAATCAGCTTATAATCAACCAGAAGAAAGTTGTTTTTCAGGACCATATAGATGTGGCCGAACAAGGTGATACCCAAGCAGATTCTAATCTTTCCAATACACCACCGCAGGTTTCTGAAATTTATCAACCTAAAACCTCAGTGCCACGTATTGAAAATTGGGAACTGGAACAGAAATCTATATTACCTCGTAATACTCAAACAAATTCTAATCATTCCAATACACCAGCGTGGGCATCTGAAATTAATCAACCAAATATACCAATATCTATATTGCCTAAATCTTCAAGCGAAACCTCCAGCGTAACGCCCGAAGACCATAATTTGCCAAGTGTGCAGTACCAGTCGCCCGTTAGTAATACTGATTTACAGAGTACGACTACCCAGCAAAATGCTGTTTATTTAAGCTGTAACAATAAGGCAATTCTTTCTGTCATTACCTTTTTCTATTTTTTTATTACACTTTTTGGTGTGCTGAAAGGTGCGAAAAAAGAAGCCATATTTTTCAATTCGCAAAAAGATTATAGGCTACATTTAATGATAGCGATAACTCTTTTAGCTCTTACGATATTCTTTGCATTAAGATTCCCATCTGACTTTCAATATGCCTATGCCATCGCTTTTATTATCATATTTACATTGATAAATATTTCGGTGGCTTATTATCTAAATAAGGACTTGATAGTTATTCCTCTGACTGTAGGTCTTTCCAGAACCACTATGGTGTTTTTCATCCCACTTTTTATCTGCTTGAAAAATATAGCATCTGGCAAAGAGAAAGAAGAGAAGAATATAACCGAAAGCATACGCGTAAAATTTGGCCAAGATTTAAATAAGTTTCTTGGCTCAGCTCTCATAAACGGGGCAAGCGTCAGCACAGTTCGCTTGCGGAATTATACTCAACAGGAATTGATTTCTAAAGAAGAAAGAGAGAAAGTTGAGTATGAGAAATATGTAGCTGATAAGGATATTAATGATGGTGGAAATGACGATGATCATGTTGAGGAGGATATAGGTTTTGACAACTCCCAGCAAGATGAGTATGACAATGATGATGAGAAAACAGATGACCATACCTATGAGAGTGAGAGAGCTTCAACTAAAATCGAGGACGACGCTTCTGAGTCTCCATACAGCATATTAGAAATCTCAGAAAATGCCTCAATAGCAGAAATAAAAGCCGCCTATCGGAAGAAAATGCACCAGTACCATCCAGATAAAACCAGCGGGTTGGGAGAGAAATTAAGAGTTCTAGCAGAAAAGGAGGCCAAGAGAATTAATGTGGCCTATGACACTATTATGAAGGATAAAGGACAATGACAGCATAAAGTTTTGGCCTTTGGATATATGAAAGTAATAAGCTCAAACGAAAGATAACTAACCAGAAAGATTAAGCAGGATACCATAAAATGTTACATGTTATACTTTGAAGGATAGCATGATGAAAGTAAGTGAAGCTCAAAGAGTATTATCAAATCTCGAAGTGGAAAACGAAATACTAAGCGAAGAAGAGAGGCTAACGGTAAAAAAGTACCTCTCGTCTTGGGCAGATTCAATCCCGCATCACGAATTAACCAACTTCGGCGAACGAATAGAACTGCGTTTTATAAGAGCAATACCCACTTATGTGGTGACATTGAAAGTGCAGTACGAATGCCGATTGATGTTTAGAACGACGATCCCTTTAGATGAGAATACTCCCCCAAACCAAGCAACATTGACTAATATTAATGATCGCTGGTCCGTTAGTTTGCCCTCTGTAGATGGCGAATACGCCGTCTCAGATTCAGAAGAAACTATAGAATGTATTGCGTGCCATGGAAACGGCAAAGTGCTTTGTTCTGTTTGTGGTGGGCGAGGAGAACACATTTGCTCTGCGTGTGATGGCACTGGTGAAATTGATTGCTGGCGTTGTGGTGGAACCGGAAACACAAATTGTTGGAGATGTAATGGGATGGGTAGTATCCCAGGAAGTACCTCTAACCATTATCGGGAACAAACCTGTCCATCTTGTAACGGTCGGCAAATCGTGCTCTGCTCTTCGTGTACGGGCAGTGGCAGAAAAACATGTCGTCATTGTACAAACGGTAAGATTCGTTGTAGTAGATGTGAAGGTACAGGAGCATTAGAATGTTCTCATTGCCATGGCTTCGGCCAGCTAACCTCTTACACCAAATTGATAGTTAAATTTAGATCTAGGGAAGCACGAAAATCTATCCACCATAATTCAGTGCCGTTGAAAACACAGCCGCATATAGCATCCTTGAAAGAGACTGGATCTTTGACTGCTGTGTTATCAGAGAAAGAAATAAACAGCAATATCCTTAAATCGAATCATAACACTTTGATGCAAGCCTACTATAATTTATTGGGGCAAGCTACGAAGGTCAATAATTTAGGTGTTTACTTAAAAGATTACAGAATAGTAAAAGAAGCTATGGAGGTTACAAAAGTAAAAGTCATAAGTGTAGAGTACAATATTTTTGGAAAGGATTATAAGGCGTGGATATGTAGTGATGGCCAAGTTTGCGCACCCATAAATCACTTCTCGGAAATCTGTCAGAATTACTTTAACGATGCACAACAAGCGTTTAATCGAAAAGATTATTCCACAGCGTTAGACTTAGTGGACAAAGCCATTGATATGTCGAACAAAATTGACATGTCGAACAAAGATGAGTGCAAAAATATTCGAAAAAAGATCGTCAGAAAAATAAGTTGTCACTATTTAAGCGGGGCTATCTTAGGGGGAACAATATGCCCTATTGTTGGTAATATTTTAGGCGTTATGATAGGGCTTATATTTAAGAATGTTTTCCTAACCTATATTAGAACCCCGAAGAAAAGATTTTGGGCGGCATTTTCAGCAAGTTGCATATTCAATGTTCTATTTCTGGTAATTGTAGGCGTAATTTGGAATATTGCACCATCTTTCCATAATCGTGTCTTTGCAAAAACCACGGAGGCCATTGAGCAAAAAGTTACGATTAATCCTGACAATACTAAAATGCAAGATATGGCCTCAGATTCTTTAGGCAACAGAAGTATATCACAAAATACAACACACTCTACGGAAAATCGTACGCCTGTGGGAATCGCAGAGACAGATAAACATCTGGATTCTGTAAATGATACAGGCATATCACAAAGTTCAACACCTCCTCTGGAAAACCGAACTTATGTGGGAGGCACAGGGACAGATAAACAGAAAGTAACAACTAATTCAGAAAATGTTGAATCACGAGGCGTGGTGCGGGATTCATTAAGTAATGAAGGCGCATCACAAAGCGCAACACCATCTACGGAAAATCGCACTTATGTGGGAAGCGCAGAGGCAGATAAACAGAAAGCAACAACTAATCCAGAAAATTCCCGAGTCCATTGTGAACAAGGATTAGCTTTCTTCAATATGGCGGTTTATGAAGGCGCAATAGAAGCTTACAAGCAGGCCATAAATACAGAGCCAGATTGCAGTGAAGCATTTGGCAATATAGGGATTGCCTATTTTATGCTTGACCGTTATGATGAGGCAATTGAAGCATTTGCGCAGGCTAAAAGTTTTGAAGCGCGAACGGTATGGCAAAGTCACACTCGGTATATAAAAGGCCGTCGCGATAATGCAGTTGCCATTTTGAATAACAAGGACCATTTAGGAGGTAAGTCTGGTCTTCCTGGTTTTGGAGCAAAACCCGTATCCGATAGTTATGTAGATTGGGCAGCGGCACTGGCAGGTTATGCAAAAATGCAAAAGGGCACAATCCGCCAACAGTTGTTTGTAAAGGCAAAGGAAAAATATCTTAAGGCCGCGTCATTTGCAAAACCAGTTCGAGATGCTTACAATATTGCCTGTGTGTGTGCTTTGGCTGGCGACAAAGCAGAATGTCAAAAGTGGCTTAAAATCGGAGAGGAAGCTGGAACATTAGGTGTATCTCGCGAATATGCTACGTCCGATGGCGACCTTGAAAGCGTCCGAGATGAAGATTGGTTCAAGCAGATTAACTGGTCCAGTAGACGAAGGTAAAACTCAGACCCTTGTTTTTGCTTCTCGGCCTGGGTGCAGTAACGCTGATAAGTAAACGCTAATCTTAAATGGTTTTGCCACCGAATATCCTTGACTGTTTTAGATAAAGCTGAGATTCTATAATAAATGAGACTCAGCGATGTAGCTGAGCAAGAATATAAAGTGTTATTTTAGAAATTCCAGATTAAGGAGCAGCATAATGGCAAAGAGTGCCAAACCCGCAACGAAGAGTGAGATTCTGTCCAAAATAGCCGAAGCCACACAACTTTCCCGTAAGCAAGTCGCGTCGGTGTTCGATACCCTTTCAGACCAGATCAAGGATGCCGTGGGCAAGAAAGGCCCTGGCGTTTTTGCTTTGTCGGGTCTGATGAAAATCAAAGTCATTAATAAGCCGGCCACCCCAAAACGGACTGGCATCAACCCGTTCACAAAGCAGGAGCAGGTATTTGCGGCCAAGCCCGCTCGCAAAGTCATCAAGATTCGGCCTTTCAAGGCCCTCAAGGACATGGCTAAGTAACGGACTAAGGTGTCGGCATAATCCCGGGGCCGTTGAAGCTCTACATCGCCGTTTTTATCATTGGCTCCAGTGATTCAAAGATGATTTGTTTTCAATATGGAATACAAAATACATGCCATAAACGCCAAATTCAATCCCATTCTTTTCTATATAGCTGTCGCTATATATAGATAAAAACCGCAGCCAAAAAAGCAGCTGCGGTGAAAAAAGAAGAAATCACCGGTGCGAGGGAAAAAACGTTACTTTTTTCGCTCTTCTATCAACAGCTACACTGTATTTGGGGTTCGACAGCATAGGTAAATAGTCATTTCCCTCTTCGTCAGATGACAGCCAAACTTGAAAGTCATCATGAACTTTAAACTCGGTCAATAGCCCCTTCAGAGCCCCCGCCGTCATGACTTGATCCTTATTCAATAAATCTTTCGACATGTGTTTTCACCTCCAACATTCTTCCATAATTCGAGGACAGCGGTCCACAGGAACTCCGCTGTCCGGGATTGTTAACAATCCGATGCAACACTCAACTCCGAAGCCAGTAGATTAAGTTGGATATCCGGGTCCACAGGCAAATGCCTTAGATACTTGGTAAATTGAGCCAGCATCAAGCCGGCTGCGATATTGGCACAGTAAATGGTAGTTTTGGCTGTGCACGGGCCGACAAAGGCCTCTCCTGAGCCAAATAAAGTGCTGGGGTAATGCTTTCGTGATGTGGAATCGCAGGCAGCCAATATTCTCAATACCTCGGCGCTCATTCTGCCGTCACAGAAAAAATTAACCTTGTTGTTAACTGCCTGCCATATCAGCTTGCGGATATCAATCTTATCCACACAACAAAAAAGTATGTTACCAATGATCGTTTCTCGTTTGAAACGTTCTTTGATTTCATGAACTTCAAGGTGGTGATTGATGTTCTGGCAAAAGTCAGCCGTAGCATTCACTTTGTGTCTGCCAATGTCATTTTCAAAATATCCCTGGCTTGCCAGGTTGCTTTCTTCAACAACGTCAAAATCAATCAATTGCAGCCATGGTATTCCAATCGCAGCAAGCTGTGATGCAACCTGTCTTCCAATAGCTCCGACACCTATAACGGTTGCCTTACACATAGCGATTCTGTCTGCAGGTACGATATCCTTTTGCCGGCTGTACCTTTCTGTAAGTGAGTCTGTACTCATATAAACATCACCTCCCCATCATTCCATAAATCAGGCCTGTTAGCTAGTTCATCCAGAACCATTTGCCGTTCTATAGGGTCCAGCTTTTCAAGCTCGTCAATGAAGTCATATGACCTGCCACCAATGGCCGAATTTTCCTTCAATCCTGCCGTTTCCCCTGTGAAGAGGTCGAAATCGCTGAGCCATGCTACATGGCTTACATTGGCCTGGTATTCCTCATCCCAGAGCTTGTGGTCACTTGGCCCAAAGGCCTGGCTGTAATCCACTTCAACTGGGATCAGTATCTCACCCTTAGGCCCGACATTGAAGCTCAGCTTAGCATAGGTCCTATTGTTTTCGGCAAGGATAAACATCAATGCCCAGTTGCACTTGCCAAATACCCTGGCAAACGTTGTCTCATCCTGGCCGCTCGGCTCAGGCGAATCTCCCGGATGTGTATGCAACCATATCCTTGCGAACTGCTCTGGCTTTCTGCCGAGATCGACCTGTGTCTCAAAAAAGTCGGCAACCGCAATATCATCGAATTTGACGCTAATTGAGGTTACTTCCTGCTTTACTGTGATGAACTCCTGCACGTTTAAGAGGTCATCAACTTCTGTTATGGCAAAGCCGCCAACTTCATTTTCTGTCTTATCCCGGAAGTATGCCAGCTTCGCCCAAGCCGCGGGATTAAACCTCAAGGCCAACCGGTTTCTCTCCTTCGGCAGCAGGATTGACTTCTTTGGGAGTTGTATCAGGCTGGTTTGCGTTGGTGGATTGACTGTTTGTTGTGATGTGTTCGTTTCGCTCTTCATTTTGATCCTCGCTTTCTATGCAATCTTTACAAATATCTTCTTCCATACAGAACTTGCAGCAGTAAGAGCCGCACACTGAACAAGTACAAACACAATTCGGACAAATCGACTCATCGCATATTGAGCACCTTGTCGCACATCCTGAGCAGACGGTCTCATCGCAACTCCGGCAGCAGGTGGTGCATTCCTCGCAGTAATCCCTCTCGCAAAAGCCGCAAAAATAGCAGTCATCGCCTCCACAGGTGTGTCCACAGTTGTAGCAGGATACGCCTTCCCATTCGGAAAGGGCAACATAAGGACTATCGGGGCTGTAGGTATTCAAAATGCTCTTAACAAGCGTAAAGAAATCGCACAGCCTGCCATCCTCAAGCGAAGCCCTTACAGCAGTTGAGCCGTCACCCTCGCAAAGTTGTTCGTTGCTGACATGTGGATGTGTGACCTCTTCTGATGTTGCCGCGGGATGCGGATCGAGGGCAATAACGTGATATGCAGGAGATGTGTAGAGCTTTGACAGCATCGCCAATCTCAGTTGAATCTTAAATGGCCCAAGGTATATCTCTTCCAATGTGATTGGCTCTGTTTCGACAGAGATGGTCCCTTCAGCCAGATTAATTTCTACTTCTTCAAATTCCTGCATTAACTGTGTGATTTCATTCGCCAGTTCAGATAACTTAGGAACGTCTTTTCGAGGTAACTCAGCAAGCGGGGTAACATGCGATGTCGAATGTGTTATATCATTGAGTACCCTGACTAAGCTGTTACAACATTGTTCTGTAGAAGAACTCCAGCCACGATCCAGGGATTCCCTCATTAGTTTGGATTGGGCTTGTAACTCTTCCACTTTGCCGAGAAGCTTCCCAATCCGGTTGAGCACCTCAGTATAATGGTGGTTTCTCAACTTGGTCAGTGTGTCCTGGATTCTATTGGCTATTCGAATAAGGTTTTTGTCGTATTCCATATCAAAACCCTTTCATAAAAAGAAAAGGGCATCTACCCATCAACAAGATAAGCAGATGCCCTGGTTTGTTGGTAACAATTGGCGATTAACCGATCGCGCCTTCTATCTTGGTTGGCGTGATAGTTATCCTGTCGCCTTCCCGCAGGATGTAATCGCGTGAGACTGGCTGACGATTGACCCTTATCGTGTAGTCCTCAGCGTTCTGGCCGGACATTTTGATTGAGAAGAACTGCTCAACAGTCGTGTTCTCGGCTATATCGATATAATCTGCGAAACCGCCGCCATCGTTGTTAATGAAAAGTATTCTCATGGTAATTTCCTTTCGTTTTAAATGGTTAATGTTTATTGGTTTGTTAACACTGAAACACTGATGCAGCCAACTAAGCAGGCGGGCTGCGCGCAGAGTATCTCTCGTATCTCATGGCATTTCCTTTCAATTTTGGGATTACAAATGGTTTGGTTACTTGCTAAATCAGACGTGATTCAATAACAAAAGCTATTGGCCATGCGGGTCGTCAATAAAGACATCCGACAAGGTGAACTCTTCAATTATCTCGCTGCCGCACTTTTTGCATTTATAGTGCATCTGTACAGCCTCGATGTCCAAGAAATCTTTCTTGAGCAGCTCTCGTTCATCGCAGCCGGCACCGCAATTAGGACATTTGTCACTAACGGCGGGTATGCCCTGCTTGACAGCATTGTCCAGCACTTCCCTGCAAGATTTCAGCTTCTGCATAGCTGTCATCAGGTTTGCATCGCCGATATTTCTTAATAATCTCATTGCTGTTCTACAGGCGTTTTTCAGCCCTGTATTGACCTCTCTAACTACCAGAAGTTCGTTTTCTACAAACCTTTTTGCTGCCAGCTTTGTATTGAAAGACCCTGCTATGTAAGGCTCATCTATGTCCTCATAATGGTCTTTGTCCTCATCGATTTCCTCGATGTGTATCCATATCTTGTAAATCATTTGCGGTTCTCCCTGATAACTTTTCTTAAATATGCGATTTCCTCTGCAAACTGCCTCGATTGCTCGCCACCGACATTGAGACAATTCAGGATGTAGTCACATGCCTGCAATAACGCTCTGCACTTTTTGCACGGTTGTTTCTTTGCTGGCATGCCACCTTGGGTCAGTTCACATTGACAAGGCCTTCGCTTAAGCATTGCCGCAGCTTCGGCCTTAATGGTGTTCCATTTCTCCTGCTCAGTAGCGGCCAACCCCTTGGAATACTGTTCGCCAAAATTAATCAGCGATTCATAAGCAAATTTGTTACCTTGCTTCTTTGATTCGATACTGGCATCCATGCACCTGGCATTCCAAAGCCCGCCATTCATATAGCCGGTAAATATCTTCCTGCCTTGCTCTGCAATGTATTCGGCAGCTGCGCAGTAACTGTCATCAGACAAGTCGACTCTGACAGTGCAGCCCTTAGCATCAATTACATCTAACACCGGCCGCATAGATGCCGGGTCCGCCATAAGTTCATATGCATATTCAGCGGCTTTCTGAGGGCTGTGGCCATTCACATCGATTGTGTAAACGATGCGAAAAAGGGGCGTGCTGCCATGGTCTTTAGGGGGAGGCTCTATTCGATAATCCTTGCTGGTCATTCTCTCACCTCACTGAACATCTCAGGTGCGATTTCTTCAAGCGTCTTTGGCTTAAAGTGCAGGTCTCGCTCAATCGGCAACCCCATCGGGCCTCTTACTTCTTCAAGTTCGCTGAGCACAAAATACCCAAACTCTTTTTCGTGGCCATCAACCAGGCCAAAAAATCGAAAATCCACTTCCTTGCCTGACTCATCCAAAACAGGTTCACCCTCAGTTGCATACCATGTCCATGAACTGCTTGGGGTAAAGAACTTCACGTAAACAGTTGCCTTGCCACCTTTGCCATCCTGTGTATATAGAGGAGGCAGTGTTTCACGTATCTCTTTAGGCAACAGCTTCATCCCTCTTAGCTTGTCATTGGCAATTACCTTCTTTGCATGTTCTACTGCTACAGTATCGCCTGTAGTAATTGCCTGATGCTCAGAAATGCCAAGACTAGATGCCAGTCCACATAGAAAGTTAGCCATGTTCCCGGCCTGTTCTTTCCTGCTGACTGGGTCAGATTCAAGGGCTGGTATCGGGGTCCCAATTACCTCAACCTGGACAGGCTCAAGCTCTATAACCACCCTGCCGTTTTCATCTGAGTACCACTCGATATATGGGTAATCCACATAATCTTTCGGCGGCAGGCCTGCTGTTATATCTCCTGTCTTGCCTGTCTGATGCGATGCCAGACCATCCACATACATTTGTGCTTCATCAATGTCCGCGTCAGCATCATTGCTGAAGTGAATCTTCGCTCCCCGAATGTCCCTGTGGAAGTTTCCCACCAAATCAAAGGTCACTTTTTCCTTTTTGCCGGCAAACTTCATCCATCCCGTGACCTTGCCGGGATTGGTATTATCCAGTTCGCCTTCAATCAGATATTGTGTTGGTCTCCATGCCATAATTTCACCTTTCCTTTCTTTGATAAGATGTGGCTAAAAAATAAAAGCACATCTCTCGACCAAAAGAGATGTGCTCACAGTTTTGTTAAGGATGAAAGACTTGTGTTTTTGTGTGAATTGCTTCTATGCCGGTGGTTTTATCAGTTCTTTTTTCCCTTTTTTGAACTCTATTTCAAGGTTTCCATCTTTAGATATTGTGACCTTCTGCCATTCGCCTCGCAAGGAATACAGCTTATCCATAAGCTGCTGCCTGATGCTCTCATAAGGCCCTATTAATTTGTTCCAGACCTCATCAAGTTCTTCCCCAAAATTATAAAGCTGCGTGTCAAAGCTATCGCCTTCGTCATTAAAGCCGCCCAGATGGTACCATATATTCTCATTGCTTAACCGCTCCCTTGCTTCCTTGGTTACGCAGACAACATCCTTTGACCAGCTGACTTTGCCTTTCCTGACCTCGGATATAACCAGCATAGGAACCTCACTGCTGAATATTAATCCATCAGAGGTTTCAACCTTTATCATTAGCCTGTCAAAACACGCTATCTCGCCGCACCAAATCGACTCTCTGAATAGCTGTTTGCTTTTGTTGACAGTAACCTTTGTCGCTTTTGCCAGATTTGCCCAGCTATAACCCATATAACCTGAGTTAATCGTAACTGGCACAAAGGGCTTATACTTGAACCTGCCCAGCGCTCCGAGCAGATGGACATTTGCCTCATCTGTATCATCTCCTACATCATTACACAGGTAACAATCCTTGAGTGGGATATTATCTGGCATATTTATCCCAACGGACAGATCATACTCATCCCAGATAATACCCGGCTTAAATTGCGGCTCAGCTTCAGGTAACTCGATGCCAAGCTCCTTGGCACGTAAATATTCGGAGTACAGCAGTGTATGCGATTTCTGTTTCTGAACATAGCGATAGAACTCTAACTCTATAGCAGCCTTCAATCGCTCGTATGCCTCGTTTTCAACCAGTTGTGTTCTAGCAGGAAGCATCAGCCGAATACTTGTCGGGCCTGTGATATCTATCAGGATAGTCACGGAAAGACGGCTCTGACACGGCCAATGTTCCAACTGAACTATTTGTCCGTGAAAATTCACGAGCATCTTGGCAGAATACCAGCCCGTAAGCCATTCCTTGTGATAGCTGGTAACATCCTGAACTACATCAATCCTGCAGCCCGGATTATCGTAATATGCAGCTTTCACGCTGCAAAAAGGGATCGATTGACAGCTCTCGCCATCTACAACAACTTTGTTCCCGGCAAAAACAGCGTGTTTTTCCACTGTCTTTAAGTCCCAGGGCTTCTCGTCTTTGAATTTTAAGACAGTACCGTTTATGGCATCTTGCATCAGTTCTATCGTAACAGGCTTGCCCATCCAGCCATCCTTATCGATTACAATTCTTTGATTGCCGGATTGAATCATCACATCTCTCGGGGCAAGACTGAAAAGTCCTACACCGGCAGGGTCTTCTGATACCTCCATCTTTTCGTCCCAGCCGCTGCCGCCGAGATCTATTAGCTTTTGAAAATCTTCAATGCCTGAGCCATTGTCTTCCACAATCACATAACCATCCTTGTTCGTAATGCGAACCTCTGTCGCACCTGCTCTTCTTGCATTCTGCAGGATTTCAATTATCCTGCCTTCGACAGTGCCTGTAAAAAGCCTGTCTGCCTTGGTTAACAACCTCGGATTTACTTTTGCACAAATTGTTTGTTGCATAGTTACACCTATCCTTTCTTTTAGTCAGATTTACCTTAACAAAAAAGGCACATCTGCTGTGTTGACAGATGTGCCTTGACACATTTTTCTTTTTCATCAGTTTTTAAAACATATCATATTTTTCCTTTGGTGCTCACTTTGAGCATATTTTTCAGAATAATAATATCTCTACAGAAATCTCGGCTGCATTTTCAGCCAATACATTTTTATCGTCGGGGAATCGCTTCACGCAGGCACTTTGCCTTTGCAGGCATGGCCTTTAATCGTGTAAATTTTGCTCCCGGCTATTTTGTAATGGTTTTACTACCCGGTGTGGGTAAATTCTGATGATGGAAAGCTAATTGAGTTTATAAGTTTTTCGCTTTTGCACACAGCGCATATCTCATCAGTTTCGCTGCAAATATCCGGATATAATGTTTTACAAATCCCGCAACTCATATATATCACCTTTTAGAACCTGTCTCTGGCGGACAAGCTCAGTTCACTTTGCAACTGAGCTTGCCGTCGTTCAAGAAATATGTGCAATAGTATCAACAACTTTGGCGCAGGCTCGGCGGGGGTTGTCCCTTACGGGGTGCCGAGTAGGATTTATGAAATAAATCCGTCTGCCGCCTTTGTTGTTGAGAATTATAAAAACTAAAATGAATCATAAATCCCAAGCCGCCATGGAATTCCTACTGACATACGGCTGGGCTATAACAATAGTTATTGTTGCTGTGGCTGCAATGGCATACTTTGGAGTGCTTGATGGCAGCAGGTTTGCGCCTACAATGTGCACACTGCCGCCGGGGTTGAGCTGTATGGATCATAGCGTGACGACAAATATAGGTGGAACACAGAATAATTTTAAGATTGTAATTAAAAATAATTTGGGGCATCAAATTAGTATTATTAATATCACCTCAGTATATGGTGGACGGAAAATATTCAACCCCCCTTTCTTAATAGAAAATGGAGACTCCACAAGCGGCGGACAATTAACTGTCAATGATGTAACCAATAAGGCAATCAGTGGGATTTTCTTTCCGAAAGATAGTAAGTATAAATTTGATTGCACATTTGCTGTAAATAATACAGAAATAAATTTAGTCTATTCTTTTACAGGTACTGTAACTGGAAAAGTTATTTGAAAAGAAAATAATTTGAAATACATTCACTCAAAATATTAGAGAGTAAAATAAATTTATTGCTTCTCTTCCTTTCTTCTTGCCAATAAAGACATTAAACCCACAGCTGTTAATGATATAGAAGCCGGTTCTGGGATATTCTGTATTCCGGGAGCAAAGCCTTGGGGATTGTACACTTGGAAAGCTCCTGATTCAACTATCATTTGGTAATCTTTTAGATTTGCTACACCTAAAGGATTGTCATCTAGATTTAAATCTATTAGAACGCTACCCCCATTAAGATGCCCAATTAAATCTGCATTAGCATATTGAGTAGCATCGCTAATAACGAGGTTTGAAGTATATTTAGTTGGGTCTAATCTTACAACATCATATGCATTCAGACCACCTACTCCTACGCTTTCTCCCAACACTCCATTCCTCACCGCATAAACTCCATTACCGCTCGCAACAAAGAAATCAGCCATACCATATCCTTCGCTTACATCTGTGGTATCTGAGGTCAATCCTATCAATGAAATTGTTGAAATATTATTCCATGTATTTCCTGTAACTGTTCCAATCTCTAAACTCATATTATGGCTCAGTACAAGGGTTCCATCAGGCCGAACATCCACACCAGTCAATTGATATCCAGTATCAATAGCATTCTGGAATGTTTTTCCATCGTATTTTAAAAGCCAGCCATCTGAAGTAGAGGCATACCAAGTATTGGATAAAGTATTTCCTCCAGCTCCGGTTCCGCTGCCATATCCGCTGGGAAATAAAATAGTGTCTATAGGTGAACTAGATTGAACATCATTAAGAGGATTGACCGGCGAAGCATCAGCAGGCCGTGTGTAGTTAAGCATAGCTGTAAGACATATCGCTAATACAAAAGGAATTGATTTTTTCATTATCCTCTCCTATATCAAAAATCCTCTGATTCTTCTTCGATAACCTAATAATCGTACACTAAAAAAGTCCGTTTTGCAAGCTAAAAATACCCTCTATATGGCCAAAAAACCGTTTTTGGGGCCTCTAAATCACGTTTACTTTGTCACAGGGCATGAAAATGATTTACCACCCAGGCATCATACAGGGATTATCCATAAACAGCATCTGCTGGTCAAACATCCGCTGAGCAATCAGATAAGGGGCTTCCTCCATCTGGAAAGGCTCCGGCTGTGGTATTGGCGCATCAATTATCTGATTAACAGCATTGTTAATCTCCGTGATTGCTACATTAATATCCGGGCTAAAGTCAGGCTGTAATTGCCCTACCGCACTTTCATTTTCCACAATCTGTTCAAGCGATACATCCTGAGCTATTACATCTTCATTCATTACTTCTGCCGATTTTGATTGGATATCATGAGCAGACAAAACATCATCAACCCCAATAGGAAGCTGATAGGAGTTAATTGCGTCTAAAACCTGATTGATATTATAAGGCTGAGCTGAGGCAATATCAGGCGCTGCTGTCTCAGCATCCAGCAATTCCGGCAATACTACTTTTCCGCTCATGATATGAGCTGCATTCCTAAGATTAATAATATCAGGATGGTCTTCCGGCAGAACGCCCTTGAGCTGTCTCAGTGCATCCCTGATATCTGAAAGTCTGCGGACTGTATCAACTTCAGCAATATCGTCAATATGGATATTGCCTCGAACACCATCAATCAAAGGACTTATTTCTTCCAAAGACATTTCAACAGGGCCTTCCTGCGGCCTTGGCCGTACTCCCATATTCATCAGAAACTGCTCTTCAAGCGTCAGGTCATCCCTGACAGTCAGAAAGAGATTGCCTGGAATTTCCGGCAAATGTTCTGAAAGATTTCTTCGGGCATCGGGTGTTTTATTTATAGTGGGAATATCAAATGATTCGCCTGTCTCGTAATCAAAGTTCTGAACTGCAGGAGCATTAATATTCGGCCTGTATTCTTCCGGATGCCGCCCCATATACATTCTATGCTCATAAGCACCACCCCTTACAGCAGTACTGCCCAGCGACGGCGTACTCGGCCTGTGAAATTCGCCATACTCCACACCCGAAACAGAACCATCCAAGGATATTTGTTTTCGTTTTCTGTATTTGAAAAACTCATTTCGTAATGGACCATGATGCGACATGTCCGTATCCTTTCATTTTTTTCTTTTAAGGATACTAGATTATCCGTCCATATTACTGCTTTTGGAATGATTTCTTGATGACAGATGTATTAGCCCCAGATAACGCCAGTCCCCTAATTCATTTTGCTTTTGTTATTGCTTCGTTCACTAATTCTTTAACCTCAGCGTTTGAACACTGCTCAACCAGTTTTTTCACTCGATTGATACCGTTTTTCTTGGCAAGTTCGGCTACCAATGCAGGAATTCGCTTAACAAGTGCTTCATCCCGTGGATTCACTTTTTTTATGACCCCTAAACTATTGCGAAATACCCCACTTGATAAACCAGAAGAAGCATCTTCTATGCGTCGCATAGCGGCTTTTAACTCGCCCAAAAGACAGTCGAGCATAACAATACCTGAATTCAATATCTCTTTTCTGGCTTGTGCAGATGAATGTCCTACTAACGCCCTGACAAGCTCTCTTTTGTATCTTACGTTTTCTGACACACGTTTGAGTTTCTTACCTGCGGCTATTCCCATAAAAGCATCAGCTGGTATGCTGAAGCGGAGTCCATCTGAATCTTCAAAAATAAAGCGGGTCCGTTTAAACTCAAGGAACGTTACGGTTTTGAGCTGACCACTATAGCTGATTCTTATGGGAGTACCAGGTAAAAGTGTACAGAGTTCTTTAGCTATTTCAGTTTTCTTGGCAGACTTCTCTGCTCTGATTTGTTCACTATATTCTTGAATAGCCTCTAATGTACTCCTAAGCTTAGACTTAGCTTTTTTATCTCCTTTTGGAAGAGATTCAAATAAAAGGCGAAACGCTAATGACATTGAATGGCTTACAGGAACCCCCGTATTTCTTCCTAATGCCTTATACCAAAGAAGATACTCTGCTAATTCTTCAGCTTTTCGCTCTATAGGGCAAGATGGGTTCATCAAAATACGAAGACATTTATACTCATCCATAATGGGAAGCTCCCTTGTTTATTATTAAAAATACATAGCTATAACCAGTATAAAGGCTTTTAGGCGAAAAACAATGGTGTTTAAATGACAGGTTGCTGAACTATTGCTTACGCCAAATTCTGTTACCGGTCGTCCATTTTAGATATAATTGTTGCAGATAGATTCGCTACTCTATATTTTGTGCTTTCAAAATATCAGTGGGACTCAATGGTGCCGGCTGGCATAACCTTTACATTGGTTATATTCATTGCCTCAAGAAGCCTATGCAAACTTAATCGGCATGTTGGGGCATGCTTTGGGTTGCCGTAAATTTAGAGACTTCAGCGTTACGGAAATATTCACCGCCAACAAAATCAAAACCAATACAAGCAAAGCTGTAGCTACTCGAAGGGGAGATAATACTATCGTGTTTTAACAGGAGGGAATGGAACGCTGGCTGAAGGAGGGGTTGTCAGCCAGGAAGGAATTTCATCATATAACATCACTTGGGTCTTGTTTGACTGTCCCATTAAGTCAGAGTTTATATCAAGGCAATATATTTTTCAATCGTCGGCCAAGGGCATGCAAAAACTAACGTGAATCAGATTTACATCGGAAGTTAGGATATTCAACTTTATCTCAAACTTAAATTCTAAAACTGTAAATCAAAAGTGTAGGTCTATTTTCGTAAAACATCCGCGGCGGTCTGAAATCCAGAGTTCAGAATTTCTATTTTCAATGCATATTTTTTTACCGATTGGAATTGCAACCGGGCAGAAAGAAAATCTTTATAAACCTGCCGGAGTTTCCCAGAGAGATTAACCAGCATGGCCAAGCTGGGATATTTAACATATCGTAATTTTGTATACCAGTATGATAAATGCCTACCGCTCTTGGGATATGCGTCAAAAATACACCATGCCCGGCCGGGGCGTAGTGTACTTTTGAAGCTTATTTCGGGATTTTCGCAAGATTTATATAGTCTTGCGTATTCCCTCATTTTATGAATGAAAAAGCCGACCCATTCAAGAATGAGCACCGCTGGGAACAATGGAAAAAAGAACTGAAGGTATCCACTCGCTTCGGCAATTCTCTCTCAAACATAAACAAGAAATTGATTCTCGAGTACCTTCTCGATATGGAGGCCGGCTACAATGTTGCCAGAAAAGGCAAAATGAGCTACATAAGGCTCAATACCCTTCGCCAGCGGATAATATGGGTTACAAGCAATATCGGAATAGATGATATTACAAAAGCCACCAGACGCGAGCTATTGGCCTTTTTTAACAAAATGGCTTCCGGTGAAATCAAACGAAATGACGGCAGAAAATATCGTTCCGTCACAGATTATATCAAGGTTTTCAAAGCCTTCTGGCATTGGTTTCAAAAAAGAGAGTTAGAGCACGATCGCATCGTTAAAGATATTACCATTGATCTGGCGGTAAATAATAGTGATGAAAATGAGTTTATCTACTTCACTATAGATGAGTTAAGAAAGGTAATTAATCATTGTAAATATGAGTATCATGTTTACCTGTGGTTTCTTTTTGATTCCGGTATCAGGGCGCCAACAGAGTTTATGAGCTTGAAAGTCGGAGATTTTCACTGGCTAAGCGATAGCAATCTTTTCGAACTCGATATAAAAGACAGTTATGCCAAAACTTTCGGTCGTAAAATAAAGCTCGTCTTATCGTCACAGATATTGAAAGAGTATCTGTCTAACAGAAAATCCGAAGAATCTTTTTTCAACATAGACTGGAAAACATTCTGTCAGTACATAAAACGCGTATTTGTTAAGGTACTCGGCGACAAGCCGACAAAAGGCGGTAAAAGTATAAAAGAAATCAGGCCCTATGATTTCCGTCACAGTGCTGCCTGCTACTGGCGGTCAAGGTATAAAAACGTAAATGCTTACATGTACAGGTTTGGCTGGAAAGAAATGAGTATGGTAAATTATTACACCAAGTTCATTGGCATGCAGGATACGATCAGCCAGGACGATCTCGTAATTGATTCTGAGGCCAAAAGCCGCCTTGAAAAAGAGCTGGAACAGGAAAGAAAAACCAGGGCTCTTATGGAAGAACGACTGGTCGCTCAGGAAAAACAGTTCAATGATATGAACGCCAAATTCGAACAGATAAACATATTTATGAATCATTTGTTCGAACACGACCCTTCTCTTGCAAAAACCCTCGCAGAAAAGGCCAAAGCCCATAATATCCCTGCAAATAATTCTTGAAACAGGTTGTTGTTTTTGCGAAAGATTTAAATATGCAAACAGATTCTTCTTTGTTACTGGTGAGTAATTAAAATGACTGACGACCAATATTATTGCTACGGGAAAGAACGGAAAGTTGGCGACATAAATTACAGCTATTTATATTCTACAGAGTCATCCCGTTACAACTCTGCCGGAGAGAGGGGCAAACCAACAGGTACAAATATTGATGACCTTATTAGGCCCGTCTGGTTTGAAAAGATTATAAAGCAATTAGAATCGGATAAGAATAGGCTGCGAAAGCCAAATTACCAAAAAATATAAATACCAGTACATCCAAAAGTCCCTCATGAGACTCGAAACATTTATTGAAGGGTTGAATCTTAACGAATTGCTGAAATCGCTGATACCCGATTTTGTCCTTTCCTTTGCTTTTTTTACCTCCTTAGCTTATGCAATCATGGGCAAAAAATTCGAAAAACAAAGGCCTGCCGTCGCTATGTCAGTTTCAATCGGCTTTGCATTATCTATCGGCCTCGTCTGGTGGGAACAGGCAAACAAGCTTTCGATAAAAAATCTGGGGCCAATCGCGGTTGGTTTTGCGATTCTCGTTCTGGCCTTTGTGATGTACCAATCCATAAAACAGGTTGGAGGCACATGGGCCGGTGTTGGTATTACAATAGGAGCATGCATTTTAATAGCTCAACTCCTGCAGTTCAATGCCCCGATAAATCCGGCAATCATCCAGACAATAACTGTTGTCGCTCTGATTATAGGCATACTCACATTCTTATCGCACAACCACAACAAAAGTCTACGCTTTCCTAATATATCGGCAAGTCGACCGAAAGTCCCTCGTGATTTGGCAGATATATACAGAGACCGGCACCTGTCAGACAGAATCTCAAAAAGTATGCGACATTTGCGTAAAGAAGCTAATACCTTGAACGAGCATCCGCAGGATACAGGTAATGTTCTCTTGCAGCTAAAACGAATGCTGCCTGCAGAAGGATATCTGACTGAACGAATGGCTCAGCTGAGGGTAAAAGCTTATCAAGTCCGCAACGGCCACATCGCAAAACTTGAGGAAACAAAAAATGTGTTTGCCCAAATGCCCACGCCCGCCAAAAAGAGGGCATCTCAAGAACTAGCCGCCAGATATGACCAGCTTGTTGGTATCGATACCCGGCTGGAAAGACTCGACATGTCGATCGCTGAAAACGAGCGACGAATCAAAGAACTCACTGAACAAGCTCAAGCTTATACAGCCAAGTACGATTTTCAAAAGCTAACTACCTGTTTGAAAGCCGCTGAAAATCTCCAAAAACACAACAGCGAGCTGTTCAAAATCATAAACCACACAGAAGGCAAGCTAACTACCATAGCCAGGAAAATAGCTAAAGAAGCTCAGGAGGTAACTCAAAAATGAACATACAAAAAGACACTGAACTTACGGATTTATTGAATGAAGACGACCCGCCGTATGAATCGGCAGAAGAGCTAAGGATAGGCCGGGCACTGGATGAATACGGCATACCTTTTTTCTATAGAAAGCCGACGGTCATTATGAACCCGGCAGATAAACATAATGAAATCTGGCAGCCATCGTTTACCCTGCCGCAATACGGCTGTTCGGTCATCGATTATATCGCAGAGCAAAAACAAGCTGCCGAGCGAATTGACATCTATCGTTACAACCAAATCCCAGCAACTGTGATTGGGCCAAAGGACCTGGACAAACCAAACTTTGAACAAAGCCTGTATCAAAAGCTCAAAGAGGAATTTTGCCGCTGGCATAATCCTATGGCTTATAAAGAACAATAAAGTCAACTGATATTTCGTCGCAACCTTATGAAATATCCAGCCAGCTAAACAATTCAATATGACTTGATTCGCCAGGTTCAACAGCATCCAACGCCTTCTGACATTTACCTATTGCTGTCGCATTGGTGGCAACAAGCACTATCTTATCGAAACCTGCGTTTTTTATTTTAGTTAAGTTCGTATTTATGTCTGATTTACCAGTCTCAACTTCAATCGCGACAGATTCGCCTGGACGCTGGGCCAACAGGTCGATAGCTCCATTTCCTTTGACTGGATGCTCAAGTGTAATTTCATAGCCTTTTTTCTCAAAGTATCTGGTCGTTTGACTGACCCAATACCGATGCTCCAGGCTTTCCCGCGGCACAGGGCCTGGGTCGATTCCGCAAACAGAACAGACTGTCCTGCCTGTATCAGTGAGCTGATATAATACCACCTGGCCGCTGCGGGTGGCAATGGTAACGGCCTCGATAATACCGACAGCAGCAAGGGATTGGCGGATGGCATTGCCGCGACGGCGGGACAGATGCAGCCTCTGATATCGTGAAACTGTTGTCGAGAGCGGCTGGGCAGCTATATCGAAGAGAAATCTTATTTCTTCTCTGTTCAACTTATTATTGGGCTGGTTGGTAACAATAACAGAGGATTTACACTCTTCTGCTATTATGGGGGATGGTGGGCGGGTATTATTTTCATTATTCTTTTGGTTATTCCTGTTAGTTTCATCTTTTTTATCCGGGGACAGAACAGGTGAAATCGCTTTAGAAGAAGCCAGTATAGAGCTATTTGAACCGGTATCTGTGTAATTAGTTCCCCATTTAGCTTTAATTGCCTTATCTGAGATGCAGCCTTCTTTAATCGGGCAACGGCGAATTTTAACGACAAATGGCTCAGGATACTCATCAGCCAGCCTGACAACAGCAGTGCCGACAGGTAATGTATTCAATGCCTGCTTCTGCTCATCCGTGAGATTCATTGCCCCTGAAATCTCCTGCACATCCGAGCGAAGCTTCTGGCTCATGGCAATAGTTGCATAACTATTGGCGAAAGCAACCTTACTTAATAGTGATGCTGATTGATCAACAAATACATATCCAAGTCCATATTGTCTGACCACTCTTATGGAATTCTCAAGAATCGATTCCTTTGATTCCGACGACTTCTTCAATAGCAGATTATGAGCTTCTTCGAGAACAATTACATTAGTGAGCTTATCCTGCGGGCCCTGCGCAAGACGATAGCGGTACAGGTATAACGTTAATGCCTCTGAGAACATGGTCTTATCTGATGAACTGCTCAGCCCATCCATTTCAAGTACTGCATTGTGATTCAAAAGGTCGGCAACGTGACAATTGTCCTGCGTGTTGAGAACCGCCCCAAATTCGCCGTATGTCATTCCAAGCAGTATCCTCTCTGCCGATGCCTGCCACATCGCAGCCCTGCCTTTGAGCTTGACGGTCTTAAGCCAGATAAGTAAATCCTGGATTGTCGGCCAGTGTGTCTGGTGCCTGTCGAATACCCCGGCCTCGTGGTACAAATGGTCAAGTCCAGCAACAAGTAAACTTATAACCCCCTCACCGCCAAGGTATGCATTGGCGATTACATCGACAATAAGTTTAATCCAGATATGAGGCTCACAACCTGCAGGCGGGATCAAAGGGTTGAACCTCAGCGGCGCAATGTCTCTGCCAACAGTGTACACCCTTAAATTTGGATACAGGCTCATCAGGTCCCGGTATCCTCTTTTCCAGTCAAGGGCAAGTACCTTAATGCCGCGGGACATGATGCCCTGTATGAGCATAAATGTAAGATTGGTTTTGCCGCTACCGCTACGCCCGGCAACCAAAATATGTTCCTTCAAACGGTTACTTTTGAAAAAGAAAGGATACAGATGCTTGTCTGCATAACTTATGGCGCCAAGTTCTATATCACCGGCAGAAGCAAATTCCTTTGGTGGCGGCGTGAAAGGTGAGCGGTCGAATTCATAATCTGTACCCAGATATTTTGCCGCCAGAAGTTCCAGTGTCTGTTCGACATCGGCCTTGCCCCCTGCATCAGATTCTGCTAAATACACCTGCCATAACCTGTCGATTTTTTTACCTAACACCGGTTTTAGCTTGCGGCACAGTTCCTGAACTCTTGTCATCAAGGCTCATCACCTTTTATATCTTCAAGAATTGACAATTTTCTGTAAGAGGAAAGATAGCTCTGTGCCTGCTCCGGCAGTAGAAGTTTCAATTTTGATATGTCAGCCCACAGGCTTTTTCGTTCATCGCGCTGCTGCTCATAAAACTCTCGCAAACTCTTGCTGAGACTGTATGCCTCGCGGCTGCTCATGCTAACCCCGCCACGATCAGCCTCAATAGAAAAAATCGAATTTAGCGCATAGCACTTGCCTAATTCGATCTGGTAAATGTTTTGTTCGTAAATATGGTATCTGTCCCTGATCTGGCTGATCACATCATCAAGGCCGAGTTTAGAGGTATGCTTTTTATCTGAAATCATCGCCATTTCCGACTCGGATTTCGGGACAGCAAAATAACCTCTGCTGATAATATCTTCCACGGTTGGCGACCTTGGCCAATTATTTTTATGCACTATATCGGAAGTAAAGTCAAAGCCTGTAGAACTTCCAAAGTATCCGGAGACAGACCTTTTATACGGCATATCATATATCAGAAATTTTCCTGACTGGTAAAAATACGGTACATATTGGCCTTCGAAAACCGGCCCCTTTGAAACAGCTAAATGTTCGTCCATTTTCCACCTCGGGTTTGCTCCCTTGAGGTAGTAAATACGCTCGTGTTTAAATACTTTTCGGTCTTGAGTGCTACTACGAAGTGAATATAGACAGCCGTCAAAAATGCGCAGGTTTTATAAAGACAAGACTTTTCCACAATCTAAAGAGGTGAACGACGATGAGTAAATTTAAAGACAAAATCATAAAGCTTATTGAACAACGATCCTTCGCCAAAGTTGCCGCCCTAGCCGATGAATATATACTGGCAAGACCCGAAGAAAAAGAAGCCATACAGGCTGGGATCGAGTTTGAAAGATGGCTGGCCGAGACCTGTCAGGAATGTCTGGATAATCCCCCAGGCAGTTAATCTGGGTAAGCATTCCAACTCCGACTACGGCTCGGATTTATCTCTTTTCCCTCGTAGTCTGAACATCTTTCCCCCCTTTAACCAATCAAAATCCATAGTCCTCGGACTATTTCTACCCGAACTCCGAATACGGCTTTTTCACCCTCACCCTCATGCTCACTTAATACCCTTTAACCTCATATACTGACCTTTACCTTCTTTCGTAAACCCTTCATTAACAACGTCTTCTCATCCTCACCTTTTACCATATAGTCACCCCCCTCTTATTCACCCTATAAATCAATGCCATTTCATCGATTTAATATCAATCGCCGGCCCCGGGCCCCGAAGGGGACCGGGGATGGTGACTGGAGCGAAGCGGAAGTCGCCTAAATGCCGAAGGCATTTCAATGCTAACTCAAATAACAATCTCTTACATCCCTATCAACCTCACTTACACTCAAAACCTAAAACCACTATCCCAAGGGCTCCAGCCATTTCTCGCACCGCTCCTGACGCCTCTTTCTGCTCAATTCCTGTGATTTAACAATCTGCTTTTTAATCCTCAAAGCCCGCATGTAAAGCATCGCAAACTGCCACATATCCCAGTCAGCGATATCATCCACCTCAATAACGCCCATCTTCACATACTTGAGCACTTTATACTTAGTAACGGCCTTAATACGGCCATTTATCATCTCAATCATAATGACAAGGTCCTTAAGTTGCTCTTTGAGTTTATCTATATGGTATCTTGTCTTGTTAAACTCCGGCTTGTATCTCTCAAAATCAACTGTGCCGAAAGCGTCAAAACCAATCTCGTCTTCGCTATGCACACAATGCCTAAATCCGCTGCTTTTGCTCTTTCTTTCCAAAAGCAAAACCGGCCCAAACTCTGACTTAACAACCTGACGTTCAAGTTCATAAGGGTCTGCCAGTTCTTCTTCAGGCAAATCCTGTATCAGTCCGTAACGGTTCTTCCTTAACCTTCTCAATACTGCTGACGGTGCAACCTCTACATCGTCGTATATATTAAAGTTTTCTGTGTTCATGTGAACACCTCCGTCTTTCGACACTTGTTGTCCGAAAGACGAGGGTAGATAGATAGTGCAAGGGGGTCGGTGGTTCTGGCATGGCGCAGAGTCCGAACTCGGCGGCAAGAGAGGCTGCGAAGCGCCAGCGGAGCAACGAACGGGAGCCGAGGCGGACGGCCAGTATCTTAAATTACAGGCCGCGGCAGCGGCCGCCTGATATTGCCGTGTCAAGCCATGCCAGGTTCCCGACGACGGCGAGGAATTGCGAATTTTTGCCGATAGCGATACCGCATTTATAGCTTTTGGTTTTCGCAAAACCGAAAGATTTAAATGGGCGGTATTGCGTGGGAAAAATTCCTGCTGGGCAGCGGACTGCCCGGCTCCCTCGCAGCCGAAGCTGCGACAAAGCCGGCACGACACTTACAAAAACTCGCCGCAATAACAGCAAAACAGTTCGTTATCCCTGATATGACCAGGCACTATGCTGTACGTCTGACACCGTTTACAACCAACGATATTGGCCTGCTTACACAAAAGCCGGCCGTCCTTGGAATGAAAAGGCACATTTAACCAGGGCTTTTGGGATTTTCTGAATTCTCTTGACCTAAGGTCTATTGTAAATATCTCCTCACCAATTCTTACCTGCGGCAAAACCCGCGGCCCTGTATATTGTTCTTCTATTTGCTCCATGTTCATACCTCCGTCCTTTAGCCTTCAAAAAGAAAAAACATCCGGCATCGCGCCGGTATGCCTTTCTAATTGACAATTTCCTCCTCAACACCGTTGCCCTCAGACTTGGCGTTTTCTTCGGTTATCATCTTTTCCCACGCTTTTGTAAGGCAGTGTATCGCTAACGGGACTTCGGTCTTACTAAAACTTCCAGTGCTTTTCCATGTGCCGGACTTATCTTTGTACCTGCCTTGCACGGTGCATTTGAGGACGTTTACGTCCCTGCCGTTTATATTTATCTGGTTTTCCCAGATAGCGGCTGAAATACTTCCAGCCTTAACCTTTGCTACGGGTTTTTGGTTATTCATTTTGTTTTACCTCGAGCCATCCATCAGATGCGAACGGCTCTCTTTTCGATTCTCAAAAGAGAGACGACTATGCGGCAAGGGCCACCTCACCTCCATTGTTGACATCGCTTTGTTGTTTCTCCTCAGACATGATCGCATTGATAATACCTGATGCAGTTGTTTGAATCCGTTCAAGTGATTCCATAAGCAGCTTCTTGTCGCCCTGATAAAGCTGGATATAGTCTGATGATGCTGTGCCACATTCAAGCCCGATTGCATTGCAGACCACAAATGCCACCGCCTCCGCTTCAGTTTCACGAACCTTACGGCTCAAAGGCTGACCTTGCCCTATATGCAGCCGCAAGTGAGCAAGTTCATGCACTAAAACAGAAAATTCTTCTGCAGCAGCCAAATTATTCTTGAGCTTAATTGTGCCGCTGCACGCCATTCCCTCAGCAGTGCCGAGATTGTCAGCATATTCAACTGTAATTTTATGATTGGCAATATAGCGTTTTAGCCTGGTCGTATAATTCGAAGGGTCACCTTTTACACGGGCAAATTCAGGCAATGACTCACCTTGAGTCTGACTGATATCAAACACATACGCTGCTTTGAAGCGAACGACAATATCCTCGTCTTCCTCAGATTGCTCAGATAAATCCGCTATATCCAATTCCTTACACAACTTATGCCGCTGAATAATCGGAGCAAGAATTGGGATGCCATGCTCGTTCTTTTTAACGCTCCTGCCGAGTTTTAACCACGTTCTGAATCCTGCAACATGCGTTGCGTCTGGCCGTGCAAAATATATCAGCATGGCATTGGTTGCGCTGTAGTGGTGAAACTTGCCCATGGCACACAGATAGGATTTTAATGTATCGCTTTGGCCGGTTTCAATTGCGGTAATAAGCTTTTCAAATGCATCATGGGCCGATTTATGGATGATGGTTGTTTGCACATTCACCACCTCGTTTATACAAGCATTTCCTGCAATTCAACGGCAATATCCACCTGGATATCTCCGTAAATATTGTCACAAAGCAGGCAGGTTCCTGCGATGAGGGACTTATATCGCCCGCATATTTTGCATTGTTTCATTTTCATTACCTCCGAGCAAACATCGCTGTTGTGCGATTCGCTCGCAAATGGGCGAATCGCCTGATAAAAGGATAGTTGAAATGAAAACAGAAATAATGAAAATGCTCAAAACAACCATAGACCGATTTTGGTTATTACATGCCTAACGGATTACCCTTCCTGAATGCTATTCCACACTACACATATTGAAGCTGTGGGGCTCGGCCTTCTCAACCTCGTGCAAGTGCCCAATATGCTCTATGTGCCAGCCAACCTGTGGCATGTCCCGTCGGCACAAATCATTACTGAGGCATACGGTTCGAGGTGATTGCCGCAGGGCGAACAAAGCTACGCGAGCAAGAAAGTGCTCTGGGAGAGCAGGAAGAAAGCATGGCCTTACCCCCAACAACTGGTAGTAAAAAAGGGGCAGATCACTATTTGTTCGCATCCTGTGGGGCATCGAGTATCAATGTTTCTAAGTTCAAATCCTTAAAAAGTGCATCATCCCTATTACTACTAAACCACCAGCCACTCCCATCATCATATGCAAATGTAAAAACTAGCTTTATTTTCTTAACCGTATGTGGTGGTGCTAAAAAAGTCATATAACACTTAATATCAACATCAGCCGGAAATTTCTGATACGATGGTGTAGGATTAGATTCTCTTTTTTGCCTATTCCTGTCCGTCTCTATCCTGCGCATAGGCCTTTCCAGAGGTTTTCTCTCAATCACTTTGTTCTCTTCCCTTTCACTTCCTGTCCAAAGGGTTCCTCCGGCGCTAACAAAAAGGTATTTGTTTCCATTAGGGTCAACTATATATGCTGTTTCTTTCGGTTCTACTAACTTCATCAGTTGCGCCTTGTTTTGTGACCTTATTAACATTGTGAATTTTAGATTAGAACCGTTATAGCCTCTTTTAACCTCAATGATCTTGAAGTTAAATCCGGAACGCGATGAAACAAAAACAGTTGGCTCATAATCATGGTTAATCGCAGATTCCTCTGTTGCAGTGTTGTCTTTTTTGGGAGGCGTCGGTTTTATCGGCTCGGGCGAAGACACTCTTGGCTCCTCCGGCAGTGGTGACTTGTCGGCTCCGGGGGAAGACGCCCCTCCTTCTGCTGGGTTGGTCGAAACGGTGCGCGGCACAGATTCAAACTGGGGAACTTTCCAAGGAAGCAGTTCAGACGCGACATAGGATGCTTGGTAGAATACCGGCTCGCCGACATCCACGATCCAAATATGATGGCGATTCTCGTAATCGTAGCCGCTCTTAGCGGTCTCCTCGAAGAGAATATGTTTGTTGTCAGGGCTCCAAGATAGGTTGTTCACAAGATTATCCCCATAGGCGGTCTTGTCCACTTGCATCACCGGGCACATGCCCGAGCCATCAGCGTTCATAACGTATACGCAAGGCGGACCCTGAGTCGTCGTATCACTTGTAAACCTGCCCATCGCACAGAACGCAATTTTGTGGCCATCTGGCGACCAGCATGGCTGCTGTCCCCAAACAAGCTGGCGCGCGTTACCCCCCCGAACAGAGACGACCGATAACCCATTGCTGCCCTCAAAAGCGATTGACTTGCCGTCAGGACACCAGGAATGGTGAGCGCGATAACCATCACTTGGTTCAGTTATCTGTGTCTGGTTGTTTCCATCGGCATTGACAATGCAGAGAACTTCGTTGTCCTCGCTGCCTTGGACATAAAGAATCTTCTGACCGTCAGGTGACCACCGCGGATGCCGGCCTCCTGTAAGTCTTCTTTGCTCGGTTCCGTCCCCCCTTGCCACCCAGATGTTTTCATTCTTATCAAAGGCCAGCCAGCTTCCGTCCGACGACCAGCAGACCTCGTCCCCATCGGCTGGTGACTTCAATGCCATAAGCCGATGAACACCTGTGCCATCGACGTTTGCGACGGCCACCTCAAATTCAGGCGCAGCTCCCCACGTTGCTTCCTTGTACGGCGTAAATACTATGCCTCCGTCCGGTTTCCAGCGTGGTGTCCATTCAAATGGTCCAACTCGGATGCCAGCATTCGTCACACGCGAATGATCGGTGCTGGTAGTGACAGGAAATTGTCCCGACCCGTCACGGTTTGCCACCCAAATGTATTGGCCGCGTCTGAAGACGATCTGCCTTCCGTCGGGCGACCAACACGGATGTGAACCCCAGATCATTTGCAGGCCCGAGGGAGTCGGATTAGTGATACGCTGTAAATTTTTCCCGTCTGGGCCAATCAGATAGATATTACCCTGGTCGCCAAGCCCTCCTACAAAAGCAATTCGTTGTGCGTCCGGGGACCAGGACGGGGCTGAGCCATCAACCAGTCTCCTTGCCTTTCCGCTTGCTACATCGAAGTTTGCAATGTGCCTATCCAAGCCCACATCGTTTGTGGCACCTGCTGCGATCTGTTTCCCGTCCGGAGACCAAGATCGCGGACGATACGTGGTGCCCCCGCCGCCAAACTGCTGGCCGCGAGTGAGCCACTTGAGTTGCCCAGAAGTCCTGTCCATTACGCAAAGGCCAATTTCCGCGCGTTCTTTGACGATTGCAGCAATCTTAGCACCGTCGGGCGAACAGCAAGCGTTTGTGAGTTTCTCGGCACCGTGAGCGGTAAGGGGAGACAACTTAGTTCCTTCTAAGTCAATCGTTGCCGCCACTTCATCCCCCCTCAACAGCAAGCCTTTTCCATCTGGCATCCACTGGAGCCCATTTCCTAACTCCCCCCAACCTTTGCTTTGTGCCACTTGAAATATGTCGGTCGCGTCCGCTTTCATGACATACAAGTTGGTTTGAAGACCCTGTGGTCGATCCTCTCCCTCATAAGCTGAAAATGCTATTTTCTCGCCATCTGGCGACCATGACAAGGCAGTCACATCGAGTTTCAATGGATCGGCGCGGCGACCATCAGGAGGCCGAAGTTTGCCGAAGAAGAAATCGCTGACCAGCCATTTTTGCGACCCATCGGCGGAGATGACCCAAACGTTCCCCGGCAGCACTCCAGAATCCCACGGGCCCTTTGAAAGGTTCCCGCCCGCCTGTTCAGTGGGCCTAGCAACGAACATGACGTACTTCCCATCAGGGGACCAGGAGGGGCAAACGCATTCCAACGGGGGCTCAGTGAACCTCGGGACAGTCCGCACACCTGCAATTTGCTGTACCTCATTAGGTGAAATGGACGGCGGTGATGACCGTATTTTAATTTGATTTGGGTCTGTCGTCTCGATTCTCCTCCGACGAGGCATAGATGGTCCCGCAATGTTGGATTCCAGATTTGATTCCAAGGGCGCAGTATTATGTTCTGGCCGGAGAATCCCCACTTGCTCTCTACTTTCTTGCAAACGTTTCCAGTCCTCCTCCCAGTTTGTCCAAGGCCGCCACGCATTTACATATGTTCCTCTGTATGTTCCCTCAGTGAAAAGCACGTCATCTTTTTTCACCAGTCGTAGCGACATTCCACTGCTCGTGGCAAGCATTATCGCGTCCCCGTCTTTTCTCCATTGGCCAGACACTCCATCACTATCTATACTTGAAAACGTTTCGCCTTTTCGGCCTTGTTCCAAAAGATCGCTTTCGCTTAGTTGTCCTCCACGGCGTCGCGCATCGCTCTTGTATATCGCTCGATACAAACTCTTGTCCAAGTAGAATGTTCCGTCTTTTTTCAGTTCGAGAATCTCCATAGTCTTTTCGTAGAAAGCCATCGTGTCAGAAAATCGCCTTCCTTCCGTTTTGGGTCGAGCAGTGGACCTAACACCAGTTCCGTCGCCTACCACCGCAGGCGAGGCCGAAACAGGCAGTTTCAAAACGTCCCAGCCATGACTGAGGATAACGAAGGCCGTAGCTCCGATTACCGCTATTACACCAACGACCATGGCAACCCGCAATAACCAGTTTGGCTTTCTTAGCAGTGGAACCGCAACGGTGAACTTGCATACCGGGCACACATCTGCCCCACCCGACAAATGGGCGCCGGATTCTAATTTTGACTTGCACCGAGGACATCTGTACCGAATCCTCTTTCGGGACGAATGAGCCGCAACCGGTTTCTGTTGCACATGAGGTGGCAGGTTCGTCGTCGGCGTTACATCCACGAGGCCTGTGTCGTGAGTAACGACAAACACATGCTGACAGTCGTTACACCGTACCTTTTTGCCCAACATGGACTCGGGCGACGAGTGGACCTTCTTGCATGATGGACACTGGACCAAAATCATGCTTCATCTCCTGAACTGCGAATCTAACAGGCCGTAGCACGCGTCAACTAACTGCTACCGGCTATACCATCGTTTATACTAATTCCATTCGCTACCTTGCAGTCCATCGGTGCGTATGTACCGATGCAAACGGTCTCGAAGGTTGGCGCTCCCATATAGATAAACCATAATGCAGACAGAGATGAACACCCCAGCAACGCAGGCCACGATTCCCGTCCGGTTTACCAGTGTTATGATAAGAGCCAATATGTTCAGCAAAACAAATACTATGGCCAATCCCCTTGCCAGCGAAATCCCCCATTTTCGGAACGTCCACAAACCATAGCATGCGACAAGGAGGAGCAGCCCATAGTGGAACAACATGACCCCCAAGACCTCAAGGAGGACCGCTTCCAAGGCTGACCCTAATCTGAGGGAACCGAACATATTACGTGTTATTTCGGTTGCTCCTCCCACGGCACCTCCCATGCCGGCAAGAATGCCACCAAAAAATAAGCTACCAACGCCTTGAATGATCCAAAAGAAGACGATCCACACCAGGCCGAATGGCCTTTGAGCCTTGGTGGTAAGCACATCCTTCGGAAGCTCTATGGGTTCCTCTGAGATACCACCCCCTGTTGGCCCTGTGACTGCCGCCGGTACTGCTACCGTCATTTTCTTGACCTCGAACACCACCCCACAGTCCTTGCACTTGACGTGCTTGCCGAGCAAAGATTCATCTGCTTTGTGAACCTTCTTGCATGACGGACATGTTACAGAGATCATCTGCTATCACCTTTCTACAAGAAGAGAAACATGAACTGGGATTTCCCATTTACACTTTTAAACAACATAATTTTCTCCGTACAACATTAGTAATCTTACCCAAATCACCCTGAACGGTCAAGAAATCTCTTTTCCAAGGCAGTTTTACTGGAAATTTGAATGAAAACACGTCTTTTTTTGCGCCGCCTTGCCGGTGACGGTCAGGTGAAAAGACGAGGTAATTTACCGCCTTCTGGCTACCATCGCCGCGCCCAGGCCGAACAGTAAAAGCGTGGTGGGTTCAGGGACGACATATAATGCGTTGGGTCCGGCATAGGAAACCTCTTGAAACTCTATCTTAACCAAATGTCTCAAACTGTGCCACTTTCGCTGACGTCAAACAGTCGAATAAACAGCCAGAAGCGAAGAAATCGATTGTCTCGATAAGTGCAGGCAGGCAAACTGCTTTCAATAAGATTTATACGAACGGAAAGTTTTTATGCTGGAATTTATTACAGACAGGCAAATATATGAAAAAGTGATTTGTGAGCTGATTCCTAAAGTCAGGAAGTTTGTTTGGTTGGCAACATCTGATTTAAAGGATTTACATGTTGAGAAGAACAGGAAAGTGACTCCATTTCTTGAGGTGCTGTCTGATTTAGTTGCCAGGAGTGTTGAGATAAGGTTGCTTCATGCAAAAGAGCCAGGTCCTGCTTTCAAAAGGGATTTTGACAAGTATCCGAATCTGATAGGTGGAATGGAAAGGATTTTGTGTCCTCGTGTTCATTTAAAGAGTGTAATAGTAGATGGCAAGTTCGCTTATACAGGTAGTGCAAATCTTACAGGTGCCGGGATGGGAATGAAATCTCAGACCAGGAGGAATTTTGAAGCTGGCATTATTACTGACGATAAGGGGCTTGTAGCAGGGATTATGAAGCAATTTGATGACATCTGGAGAGGAGAACATTGCCGGCAGTGTCAAAAGAAGAAGTATTGTGCTGATTACAAGGATTTATTGGGAAAATGAAATATGAATGTGAAACGCAGGGCATATATTGGCATAGAAACAACAGGATTAAGTTGTTATGGCGTGGTTTTTATTGTTGCTAAGCGGTAGCTCTATAAAACCAGACGAGGTGGGCTGCCAAACATGGGGATACCATGTTCCTTGGCTATCCCAAAAAAACACCCGAATTTACTTGACAATTTGGGCTATTTGCATAAACTAACTAATAGAAGCAGCAAGAGAACACCGCCGTTGGAGGAGAAACATCAGGTTTTATTTTTGTCCTCCGTAGCTTTAGCGAAGGAGGATGGATGGGATGAAAAATGAAAAACACACACCTAATCACACTCATATTAGTTGTTCTGTTTTCTGCACAGGTCAAAGCGGCCATTACAGTCACCAATACGAATGACAGTGGCGCGGGTAGTCTCCGCGCGGCGATTGCGGCCGCCACAGCGGGCGACACGATCCAGTTCGCCAGCAATCTCGCAGGTAAGACGATCACGCTGGCCAGCACTTTGAGCATCACGAAGCCGCTGACGATCATGGGACTTGGGGCCAGCCAGTTGACCATCGATGGAGGCAAAGCATACACGGTGTTCAATGTCGCCGCCAACGTCACCGCCGCGATCTCCGGCATGACGATTACGCACGGCAATGGGGGAAACGGTGGTGGAATTCACAATGATGGCAATCTCACGATTTCGGATTGCAACATATCGAGCAACCAGACGCTATTCGGGCACGGCGCTGGGATATACAACAGCCTCAACCTGACGGTGTTAAATTGCACCATCTCAAATAACAGCATTAACATCAGCGGCGGGTTTTGCGGCGGGGGCATCTATTTTGACGGTAGTTACGGTGGGTCAATGACGGTTTCCAACAGCGTTTTCTCCGGTAACTACACAGGGAGTTGGGGCGGCGGTATCTTCTACAATGGCAACCATAACGCGGTCGGTGCGCTAACAATCCGCAACTCCACATTTTCCGGAAACTCGTCAGGGTACTCATCAGGTGCCGCCATCTACGTCAGCAGCGGTTCGGCAGTAATTACAACCTGCACCATCTCCAGTAACACAGGAGAAGCAATTGTCAACTCCAGCTCTGGGGCGACAATGGCGATCACGGCCTGCACGATTTCCGGAAACGGCACAACCTCTGGTGCAACGACGGGGGGCGGCATCTACAATAACAATAACTGCACGCTGACATTGAGCGACAGCACGGTCTCGGGGAACACAGCCTATGATGGCGGTGGCATCTACAACTCGGGTACACTGGTGGTGAACGACAGCACGATCGCTCAAAACCTCGCTTCGGATAGCTCTTACGGCGGCGGGGGAATCTACAACATGTCATACGCAAGTGTGTCGCTTGCGAACACCATCGTCGCCGGAAACCACAACGGCATCTCTCCGGACATATATGGACCAGTCACTGCGAACTATTGCCTCATTGGGAACACCACCGGAGCCGGAACGATTACCGGAACTGGAAATATCCAAGGATCAACTGGTAATCCGGTCAATCCGCTCTTGGCTACACTGGGAACCTACGGTGGCCCAACAATGCCCGATGGCAGCCAAATGCAAACTATGCCGCTATTGGCCAGCAGCCCGGCCATCGACAAGGGTAGCAACGCCCTGATCCCGTCGGGGCTGACGACCGACCAGCGCGGGCTGCCGCGCATCAGGAATGGCACCGTGGATATCGGCGCGTGCGAGTCTATAATCACAACATCCATCACCCCACCGCCGAACACGCCGGGAAATGCACTCTGTCCAGTTAATACTGCTACGACACCACCAAGCGGGAACCTCAAGAGATGGAACGGAAGTTCTTGGCAGTCGATTACATCATGGAACGACCAAAATATCCATACCGGCAAGCCAACAGTGGTTATTGCGCATGGGTGGAAGATTGATTATAGCGATTTCTTTGCAAGCAACAGTCGCAATTCCGAAATAGCAGGGGCGTTTTACGATCAAAATTCATCAGCCAATATTTTTGCTTGGGATTGGCAAAACCAAGCTGTATCAAAGATAGGACAGCCAATACAGCAAGGGTATACAGACATACAAAATGAAGGCCTTAGAGGCGCTGCCGACTCTGCAAGGAGAGGTTCCAGTCAGGGTGTTCTCTTGGCCCATGAACTTCAAGGTCTCCACATTAGCAATAGTAACCTGCAACTTATAGGTCATTCCAACGGTGGGGCAGTCGTTGGCGCTGCGGCAACAGAACTTGCCCTTTGTGGCCAAAAGGTTGAACGCATTACAACACTCGACACACCGAATCTCTCTCTGAGTGAAATACCTGTCGCGGTTCTCTTATCGTCCCTGCCCCTGGGAGGAATTGACAGTAACCTTCTATCGACAAACGTGAATGCAATGCAGTATGTAGACGTGAAATCTGCGTCGCAAGTCGAAGTATATTACAGTGGATTGGAAGCGGGGCGACATGCTTTCGGGTTTGGAGAACCACTCATCGCTTCGAACGGCGGTAATAGATTCAACGGACTAATCTATCCGGGCACGGTCACAGACCCAAACAATACTAACCAGTGGGACCACTTCCGTATAATCGACTGGTATTGCGGCAAAGACGGGACACCTAAGTCGCCGGGACCAAAGCAGTTTATTGCAGGGATCGATTGGTCAATCTTAAGTGCTGATGCTGGCAGTTTTAAGGCTGGTACATATGCCGAGCAGAGCCTCAATTCTGGAGTTTTCGGACAATTCACCCCGGCACAACTGCCACCAGTCACTCTGAAGAAGGTCTGGTGGGATAGTTTTGATACCGTTTCTGACTACATACAGAATTGGCTTGGGCAGCACGCCGATCTTTTCCTCTGTGGCGATATCGGAAACGCCGTTGCAAGGATTACATCAGGCAGCGACGGGTATCTTTGGCAGGAGATGTTTATTCCTCAAAACGCCTCCTACCTAACATTTGATCTGAAAGTCGAGACACCAGAAGCAGGCGACTTCCTGACTGTGAGCCTCGACAATGAGATTATTTACTATAAAGCATTGAGCACTGCCGACAGCAACTTCTGGACAGTCGATCCTATCTTCATTGGCAACTTTGCAGGACAGATGGAGACGTTGCTCTTCGCTCTTAATCATGCCGGGAGCGGAACATCCTCAATTCTACTTGACAACATTACATTCTCAGTCACACTGCCGCCACCGCGTCCAATGACAGTAGATTTGAATCATGATGGGATGCCGAATTTTTACGATTTCAGCGTCTTTGCGAAGTTCTGGCAAAATGCCTCCTGCTCAGAGCCAAATTGGTGTAATGGCAGCGATTTCGACAAGAACGGAATTGTTGACATCCACGATTTACAGACATTTGCTGAATTATGGCTTTGGCCGGTGGCAGATGTAGTTATGGATGGCGCAGTGGACTTTGTTGATTACGCTGTCTTTGCCAACCACTGGAGAGAACAAAATTGCGCCGAACCCAACTGGTGTGAGGGGACTGATTTTGACCACAGCGGCAGCGTTGACATGCTCGACTTGGCGATCTTCGCCAGATATTGGCTTGAGGGTATATAAAGATGTATGTCGTCAGCTTAAATGAGACAGTAAAAAGGCCTATTTGGGTTGACGGTTTTGGCTCACTGTTACAGTTTTACGCTGACGGCAAACAGTTTTAATTCAACCAAGGATCCCTTTTAGTATTGACAATTATATAGAGCAATCATATTATGCGATGGTGTTTAGGTCGGGACGACAGAGTGGGAATGGGACGCAGGCCCCTGAAAAAAATAAAGAAAGAGAGGATAAGGAAATGAACAAGAGAATAGTCTTAATTCCGTTGTTTTTTGCAATTTCTGCAGTTTTGCAAAACAACACATTTGCCGCCGCCGCTCCCACAACTTCGGCCCCAGCCAAAGCAGCTCCAGCTCCAACGCCAGTTGCTCAAAAAAACACAGTTGCCACTACCCCCCAAGTGTATGCTCCTCAAGTTTCAGTTTCACAAACAGCATCAGACAACGTAATTTTACAACAAGCGCGCGACGATAACCCGGGTCGTACTGTCATCCCAATATATTGTCCCAAAAACGGGCAACTTATAGGGTATTACACGAGTTCGGGTACAAATACTCCTACCGGCAAAAATACAATCACTTCTCAAAGAGGCAATGTAACGGGCTTGAATGATTTTTACACGCAAGGAGGATTATATCAAAAACAACGCATGTTTCTGAAGAAATATCTATCAGCAGAAGCCAATGACAGCGATATCAATTATGTCTATTGGCGGCAACAGATGGACGCAAACAGCTCTATTCCGCCCCTGATTTATAAATCAGTGGATTTGCCGGAAGCAAATTTACCGGAACCAAAAATCAAAAGATTGGAGAGACGGATTGCTGATATGAATGATTTTTTGGCCAAAAACTGCCCTAATTGCCAGTGGGAAAAAATAACCAAAGAGCAATACGAACAAACAAAAAGAGTGCAGAACGAATGGGTCAAGAAAAACTACGGGGAAGGCAGCAGCGAATTTCGGAAACAACAGGTAGTTTGCGACAGAGTAACAAAAAACTACGAACAAGTTTCAAAGGTTTATAAAAGATGACAGTTAGTCATCGTTCCTAAGAAGAGACTATTTTTTAACTCTTTTTGTGACGCAGGTGATTAAAAAGCACCTTCAGCACCGACTGTCTTGCGGTCCTTTCCTTTTCCTGCGTAAGCGGGCGGAGAACTGTCTTTACTTTGCGACCGCCTATTATTGTTTCAGTGCCCGCTAACTTGGCAGCTTCCTGTTTCAAAAAAGAACCTATCTCGTCTGGCAGAAAGAAAAATACCTTTGCCTGCCCGACCTCCCCAACTTGTTTTGAAACAAGTTTTTTTACCTTATTAAGAACTTTGGATTCTTGAGAACATAAGATCGCCTTGTCGTAAAGGCGATTATGATGATACCCTTTTGCCAGTACCTGTCAAGAGAAAAAACGAGGTATTTTACCGCTTTCTTGTGCTATAAGAAAATTCATCCGAAGCATACAACCAGACTACAACCCCAAAAGCAAATAGCTCATAAAATCTAAAAAAGTGGCAACTCATAACACAGGTAATATCAACGACTTAAAAAAATGCAAAAAACGCAAACATTTTATATATCCGTTGGCTATCATAGCATCAATTTACTCGTCCATCCCCCTATGAGCCACGGCTTCTTCATCAACCCAATTCTCTTCCTCCCAGCTCATCCCTTTCCTACCAGGAACTTTGCGTGTAGGGCCGGCTTTATAAAACGGACAGGACTTAGGGCCATAGCAGAAGGTTTCTGCGCGAAACTTCCTGCATACTAAGCTCTTTCGAAAGTTAAAACCGAAAAGATTATATCAGAAAGTAATATTATCTCAGGACTATTTTCTTTTTGCGGTCTCTTGCCTGGCTTATATACCATTGCTTCCTGAACCACTTATCAAGCTCCGACCACTTCCGGGACAACTTGATTCTGTCCACAGCCCTTTCATTATTTCGACACCCCGGTTTTCCCCACAGCTACCCTAAAGTAATTACAATTCATGTGTTGAATCACATTTTAGCGAGGAATCATGATTTCTTGATCTGTTGTCGACCGCTATTATCTGAGGACGATTAGTAGACGCATCGCATTCGCATAGTCGCAAAGTAATGATATTCAGAAGTTTCTCTCTCGCTAATAAGTCTGGCTCCAAGAGCACAGTGGCCAACCGCAGTAAAACGTTGTTATCTGGACTATCGAGTAAAAACTTCAGTTTTCGGATATCAACCCTTTTCAAGAGTTCGATACCAACAGTCTTGTCTGCCCTGTAGAAGTCCACGATACACAAAAAGACCTCTTCTGCATTGTCTGTATTATTAAGTCTTTCTAACACTGTATTTATGCCTGATTGTTTCAATATCCACTTGTATGATGTCCGCAGCTTATTATGAATCAGCAGAAAGCAACGGCCTATGCTACTAACATCTTGTGTTTCAGAGACATACTTTGTCCATTGATTTAAGACTTGCTCCGGTTTACTTTCCTCTATTCTCGAAATTATCTTAGACAGAATATTATCAAGTATTGCTTCTGCGTCCGGTCGGTTTTCAGTTTCATGTGGCAGGTGTGATTGCTCAACCTCTGCGTCAAGAGGAACAGGATCCGTCAGATCTTCCTGCCTTTGCGATAGCCTTTCTATATGCTCGCTGCAGACTGTGCATTCCTTAACATGCTCATAAATCCTTTTTGCTGTCTCTGCAGGCAAATACCGATAGCCAGAGAGAAAAAGAATTAATTCCACATTACTCATATGTTTACAAATCGACAACATGCATTCGTGTCCTTGTATTAGAGATAAAACTGTTTAACTTCAATCTATTACCTATGTGGGACTTGATATGTTTCCAACGATCCCGAAACCATGCATACTCGTCTAATGATGGATTACTTCGCCTGGCAAACCTTAGTGAAGTTTTCATACTAGCTATTGTCCGAAAAATCTGTAATCCTTGAGTTGCTATAGTAAAATCGTCCTTCTGCCCAACAATTTCGCGCAGCCATGTAGGATAGATGCTAAGTTTCTGGAGCCCAAGTGTGAAATCCTCAACTATCTTATCAAGCAATCTGTGCGCTTCTGTCAATGTCATTGGAGTTCCCAAATCCTTTGAAAAACGAGAAAGCGTATCGTTATAAAGGCTTGCTATACAATCGTATGGAAAATCTAAAATGCGAAGCGAACCTACAAGTCGATCATGAAGCGGTAATTCGCACAACGGTTCTTTCAATATATGTAAACAGTCTTCTAAAGGTATCCATGCATTGTCAATGCCAGCTACGGCAGACCCATATATCCGCTCGACAACATCCCGTGTATCCCTGCTAAAATGTTCTCCGGCCACTTCGTAGTATATCCTGCTCATCTCCAATAAAACCAGATTAGGTTTATGCCTATTATCAGGGTGTATTATTTCAAAGGTCTTCTGGCAGAGCCTCAAAGCAGAATTTGAGTCAGAAGGTATTAATTCTTGTGCGTGAGGCAAATACATTTTATTGAACTGTTCTAATGTCATAGGTCAACCACCTTTACTATAACTTATATCATATCAGAGGCATCCAAATCAAGGGCGCGCGGCCAGGGCCGCGCTGATTTTGCTGCGCGGTTCTGCTCCTAACATCAAAAAATGCGCGGTTAATTTCGCATAAGTTGAAAAATAAATGTGCATTACTTATGGTTATAGAGAAACACCTAAGGATTTGTAACCCAAGATTAGGCAAGTTACTCATTGTTGCCAAACGGTACAAAACGGAACAAGCTTAAGCGTAGAGAAACATGGTTGCCAAGCATACAAAATCACAGCAATTTACAAACGAACTACTTTTCAGCAGACTAGTAAAATAAAAGGAGGAGGTTAAATAATGGAAAGGACCGAACACAGCATAATATCCAGCTTAAACCACTCCGACCCTACCATATCATATACTTTCACCCGCATAAAGGAAGCTGCAATTCCGTACTGGAAAGAACAGAAAGGAAGAGAAGAAGTCTTCCTTGCCGTAGGAAATAAACGCGCATGGTGGGACAAAAGGTGGATAACAGTCTATTTAGGATACAATCCACCTGATGGAAGAATTTGCCTACAAGCCAGAATTGCAGACTCGGTATTTAGACCGCCAGAAAGATTCTACGACCTTATCTTTCAATCGACCATCGAGTATGAAAAGTCATTCAGCAGATATGACCCTGAAAATTTCGTCGTTATGGTAGAGTCCGACGGCACTTGTCCGCATTACATAGAAAGAATCCCCGAGGTCGTCGACTCTCTATTCTCAGACTTTGCTCGCCTGACGAGCGACGCGCTATTGTACGAGGTGCTTCAGAAAGCAAATGCACTTCTTCTGGGAGCACCTACGGATTTATTCCAAACCGAAGAAACTGTTGAGAACCACATTATAAAAAGAAAGGAGCAAAACTATGCAATTTCCCGATGACAAAAAGAGTATCCCAGTCCAATGCTATGTAACCGGACATCTTAAGACATTGCCCCTACAAGAAGCCTACGTCTTATTTTGGAAAGTCCATTTTGGCTGGCTGCTGCTGCTGGACTGGTTCAGGTCTGGTTTCGGAAAATCTGCGAAACAAGGGTACATGAGAAGGTTGGTGCAAAAGTCAGGTAAAAGATTCGGCTATAATCTTCTGACCAGAAGATCGCTACCTTTGACAATAAACGACAGGTGCATGCTTGATGAGCATGACTTTCCGCCAAGCCGCAATAACTTCGCTGCAAGAGCTGCCAGATTCGCGAAGGTTGCCGGCGGATTCTCCCTTTTCGAATATGATGAAGTTTTCGATGATGGCAGAAACGGGGTGCCTGCCTACAGGCCAAATCCAGATGTAGATTGGTTGATAGTGCTCAAAGTCGCGCCGGATAGCTCGTTCAAAGACACTGATGTGGACTGGTCACTCTTTCAGAATCCTCCTCTTAAACGCTAAAAACATTGAAAGCAAGGCTATATGGCTACCGCTCTCAGGCATTGAGAATTGAGCTGCCGCAACAACCATAAATGAGACTCCATATAATCACTCGTATTTATTAAATGGGTCACTCATAAATCACCACAAGCTTTATCAGCATGTGCCATAATCAACTGGGTCGCCATCCGGTACCAATAACTTGAACAAGATGTGAGAAATGCAGAACATGGCCAAGCATAAAAAGCGAAAACCAATTGCAGAAGAGTATTTTGCCAGCGTTATCCTTGACCAAAATGGCAAGGAAATAAATAGACATGGAGTAAAAACTACAGACTACGAAACAGACGACGGCAATGCGGTTACGGAGAAGGAATCGCAAAACATTATCCTACCAGATAAACGGGTCTGGAGTGCAGCACAGGCGGCCCGACCGGGTAAGGAGGCGGTTTTTATTGCACAATGCCCTTTGTGTTTAAATCCTCCACGCTCATTGTTCCGACGTGAAAAACCAAGTAACGGATTGACAACCATTGCATCCATGCGCCGATGCTGTAGGTGTGGCGAAGTTGTATGTAGCCGTCATTATGTAATAGGATCCGACAGCCAAACACGATGTCGCCGATGCAACCGCATATTCAAGTTTCACAAAGCTATAAAGTGCATTTTCTTTAGGCAGGAATGAAAGGGTTCTGATATGGATCGCTACGTGCTGGAATTAGAGCGTTCCATCAAGAGGTACTTGCTCCACTGGAGACATCCGAAGGATTTAAATCCTATTCTCAAAATGATTGAAAGAGGACGGATGCGACCACATCTTACAAAATTATGGTTCAAGAAAATAGAGCCGTGGATTGATAGTCAGGAAAAATGCTTCAACCCTTTTCCGCCAGCTCCAGACAAAGAACAACTCGGACACTTCGATATTGAACTTGGTGAGCTTATTGAAAACCCCGGTGTACGTATTGGCATCCGTGTCTTAAAACCAGGCAAACATTTAATAGTCAGTGGGACCACGGGGGCAGGTAAGAGCACCATCTTGAGGAGAATTGTCGATGGACTCAACGCAATCAATCGAGGTAATATCCAGTTCATAACGATGCTCATACTTGATTTCAAAGGCGATTTCGTTGATGTCCCCAAACGCCTCGGCAAGGACATCTGGTACCACTTCAGTGCAGGCAATGGTCTCAAACTTGGCTGTGGTCCACCCTCAGAATGCATAAACCAGGTCAGCTGGATCAACCAGTTTACCAAAGTCCCCGCCGCTCACTTCCCTCTGAAATTCTCGGAAGCCTCTTTAGAATCTGTCATTCGCATAGGGTTCAACCTCGTAAACTATCCCTTTACAGGCACAATCATATGGCCCAGTCTTTTGCTCATTTCGCAGCTAATTAGTGCCTTGCCTACATATCTAATAGCCAAGAAAGAGGAATACAAACAAACGCTTCAGCAAAAAATTGATTACCTTCTGAGAACATCCGGAGATCTTTTCGGAGCCGAACGAGGTTTTGACATCTATGAGCATCTCGTTAAACCCAAGAAGTGTGCTATCATTGATTGTACTACCTTATCTCCTTTAGTGGGCCAAATCCTTGTAAATCTCCTTGCTTTACAGCTTCTGTTCTCAAGGGTAACACTCAGGCAAGTATCAGACAGGACAAATTTCGCCCTGATTATAGATGAGGCCGACCAGTTCCTTTCAGACGAGGTTGGTAGGATTTATCCCGAAGGTTACAGCGCTGTGGGGCAATTTGTTAAGCAAGCAAGGCAATTTGGCGGTTTTGGCGCCTTTGGTGTATCCTTTTTGGGTGGGTGCAGTCAATTAATCACTTCCAATGTCGTTTATCCCCTTATTATGAATCAATCGGACCCTATCTCTATTGTTCAGGCTACAAGATTGCTGCTTGAGCCTGAAAGCGGCCATCTGATTGCTTCGTTAAAGATCGGAGAGGGCATCTATAAAGAAGCAATGGGTCCGGTGCCGTATGGTATGCTGATGAAGGCTGATGATGTTCCAGCCTCAAATATGCCAAGGCCTGAAAAGTTCGACCAGCACAGCTTCACTCCTGCCAGAGGCATCAAAGATATACCGGGATTAGCTGAAAAACTCGAAAAATTAAAAGAAGACTTTAATAAAACGACTTTAAGACAGGCAAAACAAAAGAAATCAACTCAGACATTATCCGATAACGAACGAGTGTTTCTAAGTCACATGTCTCTCCACGAATTCGAGCCTATTCACAGGCTTTTCATGCGCATGGAGAACCCATCTCCAGCAACTCAGCTAAATATCATAAGAAAGCTCGTAAAGTTGGAGCTAATTGAAACAAAAAATACGAGGACCAGCAAATCTAATATCCGTTTAGGTTTAATAACTCAACGTGGTTGGGATTATCTAAAAGATCGCTCCAAATTTCCTTCGCCGAGAGGCGGAATTGAACATGCACATTTTGCCCACTGGATACAGGATGTTGAAACCCAACGCGGGTGTCAAGAGTGCCACCTTGAATGGCCTATAATCAATTCTAATGGTTTTGGAGATTTAGGAATCAAGAGAAATGATAAGTGGCACTGTGTGGAAGTAGTAGTCGGATGTGTCTCAAATATCTGCGACCATGTAAAATCCTGCTTTATAGAGTCTGATGCCATCGAAACATTGACAATAGTAACTGCTGTTAAATCAATGCACGATGAAATATACAACAAAATAAAATCCGACCCTACATTGTTGCCTTTTATCAGCAAAATCGAATTCGAAGTTATTGACACTTATATGAAGGAGCTATGGTCATCATGAAAGCCGCAAAAATAGTTTTAATCATTATTGTAGTAGGCCTATTGATTCACGCTATAAAAGGGGAGGCAACCTGGCCTTTGCCACGCGTGCTTCCATTTTCAAATGGTCCTGCCTCAAACTGGTTCTACGAGGTTGCCGGCGTTATTATGATCTGTATTGCTATTTGGGGAATTTGCAGACTTGGCAGAGCCAGAAGCGACCACGATGCAACTTTCGAAGCACCCGATCAAATCCCGCCTGACGATTATCAAGATGACGCCCAAGCCGGCGAACATTACGAAGATGAACCATAAATTAGTCTATTAAAACTAGGAGCTACCAATATGGCTAAAATGCAAAACTATCGTATTCCTCAAAAAAATCGCCCTGTTATAAACCGCAAGAAAAAACAGGCGTTTCGTTGGAGCGTTGTGCTTGTCCCCTTGGTATGCCTGTTTGTATTTTGGGTAGTACATAACATAAAGCCAGCGTTTTCCTGGTCGCAGGTCCTTAACTTATTGCATGTTAAAAATCGTGAGAGGTTCACGATGTTGACTGTCTTGGGTCTTCTGCTAATAGGGATAGTGAGCATCTGGAGTGTTCTCAGGAAAAACGATGACGACTAAAAATGTGCATATACAAAAAGCAAAGATGTCTCTATTCATTGCAGCGTTTTAACGTCATCCATTCGCCATCAAAATACACACCCGTGTATTTTTCAAAATATATTTATCGGTCATTATTAAGCAATCCAATTTGGCTTACAGTGCTCCATAATTATATTGAGGCTCGATGAGCATGAGCTTTTGCTTACGTGGTTAATCCTGATTGGGATTATTGCAATAAAGCAGTTACTAAAAGGTAAATCAAAAAAACTTTTTTAGAAAGGAGTTATGAAATGAGAACACTAATTAATTCCCGTGAATACGACATTCCCACAAACAGTGACGGCACTATAGATGCCGACGCCCTGCGGCGAGCGGCTGGGGTTCCTTCAAACCGGGCCTTAATTTTGAAAAAAACAGACGGAAGCAACGACATTGTTAATCCGGGACAAAAGCTTCAAATACAACCGGGCCAACACTTTTCGGATATGTCGCTACACAGAAGAGGAAAATGAAAATGTCACGTTATTCCCATAGGCTTGATAATGATTTGAATATGCTTTCCCTAGGCTATTCGCTATCCATCTCAGACGACCTCGAATGGGTCACGGTACACGACTTCAAATTGCCTCCGAGTTACAATTATAGTTACACCGATATTTTAATAGAATTGCCAGCGGATTATCCCTTAAGCCCACCAGGAGTAGGCTCGCATATTTACACAGACCCAGACTTGCGTTTTAGAGGACGAAAATTAGAGGACTTGCACGAGAATGTAAACCCAGGCTGGGGTAATTGGGCCTGGCTGTGTTATGAATGGATTAATTGGGATCCAAATACAGATGACCTAGTGAAGTTTATGGAAATGGTGCGTAGTGATTTGACTAAACCAAAAACAAAATGAAAGGAATAATTTATGAAAAAAGCTAATCAGATAGGATTTCCGACGTTAGGCAAATCCGTGGGTTTAAGATTTAACCGTCCTACCTACGATGCCCTCAGACAAGATTTCGCAAAAGACCAGGTCAATGAGCAATTCGCTTTCGGCCTATTCAGTCAGGCAAAAACTGCTGATGGAACAATCCTTATAGTCAACAACATAATTTTAGCCGATAAACACGATTTAAGCGAGCAAAGTGGTGGCGGGGTGGCTCCAACCAAAGCTTTTCAAGCTACTGCATATATGATAGCGCAACAGAAAAACCTGGGCATTCTTGACATGCATACCCATCCATTTTCAAAAAACCCGCATTTTAGCAGCATTGACCATGCTGAGTCGGAAAAGAATGCAAGATATATCTGTAATACGTTTCCTTCTCCAATAACGCATGCGATGGTAGTATTTAATTCAACTGCCACAACTCACGATGCTGCTGTTTATGACAGGTCTATAAATTCCTATCGCAGCATTGATTATATAGAGATCCTGGGGCGAAAGATTGAAATCAACAGGACAGGGGAAGCGGAAACAACTTGTTCGGGAAATGACCTTCGTTACAGCAGACAGGCAATGATACCGGGATGGGACCAACGCACCTTAAGCCGACTTAAAATCGCTGTTGTTGGCCTTGGCGGCAATGGCGCACAGATAATCGAAACCTTAGTCTCAATTGGAGTGGGTTCAGATGGGTGGATTGCTGCCATCGACCCCGATGTAATAGAAGCATCCAATTTGCCACGTATTCCCTATGCCTTTCCTGAAAACATCGGCAGCCCCAAGTCCACAGTGGCTACTCAGTATGCGGGACGTAAAAATCCGGCAGTGAAGTTTTTCCCCTATCCATGCTCAGTCACGGAGAAAATTGTAATTGATCGCATAAAAGGCGCTTCGGTCATTATAAGTGCGCCGGATGGCGATGGGGTCAGGAAGGTCTGTAATGAACTGGCCGTGCGATACAGGATACCCCTGATTGACCTGGGTTGTGACATACAAACCGATGACGAAAAGATTTTGGCCGGCGGCCAAGTCAGGATTGTCTTGCCTGGAGACAACGCGTGCTTGGTATGTTGCGGCGGCTATGACCCTGCTGTGGCTGCACTTGAGTTAATGGATGATGCCAGAGCGGCTGTTCATGCTTCACAGGGTTATGTTGTGGGGCATAGAGACAATCCGACCCCATCTATATCAAATCTAAACGCTGTTACCTCGCAACTTGGAATCAATGCCTTGCTGGGCCTTGTTCATGGCAAGAACTTCGGTAAATGGGACTACGTCCATTATGACCAACTGACAGCTCAAACTCTCACAGCCAATACGAATCCTTTAGATTCCTGCCCATTATGCAGCAGGGAAGGATTCATCGGCACTGGTGATGAAAATGATACGCAAATAAAACCTTCCTGGAATAAGATGCAGGCAGTTAAGTAGTTATGAGGCAATATTACTTACAGGATTTTGAAATCCAAAGCGGAGCAGACTTGGGTGTATGCGGTAACAAAGGCAGCTTTCGCGGGATAGTGCGAAAAGACGGATTGTCAGTATTGCTGCACAGATTCAGGCCTGCTGAACATCTGTTCCAAGGCAAACCCATAATCAAACATGTTGAGCCTCCTGACTTTACAGTTCCATTTGTCACCAGATTTATCGGTGCCTTCAAAGTTGCTGGTAGCGCATACCTTGTTGAACCATTGCCAAGGGCAATTACATTAACTGAAGCTTGGCGCCATGTATTGATCTATTCTTATAAAGAGTCCTTTGAATTCATAAACGTCTTGATTAAACAATTAGTCTTGCTCTTATCTGCACCTACCGGGCAAGATACCCGTTCTTTTGGAGGGGTACATTTAGATAATATCGTTTTAACACAATATTCTAGTTATGGGATACTAGCAGACTGTATAGATTCTGAGGCTGGACCAATTCAACTGCGGCCCATCTACGCGTTGGATAATGACAATAACTTTGCCGCCTTAAGTATTGTTATCGAGAAATTGCTCGCGGTCGAAGCTTCCATGAGCAACATACAAAACCGCCCGATTCTGCCTTATGATATACACAATAAGATTTCGCAATTCGTCTCTCTCATCAAAACTGTCTCAAAAGAGAAACCAATGAACATCAGCAACATTAATGAGTTAACTATCCCATAAAAGCGGAAGCGAATAATTCCTAGGAGAATAAAATGGCTAATCGAACTTACAGTACACTCTTCTGGCAAAAAACCTTACTTGCCGCAGCCGGCGCATTAATGCTTCTTGCGGTCCTAAACCAGCCATTTACGCTGCTTTCTTTTACTTCACCACAAGGATTAGTTAGTACAGCTTTAATTGCATACGCCGGCTTCTTTGCAGCAAAAGGTATACGCGAGCTAGCAGGAGTATTTCTGCAAAGATCAAATTATCCATGGTATTTACGACCAAGAGCCTTTATCTTTTTGGCCATCATACTGTTTGTAATAACCGTGTTATTACGGCTTTTAGATGGCCTAGTATCCAAGACTTTTACATTGACCAGTAGTTCTTCTTGCGGCACGAGAATACTTGAGTTTATAGCCTTCGTGCTTTTCTGGACCGTACTCATTAAACTACCTTATCAGAATACCTATACAGATTCATCACGCACAAAAGAACACAAACAACCGCAGTTCACATATTTCAAAAGAAATACGTTCAAAAAAATATAAGTAATGAAAGGAGCCAAATCATGACAAAGCGAAGCAACAAGCCAGTCAAATCATTCAAAGCAGGTAACATTGAAGCGTCCATCTGGAAACAGGAAGGAGTAAAGAGCAACCAGACCGTGACAACACATTCAGTGCGTATTCAAAAAAACCTCCTCAAGAACGGTGGTTATAAAAAGACTAAATATTATTTCAGGGATGATCTGCCCAATCTAATCCTTGTGGCACAAAAAGCTTACGACTTTATTGCTCTTGGGGCAAATACAGGCGTAGAAGATGAAATTCCTTTCTAAGCTACAGACCCAATCTTCGGTTTCAAAGTCCGTTGGAATGAATTCAACGGGCTTTCTGTTGCGTTAATGTGCTGCCTAGCTATCCGGCATTGCATCGCCGATCAAGGAATCACAACGGGTACAGAAGCAGCCTAATAATTCGGAACTGTCTTTCATCTTCCCGCATAATTTACATCTTTTCATCTTAAGTACCTCCAAGATGACTTTGGTTTTCCGCCCCGTGAAAACCAAAGTCGCTGTGCTCAAATGTATGGGCAATCCACAGGCGAGGCAATCGTCGGCCAGAAATCAGTGGTCAATAAGCAGGGCGTAACATCGCGAGGAAAATACGTTAGTACAATTATGAGTAGATGCAAGAAAAGAAGAAAGGACCTAGTTGCGACTATAGAAAAGTATGAAGGACAACGACAAAAGAACCGATTTATCCGCGAAGCATAAACAGATGCCACCCTTCTTGCAAATCAAGAAGAGGGATGGCCGAATAGTCCCCTTTGATGCAAATAAAATTAAAACGGCAATACTGAAGGCAGGCACCGCAACGGGCCAGTTTGGTCCGGATATAGCCCACCAACTGAATATCCAAGTATTGAGCATAGCCCGGACTCTGCTACAAGTTACCACGCCCTGCGTAGAAGACATACAGGACATTGTTGAACAAGTCCTGTTGGACTCGCCCTTCAAAAAAACAGCCAAGGCATACATCTTATATCGCGACCAGCATGCCCGAAACAGAGCGATGATCCAGAAGGCCGACCTTGAACTGATGGATGATTATTTGAATCTCCATGACTGGGAAGTTAAGGAAAACAGCAATATGGATTACTCGCTTCAAGGGCTGAACAACTACGTTTCCAGTAAGCTAAGCCAAAACTACTGGCTTAATAAGATTTATACGCATGAAACTCGCCATGCCCATACTTCTGGCGACCTGCATATTCACGACCTCGGTATCCTTTCGCCTTATTGTGTGGGATGGGATCTAAAAGACTTGCTTCTGCAGGGATTTAAAGGTGTTTCCGGTAAAGTTGAAAGTAAGCCGGCAAAGCATTTCAGGGTAATATTAGGCCAGATTGCCAATTTCCTCTACACGCTGCAGGGTGAAGCTGCCGGTGCCCAGGCTTTCTCCAATTTTGACACCTACCTTGCTCCGTTTATCCGCTATGACAATTTGAGCTATGAAGAGGTCAGACAGGCGTTACAGGAATTTATTTTCAATCTTAACGTGCCAACGAGAGTTGGTTTTCAGACGCCCTTTACAAATATCACGCTCGATCTGCACCCCCCGACCGCATTGGCCAAAGAACCTGTGATCATAGGCGGCAAGCTTAAAAAAGAGACTTACTCTGAATTTCAACATGAAATGAACCTTTTTAACAAGGCGTTCCTTGAGATAATGGTCCAAGGTGATGCGAAAGACCGACCCTTTACGTTTCCAATTCCCACATATAACATCACACCGGACTTTGACTGGGACAATCCCGCGACAGAACCTTTGTGGGAAGTTACTGCAAAGAACGGCATTCCTTACTTCGCAAACTTCGTCAATTCTGACATGTCCCCAGACGATGCCCGTTCAATGTGCTGCCGTATTCGCCTTGACCTGCGAACGCTTGAAAAGCGAGGTGGTGGCCTGTTCGGCGCCAATCCACTGACCGGATCAATCGGGGTAGTAACGATAAATATGCCGCGTCTGGGCTATCAGGCCTCAAGCGAAGCTGATTTTCTTGAACGATTAGACCGGCTGATGCAAATAGCAAAAACAAGCCTTGAGACAAAACGGAAGGTTCTGGAAGGATTCACCGACAAAAACCTCTATCCCTACACAAAGTTCTATCTTCGTGATGTCAAAAAGCGGTTCGGCAGCTACTGGCATAACCATTTTGCCACAATAGGCCTAATTGGTATGAACGAGGCTTGCTTGAATCTACTCGGCTGTGATATTGGAACCCCTGAAGGAATCGCTTTTGCCATGAGAATTTTGGCTTATATGCGAAACCAACTCCTGCAATTTCAGCAGGAGACTGGAAACCTTTATAACCTTGAGGCCACGCCTGCCGAGGGCACTACCTACAGATTGGCAAAATTAGATAAGGAACATTTTCCTGATATCATCTGTGCAAATGAGGCGACAGTTAAAAGTGGCGGCACACCGTTCTATACAAACTCATCTCATCTTCCCGTCAACTACACCGATGATATCTTCAAGGTTCTCGACCTGCAGGACAACCTGCAGTCACAGTACACCGGCGGGACAGTATTGCATATATTCCTGGGCGAAGCAGTTGCCGATCCGCAGGCAGTTAAGGCATTCATTCGTAAGGTCTGCAAGAACTACCGTTTGCCGTATTTTACTATCTCTCCAACATTCTCCGTATGTCCTGACCATGGTTACCTTAATGGCGAACATCATAAATGCCCAACATGTGATACTGAAACAGAAGTTTATGCCAGGGTCGTCGGATACCTAAGACCGGTCAAGCAGTGGAACGAAGGCAAACAGGCAGAGTTCAAACTGCGAAGCAATTACAAATTGGGAAAGTAATTATGAAAATTGGCGGACTGAATACATTTAGTGTCAGCGATTTCCCAGGCAAAGTATCTGCCGTCGTGTTCACACAAGGATGCAATTTTAGATGCCGTTTTTGTCATAATGGATTCTTGATTCCTCACGACATTCCGAATGATTTACTCATCCCTGAAAAAGTCTTTTTCAAGTTTCTCAAACGTCGTCGTAATCAACTGGATGCAGTGGTAGTCAGCGGCGGGGAGCCAACCATTCAGCCCGACTTATCAACTTTCCTTTATAGGATTAAGAGCTTGGGTTTTTTAGTTAAGCTCGATACGAATGGCAGCAAACCAGATGTTTTGAAAATGCTCTTAAAAAAAGACCTCGTAGATTACATTGCAATGGATATAAAAGCTCCGCTGGACAGTTATGACTATGTGGCTTGCGCTTATTTATCAGATATTGAAAAAATACCGAAAAGTATCACTATTATTGCTTCCAGCGGCGTTCGCCATGAATTTAGAACTACCGTAGTAGAATTATATTCGTCTTATTTTGACATGAGCCAGATACGGAAACTCATACCGCCTGGTTCTCCACATCGTTTGCAGAAATTCGATCCTGAACACGCTCTTGATCCCACGCTTAAGAAAATGGCCAAAATAAATACAGGAGATAATCTGTTGTGAGTATACGTCCAGATACATGGATTTCAAAAATGGCCAAGGAACATGGCATGATAGAGCCATTTGTCGAAACACTTGTTCGTAATGTGAACGGCAAGGCCGTCGTGTCATATGGTCTCTCATCTTTCGGGTATGATACGCGTATATCCAACCAGTTCCGCATCTTCACTAACGTATACGGGTCCGTTATCGATCCAAAAGAATTTGACCCAAGAGGATTTATTGAGGTCGAAGGCAACGTGTGTCTGATACCGCCGAATAGTTTCGCATTAGGGTTGAGCATCGAGTACTTCCGTATCCCAAAGAATGTTATCGCTATTTGTGTGGGTAAATCTACTTATGCCCGATGCGGTATCCTTGTGAACGTAACACCCTTTGAGCCGGGATGGGAGGGTAAAGCCGTCCTAGAAATATCAAATTCTACTCCGTTGCCGGCAAAGGTTTATGCAGGTGAGGGCTTGTGTCAGGTTCTTTTCTTCGAAAGCGATACGCCTTGCGCTACTTCGTATGAAGACCGCAATGGGAAGTATCAACATCAGAACAGTATAGTTTTTGCCAAGGTATGATGCGATGGACACTGGGACGTCAGAGACAGCAATCGACAAAACTGCCATTTGCAACCAGCTTCAGCTTCTTGGCCATCGCGGATTCGGGGTCACTGAGCTTCGTATATTCTCCCCTAAGCCTATGGTAGCTTACACTGATAATGAAGAGGATGCAGTGCGGTTGGTGACCCAGGCCCAACGGACTGCTTTAGGTATTTATATAGGAGCTCAACCGCGGCCTCTTTGGATGTTTGACAAAGCCCCAAACCGCTGGATACCGGCAGTTTCCACGCCCGTCTCTAACTGCGGAAAAGACGCTGACATAGAATATATCACTATCCTGTTTTTTGATATTGATGTTAACTCTGAGCAAAGAAGGCAAGGCCATCCTGCCTCTGACAAAGAACTCGAGCAGACTCTGCATGCGGCACAACTTCTTAGCCGTGAAGATGGTCTGGTGCTAACCTCAACTATCTGCTGCAGTGGAAATGGCCATTATGTCATAACTCCAATAGAACCAATACCTATTAGCGATAATGAAACGCCTCACAAATTCAGGCAATTTTGTCAGCAGCTTGCCCGGTCGATTTCGTATAAAGTGCCAGATGTAAAAATAGATTCCGTGTACAATCTCAGCCGAGTGATGCGGCTTATGGGAACCATGAACCGTAAGGGCCAGCCAATACAGGACAGGCCTCACCGCCAAGCTCACTTTGTGACAGAACCTGTTTGTAGCAAGTCTATGGCAACCCACTATATGATTCTCAATACCGATGTTCCATGCTATCCCAATAAAAGGACTCACACGCCGTCTCTTATCAAGTGTAAACTGGACAGAATTGAAGAATGTCACTTCATCAAATGGTGCAGACAATTCCCTGATAAAGTTAAGGAACCGCAATGGTTTGCACTGATAGCCAATTTGGCCCATCTGGAGGGCGGCGCAAATCTGGCCCACAGGATATCAAGCCTCGACAAGGCGAGATATGACTACAAACAAACCCAACGGCTAATCGAACGCGTTTTAAGTAGCGATTACAACCCCACAAGCTGTGAAAGTATCGCCAATTTCGGCTTTAACTGCCCCAAACTCGGCCTATGCCGAGCAAGGGCGCCTATGTATACGACAACTTTATTTTCAATATGGAAGAGATAAACATACAAATCAAAAGAAGGAGGAATTTATGAACAATTCAAAACCAAGTAAAACAGTCAAGTGTGGCTCAATCTCGGCAGCTATTTGGCTTAATAAGAAAGTAATAAACGGCACAATGGTAGACCTGCCGTCAATCACAATTGATAAGACCTATAAAGAAGGTGAACAGTGGAAACACACCGGTTCATTCACAGCCGAAGACCTCCCGAAGGTTGCTTTAGTGGCACAAGAGGCCTTTAAGGACCTGACATTAAAACGTAACGAGAATAACAACGATGACAGAAGACAAGATTAATCAATTAGCTGAACAAGATAGTGCTTGTTACAAAAATACTGCCTTAACCTTAACAGAAGTAGCTAAAAAATTGAATGTTACTACTGAGCAAGTGCGTAAACTAATTCGGAAAGGTCTTTTGCCAGCACTTGACGTTGGAACAGGCATAAAGCGTCCTTTATATCGCGTCACTTCCCAAGGGCTAAATGAATTTTTAACACGGCGTCGTGCCAAACAACTTAAAACCACTCACAGAACACTCAAGCAACTTGACTCTGTTCATGATTATTTTCCTCAGTTGCACTAGATGCTTTACAATTCAAAAGCTTGCGTCTTGCCTTTGCAATTGCCTTATCAACCTCAGCATCTGGGGTGTGAGTATAAGTGGTTTGTTGCTGTAGCTGGCTATGCCTCATAAATTTCCTTTGAACATGTGGAGACGCCACCATCGAAATAGCGGTTGAGGCACAATGTCGCATCCTATAGATACCGTAGCAAGGCACATCCGCTTTTTTGCAGAGTTTACGGAATTCTTCAGCAATCGCATCCTTGTTCCAAGGTTTCCAGCAATAGGTAACAAAAACATGCCCTGTGTCATTTCGATGGGTTCCTTTCTTTGCGAGCTTAAAGATTTGTGCGGCCCTGGTTTGGCGAATCTTTTGCAGGGAATCATAGGTTTCCGCCCACAGTAGATAAGTTTGGCATACACCTGTTTTACTGCGTGGCAAGGTAACCCTTTCACCTTCTATATCCTCCCATTTCAGGTCATGCAGGTCTTTAGGGCCAAAGCCGCAATTAAGAGCCAACAGTAACATCGCTTTCAACTGGAAGCCGGCATTCTTAATTAATGATTGAATCTGCTGAGGACTATATAAGGGCTTTTCTTTTGCTCCCAGAGGAGGTGGAGATTCATTTTTGATACGCCCTAATTTCGGTGCCTTTTCTATCAATCCCGTGTCTTCAGCAAAACTAAAGATTGCCCTGACAGCACAAAGAAAATGGTTGATAGTCTCAGGAGCATAGCCTTGGGCTTTCAACGAAAGTTTCCAATCGGCAAACCGCTCAACAGTAAACTGGGATGCCTTAAGCCGGGAGTGATCTTCCAGAAACCTCTTGAGCCATTGCTTGTATGACATAAGCGTCACTTTTGGGTTTTTCCAGTTAGCAGACTGTGCTGCAATGAACCGGTTTGCAAGTTCCTTCAAAGAAATATTTGGGTCAGCCTTTGCCTCCTGCGGCAACATATCCTGGCCCAAGCTTATCCGGTGATATCTTTGAAGTGCTTCTATCTTGTCTGCCCCAAGATAAATCCTCTTTCCGGCACGTGTGATATAGTACTGGCCGGTATGTTTGTGGTACGAAACAGGGTTGTCTGCTGGCCTTGTTCTTGACATATTTTTGTCTCCTTAAACCATTCAAAAGTGTAGTCATAAGTGTAGTCCAGCATTTGACGGTAAGGATGACAAGGAAATGACTTTTCACAAACCATTGAATTGCAAGAGGATATGTCAATGGAGCCAGTGGGGATCGAACCCGCGACCTCTTGCATGCCATGCAAGCGCTCTCCCAGCTGAGCTATGGCCCCAGTTGCTGATAATAATACCAGACATCCACGCCGCTGACAAATAAAAAATCGCTGCCAAACAGCCCTTAAGCCCGTAATTGCTATCTTAACATCATCGGCTATAATCCGGTAAAACCGATTGGCAAAATGGGGCGTATAAATCACATAACGATATTGAGACATAAAACTTTGGCCACACGAAAAAAGATTCTGATAATGGGACAGGTTCAGGGGGTGGGGTTTCGACCCGCCGTGTATCGGCTCGCCACACAACTGAATCTGACCGGCTTCGTATATAACGACACAAAGGGCGTTACCATTGAATTACAGGGCGAAGAGGCAAAAATCGCCGAATTTATCAAACGGCTCAACGGACAGGATGCCCCGCCTCTCGCGGACATTGAATCCTGCTTTGCCGCTGAAATTTCAATCGTCAAAGGCGAGAAAGAATTTGCGATAAAACAAAGCGACGTCGGCGGAACCCCAATCTCACGAGTAACAGCAGATATCGCCACCTGCGCCGATTGCCTGCGGGAACTTTTTGATGAGAAGGATTTTCGATATCGATACCCCTTTATCAACTGCACCAACTGCGGGCCAAGATATTCGATAATAAGAACCATCCCATACGACAGGCCGAACACCACGATGTCGGCGTTTGCGATGTGCGGCAAATGCGCCGGCCAGTATCGCAATGTCACCGACCGTCGTTTCCACGCCCAGCCGGTCGCCTGCCCGCAATGCGGACCAAAAATCTGGCTCGCCGATAACAAAGGAAACACAATTCAAACCGGAATCGATAAGGTGATTACCCAAACCGCGCAGTTATTGAAAGAAGGCAAAATCCTCGCCATAAAAGGCATAGGCGGTTTTCATCTTGCGGTAGATGCCTTTAATAATGAAGCGGTAGTGCGGCTGCGAGAACGCAAGAAAAGAGAATACAAGCCATTCGCGATGATGGCGGACTCGATTGAGACAATAAAACAGCACGCGGTCGTAAGTAATGAGGCCGAAACCGTATTGAAAAGCCCTCAAAGCCCTATTGTGCTTTTGCCAAAGAAAACCGATTCGCTGATTGCATCATCGGTAGCCGAAGGAACAAACACCTTCGGATTTATGCTTTGTTATGCCCCCCTGCATCATTTGCTCTTTGCCGAGGGGATTAAAGTACTGGTAATGACAAGCGGCAATATCAGCGATGAGCCGTTGATTTGCAAAAACGACGAGGCGATTGAACGCCTTGGCGAGATAGCCGACGCATTCCTGATGCACGACAGGGAAATCTACAGGCAGGT